>ENA-ORXM01000952-ORXM01000952.1-marine-metagenome-genome-assembly--contig:-NODE-952-length-44350-cov-65.901091_pt1 | contig 44350 bp, 27 predicted proteins | sample MGYA00237867_ERZ511480 | MGnify/ENA primary metagenome ERZ511480 (study PRJEB26309, sample SAMN06266103) | marine metagenome | isolation source: Algal blade | place: United Kingdom:Sidmouth, United...
GGTATTCCCGTCGACGAAACGACCTGGTCGCAACTGGCTGCGGTTGGCGAGAGATATGGGGTAAAGATTCCTGCTGATGTGAGGTTGGATGCACTCGAAAGAGGCAATGCATGACGACTCAGCAGGCCAAATAAAAGATCTTGTACTGAGGAACCGTAATGGAAATCAAACGAATCGGTAAATATTCACGTGTTGACGAAAATGGTTATCTGATCAATCATTCGAATTTGCATACTAGCCCAAAGCACTGGTTAGACGCCATCACGACTGTCAAGAATCACTATTTGGCAAAATGGCTGGATGATATTCATAGCATTTATATTAGAGGGTCAATTGCCAAAGGGACGGCTGTTGATTACTTTTCTGATATTGACAGCATAGCTGTGTTTAAAGCGGAACGGTTCCAAGCTACAGACGCATGTAATCGGGCAGAAGTTAAGGCATGGACAAAATTGGTGGAAAACCAATTAGGAACTAGCTATCCTTTTGTGGCTGGATTAGAGACTGAGTTAGTTCCCATCAAAAATATTTTAGGCGGCAACCATCCTTATCGATTTGCTATAAAAATTGAGTCAAGCTGTATCCATGGTCATAATTTAGCGGAACAAATTACACCCTTTAAGATTAATCATGAAATCGCCTTTGGTGTTGGAAAAATCCACTTGCGTATAGAAAAATTTCTGTCTGCATATACTGAAGAGGATGATCATGGGAAGAAATTGTGGATGGCTTGGTTGATGCGACGATATTTACGTTTAGGGATGCAGTTGGTTATGCAAGATGAGCAACTTTATACGCGCGATTTATTCTTATGTTATGAGAGTTTTGCTAAATACTATCCATCACAAACGGCAAATATGTATCATGCTTTAGAGCTAGCTATCAATCCAAAAATAGTCCAAGAGGCCATAACTTTTGTGAGGGATTTCGGAAGCTGGCTTGTGGATGAGTCTGACGATAAACTTCGGTCTTGGGGGTATACTCAAAATAGAAAAATGCAGTGGGTTTTCAACACCTGAACGCGCTGTAGAGTCGATCTGTTGCCATCATTTTTGGCGCGATGCCACGGGGGCGTTGCCTTTCCTTCATATCCCTACGCGTTGATACCCCCACTCGATTTGGCATGGAATTATTTGTAGGCGCTGTCATTATATGCTCGTTTGTGCGGATACGAGATCAGCGGATGGATCCGATGGAGTATGGTCATGTCACGGTGCGCTGACCTCATATCCCTACAGCGTTTATACCCCATGCGTTTTGGTATGAAATTATTCGTAGAGACAAATTGGCAACTACGGAGATACGCTCCAATCTGCCCACTATTTAGCCTCTCTAATAATGATAAAAATAATATTTATCAAAAATTTCATAATAATTGACAGCGGCTCAAGCGTGTGATACTATTACGAGCACTGAATTTATCACAATTTAGCCAATCAGGACACGCTTGTGCACGTAGTTCGGCAGCAGATTTTAGAAATCTTAAAAGAAGGAAGCGGGGCAACCGTTTCTGAATTGGCCGAAGGGCTGGGCATGGCGGCCGTTTCGGTCCGCCATCACCTTGATATTTTGCAAGGCGATAACATGATCTGCGTGGCCCGTTTGGAGCGCAAGGGCAACGTCGGTCGACCGCAGAAGATTTATGGGCTAACCAATCAGGCCGAGGAGCACTTTCCCGATAACTTTGCATCGCTGGCCGAAAGTTTAGTGCGCCAGATCAAATCCGTCCTACCCCCGGAACAGGTGCAGTGCGCATTTCAGTCCATTGCCAGTGAAATGGCCGGACAGCTCAACCGCACAAAGCTCGAATCAAGTTCGATGCCAGAGCGGCTCGATATGATCACCGAATTTTTAACGCAGCGTGGATATTTGGCCCGGTGGGAACGTGCAGAGGAAGATGAGGGTCTATTTTTATTACATAAGTATAATTGTCCCTATTCGGGCGTTTCGGCGGACCACCAAGAATTGTGCATGATGGATCAGGCGTTGGTCGATGAGTTGATTGGCGAACCGACGCACCGCACGCAGTCGATGATTACAAGCGGCCATTGTTGTACCTATCAGATAGACGCTTGTGCGTGCGATGATGTGGCTCAAAAGAATGATCGTAAAGACACAGAACTACTCTTAGTTTAATAGGTACTCATTATGGCAGTTGCACCCATTCAACCGCTTGACGTATTAAAATCAGTTGGCATTAAAAGTGCTGAAGAAAATGCCGCCGATCTCGCCGCGCTAGAAACTGATCTCGCGCAACGGATCGAAACGCGCCGTACTGAGCATGGAACGGTCACTATTGCAGAGCTGCCCGACGAAATCGCGTTGACGGATGTGCATGACAGCTATGGTCGGCACATTAACTATCTGCGCATTAGCTTGACCGATGTGTGCAATCTGCGCTGCGTTTATTGTATGCCCGAGGATATGAAGTTCCGCCCGACCAAAGAGTTGATGTCGGACGATGAGATTATCCTTTTGACCAAGGTTGCGGCAAGCTTGGGCGTAACGAAGATTCGGCTGACTGGTGGCGAGCCAACGATTCGCCCAAATGTGGTCGAGATTGTGCGCCAAATTGCCGAGACGCCGGGTATTAAAGATGTGGCGATGACGACCAATGGCTTGATGCTGGATAAGTTGGCGCAACCGCTGGCCGATGCGGGCTTAAATCGGGTCAATATTAGTATCGACACGGTTGATCCGGAGAAGTTTCATCAGTTGACGCGTTGGGGCGATATTGCCGATGTATGGCGCGGGATCGACGCTTCGGAGAAGGCGGGGCTAACGCCGATCAAGCTGAATTGTGTCGTTGTGCGCAACTTTAATGATGAAGATGTGATTGAGTTGGCACGGCTGACGATGGAGCGAGAGTGGGATGTGCGCTTTATCGAGATGATGCCTTTTGGCGAGGTCAGCGATTTTCAGCAGACAAATGTGGTTACGTTCCGCGAGATTCGCGAGATGGTCGAGTCGGTCTTTGGTCCGTTGGAAGAGGCGGGGTATGATTTTGTGGATCCGAGTCGCCCGTATAAGATTCCTGGGGCAAAGGGCAAACTTGGATTTATTAGCAGCGTGACGGAACCATTCTGTCAGGGCTGCGGGCGAGTGCGCTTTACGGCCGATGGCAAGCTGCGTCTGTGCCTGCTGCGCGACGATGAGGTTGATCTGCTGACGCCATTGCGGGCAGGCGCGACCTTTGACGAGATCCGCAAGTTGATGGCCGATGGTTCGTTCCACAAACCGTGGGGTCATGGATTGGCCGATGGTGTTTTTGCCAATAATCGGGCCATGAATCAGATTGGTGGGTAGTCAAACGTTTCTGGATTCAATTGTAGAAATAGCTCTCCCGAGTGATTGTTTATGTGGCGAAGAATTTCCCTTTTTTTGGTAGGCTGCTGTTGTGTGTTGTAGCGATTTTGATTGTTGTTGATGCTTGGGTGGCGTATTCGCAGCCGATGTACTATGCGGAGTCGGTTCGGGAAATTGCAGGGCGAAGCTGGTCCATTGACGGCAGATGGAAACACAACCGGGGCAGAATTTATGCTCAGCTGATGATGCGCAATTCAAATATTGAGCAAGCTGCCGATAGACTTGGTTACTCTCTTGATGATATTCAGGGCAATAAAATAATTGTAACTGCTGTTCCGAAAGAAAACACTCTAAATATCAATATTCTAGCGGGAAGTACATCTCCTGAACTGTCGGCACAGATGGCAAATGCAATTCCGACTACTTTTGTTGATAAAATTGAGGAAGCGCAAGCAGCGGAGTATGCTGAGATAAGGACAACGCTACAGCCACAGTTAGATGAGTTAACGAGCCAAATTGAGCAGACTAACTTTGAAATTGATTCCTATTTGAAACTGGGTGACAATATTACACTTGAGGAATCAACTGTGCTGGCTCGGTTACAGAATAAGCAAATTCAGTACAAGAATAATTTTATAAAAGTATTTCAGTCTGTCGCGAATGTACATCTAGCACAAGTAAGAAAATCAGAATGGTTAGAATTAGCTCAAGTCGCTACGATACCGACATCACCTCGACAATCAATATTTTTTGACCTGTTTAACTCAGTTGTTCATATGAAATTAGTGGACAGATTTATCCGCTGATGCAAGATTGATATAAGTTTAAATTTTAGACCTAACTTTAGCATTGTAATAGTAACTATTAGTTTTGGTATTTTAAAAGGAGCATAGCTATGGATTCTGTACTAACAATGGATTCTCCAACTACAACAGATGAATCGTTGATTACCCTAACCGAAAACGCCGCCGAGCGATTGGGCAGCATTCTTGATCAAAAAGGGATGAAAGATACGCACGGTCTGCGCGTTTTTGTAAAAGGTGGCGGCTGTGGTGGTATGCAATACGGCATGACCTTTGAGGACAATTTCAGCGAAGATGACACGATTTACGAATCACATGGTATGCGCGTGGTTGTGGATCCAACGAGCTTCTTCTATGTGAAGGGCGCTAGCGTTGATTATGTGGACAATTTGATGGGTGGCGGTTTCCATATCGACAACCCGAACGCGACCAGTTCTTGTGGTTGTGGCAGCAGCTTCCGCACCGATGGTGCCGCCTCGGCAACGGAAGGTGGCGCTGGCTGCGGTGCGTAAGTGCTCGAACGATTAGGCAAATATTTGGGCGAGAGGGATCTGTTCTTCTCGCCCTTTTGTTTGTTTGGTGCGAATTTTTTGTATTGAATGAAGGTGATATCAATTGTTGTAGGGGCATGATATATCGTGAAGATTGATAATCCTGTCAACCCTGTTGGGCACGATATATTATGCCCCTATGAGTTTATTCGTCAAATATTGAAAATTTCACCCTTTCCGACAGAACCACCGAAATTTACAGCTTATAACCCGAATTACCCACTATCTAAAGCAACACATTTCTGTTGTTAAAGGTTAAAGAAGAGCTAGCATGACCCAATCTATAACATTACACAACGAAACGGTCGAAATTGACCCAAGTGCACCGCTCGTTGAACGGATCCAAACGGTCCTGGATGCTTACCGCCCAACGCTCTATATGGATGGCGGCGACGTACAGCTACTGAATGTAGATGAGAAGGGCATTGCCCACGTAAAGATGCTCGGTGCATGTATTGATTGCCCAATAAGTTTGCTGACAATGAAGCTTGGTATCCAGCGTCTGTTGAAAGAAAATTTTAGCGAGATTACAGGGATTAACGCGATTACGGATATCGATATTTCTGCTCTCTACAATCGACCAGCTCCAACCGTTCACAGTTCTACAATATACAGCAGCACTACTGAAACAAGCGGACAGAAATAGACGTTAGGTATTATGGATACACTTAAAGGTTGTGCAATTGCTGTGCAAAAACTGTATTGTTTTTGTGCGTAAAGCGAATAATTTTTATGAAACCTTTCATATTAATTTGTTTGTCCATTCGTTGCATGATAGAATCCAACACACTCGGGCCATTCTAAAAAACAAGATATATAGCATGGCCGCAAGCTACTCTAGAAAATCGTTGAAAACAGTATAATTATTTTTCTGGCTTAGCTTTAATTAGACTGTTTTAGAAAATCCTAAGATCAGGAGGAACGATGCGAGTTCTCTTAGTCAACCCAAAATTTCGTTTACCAATCGATACACGCACGACCCCTCATTTAGGCTTGGCCTACTTAGGTGCAGTCAGCGAGAAGCGTGGTGATGAGGTCTATCTCTTTGACGCTGATGTCGAGAAGACGCCAATCACAGAATTTGTGCAGGAATTTGAGCCACACGTTATTGGTATCACTGCGAACACGCCACAGGTAAAGCAAGCGTGGCGTACAGCCAAGGCGATAAAAGAAGTCTACGACTGTCCCATTGTTTTGGGTGGTCCGCACGTTAGTGTGCTGCCCGAAGAAAGCTGCGAAAAACCATACATCGACATTGTTGTCCGCGGCGAGGGCGAGGATGCTTGGATCGACATTTGCAGTCGAGTGGAGACGTTTCTCGCGGATCAGCCAGAATTTTCGACGCTTGCATTGATGCACCCCGAAAATGAAGTCTTTGACGACTGTATGGGGTTAACATGGAAGACAAGTGACGGTCAGATTCACAACAATCATGATCGCACACCTATTGCCGATCTCGATAGCTTGCCATGGCCCGCTTACCATCTCTTTCAGATGGAGCATTACACAAACTTACAGCCCGCAACGGACAATGTAGATGGCGCACGCAGCTTCAGTATTTTAACCAGCCGCGGCTGCCCATACCGCTGTACCTTCTGTAGCCAGAGCATTATGCCGATCAAATGGCGCAGCCGCAGCCCCGAAAGCGTGATAGCCGAATGGCGTCATCTTGTAGAGGATTTGGGCGCGCTGGAAATCGGCATCTTAGATGATAGCGCCAACATCCGCGTCAAACGGCTCGAAGAGATGGGCAAAATGTTGATCGAGAATAATCTCAATCACGTGCCTTGGATCTTTGTCAATGGGATTCGAGCGAATCTTGCCAGCAAAGAGCTTTTACAACTATTGAAAGACGCTGGATTGAAGCGAACGGCCTTTGGCGTCGAAACAGGTGATCCCGAGATCCTCAAGACGATTGATAAAAAGGTCGATCACGACACGATCCGCTGGGCCTTTAAGAATGCGAAAGAGGTTGGCCTAGAGACCATAGCCTTTATGATTATCGGTCTGCCCGGCGAAACGCGTGAATCGATGCAGAAGACAATTGATTTTGCCATCGAGCTTGATCCGCTGATCGCCAATTTCTCGATGATGACGCCATACCCTGGCACAAAAGTGTACGAAATTGTGAAGCGTCAGGGTCGATTCTTGATCAACGACTGGGAAGATTACGTTTTCTTCGAGCAGCAAGCACGTTACGAGATGGGCGATATGACAGCCGAACTTGTTTCGGAAATGTACCGCAAAGCATACCGCCAATTCTATCTGCGCCCTTCCCCCATCATCCGTCGATTGAAGACAAAAGATTTCTGGTGGAACCTGCCGCGCAACGTGCGGATCGCGGCCCGTACCTTTATTCCAAAGAACGAAAAAGATGGTTTGCGAAAGGCCATCGAAGCAGAAGGATCTATCTAATATGCGCGTAATTGTTGCCAGCCCAGAAGCAAAAGTATGGAGCGCCCGCAAACATATTCCCTTGGGATTGGGCTACCTTGCTGCCGTGATCCGTGAAGGTGGACACGACGTCATGATATACGATGCTGCGATTGAAGATGTAGGCGTCGATTACTACCTAGATCGTGCCGAACAAGAAGGTCGACCATACGACTTGATTGGTGTCACCGCGACGACGCCACTAATTCAAGAAGCGTGGGAGATGGCTGAATTGTGCAAGGCGCGTGGAATGCACACGGTTTTGGGTGGCCCGCATCTAACAATTATGCCGCTCGAATCGCTCGAACCACCGCACGATGCCTATGTGGATTATGTCTTTAAGGGCGAGGCCGAGTATAGCTTTCTTGAGTTGATCAACACGCTCGAAGCGGATGATGAGCCAGGCGTCATTCCGGGCATTCACTTTCGCCGCGGCGACAAGATGACCGTCAGCCCCGAAAGCCCGATGATTCCAGATTTGGATGCGCTGCCTTTCCCGGCACATGATCTCTTTAAGATTGATCGCTACACCAACTTGCAGCCGCTAACCGATGGGCTCGACCCAAACGCACGCAGCTTCACGATTCTGACGAGTCGGGGCTGTCCCTACAAGTGTACATTTTGCTCCAAGCCCGTGACGGGTGACACGTGGCGCGCTCGCTCTGTCGAGAGTGTGGTGCAAGAGTGGAAGTGGCTGGTTAATGGACTGGGCGCAACCGAGATTGGGGTTACGGATGATATTTGGAATTTGAAATTGCCGCGGGCCAAAGAACTCTGTCGCCGCTTAGTTGAAGAGGGGTTAAACGAGGTTCCTTGGGTGACGGTTCACGGTATGAAGGTGAATCATGGCGATCAGGAGCTTTACCATTTGATGAAGGCTGCGGGCTGTCTGCGCGTGGGCTTCGGGGTCGAAAATGGCGATGAAGATATGTTGCGCAACGTGATCCAAAAGGGTCAGACGGTTGATATGGTGCGCGAGGCGTTTGCCAATGCCAAATCTGCCGGGCTGCAAACGATGGGTTTCTTCATCTTTGGGATGCCGGGCGATACCGAAGAGACGATGGAAAAGACGATTCAACTGGCGCTGGAGCTGGATCCGCAACTGGCTAATTTCTTGCTGGCTGCACCCTTCCCTGGCACCGCAATGTATGACATGATCCAAGATGGTGGTCACGTCTTTGCAGATAACTGGGGCGATTTTGCGATCCACGAACAAAAGGCGCGTTTTACCATGAATGAGAATTACGATCCAGATATTGTGCTGCAAAAGTGGCGTGAAGCCTATCGCCGCTTCTACCTCTACCGCCCCGAGCGTGTGTGGGAGAAGATGACGCATAAAGATCTGTGGATGGATCTACCGAGTACGATCGGCAACGCCAAACGCTTTTTCTTGGGCAGCGATGATCAAGAGGCCAAAGAAGAGCAAATGAGGGCTATGGCGTAGAGGAAGTAGAGAGCAGTCTCTCACTGATAAAGATGATATGGACGGCCCGCAATGCTTTTACAGTAATGTGGGCCGTTTCTCGTAACGAACCAAGCAGGTATAGCATACAATGCACCGCTGAGAGCATGACTGAAAACTTAGAAGCGCTGCGTGAAAAAACTCAGTTTCACAATACCGATGTATTCCGTCACGGAAATGTTCTTATCAAATAGAGTGGCGAGTGGGTATCTTCTGTGCATTCACTTTTACGCCATTTGGAGCATGAAGACTTTTCTGCTGCACCCCGTGTTATAGAATCTGGCTTTAACAGCGTCGGACGGGAAACGCTTATATTTATTGAAGGGGATTTTATTGCTCCCGGTCCTTGGTCATTTGAAGCAGCCTATGAAATCGGTGTTTTGCTACGACACTTACACGATACCACCTCTTCTTATAAAGCTTCTCCTAATGCCAAATGGCAAAAATGGTTTAGTAGATAGCTAGGAGAGTTATGCACATATGGTCATTGTAATGTAGCATCATGGAATATTGTTACCCGAGGTGGAATGCCCCATGCTCTGATTGATTGGGAATATGCCGGGCCTGTTGATCCATTGGTTGAACTTGCTCAAGTCTGCTGGTTGAATGCCAAGCTGTATGATGATATTGTAGCCAAAATTGAAGATCCACCATCGGTTGCAGAACGTACTCGGCAATTGAGGGCTATCATTGATGGCTATGAGCTTTCGCGTAAACTACGTCAAGGATTTGTAGAAAAAATCATTGAGTTTGTTGTTATGGCAACCGCGAATGAAGCCGATGAAGCCGACATATTGATTGACACATCTCTTAGTTCATTAAGTAAACAAGCTCCTTGGGCTCTTGCTTGGCGTGCTCGCTCAGCAGCTTAGATTATGCAAAATCGACAACTGCTACAAAATGCTCTTACTTAAAGGTAAGACTTAAAGGTGGAGAGCCGCTCCACGAATCACGAATTTCTTTGACGAATTTATCATGATTGGACTTGTCCCTAAATTACCCATGTACTGGGCCTTTCGCACCTTCGGCTGGCCTAAAATCAAACCCTTTTCTGTCGTCATTAGCGTGAGCTATCGCTGCAACAGCAAGTGTCGCACTTGCGATGTCTGGCGCAAACCCAACGATGATCTCTCCGTCGAAGAGTGGGACCGCGTCTTTGCCAGCCTTGGCAAGACGCCCTTTTACATGACCTTCACCGGCGGCGAACCCTTCCTGCGAAAGGATCTCGATGAACTTGTAATCCGCGCGTATCAGCATTGCCAGCCCGAAGTGATCACGATCCCAACGAATGGCATGCTGACCGAGCGCACGCTGGGCATGGTCGAGCGCATCTGCCGCGAATGCCCTAAATCGAACATTGGCATCAACCTCAGCCTCGACGGGATCGAAGATGAGCATGATGATATTCGCGGCGTAGAGGGCAATTGGAAACTCTCGATGGAGACGTGGACGCAATTAAAAGCGCTGCAAAAAGAGTATCCAAATTTGCTGCTGACCGTGCATACTGTAATCAGTCGATTCAACGTTCATCGTTTTAAAACCATTCAAGAGGGGTTGAAATTTCTCGAACCCGACAGTTATATTACCGAGGTGGCCGAAGAGCGGGTCGAATTGGATACGGTAGGGTGGGGCATCACGCCAATGGCTGATGATTATGATGAGATTGCCGATTTCCTCAGTCAGCAAGCGCGCCAAACGCCCGCCCGTGGATTGGCAAAGGTGACGCAAGCATTCCGCGCGCAATATTACCAGATGGCAAAGCGGGTGCTGCACGAACGCGATCAGGTGATCCCCTGCTATGCGGGCTGGGCCAGCGCACACCTTGCACCAAATGGTGATCTGTGGAGCTGCTGTATTCGTGCGGAGGCGGTGGGCAACGTACGCGATCACAACTATGAGCTTGCCCCAGTTTGGCGCAGTTCGGCTATGGAGGAGATGCGCGGCAGTATCAAACGCAAAGAGTGTGCTTGCCCAATGGCCAATGCCAACTATGCCAATATGTTATTGCATCCGCCAACGGTCGCAAAGGTATTGCTTGATGTAGCAAAATGATACAAGCATATTTGAAATAGTCTTACCAACTTGATGACATTGAGTAGATAGTAGTATAAGACACATATATATAGTATTTCTATAGACATTTGTAGATTGAAAGGTGTGGGATAATCGTCCTACACCTTTTTTGATCTTCGAGTTTAGCCAACTTCATCTATCGGTCTCATATAGTTCCCTAAAAAAATTCTGTATCATATTTCAAAGAACAGAAACAACCTCGAACATGCTCAGCCGAGCAGGACAAAACTTTTTCAGAGAACTAGTAAGATTAGGCTTAAGCCATATTTATTTGAACAATGTTTGTACTTAAGTGTAAGAAATTGTCAATAAGATGCGTCTATAGTATGAATAACCTATGTGATTCTAGGACATTCGTAAATCCAATTTTGTCAAATATAGAAGTTTTTCGAAGGATTATACGACTTTACTACGATTAACATACTAGACAGTGATTTGAAAGATATGGTGAAAGAGTCACCAAATTAATAGATAGCTCGTGATAAAACGATGATCATTGTCAGCCATTTAGCGGCTTAATAAGTTTCTACTGTCGGATTTTGGTCTTAAAACAGACCGATAAATATCTTATACTGATAACCAGTAAACAGTACAATTAGTGTATCAAATAAATATTACTAAATTACTGTAATCCAGTTGTCACACAAAAATTTGAAAATTGATTTATACTGCTCTTAACAGCTTCTTAAAATCAATTATGGATTCATCTTCATCAATAGACTGTTAAACACCACGCATTCATCGCTTCCTCTAGTCTAAATTAATATTTCAAAAGTTGTGGCGTCAATATACTTGGATGATCTCGAATAGTTATTTAATTATCCACTGAATTTTAGACAAACGATACAAACCCCCATATCAAAAAACAGAGTGCAAATTATGAATACAATCTCAACATTTTCGAACAATTATACAGCCACCAAGTGGGCTTTTATTTTCAGCTTCTGCTTTGCTCTCTTGATCACCATTATGCCAAACAGCGTGCAGGCACAAAGCGCTCCCAATGAAGTGGTTGGCAACCCCGCAATTACAATTGAGCATTCAGCTGTTAATGCATATGTGTTGCCCGGCGAAAGTGCAGAGCTTACGGTGGCGGTCACAAATACAGGTGACATTCGTCTTGAAAAAGTGCGGGTTTCTAATACCTCTGCTCCTGACTGTGCTCAATCCATCGGAACAATGGAGCCAAACCAGACATTTGCCTATACATGTGAGGTTGCAAGCGTAACCGCTGCTATAACGAGCCGTGCAACAGTTATTGGTGCTCCCGTCAACAACCCACTTGTTGTGGCTACAGCATCAGTAACAGTCGACATTGTTAGCCCGGTCTTAGCCATCATCAAAAATCCAGGTCAAGGCCAAGCACGTGGTGGCGAGCGAATTGTAATGACCTATAATTATACAAACAGCGGCACCGGTACTGCCATTGGTGTACAGCTTGTCGAAATCGTTCCAGAGAACACACACTTTATCCCGGATGCAAGTGCCGCAGGTTGGTCATGCGAAAATGACGCTGTAGAAGCCGGTACGGTTTGCTACTACACGATTGACATTATCCAAGCTGGCGAGTCGGCTACGGGACAGTTCCCCTTCGTGGTAACGCAAAACATAGATGAAGAAAGCGCTGTAACTGGTTCGGCAACGCCTGTCGGATCGCAATTAAAAAATACGCTCTTCTTACCATTCATTAATGGTTAATCGAGCATTGTTACCAGCGCTGATTAGATAAGAACAACCGACATTTATATACTTTTCCCAGAGGGATACGAAATTGCTTTCGTATCCCTTTTTTGATCCGCAAAAAAGCATTATTCCTCGCCATTCAACTCCATAAATTAGAAGAACTAAACGGTTAGCTTACAAAATTTTATCTCCTTGCAAGCAATATGTAACTGTATTCCGTAGGATGCCAGCGTATAAATCGATAGAGTATATAGCAGTATAGAGATTAAGTATTTTGTTTTGTAGCAGTTTTAATTTCTACATTGTTGCATCTCTAACTCAGCTGTTGTTCAGCTTGAACAATGATGTCGAGTTACCATCACTGTCACCGCAGCCAACAGTGCATTTGCAAGTTTGGCTCGGTATGAATAAAGCGATAACGGTGACCGAATAAATCACGTAATCCGAAATCAAAAAAATTGTGGAGCATAAATATGAAAAAAATAAGTTATTTAAATTGGCATCTTGCTAAACAGATGTCGATATTGTTCTTGAGTCTGCTGCTTTTGCTGATGCCAACAATGGCATTTGCCCAGAATGGCACACTTTCACCTCAAAGCGGAATGCCGCTCTATGGAAATTACTGTACAGTAAGCGGTGGAATCGGTCTTAACGATGCACCCTATTCTGGAAACTTTTCGGTTAACGTTCCAGGTACGCCAGTCAATGCGTACTGGTATTGGACGGGACGTGATCGTGCACAGATGCCAACCGGAGATGATACGATCTTTATCGATCCAAATCAGGCTGGATTTGTGCAGCTAACCGCAACCCAAACTATGTCATCGACCGAACCATCTTTATGGACATGGTACACATATCTACATGAAGATTTGGGCGCAAGCACAGTGGTAAGCGGCACCAACTCTTTCGATGTCGGTGGCTTAAACATTAGCGGTATCAATCAGGAAAATCATGGCGCAGGCGTCATTGTTGTCTACGAATCGCCTAACTGCCCATACGGCGAAGTCAATGTACAGTCTGGCTTGGATTCGGCCCGATTCAACAAAGGCGGCGTTTTTGGGCCAGATACAGAAGTAACCTGTTCTACCTTTGCACCATCAAGCGTCCCACGCACAATGACGGTACATATGCCGGTTGGTGGTATTGCCGAGACAGATCACTCGACAAATCTTTGGTACCAAACCGGAAGTGGTCTTGAACCTACCTACCTTGCGCCAGACGCAAATGATAACGTGAACCCTGCGTCGACGCTGATTACAAGTCCAGTTTCCGCGGCACAAGGATTTGAGTGGGACATGTACACAACAACCATTCAAATTAATCCAGGAGACACGCACGCCTGTTTCCAATATGAAAGCATCTCAGGTAGTCTCGTCTGGGCGGGCCTCACCACATCTCTGCAGCTAGATCAGCCATCGATCGATATTGAAAAAACGCCAGATTTACAGAGTATTCTGGTTGGTCAGCCTGCTATTTTTACCATTCGTGTACAAAATACGGGTGATATTGCGCTAAACAACGTGACCGTTACCGATGCACTTTCGCCAGCTTGTGATACAAATCTTGGTACAATGGCTGCTGGGGAAGTTCAAACATACACCTGTTCATTAGAAGCAGTGCCCGAAGGCTTTACAAATGTAGCCGATGTCGAGGGTACGCCAGACAATGGCATTCCCGTAACGGATAGCGATGATGCTGACGTGATTGTGCTAAATCCAAGCATTAACATAGAAAAAACGCCAGACAGCCAGATTGTTGTAATCGGTGAAACAGTACCATTTACAATCTACGTAGAGAATACAGGTGACATTACATTGACAAACGTCATTGTGACTGATCCACTGGCCCCCTTGTGTGACGCTTCTTTAGGAACGCTTGCACCGGGCGAAAATCGCACATACGGCTGTTCCTTGCCAGAAGGCACCGTAGACTTTGTGAACGTTGCTGCCGTCACAGGAATGCCTCCCGTTGGCGATCCAGTAACGGATGAAGATGATGCAGCCGTTGATGTCATCAATCCAGCTATTGATATTCAGAAGACGCCAGAGCTACAAACAGTGGTGGCTGGCTCTACCGTAACCTTTGAAATTCGTGTCGAAAACATAGGCGATGTAATGCTCGGCAACGTACTTGTTACCGATCCGCTGGCACCAAACTGTGATGCAAACCTTGGTACAATGGCCTCAGGAGAGGTGCAAACATACGCCTGTACACTGGCTGATGTAACGGCAGACTTTACGAACATCGCAGACGTGAGTGGCGAAACGGTTTATGGTCAAATTGTAACTGATGAAGATGATGCAGTTGTTGACATTATTGGCCCAGCCATTGAAATTGAAAAGACGCCAGATGTGCAGACGGTGCGCATCACTTCGGATGTTACCTTTACCATTATCGTGACAAACACAGGCGACGTAACGCTAGAAAATGTTACCGTGACAGATGCCATGGCACCGCAATGTGATGCGGACCTAGGCACGATGGAACCTGATGCTACACAAAGCTATAGCTGTGTTATGCCAAACGCACTGGAAGATTTTGTAAACGTTGCAAGCGTAACGGGTGAACCACCAACGGGTCCGAACGTATCCGATACGGATGATGCAACTGTAAACGTCATCAACCCACTGATCGAGATTGAAAAATCACCAGATATGCAAACGGTTGTAACGGGTACGCCGATAACCTTTACAATTACCGTGCGCAACATTGGCGATAGTGTACTCAATAATGTAGCGCTAGACAATGTCGCTGTTATTGACGAACTAGCCCCCGATTGTACCCGAGAGTTGGGTACACTTCAGCCTGGAGATGAGATCACTTATACGTGTAGTATGATCGATGGCGCAACAGAAGATTTTATCAATATTGCTTCGGTGAGCGGTACATCGCCTTTGGGCGAAACTGTGACCGACGAAGATGATGCAGTTGTTGACATTATCGGTCCGGCCATTGAAATTGAAAAGACGCCAGATATGCAAACAGTTGTGGCTGGCGCACCAGTAACCTTTACCATTACCGTGCGCAACATCGGCGACATCTCTCTTAACAACGTTGCGCTGGATAATGTAGCCGTTATCGATGAATTGGCTCCAGACTGTAACCGAGAGCTAGGAACGCTCCAGCCCAATGAAGAAACAACGTATAGTTGTAGCATGAGCGAGGGGGCAACCGAAAACTTTACCAATGTAGCAACGGTCGCTGGCGATCCACCCGTCGGGCCGTCGGTAAGTGATGAGGACGATGCTGACGTTACTGTGGTTAGACCCAGCATTGATATTTTGAAAACACCAGACTTACAGACGCTACGTGCGAATACAACTGCTGAATTTACCATTCAGGTAATCAACACGGGCGATGTGCTGCTCAACGATGTGATGGTGAATGATCCATTGTCCCCAAATTGCGATGCCTCTTTCGACTCTTTGGCACCGGGTGCGGTTGAAACATATACCTGTACAGTAGATAATGTAGCTGAAGGATTTACCAATGTTGCAGATGTACAGGGTATGCCACCATTTGGTGATCCTGTTACGGCTGAGGACGATGCGGTTGTTGATATAATCAATCCGAGCATCGATATTCAGAAGACGCCAGAAATGCAGATCTTCCCAGTTGGTGGTACCGCCCTGTTTACCATAACGGTAACCAATAATGGAGACGAGGCGCTAAATGTTGTGCAGGTCGACGATGTGCTTTCGCCCGATTGTAATCGTGCGCTGGGAACAATGCAGCCTGGCGAGGTCAAAGTCTATAGCTGTATTCAACCAACTGTAATGGTAGACTTTACAAATGTAGCAACCGTAAGTGGTTTGCCATCCGTTGGCACCGCGGTTGTAGACGAAGATGATGCCAACGTAGATGTCATTAGCCCAAGCATTGACATCGAGAAGAGCGCAGAACAGCCAATGGTTTCGCTAGGCGACACTGCCTTCTTTACCATTACGGTGACAAATACGGGTGATGTAGCACTGAGCGCAGTCACCGTTTCGGACCCACAAGCTCCTGGGTGTAGCCAAATTCTTGGCACGCTAGAATCAGGCGAAACGTTTGCCTATCGCTGCGGTATGCCGGATATGGATTCGGCTGTAACCAATGTAGCAAGCGTAATCGGTACGCCTGCAGCAGGTCCTAATGTGCAAGATATTGACGATGCGTTTGTTGATGTGCCCAATGCAGATCTTCAGATAGTCAAAACGGATGATGATATTCAAACACAGCCAGGTTCGACCATCGTTTATACCTTGAGCTATATGAATAATGGTACAGGCGATGCGATTGGCGCCGTCATCACAGAGGTGATCCCACAGCACACAACATTCCTACCGTCGGCCAGTACAGATGGCTGGATCTGCACCAATGGGGCCGTTACTGCCGGAACAACTTGTATATATGAGATTGGACGGATTGCAGCGGGAAGAACAATAGAGAATGAGCTAAAGTTTGCCGTCGTAGTTGATTCCGTACTCGACTCATCGATTCGCCTAATTAATAACCAAGTCTCCATCGATGCAAGCAACAATATCCCGGTTTCTGGTACAAACGTTGACACCGAAACGACACCAATAGCTCCTACAGCATTAAATACTGTGGCAGAACCCGAAGCGCAATTTACAAACTTCTTGTTCCTGCCGTTGGTAAACGGTCAATAGATAATCTAGCAGGTTGTCGGAGAGAGCTAAAAAAGCTGGCTTTGTACTCAGACATTGTGCCCGTGCGGTATAAACACTGGATCCGGTCACGAGTAACCCGGCTAGGCCTGTGAAAATAGTAGCGTTTCTGCGGGATCACGATGTACTTTTTACATCGGCGTTCTACCCTCGATGAATCTGCTGCGCTTTCAAGCTCGCAACCGACCGTGAGTACTCAACTGGCAAGTAGAAGTGGACGATTACAATATTTGCTATCGATAGTAAGAAGTAGATCAAGCATTTAGGGTAACGTGGCAAACTATTACTTTAACCAACTAGCCCTATCGTACTATAGCATTCGGCACAATCGGATGATAAACTCATGAACGAAGAGTATTAGAATCTTCTTTCTCCTTCTTTGAATTTGGGTTTTGGGTAGATTGACGAAAAAGCCTTGGCGCTCGCCAAGGCTTTTTCTATTGCACTATTGCCCTGAATAAACCGCCTCTCTCAATAGTACGAAATTATAATGGGTCATAAAACTATGAGTCTACACGTATCGTCACAGGACTTATGTCCCATAGACCATTTTTGCTAGAAATGTTAAATTGGATTACAAGAGCGAAGTTCTACGCAAAATTTTGTGAATTTTTATTTTGATGTAGAAAAATGTTTATAGCGTAAATACGTAAAAAGTAAACACCCATTAAAGCCAAAGAGAGATATAAAAAGAAACACCTACATCCCTCAGTTAGGTGTTTCTTTTTATATCTCTCTTTGAGGTATTGTGTGGTTTAGCCAGAAATGAACTCCTAGTCTGATATGGGAAGCGTGATTTGCCAAGTTAAATAGATAGCCTCTAACCTGTTTTTACAGCTTTCCCATGTGAGACGCAAAATTCATTCTGCGGGCCAAATATTGAGCATGGTTCATTTGGTTGAAGAATATGTTTAGAAATCGCACCTACATAGGTCGAATCTGCTAACCTATCTTGCCTACCTATGGATCATGCATTCTATTACTATAAAGTCATGAATTTTGTGGCGAAAGGACAAATGCGTCTAAAAAATAGTGCTGCATAATTAGTACCACCGTACCATATCATTTAATTATATCCCGTGATAAACTCATGAACGAAGAATATTAGAATCTTCTTTCTCCTTCTTTGAATTTGGGTTTTGGGTAGATTGACGAAAAAGCCTTGGCGCTCGCCGAGGCTTTTTCTATTGGGCTATCTATCAGAAAGTTTACTAGATATATCTGTTGCTAATTGTCTAAAAAATAGTGCTGCATAATTAGTACTACCGTACCATATCATTTAATTATGTACCATGATAAACTGACAAACGAAGAATATTTTCATTTTCTTTCTCCTTCTTTGAATTTGGGTTTTGGGTAGATGGATGAAAAAGCCTTGGCGCTCGCCAAGGCTTTTTCTATTGGGCTATCTATCAGACCATAAGTGTAAACTTATGATCAGACTATCTACACTGTCCACGCCCCACCGTGACTTTTCCAAGATGTCAAGCACCCGCGGATCAACTCAATGCCAGACTCAACCATCACATCGCTGCCTTCCCCCTCACCATAGACCGAAACCACCGCAGCCACAGCCACCTTGCCCGTTGCCATTACCATATCAATCGCCGCCCTTACCTGCGCCATCTCCGGCCCGTTTGGCTCTTTCGTGCCGTGGTTGGGCGTATAGCGTTCATCCAAGATGTCAGAATCAATGTGCAAGTAAAGCAGATCGCAGCGAGCGGCCAAATCGTTAACCGCAGTAGATAGCTCCTGCCCGGGAAACTCCGGCGCAACGGCCGCAATCACAATATCGGTCGAGCTGATCAGCTGTGCTTCCTGCTCATCCAAATTGCGTACATCCACCATCACAATACGATCCGTTGGCACAGGCGCAACAATATGCGACCGTTCGCGCCATGATGGGAAAGCTAGCCCGGCGCAAACCGCCACCGGCATCCCGCCCAACATACCCGAAAGCGACGTGCCGGGCGTATTGAAATCGCCATGCGCATCGAACCACACCAGCCCCACCCGCACTGCTGGCCCGTGCGCGTCTTGTAGACCACCAAATATCCCCGTAATGTGCGAACAGTTGCCGCCCGTCATCAAAATGGCCGACTCTTTCTGCCGTGCGTCCGCTACCGCATGCGCAACCTCGCCACCAAGCGTGCCAATATTATCTGGCTCCATCGCCGACCGCAGCGCCTCGATCATCTGCGGCTCGACAACGGAAAACGGCACACCAGCGCTAGAATAAACATCCGCATCCACATACGCATCCAAGCTGCGTTCATCATTCTGTGCCGGTCGGCTGTCGCCATAACGCATCCCGATTACTTGTAAATTTTTAAGTGGTTGATGAGACATGAGTAGGTTCTCCCTTTTAATAAAAAGATAGTGAAAATGACAAGACGAAAAAGCTGGCAAGATGACAAACTGCAACAGGATGACATCGTTCAGTACAATAATTTTACTAAAGATGTTATCTTGTCATGCCAAAGGGTATACACATGATGCATGAAGAATGACAGTAGAGGCAACATATTTATTTCATCCTGTCATCTTGTCTGTCTTTGTCATCCTGTCAGCTTTTTCAGCAGTTCGCGTCGTGCAACCTCGTCCGCCTCGCCGTCAGTCTGCACTTCGATAACCGTTGGCGTTTCACTATATAAATGGCTCTCCAGCTTTTGGAGAAAATCGGCGCGGTTTTCGGCTCGCTCATAATGCCAGCCATAGCCCTGCACCAGCGACGAAAAATCTAATTGGTGTGGCGTAAGAAATAGTTCTGTAAATGGTGGTTCGAACTTAACGATAGGCAGCCGCCTAAAGATATTTCCACCACCATTGTTAAAGAGCACAATTGTCACCGGCGCATCAACACCTTTGGCCCCTTTAGCTCCTCCGAAAAATTTTGTCCCGTCTCTGCTCTTTGAGACGTGGTATGGAACTTTTCGGGGCAAGCATAAGAGTCCATTGAGATCGTGCGCAAATGTAACGTCTCCAATCGCCAGCACCAATGGAGCCGTGCTTGCTGCACTAACACCCAGCGCGCTCGAAACCGTGCCGTCGATGCCGCTTGCTCCACGATTTCCGTAAATAGAAAGCGCGTTCCCCGTGGGCATACCAAACTGATCAAGATGGCGAATGGGCAGGCTGTTGCCCATAAAGAGCCGCGTGCTAGACGGCAGCGCATTGACCAGATCAACCATGTAGGCCACATCAAATGACTCGTCCTGCGGCAGATCGGCTAACGCACGATCCAACGCGCTGCGAAACGCTTGCTCGACCGTGTTGACCTCACTCGCCCATGTAAGATCCATACGTTGGGCGAGCTGCTCTGCAAGCGCCGTGCATGTTGCCACTTCGTTGGCTTGTATAAATTGGGTAGTCAGGTGACTATCATCTGCCCACACGCCGCTCTCGCGTATGTGTACCCGTTTTGCAATCGGTACGGCCAGCAGATATTCGTTTAGCCACTTCGATGTCGGCACTGCCCCAAAGCGGATCACAACATCTGGACAAGCAAAAAGTTCGCCGTCATGATTCCCCCCGCCTGCGAGAAAGGTCTCATATCCACAGATCAAGTTTTTTTCTTCCAATGCGGCAAAGCGCACGCCTGATAGCGGATCGGCCAGTAGCGGGTAGCCGCTTTGTTCGGCGAGCTGCGTCACGGTAGCGGCAAAATTGCCATCGGGGCAGCGTGGTCCACAGACAATGAGACCGCGCGGGTGCTGATTAATAAGGTGGGCCACCGTTTTAAGCTGTGTTGCGGTTGGCAGCAGCGCACCGCGTCCAATTTTGTGTTCGATTTTGCGCTGCTGGCTGCTTGCGGGTGCGATAGCCGTTTGTGGATCCGCTGGCTGGAGTGGTTTACGAAAGGGAAAATTGATGTGGACTGCGCCTTTACGAATGCCGTTGGCCGTGGCAAAAGCGCGGGCTGCAATGGCGGCCACATTATGCTGGGCAACGGCTGGCGCGCTAAGTTGTGGCAGGCCCATATCCACCGCCCACAATACTTGATCTCCGTACATTTTGACTTGATCGATGGTTTGGTTAGCGCCGCTGTGACGCAGTTCGGGCGGACGGTCGCTGGTAAGAATCAGCAGCGGGATCTGCGACATGTGTGCTTCAATAATGGCTGGGTAGAAGTTGGCCGCGGCGGTACCCGATGTGCAGACGAGCGCGACGGGGCAGTCGGTTGCTAGGGCTAGCCCTAAGGCAAAGAAGCTGGCGCAGCGTTCGTCTATATGCGGGTACATGTGGATCTGCGGGTGCGCAGCGAAGGCCAATGTCAGTGGTGTGGAACGCGAACCGGGGGAGATACATACGGCCTTGAGTCCGGCATGGGCAAGTGAGTCGACAAAGGTGGTGGCGGTGTTGATGTTGGGATTTTGTTGGTTAGTCATATATGTTTTTGGGATGAACGTGCTGACAAAAGATGACAAGGTGACTAGAGAGTTTTCCAAATAGCGTTAGCTGAGCTTGGGTACCACTCTTTAACTCTGCCACCCTTCAACTCTGCCACCCTTCAACTCTGCCACCCTTCAACTCTGCCACCTTTCAACTCTGTCATTTTTACTCAAACAAAGAAAGTTGACCCGAATCTTCGTCCTGCTTGTGGGGGGCGATCCAATCGTTTGGGGGCCAAGCCGGCGGCACAAGATTCCGTTCGATTAGGCGCGCCTGTAATCGGCGCAGGCTGTCGGGCGAATGACCCTCGTACGGATTATGCATATAGCCGTAAATCGACACGTTGCGTTGGATGAGCGCTACAATGCGGTCGGCCCATTTATCTAGCGCATTGTCGCGTGGCTGCGTGATTTGGCGGTACTCTTGCGGGCCATTGTCAGTATCGCCAATCCAGCGGATAAAGGCAAAAGTAGGCGCTTTATCTGCTTCGATTAGGGTCAGCCACTCATCAAAAAGATCCGCAGATCCGCTGCGATCCACTAGCACAAGGGCCATGCTGCGCTCGGCCAAAAAGGTGGCAAAAGCGTATGTCATTAAATCGGGCGAGCGTACTTCAACCGCAAGCTGAATGCCATCAAGCTCTTGGGCGAGCCAATCGAGGTAGCCCGCCAACACGCGCCCGCTATTTTGGCGCGTAAGCGATGCGGGAAGCTGAAGTAGACTTGGTGCGGCCATGGTGCCCAATGAGCGAACTGCATCTAGATACGCCAACGTTTCGGGCCGACACTCTTTGAGGCGCTTGTTGTGGCTAATGGCTCGCGGCATCTTCAACGAGAATGTAAAGCCTGACGGCACTGTTTCGGTCCAGCCGATGAGCGTGCTGGGAGCTGGTAGCGCATAGAAGCTTGTATTGACTTCGACACTATTGAATTTTGTCGCGTAGTGGCTTAGTTGATTTTTTTTTGCTAGCTTTTCTGGATAGAAGCTTCCCCGCCAGTCATCAAAATTCCACGAAGAGGTTCCAAGAAATAGGTTCGGCACAATCTGGTTCGGTTGAATGAATTTAGGATTAGATACTTTGATATTGTTTTCAAGCTAATGGACAAGCTTTAGCAGGAGACGGTGTCCATATACTAGCATACTATGATTATGCATTATCACCGATTTATAAAAATTGAAGCAAATAGAATTGAAGCAAATAGATAGAGGTAGGCACTATGCATAACTTTAGATGTACATGTTGCACATGGTAAATACTTTTGTGCAACTTAATGTAGACAATTTATGCAAAATCGTGCAAGTAGCTATGCTTTGCTTGAAAAAATATTGTGCATGTTGCATGTTTATGCTGCGCCAAAACGTCGATATACTCCGTTATAGCTGATCACCTGTCAGTTTATATTTAGTTTATATAGAAATTATTTACGGTAGATTTGTGTCTGTAGCTGTATCGATTCAAAAAACTCTTGTCTGCATCTTGGAAGGACAGCAGCGCAAATAGTCAAGCTCATCTTTCAAAATTTATGTTTTCATATTTTTTAAACGTATACAGTCCTTCTAGGCATGTAAACGAAATAGACGCATTTTTGTATAGATGAATCATTTCTGAATCGAGTATTCACAATCCACAAGAAAAAGAGGAAGGAAAAATGTTGAAAAAGAGTAGTCGAGCACTACCGCTTGCTGTGCTCATGAGTTTGTTTGCGACAGCAGCCTATGCGCAGGACGGAGATATCTCTAACGCCGAGATCGCCTATGCGATTGATAACACGTTCTTATTTATCTGCGCTGTGCTAGTTATTTTCATGCAGGCTGGATTCGCCATGGTTGAGGCTGGTTTTAACTCTGCCAAGAATACCATCAATATTCTGGCAAAGAATGTGATGGATATGGGATTTGGCGTCTTGGTCTTTTGGCTAGTTGGGTACGGTATTATGTATGGCGATGCAATTATTCCGGGCTGGCTTGCCTTTGGTGGAATTGGTATTAGCGCCGAACCGTCCGCTGCGGGTGCGGGCGTGCTCAATCCGCAAGTGGATTGGCTCTTTCAGGTTGCATTTGCTGCCACAGCCGCCACAATTGTTTCTGGTGCTGTTGCTGGTCGCATGAAGTTTTCAGGCTATATATTTTATAGCATACTTGTCACAGGCATCATCTATCCGATTAGCGGCTATTGGAAGTGGGGCGGCGGCTGGCTAGATCAGCTTGGCTTCTACGATTTTGCCGGTTCGTTGGTGGTGCATGCTGTTGGTGGGTTTGTTGGTCTAGCGGGTGCAATTATGCTTGGCCCTCGTATTGGACGCTTCACCTCGTCTGGCAAAAATAGACTGCCGCCACACAATCTTTCGATGGCTACACTTGGTGTCTTTATTTTGTGGGTGGGTTGGTATGGCTTTAACCCCGGCAGTCAGCTTGCCTTTGCCGGTGCGGGCAATACAGATGCCGTCATGTTGATCGCCGCGAATACGACATTGGCTGCAGCAGGTGGATTGGTTGCCGCAATGATTATGGCCTGGCTAATTGTTGGAAAGCCAGATTTAAGCTATGCACTAAATGGTGCGCTTGCTGGTCTCGTTGGTATTACGGCAAATTGCGACTCGGTCACGAACATATCGGCAATCGTCATCGGTTTGGTTGCAGGTGTTTTGGTTATCTACGGTATGAAATTGCTAGAGTCGCTGAAGATCGATGATCCCGTTGGTGCGTGGCCCGTACATGGCCTATGTGGTATTTGGGGCGGTATTGCGACGGGTATATTTGGTGGTGCTGCGGGTCATAGCTTGGTGCCACAACTTATTGGCTCTGCGGCTATCTCTGCTTGGGCGTTTGCAGCCGGTATTGTTATTTTCGGTTTGCTAAAGGTTTTTGGTCTGTTGCGTGTTTCGCCAGAGGATGAAGAAATCGGTTTGGATGTTACAGAGCACGGAGCCAGCGCATATGGTACTTCGTTAGCCGATCTTGCTGTTTAGGCCATTCCAAAAAATACTAATTCTGCCAGGACTAGTAAAATAAAATAGAGAGTATGGTCGTACGCTACTCCAGAAGAACTGCTGAAATTCGTATAATTATTTTTCTAGAGTAGCCCCAGGCTGGTGACGAACTAAACCTTTGTGATTTGTTCAACCGTATAATGAGAATCTTTTCTAGAGCATATTGTTTTGGGAATTTAACCGATAGCAAAATATTTGGTGCATTATCGAGCTAATGAGTATAAAAATAAGCTGAATACGTAACAGTTTTATCTGATTTGTTTATCCCGGGATAAATTCCTTCCATATACGAAAGAGGTCTGACGATAGCGTTAGACCTCTTTCTATTTGCTGGAGAATTATAATTATTCAGCTAGCATGCTTTATGTTAGGACCGAATTGATTGACTCTAGCGCACTAGATGCAAACATGCGCGTCATGGAATCACTATCGTGACACGCTTCTTCAATCAGCGCCAAAGGGGCAGCTTCGAGCTTGATAAGCAGATCGACAATCTCAAACCGAGTTGCAGAGCTAGGCGTATTCTCATATGCCCAGATCAACAGGTGCGTTAGCTCGGGATGATCCTGATATTGCTGGCCAAGCATCAAGATATCTGAACACAATGCATAGCACAAATAAACATCATCTGGAGTGGAAAGCGCCTGTTCAATGCACGCGGCATCTTCGGATTTATAGTTCTTAAAAAAGAGGCGCAATGCCCCATTGTGAAGCGCTTTTGGTGAACCTTGGAGTAGTTTAAAGATAAAATTGCGTAGGTTACTGTCCTGTATGTTAGAAAGTGCATTAATGGCGGCAGTCTGGATTTCGGCTGATTCATGCATAGCAAGGCACAGAATTTTGGCGTCTAGCCGCGGGAGAGGGCTCTCTTTAAAGACCCGGAGATAACACAATTGTAGGTCGAGACATTTTTCATCTATCAATCGTAGAAAAACGACGTTTAGATCCTGTTCTGTTGCCTGTTCATCTGCCCAAACAGTATATGGAAGAGGATCGTCGCCTAAGTTGGATTCAGCAAAGGTAAAGAGTTCATTTGGCGTGCTGCTTTCTATAACAGGATGCTCCACCAAAACTTGGGCCACCTCATCGACCGATTCTGTATAATGATGTTCATCCGCCCACATTTCTGGTGATGAAGCGACCCAACTCAGCAGGGGCAAAAGAATATCCTCAAGCGGAATTCTCTCTTTAATGGTTTTTAGCAGGTCGACAGTAGGGAAATTATGTGACCCTGCAATTAAACATTTTGCAACGGCGTCTGCAACATCATTTAGCTCATTGCGCTGTGCAAGGCCAAGCAATAGGGCCAGTACATAGTTATCCCCGTTACCCGATGATGATTGCGCAATATTGTCGCAAAAAGCGTAAAAGGCATCGTCACAGCTGTATGAGAATTCAGCAACTAGTCGTAAAAGCTGACGCCAATCATAATAATTATCTGCACTATACAGTGCTTGAATAATCGCATCTTTATAGGTAAGCGGCGCGCCCGTTTTTTCCAACAGTTGAAATAACCATGGCGCACGATCCTCTTCGCTGTGTGGATCATGAGTCACGTTGTGAGTGCATGTGTATAGCAGTTGCACCCGATATAGCTCATGATTTTCGGGAGTAATGTGCGAGTAGGCCCGTCCAAGCCCTTTTCGTAATGCTGTGGAGAATTCTTCTTTGGATAGTAGCGTTCTATTCACTTGTGGCATGATCTGTCACCTTTGCTTAGTACTGTTCGCGGACCAGAAAATGTTTGCACAGCCATGTATCGACTCACCATAGCCCAAGAAGGATAGATTTTTAGAAGAGAGGCTATAAAGCAATCAAATCTAAGCGACTATGGTTTATTTATTTTAAAATAGAGGAATACACTCAACGGGAGTATGCAACCACTCGAAGATTATGTCCACCTAGTGAGTAAATACAAAATTGCTTGGCAAATTTTTTTGGCTATGCTGTTTGTGTAGGAGGTGTTATGCTAAACTAAAAAAATAAGGTTCCAAACTAGAACAATTTTTCTGGTTTAGCTGCGGCCATACTGAGCATCTTATTTTTCGAATGGCCTTAATTATCAGCACATATGCGCATGGGGCGTTACGCGCATATAGATATATAGACGCAACAAGTCTTAAAAATCTTTCATACTAATTTATAAAAACTTAAAAATTGGCTCGTTTGAGGGGTTAAATGTTGTAATCAAAAACGATGATATCCTGGCGAATGGGCCGGAGAATGTTGCCAAGTGCTTTGTGATCGGGGTGAGGCAAATAATAATCTCGAGCCGCATCATCACGGAAGGTCATCATGACAGCGTGGGTAAAGCCTTCGTTTTTTCCTTCGGGACTGTTGTTTGCGCCAAATTCAACAGAAAGCACGCCATCAATTTTTTGTGGCAGATCAAGAAAGGCTTTTTCTAATATGCCGATCTCTGATGATTGCGTCTCGGACTTAAATTTAAGCAGCAGAATGTGGCGGATCATTGTTTTGTCCTTTTGGGTTCCTTTAGAAAAATAAGTATACGCGGAGAAGGCGTTCTCAAATGCCGTGTCTTTAAGCAGAAGGTACATTAGAGAATGCACTCTTCACAGTTTATGTACATCTATTTTTCTGTAACGGACTTAATTCGTTGAATTGGGTTGCACCTATATTTGTTGGATTTAGACTAACTTTGGCTCTTGACCATTGTAACTTGGGCGAGCCGATACTTTTGTTGTTGGCAGCGTATAGCGCGTGGATCGACCTTGCCCAATGCGCGTCAATAAATCTTTGTCGATTAGATCATTCAAGTCGCGGACCGCTTGCTTTTGCGATACACCCGCAATTTCTTGATACTCGCGATTGGTGATCCGCCCCTGCTGCTTGACGTGATCGAGCGCCTGCTGCTGGCGTTCGTTTAGCTCGAATTTTTGTGGGCGTAGTGCCAATCGGGGGTATGCTATTACTACTGCCGCAAACTCGTTCTTGGCCCCTTCATCTCCAAGTTCTGTCGCTAATCGAAGCCCTTCTGAATAGTAGCGATGCATTTCTGTCTCGTACCCTAACTCTGCATAGGTTTCTGCTAAATTGCAGTATGCACGAATCAGAATTGATTGGTTGCCTAACTCGGCAGCAATCTCAGCCGCTTTGCCATAGTACTGAACCGCCTTTTCTTGCTGATGCAAATAGAAATAGCATATGCCCATGCTCATGTCGCAGAATGCTTCCATCTGTCGATTGCTAGTTTCGATGCAGAGAGCTCGGCTTTTGTTTAGATACTCTAGTGCCTGTTCATGTTTGCCACCTGCACTCAAGTGATTCCCAAGATTATGCGACGTGTTTGTCATGCGCTCAATGTCTTGGATCTCGTTTGCAGCTAACCATGCCTGCCAATAATGCTCCTCTGTTTGCACAGGATTATTCTGTTTAAGATGAAAAACGCCAAGGGCATTGTGCAGATCGGACCAAGTTGCTCTATCCCCTTCATCGATTTTTTCGCGTGCTTTATGCAGGCCATTTTCCGCCCGGGCCAAATTAGGTCTTTGTTGTAAAAAAATCCATGATTGATCAATATAGGTACGAACCAAAAGTGGTGTTACTTTTTTTATCTTCCAAACATCTGATCGTCTTACCGCATCACAATTTAGCTCTTCGAGTAGCCGGATTGCATAATCATAATGAGCCAACGATTCATCCATGTTTTTATGTTCAAAAGCTTTCGCACGACGGTAGTAAGCGAGAGCCTTTGTCTCCTTTGTGAATGCCGATAGGGCCTGACGATACTCCTCGACAGCCGCATCAATATCTTTGTTAAATTCAGCAATTTCTCCTGCTACAATTTTGAGTCTGGGCCACAGTTCGCTGGATAGTTCTTGCTGTGTGAAAAGCGAAACGAGTTCGGTCAACTCTTCGATCTGCAAACTATCGACGATATCGCGCTGGTGGTCAATTATCAGCTGCGCCGCGTCTTGATACTCGTTTGCGATGCGTAGGTGACGTGCTGCATCCAAAAACATCTGCTGTTGTAAATAGTGTTCACTGGCTGCACAGTGCAAATGTTTGCGCTCATCTGGCAGCAATAAGGTTAGGACAAAGTGGCGCATCTGAGGCTGTAAGACCAACTCGGTGCCCTGCTCATTACTGAGCAACATATTGCTAGTCACCAAATGATGGATACTGATCTGGATGTTGCCCAGCGTAGGCTTCTCTTTACCTGTTTGGCTGGCGAGCTTGTGCAAAAGCGCGGTAGGGATAGAATGGGGGAATACACAGATCGAACGCAGTAGACGCTGCTCTAATGAATTATGGCGCGCATATCGATCTGCAAGTGCATAGTTGCGTCGTCCATGCTCATCACTAGGCTCTGAAATCTCCGCGCGCAGGAGCCTCGATAGGGTGGAAATAGCCTGGGGACGTGATTGGTAGAGTGTCTGTTCGGCAATTGCCATCTTTTCTGCTAGTTCCGACGCGCGCATCCCTCGTATATAAAAATGGTGCAAAATATTGTAGCTGCGCCAAGTAGAAAGCAACCAGCTATGCTCGCCCGATGGACGGATCCGCTCAACCGCCCAGCGCAATAGAGATTGTGTTAAACGCCCACGTTCATCCGCGCTAACCTGCTCGCCGCTTAGGTATCCACATTCAAGCAGCGAGCTTTGGGCCAACTGTGATGTGGAGAGTGCTAGCACATCGCCATCGCGATACATTTTCAGCGCATCGCTCACCATGGCGTCTAGCTCTTCTTGCGCTAGGTTGAGCAAAATCGTGTCGCTATAGGCAAGATCTGTCTTTAATCGTGTCATTTATGCCCCATCGAAGCGTATTAGAGTGTGTAAATGGATTATTCTTGTAGAGAATGTCTTATTTACTTAACTTTTATATATGCTATCTTATTTATGTATGGATATCGAACCAACATGACAAGCATAATCTTTTCGGTTCGTAGGATATTACTTACTCGCATTCACGAAATCCTAATCTTACTTGATCCAACTATGTGTGACTTCAGATGCTACCTACACAATACATCATACGTAACCCAAAGATTAATCGTGGATGATGCACTACTGCTGGATGTAAATACCATTAGTATGAGACAAAACATACCTATCCCCCGATAGCATGTTTTGTCGCCATAACTCATTAATATTATTACGAATTTTGAATTCATTTGATACGGTATATTTTTGCTGTGCTACAAGACAAAATTGATTACACTTAAGCTGAACTTTATAGCATTTGGTTCTTGTAGAGTGTGATTCAATTGTGGAGTAATGTTTTATATGACAACTATCAATAAGCTATATCGCCTGCGAAATCTATTTATTCTCATCGGTGTTGCAAGCATTTTTGCCGCTTCAATGTTAATATCGTTTGGAATTTTGTCGAATGACCTCCAAGCGGGCTCGAACTCTGCACCCCAGACAAGCACTGCGGCCCATTCATTATCTGCCACGGGCATTATAACATCCACGGATCTATTGGCAATCTATGCGCTGGCATTTGACAATGACCCGAATGATCCAACAAGCCTTTCTCTCTACTATACGTCTACCGTTAACAGTATTGCCAAGGCTACCCTAAACGCACCGGATAAGACCGCCATTATTCTTGCGGATTTGGATAGCCTACTTGATACGCATCTCCTGATTGCTCAAAATGGGCACCTTATTCCAGTAGATGGGCTGCCGATGTTGAACCCAGTTGATGGGACGATTTTACTGGATGACTTTATCGACGAATATAATATGGCCGATGGGTTACAGCTTGGCTATTTTTTGCAGTGGTCGCGCCAAGCGTTTAGTGCAAATGTAGTTACATTTTCGTTCTTGGGGCATGGTGCACCAATAGTCCCTGATGTGATTCCTGCATCAGGAGCACCGGCAGCAACCCCAACACCTAATCCGACAGCGACGCCACCATTCGCTGACGGCGGGCTTGCAGAAGGTAAAGTACCTATACCGCCGCTACCCGCACGACTTTTTGCTCATTCTGGTTTTACCGACTACCACTCGGCCAGCTTGATCTCGATCCATGCGCTAGCAACCGCGCTAGAGATGGGCACAAACGACGGCGCGGATCCATTCCAAACAGTGGATCTTGTGCAATGTTTTGCCTCGTCAATCGAAGAGCTGTACGAACTGTATCCCTACGCCGAAACGTTTACCGGCTCGCCCAATTATGCGTATTCCAAGCCCGAGATGATCGGCACTGCGTTGCGCGCGATTTCTAGCGACATGACCGCTGTGCAGATTGCGGACACATTGATCCAAACTTACGACAATGAATTGCCTGCTGCTGAACATCCACGCTTGTTGGTTGCTGTTGAGAGCAGCAAAGTTGCGGCTATTAAAGAAAGCTGGGATATGACTTCGCTGCACCTCAGCGAGCTACTTACGCAAGATCGACAGGCCACGCGCAATAAAATTACCAATGCGTACGATGCCAGCGCCAAGTATGACACAACACTCTGTAGCGATCCCGATTGGTTGCTTGCAGTTCCCGATTCGGTTTCGGATATGTCGGACTTTGCCAGCCAAATTAGCACAATTTTCGGCCCAACTTCGCTCGCAGGTTCGTGGGCATTGACAACCACGCAGCGCATCGATGATGCAATCATATCCCGCTACTCGCGTAACGGTGTCCCATGGTTTGCTCAAAGCGATGAAAACAATATAAACCAAGCCGCTGAATCTACGGAAGAACTGGCTGAATGGATCTTTAACGCCCCGGGAATTTCGATTTATACTGATTTTGGGGCAACGCTAAACGAGAAAGGCAACCCTGTAGAACTTGATTGGTTTTCTGCTTGGTATACGAAAACAGCAAATGTCGCACATCTTAACTACATCAATCCACTGCCCTATTCATTTTTGAGTGCCGGTAACAGCAATATCTCTTGGGCCGATGTCTTTAGCCAGTATTGGGAAGACGTCACATTTGAAAATGTACGCTGTGAGCCCGCATTTTTGGCTGGACGCGGTAATGGCGAGCTAGCGGTTCTTGACTTGATGCCAACCACATCGGCAAATTTAGTCATTGCGCCAGATTCTACCGTAAGGCTCAATATAAACAGCGCTTCGAATGAAGTTGAATTGATTCGCTTCTCGACGCAAATCAGCACATCGATCGAAGCGGTGAATCCACAGGTTCGCTTTAATATCTACAACGGCGCAGACGAACAAATTTTTGCTGAGGCTGTTTCGGCTGGCTATCTAGAGGCTGGTGAGATAAAGCAGATTGAATCTGCCTATCGCTGGCCGGTAACTGCACCGGGTATCTATACGTTTGAGGTAATTCTTGATGCGGATGAGCGTTTTGTTGAAAGCGACGAGGAGGATAATATTGCTCGTTTTAGCGTTCGGATTAAATCTAGCGTCACGACAATTCGTTTACCGTTCATTGCACAGTAAAGAGTAGGCTGGGTCAATCGGATCTTATGTAGTCGATAGCAAGCGATGTACTTGGTATGAGAGTCCATAATGATTGATGACGATATCAGCCACATGAAATCTTAAAAAGCCAGTACTCTTTTCGTGGGCCTACTTAATTATTTGCTAACTATTTCCCCTATGTTGACAAGCCATTATTTTGCTGGTGAATCAACACCTATAGTTGTAAAGGAGTTTAAAATGAATCATAATTTAGAAAAGAATCACACACTCAGTTTGCCTCTTCACTGGAAGAAAGCAAGCACCACATGGCATTCGTACCGACCGCTCGTTGTCGGGTTGGCTCTTTGCATGACGTCGCTTTTGTTTGTCAACACGTGGCAACTTTTTGCCCAAAATGACTCATCGATCAATCTTGGCAATCATGGTGTTGTGCAATTTGTCGATCCGGATGGCGTCAATGCCTTCTACTTTACGGACTATTCATCTGCCGCCGCGGTAGATTTTGCTGCGTATGAACTTTCTGCTGCGCAATTTTCTGAACTATATTATAGCACGAATGAAAACGCTAAATTAGCGCTGCCCGATGTGAGCGGATTTGCAGAAGCTGCAACGTGGCAGGTGGATCTAAATACGGCTGAACGATTTGGCGAGGTCTATGCAACAACGCTGCCTACCGTTTCTTCGGGCCTTTATTTGGTAACGGCCACAGCGGATAATCAGGAAGCGAACAATCAAGAAACGGCAGCATCGCTTGCGGTAGTAAGTCGACAAGCGCTTCTGTTGAAGCATACACCAACGGGACAGACCACCGTCTGGGCCACGAACTTGCGCGATGGCGCGCCGTCTGAGGGCATGACCATTACGCTCTATGATGCCGATGGCAACACATTGGGGCAGGCTGTGACCGATGCGCAAGGTGTCGCCAAGATTCAAACAGATGTTGCTGCGGATTACCAGAGCGAGCTACTTGCGGTTGGTCAACTTGGTGATGAGATTACGTTGACCGGTGCGGGCAATATGTGGCGCAAATATTCGTACATGCAGTGGTATGGCGATGCAAGTAAGTACAACGCATTCATCAACACAGATCGGCCGATTTATCGCCCGGGTGACACGGTCTCGTTTGCGGCTATTTTACGCGAATCGATTGACGGCGTCTACCAGTCCGTTAGCACCACAACGCCGGTGACGGCAAAGCTTAAAGATTCGCGCGGAAACGAAGTGACGACTGTAACGTTGACGCCAGATGAATATGGCATGGTTCAGGCCGACTATATACTGGGCGACGAACCCTCGCTTGGTTCGTATCAGGTGGAGCTAACCGTCGGCACTATCGATGCGAATAATGCCGGATCGTCCACGATTTTTCGGCAAGAGTTTAAGGTCGAAGAATACGAAAAGCCTGAGTATAAAGTAGTGGTTTCGGCCTCCAAACCGTATGTGATCTCGGGTGATGCGTTCAATATTACTGTGAACTCGGACTACTTCTTTGGGCAGCCGGTGCGTAATGCGACCGTCAATATCAAGGTCTACAAGACGCGTAATTACTACTATTACTGGTGGGATGAATCCGATGTCTACTATCCATCTTATGGCCAACGCGAGCTGCTAAACGAATACAACGGCACGACCGACGCCAATGGCGTTTGGAACCAAGAGTATACGGCTGATCTGGGAGATCAGTATGGTGCTGCCTATTCGATTGTTGCCACGGTGACGGATGAGCGCGAGCGGCCGATTCAAGGCTCGGCGAATGTGGCTGTCCACTGGAACACCTTTACCTTGCAGACGCGTACAGAGAAGTATGGCTATGAATCCGATGAGCCGTTTCTGCTCAACTTGACGGCTACGGATCATGATAAGCTTCCCGTGGCTGGACAGAGCATCAATGTGAAAGTCGAAGATAGAGTCTACACGGGCTCTTGGCGAGATAGCTACTTTCAAACTGTGGCCGAACAGACTGTTACCACTGGTGCGGATGGTAAGGCGCAGGCCAATTTTGGGGCGTTGGCGCAAGGCTGGTATCGCGTTACATCAACCACGATAGATGCACGTGGCCGTGCGGTGGAAGCGTATACATATATTTGGGTCTATGACCGCACCGCAAACCAATGGTATTACTATAATGGAGAGCAGCTCTCCTTAACGGTTGATCAGGCTGAGTATGGGCCGGGCGACACCGCGCAGTTGCTGATCCAATCGCGCATTACCGACACAATGGCGCTGGTGACCATTGAGCGTGAAGGGGTGCTAGATGAGTTTGTGGTTCAGATTGATGGTCCGGTAACGACGCTAGATATTCCGATTAAGGAAGCGTATAAGCCCAATGCATTTGTTAAGGCGCATATCTTTGCGCCAACGGATCCAGAAAGTCGAGACGATAATAGCTACCGCGTACCGCCAGAAGCTGAACTAATTATTGGCAGTGTTGAGTTAAGTGTTCCGGCTGCGGATCGTCGTTTGGATGTTGAGATTTCTTCTGACGCTGCCGAGTATGGCGCTGGGGACGAGGCGACTTTTACCTTTCAAGTGAATAATGCCAGCGGAGAGGGTGAAACCGCACGCATTATGGTTGCGGTGGTGGATGAGGCTATCTTCTCGCTGAGCGAAGACTTGACGGCGGATATTTTTGATACATTCCATGGCAAACAGAGCAGCAATATTTTCACGTACGGCAGCCCCATTTCCCCGTACTTTTATCAGGATTTTTGGCTAACGCCAACCGAAAGTTTAGAGTATGACCTTGGTGTTGGTGCCCCCACTGGTATGCCCGAGGCTGATCGCACGGCTGACGGGGAGGAGGTAAACACCCGCCGCATCTTCGAGGATACCGCATATTGGAACCCAATGGTCACTACCGATGCAGATGGTGTGGCGACTGTTACGGTTCCGCTGCCCGACAATTTGACCACATGGCGCGTCATTGCTCGGGCCGTTACAATGGATACGAAAGCGGGCGAAGAGACTGGATCGATTCTGGTGACGCAGGAGGTGATCGCTCGTTCAGTTCTGCCTAGATTTAGCGTTGTGGGCGACCGCTTTGCTGCGGGTGTAGTGGGCCAAAACTATACGGGCCAGGAGGCGACGGGCGAACTTTCGATGGCCGCGGATGGACTGATGCTGCTGGACAATACTGCGCAGAGCATGACCATGGCCGATGGCGCATCGGGATCCGCTAGTTGGACTGCAGTGGCGTCGCAGGTTGGTACGCATCTGGTCACATCGACGGTGTCGCTGCCAACGGGGGGAGATCGCACCGAGCTGCCCTTTATTACCAAACCATTTGCTATCCCCGACCGGCAATTCTCGTCGGGTCAGGTGACAGAGAATGAGCCGCTTGCACGCGAGACATTCGATATTCCGCTCAATGCCGTCGACGCCGCAACCGAGCTAACGGTCAATCTATCGCCGTCGATTGCACTGAGCTTGCTCGACAATCTCGATTCATTGATCCGTTACCCGTACGGCTGTGTGGAGCAGACGATGAGCCGAATGCTGCCAAGCGCGGCTGCATCGAAGGTTTATGCGACGCTGGGTATTCCAAATCCCAAGGCGGATGATCTGCCCGAAATCATGAGCAAAGGTGTACAGAAGCTCTATGGCTATCAACATGGCGACGGCAGTTGGGGTTGGTTTTATGATGATGAGCCCGGCACGTATCTGACTTCATATGTGCTCTTTGGGCTGCAAACGGTGCAGGATGCTGGTTTTGAAGTAAGCGAAAGTGCGATGGCGAACGGGCTGAACTATTTGCAGAATAATGTTGGCAACACGGCGGATAAAGGCACGCAGGCTTATGCTTATTTGGTGCTGTCGCAAGGCAATCGAGGAGACTTGCCCGCCATGCAGGCGCTGCTGGCCGATGTTGACTTGCTGAACCCATTTGGGCAGGCGATGCTGGCTATGGCGCTGAATAATGAGGGGGATGCGGCGGGCGCAAATCGGGTGATCGATGCGCTGCTGGCCGACGTGCAGGAAACTGGCACGACCGCCTACTGGCCCGAGGATCCATACGAGGAGTGGACGTGGTACCACTGGCGCACCATGGCCTCGGCGGACAAGAACACGGCTGCGGCACTTCAGGCGATTACGCAGATCCGCCCCACGGAAACCCGCTTGCCCAAGATTGTGCGCTGGTTGATGAATGAGCGTGAATCAGTCAGCCGCTACTATCAAGCCGCTGGTTGGAGCAACACGCAAGCAACCTCCTTTGCCATTCTGGGGCTGCTCGATTATATCGAACTCTCGCGCGAGCAGGATAGCAACTACGCCTATACGGTGAAGCTAAACGACTCAACGATTGCCTCGGGTGAGGTAACGCCAGCCAACTTTGCGCAGCCGATTGACCCAATTGTGCTCTCGGGCGTGGATTTATCGCTGGGAGAAAATGAATTGGTGATTGAACGCTCGGACGCGGCCGATGGGGCCAATGGCGGAGCGCTCTACTATATGTCTCTGCTGGGGTTAGAGCTATTTTACAATGAATTTGAGCAGGTCAGCTCGGTGGACCAAGGGATCCGCGTGGCGCGCTCGTACGAGCTTGTCGAAGGGACGTCGCGAGCAGATGGTGCCTACAACGTGGGTGACATTGTGCGGGCTACGGTCCAGGTGACGTCGGACAGCGACAAGGGCTATATTCACGTCTCGTCGCCAATTCCCGCCGGGTTCGAAGGGATTAACAATCGCTTAAATACGGTTCAATATACGGGTGGGAACGAGAATTTCAACTGGTATGATTGGGGCTACAATCGCAAAGACTTCCGCGACGACAGCGTTGATTACTTTATCACCCATTTCTATCAGGGAGAGCGCGAATTCTCGTACTTGATGCGGGCCATTACCGCGGGCGAGTTTAGCGTGTTGCCAGCCGAGGCAACGGCAATGTACCGTGAAGAAATTTGGGGCCGTTCGGGTAGCGAGAAGATGTTGGTCGAGCCAGAACGTTTGGTTGAACGACCAGAATTGTTGGGCGATTTTGACAATGATTGTCGCGTTACTCGCTTTGATCTACAGCAGATTGCTGGCGAGTGGGGCACAACCGATTTGCCCTCGACCCTTGCGGGCAGCGATGGCGTGATCGACTTGACGGATGTAACGTTGATGGGCAAGCGCGAGGGCGCAAGCTGTGTGGCTGATTTCAGTGCGGCGCTCGATACGGCCAATGGCGAGGCGAAGTTCGTGGTCGACATTCCATCCGGTGAGTATAGCTATGGCGACACCCTCCTAGTAAACGTCTATCTTGCGTCAACGACGGGTCTCAATGGCTTTGATGTGAAGCTAGACTTCGAGTCAGGTGCGTTTGATGTGATGGATGTTGAGTGGGGCGTTGCATTGACGGGTGCGCTTCAGCTTGGTCCCGATGTAAATATCTCGGACGGGTATGTTACATTCGGTACGTACGACCTACCTGATAGTGTGCGCAGCGGGGATCTGCTGGCGACGGTGACGTTTGTCAACACTACGGTTGGCAATGCGACAATTCAGGCGGCCAGCGTACATGCGGTAAACGGGGCAGGTGATCTCATTGCTGCGGAAGCTGGCGGCGCAGGTGATTTCGCCATTCAGGGTGAGCAGATCTTTATGCCGGTTACGTTTAGATAAGTAAATTTTAGGCATCAAATAAAAAGAGTCCCGAGCAGATCTGCTCGGGACTCTTTTTATTTAATACTTTTTTATTTCATCACTACTCGGGCTTTAGCGTCCCGATGATCTGCTCGAAAACTGGATCGGCAGCGGCTCGATTGCCTAGTTGCGTACCCAACGTGATCAGATAGATCTGCTCTTCGTAAATTAATGCGGCAATCTTGACTGCGGCTTGCGCGTTCATGCCAACGTTGCTGAGATCGGCTGTAGCGTCGCCAACAACAGACGGCAGGTTATTGGTTGTTGTGGCTTCGAGAGTCTCAATGTCGATATCGCCTAACATGGCCGAATTTAGCTCGATGACCTGCTCGACGTAACTTAGGAGGCCGTCGGCTGTAGCACCTGGCGCACCGATTACCGAGACGTTGAGCAGCGTGGGCAGACCACCAGAGAATGCATTTGTCAGATCGGTAACGGCAACGACGCCAACCGATTGACCCTCAGTTGTGTCCAGAAATGTTTGTAGATCCGCAACGGCAGCGCCTTGACCAAAGGTGTTGGCTAATGTAGCAATTTGTGCGCCACGCAGATCGAGCTCTGTCCAGCCGCTTGGGACGGCAAGTGAATAATCACGCTCATCATCTTCGATAGTTGTCCAGCCGCTTGGAATGGTGACCATCGCTTCTGGCGCAGCTTCGTCCATGGCATCGTCGTCCATGGCATCGTCATCCATGGCGTTGTCGTCCATAGCATCGTCATCCATGGCATCGTCATCCATGGCATCGTCATCCATGGCATCGTCGTCCATGTCTGCATCGTCATCCATGTCTGCATCGTCATCCATGTCTGCATCGTCGTCCATAGCCTCGTCATCCATGGCATCGTCGTCCATGTCTGCATCGTCGTCCATGTCTGCATCGTCATCCATGTCTGCATCGCTCATTGCCGCGTCGCTAGCCATCGGACTGTCTCCGGTTCGGCTGTTGCTTGCCGTGGATCTAGGTGCTGGTACATCGGGCAGTTGAGGTGGCATGTCTGTGAGTAGGTTCATTGAGACCCACTCTCCACTTTCTACTTGGAACCATGCTCTGTAGGGAGTTTGGCCCACTAATGTAAGGGCGTCGCCTTCGCTGATCTCACCAACTTCATTATAGAGCGGACTTGGTCCTGCGTAGAGGCTACCATCACTGTTTGCAATGGCAGTTGCGCTATCGACGGTTGTAGATTGATGCGGTGTGGCGGCAAAGAGGGAGCCTGCACCGCCGATGCTTAGCAGTAAAGCAAGCACCATCGTCGCAAGTCGGAAAAGTTTCTTTGATCTGAGGTTGATCATTACGGTATTCTCCTTGAACTGTGGATTAAAAAATGGATAGAGTAGAAATGATTGTACTTATTAGAGCAGAGGCATGGAATTGACTATTTTTCCTAATTCTGTCACATTTGGTTCTAAAAAAAGATAATTTACATCTGTAGGGGCATGATATAGCCCAACACGGTTAGCAAGATCATCAATCTTCGGCACGATATATCATGCCTTTGCGAACTCATTAACTATTGGACATCCCCACCAAATCCGATAGAACTAGATTTTTCTTTGGGAAAACGGTAGTGCTTCATTTGGCCGAAAAATATATCAATTTTGCGCATACCAATATGAGCTAATGAAAAAACTTGTAGATGCTGCGTAGAGGATTTGCTTAGGCCGAAGCAGAAAATAAGTCCCCGCGGAGGAGACGCCCTCTAATGCTAGAGCCTGTTAAACGCATTCACATTAGAGAATGCTCACTCCGCGATCTGTGGTCTGTCTATATCTTTATTCTAGCCTTATTTGGTTGGTTTGTAGAGTAATTCAGAGCTGTCACGGTACACTATTTCTACCCAATAATATATTATTTACATGTAAATAGACTAGTTCTAGCACCGCTGAAACCCCCTACTTCGAAAGTTCCCTACCTGCTTTTGCGATAGATGCCGTACTCACGGCTAGGTATAAAGCCAAATTTTGCGTAGAGATCAACGTCGGTGGTTGCGCTGATGACACAGCCGTTGACGCCGTTGTTGTGCAGCCGTCGCAGGCTGGCATCGATTAGCGCGGCCCCAAAGCCTTGCCCACGGATTGTTTTGCTAATGCCAAAACAGCCGACCTGCCCCCACGGGCGCGGCAGTTGATAGGGATAGAATCGCTCTATCGGTCGATATGAATCTTCGAAATTGAGAAGACTAATTCCATCAATGCCGCGCTCGGTCCACATGATCATACAGTCCGAGATGCGTTCGGCTCTCTTTGGGTTTTGAAAGTCGTGTACGAATTGTGCAAGCCGCTCAGTATGGTGAGAAAACTCTTGCTGCACAAATGCTTGAATCGCGGCGATGTTGGCTGGCTGCGCGCTGCGCACGGCGGCATCGACTTCGCGCATGGTGGCTGGTGGTTGATAGCCTGCTAAGTTGGCCGCCATGTCTGTGACGGTTGTTTGCAGTGTATAGCCACAGCGGGTGAAGAATGACTCTGTTTCGAGTTCGATTGGTAGGCCGGGCACAAATGAATGGTCGGTTCCCCCCAACTGAATCACTTTGCAACCGGCTTCGTATAGCTGATCCTCGGCCCACTTGAGGAGCGCTTCTCCAATCCCCTGCCTGCCTGTTTCGGGCAGCACCGCAAGCAATGTGATGTACCCGACATCAAGCTCGTTGTCCAATGGATTGGCCCGAGCGTCGATGATCACAGCGCCGATAGGTTCATCGTTGTACCAAGCAAACGCGCCTTTATATGTATCCTGATTTTTTGCACCTAATATAGGCCGCAGATTGTAGGCGACGGCGCGGGGCGAGGTGGCGAGCGCGTGACCGCAGGCACCGGTCCACAAACCTGCGACTGCTTCTAAATGTTGGAGATCGGTGGGATCAATTGGGCGTAATGAGAAATTTATCATGGGCGAGCTAATTTTGTTTAATCTTCTCTGCTGTGTTTGGATCTGCTGGATCAATTTCTGGTTGGTCAATTGAAGTAGGCCAGAGCTCATCGTTTAAAAAGCAGAGCAGGCTGTCGACGATGCCCTGCGCGACAACGTCGGAGTTGGTTGTGAGCAGATCTTGATCGCCACGCATAAAGCCCATTTCGAGAATGGCGGCGGGCGTTTGTGGATCGATACGATTGAATACGTGATAGCCGAGCATATCGTGGGTGATGGTGTTTGAGTGGTAGGGCAGATTGGTTGCATTCGCATAGCGATTGTTGATGCAGGCCATGAGCCGCATTTGCCTATCGGGAATAATGCTTTCGGGAGCAAATGCTGCTTTATATCCGTTTAGGTTAATACAGCTATCGCTATGTAGGCTGAGCAGAACGTCTGCCTGTAGATCGCTCAATCGCTCATCTTTTTCGTCGAGCAGCATTATATCGACGGGCGGCTGGATCTGCGCGAGCCGATCTGCTACGTTTTGTGTAATTTTTGCGTTGACGTCTGCTTCGGTCAGGGTCACTGTGCCGTCGGCGTCTGTGCAGACTGCGCCAGAATCAAAGCCAGCATGCCCACTAATAATAGCGACCTGTTTTGGGGGAATGGGTGGCTCTGCGCTAAGTTGCTGCAAAAGGTCGTTGCCTGGTACGTCATATCCTCCGGCGCGCGCAATAATATAGACGAGCGCAAATATGATGATGATAACAATTCCTGTTAAAAATTGTTGAATAAGTTGAAGCAGCGAGTAGCGCAATTTGATCCCCTTGGCATTATTGTACCGAAGCAGTGATTCCTGTCAATTTATCTGAGTGACTAACAGAAGATTCGCTAACAGAACATTAAACAAAGCCAAATTGACAAAGGCACTTGCACAATATAAACTCTGATGTACGGTATGTTGATAAATATTTGCGTTTATGTGAAAGAAAGTAGTCTGTTGATATATACCGTACAGGGAGAATAAATGCTTTTCTTGACGTTGCGTCGGGCAAAAAAAGGAATAAATCGGGCCACCCGCTCATCTAATGAGTATGGTGGTGGTGGTATGCACCCAGGTTTAGAGAATGGCGTAATTTTGCGCGAGCGACGCGAATCAATGGGCGTTACAATTGATGAGGTCGAGACAGCCACAAAAATTCGACATAAATATCTTGCTGCGCTAGAGGGAGATGATTGGCAATTGTTGCCCGGTGAGATCGTGGGACGCGGTTTCTTGCGCAACTATGCATCGTTTTTGGACTTAGATCCAAATGAGATGATCGAGCGGCGGCGCGCACTGGCGGATGTTGGGTTAGCGCGCATCTTACGCGATACGAGCGCGGTTTCTCCGCTGCCGCCGGAACGTCAGGTTGATTATCGACCGAAAGAGGTGGAGCTAAAGGATGAGCCAGAGGGGCTGGATGAGATTGCTAGTCAGCAACGGCGTCGTCGCCGCCGCAGCCCTTTCCTTGGCTGGCTACTGCTAATGGGGGTTCTGTTAGGGCTGCTCTTTTGGCAGGCGAGTAATATTGGTTCGTTATTTGGCAGCATTGCCAATGGCGTGCAGTCGGGCGTGGCGGCTATTTTTGCGTCGGATCCGGTTTCTACTGCGGGGGATGTCTCGTTTACTGGTGATAAAGCCGATAATCAAGCTGTCGATGGTCAGCAAATTGATGGTCAGCAAATTGATGGCACAAATAATACGGGTGTTGCTGGTGTTAATAATTCAGACGCTAATAGCACCGTTGCGGATGGTCAACCACTGGTTGTGGGTCAAGTGGATCCGAATAATGTTGAAGGGGGCCAGAATGCATCGGGTCAAGTGGATGGAGATGGCGTTGCGGCAGATAGTTCGACCGTAGCGACGGTTGGCAGTGTGAATGATGGTTCCGGTGATGGTATTGTCGGTGATATCGACACTTCAAATAACGATGGAGCAGGTGATACTTCAAGTGATACACCGGTAGAGGCTGTAGCCCCAGCACCAACTTCGATTCCGCCAACGGATATACCGCCAACGCCTGTGCCCGTCCCACCAACAGAGGTGCCGCCGACAGCGATCCCGCCAACGCCCGTTCCACTGCCGCCAACGCCGATTCCACTACCGCCAACGCCGATTCCACTGCCGCCAACGCCAGTGCCAGTCCCACCAACACCGATTCCATTGCCGCCAACGCCAGTGCCTGCGCCGGTGGCTGCTGCACCGTCGTGTCCAGATGCACGCTCTACGCTGACGTCGCCGGGTGTAAACGAGATTGTTTCGGGGGCTGTGCCGATTGTCGGTTCTGCAACGCATGAGGCGTTTCAATATTACAAGTTGGAATTTGCGCCAGGTGCAAATGCGGCTGGTGGCTATAATTATTTTGATGGAACGCAGGCACAAATTTCAAATGGACGATTGGGCCAGCTCAATACGAGTGCGATTCCAAATGGAACGTATACGATTCGTTTAACAACAGTTGATGCAACAGCGAATTTTCCACCGCCCTGTACGGTTACGATTCAAGTACAAAATTAGAGACTGTCTCAAATTATGCGTAAATGGCGTTAGATTACTTAGCCCAATAAAGTTATTTGCACACTTTGTGGTACAGTCCCCAAAATTAAGGAAAGTTTTAGGTGGTAATAAAAAGGTGGCGTTCTCTCCAACGAGAACGCCACCTTTTTATTACACATAATTTTTTTTACGCCGCGGCTGCTTTAGCCGTGGCGTACTTTTGCACAAACCCCTCAATTGGAATCAGTTCGACTTCACCCTCTTCGTTTTCTCGTACCTTAAAGACTTGGTCCGCTTGATCTAACATGGTTGTGCCATCTAAATGATCGATTTCGTGCTGAAAGATTCGGGCCAGCCAATCATATGCTTTGACTCTAAATTCGTTTCCGTTTCGATCCTGAGCGCGCACCGTGATTTGTGTCGCTCGCGCCACCTCTGCCGAAAGTCCTGGAATGCTGAGACACCCTTCGTTGGCTGAGTCGACCCCTTTGCTTTTGAGAATCTTTGGGTTAATCAACTCATAGCGCTGCATTGTATTTTCGGGATCGTCTTCGTCGTCGGGATATTCGACAACCGTTATCCGCTGACTAATACCAACTTGGGGGGCGGCCAATCCAACTCCATCTGCCGAACGCATGGTAAGAATCATATCGTCCAGCAGTTTGTGCAACTGTGGCCCAAACGCTTTGACACGCTGTGTTGGTTGCCGCAATATGGCGTCGTTTTGGTCTCCAATTCTAATAATATTTAACTTTGGCATGTTCGATCTCCAGCACAAAAAATTTACAGCTTTTCATTCGTCAAATCGTATTGTATTTATACTCCTTTGTCAATAGTTGTTAATAGTTGTTGTGTGCATCATCGTTCTTTTAGAAGCGATAACAAACGTTTTCGTAAATTAATCGTTACTAAATTAATTAAGCATCGTCATCATTAGTAGCACACGATTTACTACTGTAATAAATCAATTGAGTTGAACTCTCTACTCTCTTGACATCATCTCTATCGTGCATTGAACTGCGCATTGCACCTAAGCCCGCGTACACAATAGAAGAAAAACAGCGCTAGCCATCACTAAAATTATGTAGATGGTGGTCTCTTTAACGCGGCATTTTTTATTGTGTATGCTGCTGTAGACGTCCAGAAAAAAATTGTTCCCATCTCGGCTTTTTAAGATGTGGTACGAAACTTTTCTGGGTAAGTACATCGAAAAAGTTATCAACACATTTTATTGGGAGATTCAACGTAATGAAACAGTTTTCATATCAATCAATTGCTGCAGTAGCGCTCTTTGTAGGGCTGCTATTTTTCATGCCAGCAAATTCGATGCAGGCTGGAAGGTTTTTTCAACTAGAAACGCCGACACCTACCACAGTACCAGGCACAGTTTTACTTCCGGCGACTTCTACTCCTGGCACAATTGTAATTCCAGCCACGGCAACAGAGATTCCAGCCACGGCAACAGAGATTCCAGCCACGGCAACAGAGATTCCAGCCACGGCAACAGAGATTCCAGCCACGGCAACAGAGATTCCAGCCACGGCAACAGAGATTCCAGCCACGGCAACAGAGATTCCAGCCACGGCAACAGAGATTCCAGCCACGGC
>ENA-ORXM01000954-ORXM01000954.1-marine-metagenome-genome-assembly--contig:-NODE-954-length-44312-cov-4.613157_pt1 | contig 44312 bp, 38 predicted proteins | sample MGYA00237867_ERZ511480 | MGnify/ENA primary metagenome ERZ511480 (study PRJEB26309, sample SAMN06266103) | marine metagenome | isolation source: Algal blade | place: United Kingdom:Sidmouth, United...
AAAGCTTGGTCGATTTACCAAGAACCTTTTGATATGGGCGGTGGTGGTAGTTTGCAGGTACAAGCGTATCGCATCGGTTTTAAACCTAGTGAAATCGTTGAATTCGTCGGTACTTAATGCTTTTGTGAAGTATATTAAAAGCTAAACGCGAAAAACGCCAATAAATGGTATTAAAAAATCGGCTCGAATAGAACCGATTTTTTAGATTGTAAGGGTTTACTAAAGTTGTTAGCTTTAAGGCAATTCTAATTTTATAATAATCCTAAGCAGTAACCTTTGCTTGTGCTTCTACATCAGGTTTTCGGTTCTTAAGCCAAAAATAGAGAATTGTAAAAAGTACAATCAATGTTCCAGGAAAAAGAGCCATGGTTCCCATGGTGGCTTGGCCAGCAACCAATTCAAGTTCATCACCGGTCAAGCCATTTGCGGTGGCGGTGGCTCTATCGGCATCAATCCATCCACCAATAATTCTTTGGAATATAGATGTTGAGAACATTCCTATAGCTCCAATTATGGACATTCCCAAGGCTCCACTTTTCGGTACTTTAGTTGCTACCAAACCAATCATATTCGGCCAAAAGTAAGCGATGCCAAGCGCAAAAATTATGGCCGCTACGTATGCCATCGCCCCAGTTTGTGTGCTAAATAAATAAATGCCGATGGTAGCTAAAACGGCGGATCCCAACAAAACTCCGGTTTGATCAAATTTAGCCACCATGTTCCCTCCGAAGTAACGGGCTACAGCCATTAAACCAGCCGTCAAGGCTAAAATCAGATAAGTGTTTGCACCACTTTTTTCCAAAATAAGGCCCACCCATTGATTTGGTCCAAATTCTGAGATAGCAGTAAGTGCCATACAACAACCAATGAAAAGAAACAATGGAGTTACCATAGCCTTGAAGTTGCCACCTAGTGTAGCTGCCTCTTGTACTTTTGCTTTGGGCCAATCTTGGCCAAAAAATAAATATGCATAGATAATAGCAGGAATTAATAGCAACCATACTTGATCTTGCCCAATTATGCCCAATTGTTCCATTAATCCAGACAACAAAATCCCCACGGCAATCCCGCCCGGGAACCACATATGAAAACGATTTAACATTTTACTCATTCTGTTGCCTTGATACGCATCTGCAATCATAGGATTACAAGCTGCTTCAGTACACCCGTTTCCTAAACCAATCAATAAATTAGCTACGAGTAAGAGCATATAACTACCTGAGAAAATCAACATTAAAATTCCAACAGTATGGGCAAAAAAAGCAAATTGCATAATGGCTTTTCCTCCAACTTTATGGTAAATCAAACCACCGATTATCATTGAAATTGGGAAACCTAAAAACCACATTGAAGTAATAAGCCCTCCTTGACTGGCAGATAATTCTAATTCTTCTATGAGTTGATCGAGAATACCCGCTGCGATAGCAAATGAAAATGCAGTAGTTATCAGTGCGAAGCAACTACCGTAAAAAAGTCTATTAGCATTGGGGTGCATTACATTTGCTGATGTTTCCATAAGTGTATTGGTTTATTGTTTAAAGGTAAAATAACTAGAATATATTTTATTTCGAGCTGATTTTTTGAGAAAATCACAACGAAAGATAATTCAAAAATCCGTAATTGATAAAAAAAATGCGTTTTTACTATTAAAATATGTAGAATGCGATGCATTACATCACTACATTGTCTTAGTACAGTATTCTTTTAGAAAACAGATTCAAGTTGTGTTAAGTTATCATTGGCTTTGTAAGCTGCAAAAAGTATCAAAATGGCAAGTAGAATCAAGAAAAAGTGTGATATTATTTTTATATTCACAGTTGCATTAAGAACTTTTTAAAAACCAGCGAGAAAAATAGAATATATGAACAACATGAAAAGTAGTAAGACCAAAACTCAAGAAAGCAAAAAGTCGCGACGCGATTTTGTTAAAAATACGGCACTCTTTACTGGAGCATCGATGCTACTGCCGAACATGCAAATGAATGCAATGGTCAATGTCTTCAATGACAAAAAACTTAAAATTGCCTTGGTAGGATGCGGAGGTCGTGGAACCGGTGCAGCCGTGCAAGCCCTTTCGGCCGATGAAAATATAGAACTTGTCGCAATGGCCGATGCCTTTGAGGATCGATTGAAAAGCAGCTTGATGAATATCGGCAAGGCTATGGGTGAGACCAAGAAAATAAACGTTAAAGACGAGCACCAGTTCGTCGGTTTTGATGGAGCTCAAAAGGCAATGGATTTAGCCGATGTGGTTATTTTGGCAACTCCACCGGGTTTTCGTCCACAACATTTTGAATACGCCATAAACAATGGAAAGCATGTGTTTATGGAAAAACCGGTTGCCACCGATGTGCCCGGAGTACGAAAAGTACTTGCAGCCGCAAAAATGGCCAAGGATAAAAAATTGAATGTTGTCGTAGGCCTACAGCGACACTATCAAGATAGTTATCTGGCTGCGATGGACCACTTGAAAAAAGATGCTATCGGTAAAATTGTATCAGGACAAGTTTATTGGAACAGTGCCGGGGTCTGGGTTCGAGAACGGCAGCCTGGTCAAAGTGAGTTGGAGTACCAGATGAGAAATTGGTATTATTTCAATTGGCTCTGTGGCGATCATATTCTAGAACAGCACATTCATAACATCGATGTTGCTAATTGGTTCGTTGGCGAATATCCGATTTCTGCTCAAGGAATGGGAGGTCGTCAAGTGCGCAATGGAAAAGACCATGGCGAGATTTATGATCATCACTTTGTTGAATACACATATCCGAGCGGTGCGGTCATTGCTAGTCAATGTCGTCATCAACCGGATACGATGAGAAGAGTATCTGAATTTTTCCAAGGTACCAAGGGTACAGTTTCTACTGCAGGTGATAATGTAGAAATAAAAGATTGGCAAGGCAATGATATTTTTAGTCATAGGGGTAAGGATGACCCCAACCCTTATGAAGTAGAACATGTCAAGCTTTTTGAATCAATTCGTAACGGTGGTGTAATTGCCGATGCTGAAAACGGTGCCAAAAGTACCATGAGCGCCATTATTGGAAGAATGGCCACGTATTCGGGCAAGGTAATCAAATGGGATGAGGCCATGCAGTCGAACCTCGATTTGGCCCCAGATGATTTGACCTGGAATTCGCCGGCACCGGTGCAGCCGAATGCGGATGGTAGCTATAAAATTCCTATGCCGGGAGAATCTGAAGTACTATAAATTCAAACCGATTGGTTTATGAGCAATAGAAAATTCTTAGTGTCCCTGCTTTTGGCAGGGACACTTTTTTTATCCTGCAAAGAGAAAGCGGCGACCGAAAAAGTAACTGCCGAAGTTGAAAAACCCAACATTATTTATATTCTCGCAGATGATTTGGGATATGCAGAAGTCGGCGTCTATGGTCAAGAGAAAATAGAAACACCCAATATCGATAGCTTGGCGAAATCAGGAATGCTTTTTACACAGCACTATACAAGTGCACCTGTTTGTGCTCCTGCAAGGCATATGCTTTTAACGGGGAAACATGCTGGCCACGCCTATATTCGAAGTAATTCTGAATGGAAAGAACGAGGTGAAGTTTGGGACCACCGCGCCATGGCTAAAGACTCGACCCTAGAGGGTCAGGGACCTATGCCTAAAAATACGATTACTTTGGCCCATCGCCTGAAAAAAGTTGGCTATGCCACAGGAATGGTCGGTAAATGGGGCTTGGGCGCACCCCATACCCATTCGATTCCGAACAATATGGGTTTTGATTTCTTTTATGGATTTAATTGCCAACGGCAGGCGCATACCTATTATCCCCTACATCTTTACAAAAATAAAGTTCGAGAACATTTGGCGAACGACACCATCGTTCCAGGTACGAAATTACCAAAAGGCGCAGACCCTAAGGATGCGAAAAGCTATGCCGACTTCACTCAAACCGATTATGCCCCTGAACTTATGTTCGAGCAGGTCAGTGATTTTGTAGACACCAACAAGGAAAAACCATTTTTTTTGTATTGGGCGACCCCGATTCCGCATGTTGCCCTACAAGCGCCGCAAAGATGGGTCGATTATTATATCGAAAAATTCGGGGAGGAAGAACCATATTTGGGCGAAAGGGGATATTTTCCCCATAAAAATCCGCGTGCGGCCTATGCTGCAATGGTATCCTATCTCGACGAGAATATTGGTAAGTTGATTGCGCACTTAAAGAAAGATGGCATTTACGAGAATACATTAGTTGTTTTTAGCTCGGATAATGGCCCTAGTTTTAACGGCGGAACGGATTCTGAATTCTTTGAAAGTGCCAAACCTTTTCAGGGTGTAAGAGGAAGGGGGAAAGGGTTTTTGTATGAAGGAGGAATCCGCGTACCGATGATCGCTACATGGCCCGGTCATATAAAACCGGGAAGCAAAAGTGACCATGTTTCCGCACATTATGATATGCTTGCAACTTTTGCCGATGTGGCCGGTTACCAAAAGCCCGAAGAAACCGATGGTATTAGTTTCCTTCCTACATTGCTATCGGAAGGAAACCAAAAAGAACACGAATTCTTGTATTGGGAGTTTCCGAGCTATGGCGGGCAGGTTGCCTTTCGTATGGGAGATTGGAAGCTTGTACGTCAAAACTTAATTGACGAAAAAGAGCCGACCGTAGAACTCTACAATTTAAAGAACGATCCTACGGAAACGACCAACGTGGCCGATGCGCATCCGGAAATCCTAAAAAAAGCGGCCGAGATTTTTAATCGGGAAAGGGAAACGCCTGAACTGGCCAAATTTAAAATCCCTGAAATCGAAACTGGATTGCTATCCAAAAAATGACTTCCAAGATTAATTACTGGATGTGCAACTAACTGATTTACTATCCGATATACTTTTTGTACCCCGTATTTCGTTATCTTAATACGAATACCGTTTGACGAATTTTTTGTGAATTACAAAACCTTCGGAATGTTATTCCGTAAGTACATTGAACACTGGTTATTTCCCAAATCTGACCGATGCTTAAAAAACGATACTTTTTATTGGTTTTATCGATATGCCCTTTTTTTCTTCAGGGGCAATGTATGACCGTTCCCGAATCCTTGGAAAACTTAATTACAGCTTCGCCATTAGTGATCGAGGGAAAGGTCCGTTCTCAACAAAGTTATTGGGATATTGAAAACAAGAATATTTATACCGTAAACGAGGTCGAGATTTTTAAGATTTTTAAGGGGATTACAACAACGGGCACTGTGAAAGTGGTTACCCAAGGTGGTACGGTCGGTCTGCAAATGGACCGGGTCTCAAATGCTCTTAGCCTACAGGTCGGAGAAATGGGTATGTTTGTATTACAAAGTTTTCCTGAAAGTTTGCCCTTAACGGAAACGCTATATCGCCCAACAGAAACCGTTCTAGGCTTTATTCGATATGATTTGGTCACCGGTAGGGCAAATAGTGTATTTGAGAGTTATGCCAGTCTAACGGATCTCTACATGTTGGTCAATACAATTACAGGACTCCCAACACAGGATTTGAATCCTTGGGATACGACTGATACAGAAATTTCTCCCGAAGCATCAATCGAGAAATCCATAGTTTCCGACTCAGAAAGTAGCAGCACTACTACCTTCGAGGCCCATGCTGGCGTTAGTGACCTACTGACAGTTACAGGGGCAGACTTTGGTGAGGAAGAGGGCCAGGTTTTATTCGCCGATGCCAACAATGGAGGAAGAAGTTATATCGCCGCTTTGGATTATCAAGTCAAGGAGTGGACGAAAGACACTATCCTAGTTGAGGTACCTTACCGCGCCGGTACCGGAAAAATAAGAATTGACAAGGCTTCGGGCGAGTCGTTGGTAAGTTCGACCGACCTTCCAATAGGTTACGATCACATCAATGTAAAGTTTAACGATGGTGCAGGTACGAAATCTTACGAAACGCAACTTACTTCCGACAATGAAAATGGAGGATATGATTTTCAGTTTCAAGCCGACTTCGCGAACAATATCGGTGCTTCAAATGCTTTCAGAAGTCTTATTGAAACCTGGGGCTGTACCACCGGCGTCAATTATCAAGTTGGGGAGATCACCGAGGTAGACGAAGATGCGCACGATGGAATAAATATCGTTCGTTTCGATAATGGCAGCGAGCTTGGGGGAACAACCTTGGCGTATGCGCGTTCACGGTACCGAGGCTGTTTTCAAGATGGTACGATTAAGTGGTTCGTCAATGAAATCGAGGTCGTTGTCAACGACGATTACAATTGGTATTATGGTGATGACATTCCTGAGGCATCGCAATTTGATTTTGAAACGGTCATGTTGCATGAAATAGGCCATACCCAGCAGTTGGGCCATGTAATCAATTCGAACGAAGTAATGCACTTTGCGGTAGGCCCCCAACAGCAAAAACGTCAATTGAGCCACATAGATACGTTAGGTGGGGTTTTCGTAACTGAAAAAAGTACAGAGGAACAGGTTTGCGGTCGTAACCTAATGGAACATTATGGCTCATGCTGTGAGACTTTGAATGTTGTTAGCCAGCCCTCAGATCAGGTCGTTTGTCAAAACGATGACATCTACACATTGACATTCGATGTTGATTTTGCAGATACTTGGCAGTGGCAAAGAAAAAGTGGGGAGAACTGGATTGACCTAAGTGATAATTCCAATTATAGTGGTGCTTCGACGCCTAGCTTGACCGTAAATACCCCGTTTGAAAACGAAGCTATTTTTCGGTGTGTTGCTGGCAATACTTGCGGGGAAACGCTAGTTTCATCAGCGGCTAATTTATCTATGCCATCTACGGAATTTTCAATTTCTGCGGTGCAACCCGATTGTGGTAAAGACGGTCGGTTAGTAATCGAAAGGGCTGATGCAGAAGCTTCTTTGAGCATCAGTATAAATGCAGGAGCCTCCTTTGATTACCCGTGGAATGCTGAAGATGACAAGCTATTTATTCCAGCCCCGTCGGGGTCTTATTCCGTACTAGTGAAATTTGTTGATAGCGGTTGCTTACTAGATTTGGGGGCCATAGTTCTGCAAGAACCTGTTCCTTTGCAATTAGCTGTGTCATCACTTGATGAATCCGATTGTCCTAATGGGTCCGGAAGTGTTGAGGTGTCCTTTAACGACCATCCGAATCTTGAATCGGTACTATTGAGTATTGATGGTGGTACTACTTTTGAACAGTTCGATGACCAAAGGCAATCCATAGTTTTCGAAAACATGGTGACTGGTGCATATCAAGTTCAAGGCATGTGGAGCGACACTTCTTGTTTTACGATTTCGGATACGGTATATGTTTTACCCGCTGCATTCCCTGAAGTTAAAGTTGCTATTCAGCAACCGCGTTGCGAGAATACTTCGGGTTCTTTTTTACTGACGCTTGAATCTAGTATGCCACATTCTGGAATTGAATTGAGCATCGACGGAGGCGTGACCTATAAAAATAGCTTTGAACCGCAAGCTACTAGGGCGGTCATACAACAATTACCGATAGGTGAATATGAGATTTGGGCCCGATTCAAGAATGAAGAATGCAGTAGTTTAGTAGGAGTTTATCGCCTAGAAAGAGACGTTTTCCCCAAAGGAAGCTGTGAAGAGATTACAGTTTTTCTTGATGAGAACGGTAAGGCCGAAATTTCAGGAGATGATATTTATAAAAGCGAAATCGACATGGGTTGTTCAAATATTTCGTTGGATTTAGATCAAAAAGTTTTTACCTGCGATGACCTCGGAGAGAATGAGATACAACTTACTATAACCAATCAAGCAGGCGATGTTTTGGTCTGTAATGTATTGGTAACCGTTGAGGATAACATGAACTTCTGCGATACTGATAATGTGGGTTTACAAAAGGCATCTGTACGGCTTTATCCCAACCCTGCTTCCAATAAGATATGGATACAAATGGCAGAGTTAGAATCGGCTTCCCATTTTCAATTATTCAATGCTTCAGGTACTTTAGTAATGACATCTTCCCCGCAAAAAAATTCCAAAAATAGGTATTCCTTAAATGTATCTCATTTAGGTTCAGGAGTATACACGCTCACTATAAGCACTGAAAGCGAAATCCTTGTTCAGAACATTATCATTGATTAGTTAAGAACTATTTCTTCTATTGCTTCTTGGAACATTGATTCCTCGGCAGAATCATTTTAATTTCATAATATAATGTAACTTGCTGTCCTAAAATTTTTCATATCCGTGGACTGTAACTTCAAAATTGTAATAGTAGGGCTTCTCTTGGTTCTAGGTATATCTTGTAAGGAGGTAAAAAAGTCGAATTCGAAAGTAGCCGAGACCTCCGAGAAAATTACGTTGCCAAAAGTTTCCATAGAAGATACGACTGTTATAGAGCACAAGCCCGTAGGGATTAAGACCCCGGAAGGTATGGTCTGGGTTCCGGGAGGCATTATAGTTCAAGGTGCTGTACCCCAAGATAAAGGAGCTATGGGGCATGAAAAGCCTGCTCATAAAGTGGCAGTAGATGGTTTCTTCATGGATATTACGGAAGTGACCAACGCCGAGTTTAAAAAGTTTGTTGACGAGACAGGTTACAAGACCGTTGCCGAAAGAGAAATAGATTGGGAAGAAATGAAAAAACAACTTCCCGAGGGTACACCAAAGCCACATGATTCAATTATGCAACCAGGTTCGTTAACCTTTAAAAAGGCCAAAAGCTCGGTGCCGAATCTTTATGATTTCTCCCAATGGTGGCAATGGACCATTGGTGCAGATTGGCAACATCCTAACGGTCCCGGAAGCACTATAAAGGGTAAGGAAAACCATCCCGTTGTTCACATTGCCTTCGAAGACGCACAGGCCTACTGTCAATGGGCTAACCGACGTTTGCCAACGGAAGCGGAGTGGGAGCGTGCTGCCCGGGGCCAGCATCTGACCTCAACCTATTTTTGGGGTGATGAAGATAATCAGCTATCGAAAAGGGCAAATACTTGGGAAGGTGAATTTCCTGTCACCAATACGAAAACAGATGGTTTTGAAGATCGTGCTCCGGTAAAATCATATCCCCCAAACGACTTCGGCTTATATGACATGGCTGGTAATGTTTGGGAATGGACGGGAGATTGGTACAATACCAACTATTATAAAGACATTGGCAATACCGTCGCTAAAAATCCCCAAGGTGCGGTTTCGCCATTCAATGAAAGAGACCCCTATGCAAGAGAAAAAATAATGAAAGGGGGTTCTTTTCTCTGTAATGCCTCTTATTGTGCAAGTTACCGTATCTCGGCACGTATGGCGACGAGTCTCGATTCATCTTTGGAACACCTAGGCTTTCGAACCGTAGCAACAACCGATATGATAGCACAGGCCGGTGGTTAGTAGCCAATGGTCAATACATTCTTTCAAAGTTCAAAACCGTTGGACAATTTTAATACTGTATCAAAAGCGCAAACTTTACAAGTCTAAATTTAGGAAGCCACTCGACTTGCAAAACCGATAACCCACTTAACACTATGCAATTTTTAAAAAACTTCACACCGGAACTGACTGTTAAATCACCGGGCAGAATCAATTTGATCGGCGAGCATACCGATTATAATATGGGTTATGTGTTGCCCACTGCAATCGAAAAGAATATTACGTTTCATTTTCAAAAGAACGAATCTGACCATCGCTGTAGTATTTACAGCAAAACCTATGACACTGGTTTCGAGTTAGATCTCGGAACAATTTCGCGTAGTAAAAATGAATGGGAAAACTATATACTGGGCGTATTGAACGAGATTTTAAAACGTACCGATTGTCTGCGGGGTTTTGACTGCACCTTGGAAAGTAACTTGCCAACTGGTTCGGGCCTTAGCTCATCGGCTGCATTGGAGTGTGGTCTCGCGTTCGGACTTAATGAACTTTTTCAGCTTGGACTTTCAAAATTGGAAATGGTTCAATTGTCACAGACCGCGGAACACACCTACGTGGGCACCCAATGTGGAATTATGGATCAATTTGCTTCCGTCATGAGTAGGGCAGGGCATGTAATCTTGTTGGATTGTAGGTCTCTGGAGAGCAGTTATATTCCCATTGTACTCCACCCCTACAAAATTATACTTTTGAATACCAAAGTTTCCCATAATCTAGCTTCCAGCGAATATAATACCCGTAAACAAGAATGCGAACAGGGTGTAGCAATTATTCAAAAAGAGTATCCCAAGGTCAAATCATTGCGTGATGTTACGCCAGAGATGCTAACATCTTGTAAAAGCAAAATGAATCTCACTGTTTTTAATCGCTGTTCGTTTATAGTCGCCGAGAATGAAAGGGTACTTGATATGGCCGATGCATTGAAGAATAAGGATATTCATAGGGTAGGGTCGCTTTTATACAAGGCACATGAGGGAATTAGTAAGTTATATGAAGTAAGTTGCACGGAATCGGATTTCTTAGTCGATTTTTCTAAATCGAATTCTAGGGTTCTGGGAGCAAGACAGACTGGTGGAGGCTTTGGTGGCTGTACACTTAACATCGTTCACGAAACAGCTGTCGATTCATTTATTGAAAGTGCCTCGAAAGCTTATAAAGCAAAGTTCGATATTGATTTAGAACCCTTTGAGGTTTCGCCCAGCGGGGGTACATCGCTGTATGTGCCTTAGCATAGATGCAGTTTAGAAGTACCGAACTTAAAGCACAAACTAAGAGTTTAAGCCAAAAATGAGGGTTTCTACAGGTAGAACTAATTTGAAGGTGAGTTCATGAGCGCGTCCTCAAGTAGTGTTTTTTTATGACGGCTCAATGGAAGCTGTTCTCCACAAACCTCTACCTGAGCACCATTAAATTTCTCTACTTTGTTCAAATTTACAATGTATGATTTATGTATGCGCAAAAATTGATCTCGTGGTAATTTATCCATGAAAGATTTCATGGTCGAGAGTACTAGAACGCTGTTCTCTTCTGTGATGATCTTGAGATAATCGCCCAGACCTTCTATCCATTTAATGTCATTGAGCAAAACCTTAACTTTCTTTAATTTACTGCTCACGAATATATGACTATCCTCCTCCATTTCGACGTCGGTGGACCTTAACAATGCTTTTTTTATAGAAGCGTTAAACCGGGTTGTCGTAACCGGCTTTAGTAAATAATCGGTAACGTCATAGTCAAATGCCCGCATCGCGTATTCCGGTTTCGAGGTGATGAGTATGATTTGCGGTCTATTCTCTAATAATTCCAAAAGTTGAAAGCCATTGATAATTGGCATTTCGATATCCAAAAAGATCAAGTCCACTCTTTTTCCCAGAAGGCCCTTTTTGGCCGCCAGTCCATTTTCATATTCGGCTACCAAGTATAGATTTTTGTGGTCGTTTACAAGTTTGGCAACTGCCGCACGTTGCATTCTAGAGTCGTCTATAATTACGGATTTTAATTTTGTCGTACTCATTGCAAATTATTGGTTTGGTGGCAGAGAAAGCCCAATAAAGCCGCAGTGTTCTAAATACCGATAAACTTTACACTGCTAACATTAGCTATTTTTTGCCAGGTTAGGTTTCAATAGTATAAAGATATGGTATAAAATTTTATCAAAACCTGATGAATGTTCTTGGCACGATCTAATTTGTTATTTTTTGTAATCGGTTAATAGCTGATAATATGATATATCTCATGTTTTTAGGTAGAGTGGAGACATAATTTTAAGGCCTAAACCTGAAAATTATGTATAAAATAGCCTTGTTGACCGATTTTTCCCAAAATTCTAGAAATGCCATAGACTCCGCTTTGTATTTCTACGGGAATAAGGAAACCATTTTCTATTTGGTTCATAGCCATGCACACATAGAATATAGCCATGAATACCTAGCCGGTATGACGGGCCAAAAAAGTTCGAAAGACATCCATCATAAGGAATCGCTGACAAGACTAAAGAAACTGGAAGTGTCTATAAGAGCTGATTTCAAAAGTGAAAGACATAAATTCATTTTACATGTAACCTCTGGCCCTTTGAAGGAAGCTTTACCGGAAATAATAGCTACCGGAGATATAGACCTTATTGTTATTGGAACTCAGGGTGAAAAAGGGGTGAAAACTGTTTTTTTGGGTTCAGGCACGACCGAAGTATTAAGAAATGCTACTTGCCCAGTGTTGGTAATACCTAAAAAATGTAAATTTCAAACACCTAAAAATTCAGCATTTGTGACGGATTTTAAAAGAAACTTCTCGGCTGATATTTTGTTGCCTTTGCAACTTATGGTCTCTATGTTCAAGTCTTCTTTGCGTATTATGCATATAAACGAGGAAAAACGGTTGGACAATATACAGCAATCAAATCGAAATACGCTCGAAGCTTACTTGTCAGATATCGGACCATCATGGCACTGGATGCCTCTTTTCTATACTAAGACGGCAAGTATAAATCTATTTATAAAAGAGTTGGATATTGATTTTTTGATTATGGTCAGGTATGAACACAGCTTTTTCGAAAGACTGCTGCGAGAGCCCGTAATTAAAAAAATGAGCTTTAACGTAGACGTACCTTTTCTGGTAATCCCTTTTAAGGACTAATTGTTTTAGCATTCTTGCACTGTAAATATAATTTTATCTAGAAGCCAAGGGCATTCATTAGTTTTTCTTTTCTTTTTCTACTTATTGGTACTTTTTTACCTTCTATTTCTACAGCGGCATGATTTAAATTTTCCACTTTTTTTAGGTTTATAATGTAAGACTTGTGTATTCGTAAAAATTGTTCGTCTGGTAATTTTCTTTCGAAAGCCTTCATCGAGCTCAATACAATGTGGTTTGCATTTTTGGTTACCAATTTAATATAATCACCCAAGGCTTCAACCCATTTGATATCACTATATACTATTTTTACTTGTCGATAATCACTTTTTACAAAAAGCCCCGAATTATCCTTTTTATTGAATGCTGTGTGGCTGTTTCGCAAGACTCTTTGTACTGCTCTTTCAAAGCGGTTTGGGTCTATGGGTTTTAATAAGTAATCGGTTACCTTATATTCAAAGGCCCTCAACGCATATTCAGATTTACTGCTGACAATAATGACTTGAGTTCTTTTGTCCAAAGATTCCAGTAGATCGAATCCGTTCATTAAGGGCATTTCAATATCTAAAAACATCAAGTCGATATCCTTTGCCGCATAACTTTTTTTGGCTTCGACTCCATTTCTAAAGCAAGCAAGTAGTTTTAGACTTGGATGTTTTTTTATCATTTCTGCTAAGGCTTTCCTTTGTACCGCAGAATCGTCGACGATAGCGCATTTTATTTTTCGCATTTCCATTATGTATTGTGTTCGTATCGTTACCTACGAAGCTTATTATACCAAGGTTCACTTTATGTACATTACTTAGTTGGTTTTTTTGACGGGAATAAGAGTACACTCCAAATCAGACTTTACAGTGTAAGCAATCTCTTCTTATGGCGACCAATACACATAACTTTTGATAACTTTTTGGAGATGTTTTTTTACAAAAAGTTACTTTTGTCTATTAATTTTAAAAGGAGTATGCGATTATGTCAGAGAAACTAGAACGACTTAAAACACTGATTATCGGATCGGGTCCCGCGGGTTATACAGCGGCAATCTATGCGGCTAGGGCAGATTTGAGTCCGGTAGTATATACAGGTATGGAACCGGGGGGACAGTTGACGACAACGACTGAGGTCGATAATTTCCCCGGATATCCTGAAGGTATCGATGGCCCGACCATGATGGTACAGCTTCAACAGCAAGCTGAACGTTTTGGCACGGATGTACGCATCGGAATGGTCACCGCCGTAGAATTAAGTACCGAGGTTGGCGGTATTCATACGGTTACCGTTGATGATAGTAAAACTATTGAGGCAGAAACTATAATAATTTCCACTGGTGCAACGGCAAAGTACCTTAATATTCCTAGCGAACAACGCCTTCGGGGCGGGGGAGTTTCTGCTTGTGCCGTGTGTGATGGGTTCTTTTATAAAGGTCAAGATGTAGCAATAGTTGGCGGTGGCGATACCGCTGCCGAAGAGGCCTCTTACCTAGCCAATATCTGCAATAAGGTTACAATGTTGGTGCGAAAAGACCACATGCGCGCTTCAAAGGCAATGCAACATCGCGTAAACAGTTTAAAGAATATCGATATTCGATATAATACCGAAGTTGATCAGGTTTTGGGGGATCAAGTAGTTGAAGGTCTGCGCATGGTCAATAATCAAAGTGGTGAAAAAGAAGATATTTCGATTACCGGACTTTTTATCGCTATTGGCCATAAGCCCAATACCGAAATTTTCAAAGATCAATTGGATATGGACGAGACCGGGTATATTATCACCAAAGGAAAATCTACCAAAACCAATAGGCCGGGTGTATTCGCCAGCGGCGACGCCCAAGACAAGGAATACCGTCAAGCCGTGACGGCGGCGGGTACGGGATGTATGGCGGCATTAGACGCCGAACGTTATCTGGCTACCATTGAAACTCCCGAAGAGGTAGTTTAACGAAAATCTAATAATAAAAAAAGCCGCTCCCTTTTAGTTGATAAAGGAGGCGGCTTTTTTTAAATGAAAATTATACCAATTCAATATTAGAAATGGTATTAATCTATGCGTTTGTAGTTCTCGGAAAAAGTACGTTTTCCGTTTTCATCTATCGATATCTGGCTATAATTATTCTGGTCAAGCTGTAGTTCAAATTTGAACACTTTTACGGTATCTTGAATTCCCATCATAACTTCAGAACCGTATTCAAGCCTTTCTTCCAAATGGTCTTGGGTATTCGTGTAGGATCCATACCCGAACCATTCATTGGGGTCATCGGGCGAGTGGCGCGTCCACATAACCTTTCCTTTACTATAAATTTTGATTTGTCTATAACCGTTTGTGTTGGGAAGGGTGTCGGAAACATTGCCATCTTCCCAATTATAGCGGTTGATAAGCTCCCAAGTACCCTCTAGGGAATTGGCGGTTTGCGGTCTCATTGATGTAAGTGCAGTGGTAGAAACCAAAATCAATGTTAATAAAGCGAGCGGTAGTAATTTTTTCATGATAGTGTTCTTTATCGGTTACTATAAAATATATACGCTAAAAAAAAGATAATCGATTATTTAGGGTATTATTTCCAAAGAGGTTATCAATCGATGCGCTTATAATTTTCGGAATTGATGCGGTTTCCATCTCCATCCTTGAAGATTTGGCTGTAACGATTGTTCTCTAAATGGAGTTCCATTTCCCATTTCATGTTTGCGCTCGCAATTTTTCGTATAGAGGCCGACATATATTCTAAAGTTTCGGTCAAGGTGCTATCGGTGGTCTCATACGAGCCATAGCCGAACCATTCTATAGAGTCGTTGGGTACATATCTCGTCCACATGACCTTGCCGTTGTAGTACATCTTGATTTGACGGTAGCCGTCTTCGATCTGCAGCGTATCTGAAGGTTGGTTATTGTCCCTATAATTATAGTGGCTCACAAGTTCCCAAGTTCCTTCTATCGATGGGTGGTATAATGGCTCGGGAGGTGAAAACTCGGTTGCGGAGATCAAAAGGAGCATCAGAAAAGCTACACCTAACATTTTTTTCATAATATAGTGTTTGGGGTCTTGTACTAATTTTACCATATTAAAATACAATATTTTTTGCATAAATCTCAATGAACCGCATGATTTTTTGTTAGAACACAAATCTTGAATTGGTGTGCGTCCAAAGTATTTATAATTTATGGTCCTTGAAAAAAGGCTTTCTCGAATATGGGAACGGCTTTTTTTAAAATGGCTAGTTCCTAGATTCACCATCTGGTGTTGATGAAAGAAGTTTTTATTACGGATAACAGGATACTGATTTACCTGAAAACTGTTTGCTGGAAAGTCTGGGCAGTGCCAATAATTATCCTGATTTTGAAATAGAGCTAAATAGTACTCGGATTCCGCAAGTAACTTTATTGATTCCAATAGTATAAAAGCACAGTGCAATATGTGAGTCGTAACTCAAGCGTAGTTCTTGTGCGCTTCGTTAAAGCGATGCGCAAGTTCATCGATATCTTCTTTTAAATGGTGGGCACTTAGAACAGCACGGCTCATCAATTGGGCATTATTGTCGGGGTATGGAAAATTAGTAACGATAATATGATGTAACGCGAGATATTCGGTTAATTGTGCATTTGAAAAAGTAAAGGCCGGATGGTCTGCCATAAAATGTAATAGTTCCGGTTTTTTTAAGTGGGATAAAAAATGCGCAATGTGGTTTTTTAGCAATTCCCTTTTAGCTTCATAAATATCCTTTGCATCACGTAAAGTTGCCATTGCAGCCGGTGCAGCAGGGCTGGCACCACCGAAAAAGGAAGTCTGCGTTAATTCTTTAATGCGTTGTTTTGTACCGAAAATAGCTCCGGCCTGAATACCGTACCCTTTGCCCAAAGAGCAACAGACCAATAGTTCCTTTGCCCCTGTGGATAAAAGGGTTTTAAAAACGCCCCCGCCTTGTTCCCCGATAATACCGATACCGTGCGAATCATCGACGACTAAGATAAGCTCATTTAAAGGTAGGGTCCGTAGTGCCTCAAAATCAGGATAGTTACAACCTGAAAAATCTATAGCATCTAAAAATACCACGGGAAGGGATGTATTCTTTTTAGAGGATAAATGTTCTCGAACTGCAATATTAAGGGCCGCAAATGTAGTATAGGGCCTTGTTTTGGTCTGATAAAGTGCGGAATGCGTGTTCGGCGCATAGAAAAATTGGTGTTGTTTGGAATGCAGCGATTGTGCGATAATCTGGCCAGCTAAATATCCCGAAGATAGGGTAGTGCAGGCTTCGCTACCGACCAAATTAGCAAGATAGTCTTCTGCTTCTTCAAAAATCGAAATTTGAATGTTCGATTTTCTAGATGCCCCGTAGTTGGTGCCATAGCGTTTCACATTACTAATGAACAAGTCTTGAAAGGTTTCGTCTGTTTGCAGCCCCAAGTAAGATGTGCCACCGAAATAGCGATGGGGTATTCCGTCGATAATTAGTTCCCTCCCCGGAAAGTGATTTATAAAATGTGGTTTTGATGAACTCATTTCGAGATTTTCTTTTTACCGGCAAATTTTCTGATTGTCAGCTCAAAAATTGATTTTGTCCGGTACTAAAAGGGCACACCTGTTTAGCGTAAAGTTACACCCGATCCGCCTAAAGCCGGAAAAATTAATTGTCCATTTTTCAATATTTGAACCCCATCGGCGATATCTCTTTTCAAAAGTAGCGGCCCGTCCATATCTACATAGTCGAGCTGCGGTACCAATTGTGCTATGGCAGAAATTCCGACAGTGGACTCGGTCATACAACCGACCATGGTTTTCAATCCATTTTCCTTGGCTTCTTGCAGCATTCGCAAGGCGGGAGTAAGCCCACCACACTTGGTCAGTTTAACGTTAATACCATTAAAATGGGTGATGCATTTTGCAACATCGGTTTCAACGATACAGCTTTCGTCGGCAATTACAGGAAGTACACTGTTGCGCATTACTTTTTGCTGCCCCTCCCAATCATCGGCCTTTAGGGGTTGCTCTAAAAACTCTACCCCAAGCGCTTTGAGTAAAGGGGCATTTTCTATGGTCTGTTCTGCAGACCATGCGCAATTGGCGTCGATGCGGAAAATGGCATCGGTATGTTTTCGGAGTGCTTCGACAATGGCAACATCGTTATTGGTACCCAGTTTTATTTTATAGATGGGCCATGGTGTTTCCTGCATTTTTTCGACCATTTTTTCGACCGGGGCAATGCCGATGGTATAGTTCGTAACAGGATACTTTTCTTTGGAGGTATCCCAAATACTATACAAAGGCTGTCTTTTTAGTTTTCCATAAAGATCCCAAGCGGCCAGATCTAAAGCGCATATAGCGAAGTTGGAAAGTTCTTTTTCGACCAGAAAACGATGAAAACCTTCGGGATGTTCTAGTTCAAAGGCCTCGATTTCAGTACGTATCGCTTCGATTTCAGAGGTCATACTGGCTACTGTAATCTTGTAGTAGGGGTTTGAGGTACTTTCCCCATAGCCGGTTTTTCCATTCGAGGAAAGCGCTATAATCAAAGTGTCTTGATGGTCATGGGATTCCCTAGAAATAGTAAACGTATGTTTCAGGGAAAGCACATATTTTTTGAGGGTCAACTGCATCGAAAAATCGTTTCTACGAAGGTACTAAAAGACCCATTAGAAAGACCTGTCAGGTTCCCAAAACCTGGCAGGTCTAATTACACATTTCCGAACAGCCCCTCAGTCCGTAACTACTTTTACATCCTTGAACATAAATGGATTTTCACTCACTATCAGATCTTTTCCACTGGCCGTGGTTACGTTACGAAGAACGACTTCCTTGGTTGTGACATAAGGAAATTTCTCTTCATAGGAATCATCGGTCATCTCTGGATTGATATTCTTAAAAATGGCGGGACCTTGATAGATGTCGGAGTGGGCCGAGTCGTCAATATAAAGGTTTTCAATACTAATTTTTTCGGGCATATAGCAGGTATAGCCAAAATCATGTTGCCCTGAATTTGAACCGCCGACCAAGACCGCTCTGTTCGATTTTTTGTCATTGGGCACGGAAATAAAAGTACAGTCGCGTACAACGAACGATCCCCGCCAAGTACTACCGTAATCTTGGCGTAGGTTGATAAGGCTTCTTGCGTTTATGGTAGTGTTCTCTACGGTCAACGTACCGCTACCTATGGCGTTGATTCCCATATGCCCCAAGGTCGAGTTACGGATAGTGGCATTGGCAACCCCCATGTGCGCATCGAACCGTGATAAGACACAACCATCGTAAAGAAGGTTTTTACTATAGTTAGATGCCAAGACGCCCCAGTAGCTGCGATCATTGATATCATTGGTCTGGCTGCAGTTCACGAACGACACATTGAGCGCGCGGTTGACCGAAAGGTCATATGAACCCATTGATACCGGCTTTCCTGCGGCACCTATGGTACGGTAGGTTTTATGCCCGGTGAGAATCGTGTTCTTTACCTTCACGTAAGAGCAATCACGAATACTGATAAATCCGCGATAGGGTGCGCCGTGCTCACCTTCACCGATAATACGGTGTTCCAATCCGTCTACAACAACATTTGATCGCCGAATCGAAATATTCCGGCTATAATAATTGTATTTTGACTCGTCATTGTTTGCGATTGTAGTAAAACGACCTCCCGAGATAGTTAAAGTCGTTTCATCCAGGGGAAGTGCGGAAATTTGGGTGATTTGATCGAAGTCCCAGATAATGGGTGCATTCATATCTATATTACCGTTTTTATCGACCACGAAAATATCCGTCTGGGCGCTACCATTATTTTGGTTCAGTCCAAAACGGATGTAGCGCTTAATATTGGTGTCGGTAACCGTAATCAGACAGGGGCCCGGCAAGGGGACGTTTATTTTCTCCTGATTCCTTTTTAAGGATGTTATTCCCTTCAGCTCAATGGGTTTTAGAGCCGAACTGACCATGAAAACAGATGTTCTTCTGTTTTTAACTTTGGTATCGTCAATGATGAAGGCGGCCGTTCCGAAATCAGTGTCGGTTTGTATAACCGCTGTGCGTTCCGTTCCCCCTATATAATAAGTAGCTCCGTCATTGGCTTTCACGCTGAGGCCTACATTATTGGCAAATGCGTGTGCTGCACTGATAGCATTTATATCATCGGCTTTGCCATCGCCCATGGCACCGAAATCACTATAGTTAACAAATCCAACGGTTTCAAATTTAAGCACATCTTTTGGGGATACATTGATATGTAGCGCACCATTTTCATCCGTATGTACCTTAGTTTTATATTCTTTCGAAGTAATGGTAACCTTATCAGGGGAATCTCGGTCCTGACCCGCTGCTGTAATTACAGCGGTTAATAAAAAGCAGGTAAAGATTATATATTTCATTGCGAGCATATTTTAGGCTTGGTGCCAATGGAGGCCTAAAAAGATACGACATTATCAAGTCCGATGCGCTAAACAAAAAGAACTGATATAAACCTCTTACAAGTCAAGAGTTTTAAATCAGTTCAAATATTTGGGTGTGTGGTATACGATGGTTCACAAATAAGTCTAAAAGACCCCAACGAAAGACCTGTCAGGTCTATATACATATATTGGGGATATAAAAGGAAACGAAAGCAATATAAAAACCCGCTGAGATTTCAACGGGTCGTATTCATTGTTTAGGAGGTTTCGATATCAATACTTATGTACGCTGCCCGAAACCGACTTCTTCTTTTGAACATCGGGTTCACCGGAATAGGCAATGTTACCGCCACTGCTGGCATCGGCAGTAAGTGATTCAGAAACTTGAATCTTTACGTTACCACCACTACTGGCATCGGCTATGCAGTTTTTTGTCTGTAATCGCTTTGCGTTAATGTTGCCTCCACTGCTCACATCTACATTGGCATCATCGGCCTCTCCGGAAACACTTAGGTTTGCACCGCTACTGGCATCGATTTCAAGATCATTGGCTACTACTTCAATGTCTAAAAGGGCACCACTGCTTCCATCGATTTCGAGGCGATTGCTCTTTATCGTGTTCTTTGAGTTGAGTTGCGAGCCGCTCGAACCGCTTAAGGCCGTAATATCCGGTAGGGAAACATATACTTTTTTGGTGGCCCTACCAATATTCTCTTCGGCATGAATACGAAGTTTTCCGTTATTAATATCGGTAGCGATCAGGTCAATGATATTTTCATCGGCCTCGACCTTGATATTGAAATCATCGGCCTGTGTCACGTAGACCATCAAGCCTTCGGAGGCGGATACTTCCGTGAATTCACCGTTGACTTCGCGGGTGTCGGTCACTACATTACCGTTCCCTTTTTTTCCCGGAGAAAAGTCCCCGATATTGATGTCAAATCCGCATGAGGATAAGAACAAGGCTACTAAGAATGCTACTGCTACACGTACTAAAGTTGTCATGATTGTTGTTTTTAGCTGCTGTTTAAGTTCGAGGTCTCGGTATCTAATTTTTCTACTTGCCCGAATTTCTACAGCCCTGATTAATATTTATTTGTTAATTGATTGATGTAAAACTGTTATTTATTTCGAAAAGCAGCCAATAGAATCTGCTGAACTGTGATTCTTGTCTACTGAACTGTTATTATCAGTCTTTTGTGATACTTTTTGTAATCTTCCTATCGCCATCTTCGGCTTCTATTTTTATGGAATTGCCATCGGCGTCTATATTGATATCAACGCGCTCGTCTTCATTATCATCGGCTTTGATACGAACCCCCTTATCATCGATTTTCATTTCAAAAGATTCGCCATCTTCGTCATTGATGTTGATATCTATGCCATCACTATTGATTCGTATGTGGTTGTCATCTTCATCATCGTAAACTTCATCCGCAGGACATTCCTGACACTTTAACTCACCGTCAGCGCCCATCTTCCAAAGGTATTTCTCAAAATCATCGGGAGATTTGTCGGTATCCTTCCGAATGGTCCACAGGCGTTCGCTCGATGGGTCGAATCTAATTACGTTGCCTTCAGGAAGGTACAGATTGACCCTAACCTCTTGATCATTAAATGCACTCTTGTCGGTAGTGGTCAGAAAACTATTGAAAGCCAAGGTGTTTCCTATTATCGCATACTCATAATCCACTTTTTCGGCGGTACTCCGTGCCTCTTCGAACGAGGGACCGTTTGCCTCTTTACGAATTGAGATGCTGGCTGTACTATCTTTAGATTTCTTGATAGTGAACCGAACATCTTCCGATTGTAGAATCGGGTTTCCGGCATCGTCATAGACCATCAGCATATCGTTCATGCGCACATTGTTACCATCATCATAGAACTTCGAGGAAACCAATTGAATATTCAAAGTTTCGGTAGAACTCGTAAGATCAATCGTATTTTCACTTGTGACACTTCCCGTAAATGCATGGGATGCCGCTTCTCGAACACTGATAACGATCAACGAGATTAGGCATATTAGCCATAACCCAAGTAAAGAGAATTTGGCAATATTTCCGATGGACTTCAAATTGTTCACCAATATCTTCAATCCGAGGTAGAGGAGAAAGAAAAACGGTATTCCGATGACGAAGAAGACCAAGAGCGACAAGAACCAGACCGGTGTGCCCGTGATACTATCGATTACGCCATCGACTCCCGGAAGGTGTATCCAATCTAAAGTACCAAGGGTCAACATGCCGATGAACATTCCTATAATTGTGGTGGCACCAATAATGACTAAAATGATTCCTATGAATTTTCCAAAAATCTTAAATAGGAACATGATAATATCCCCAAGGGTATCAAAGAACGACTTACCGCCGTTTTTCACTTTGTTACCCACTCCTTCGTAATCGACGCTCTTTATTTTTTGGGCAACATCATCAAAGCCTTCCTTGACCTTGCGTTCTATATTGCTGATGTTGATATCCTCCCCCCGCATGTCCAACTTTTGCGAAGTAGTGACCGCTTCGGGAATCAATAACCATAAGAGACCATAAATCAAGATAAAACCTCCTGTTGAACCTATGGTCAGAACGATCCATAACAACCGCACCCAAATGGGGTCGATGTTAAAATAATGTGCAAGGCCCGACGATACTCCGGCAACATATTTCTGGTCGGTATCGCGGTATAGTTTTTTAGACCTTTTGCTTTCCGTTCGTTGTCGGCCCGAAATGGGTTCGTCTTCGAAAATGTCCTCATCGACCATGTAGTCCTCGGGCTGGCCCATAATAGCGATAACCTCGTCTACCTCTTTTTCGGTGATTACTTGTCTTTCGTTTTCCAGTTTTTCATGAAAGAGTTCGGCGATACGGGCTTCGATATCGGCTAATATTTCGTCGCTTCCCGGGGTGTTCGCAAAAGAACGTTTTACCGATTCGAGATACCGTTGCATCTTGTTATACGCTCCTTCGTCGATATGAAAGAGCATATTGGCTAGATTAATATTTACTGTCTTGTTCATTTTTTCGATTGTTTACCCTGAACTGTTATACTGAGCGTTCTAACTTTAGGGTCTATTAGTTGATAGGTTTAAATCTTTTTAAATTTATGTATTGTCTGTTACCAGATTTGTGGCTGTCCGTAGTTCGTCCCAAGTGGTATCCAATTCCTTTAGAAAAAGTTTACCGGTCTCGGTCAGGGCGTAATACTTTCTTGGTGGCCCAGAGGTCGATTCCTCCCAGCGGTAGCTTAGAAGTCCCGCATTCTTTAGCCGGGTCAATAGCGGATAGATCGTACCCTCTACGACAAGCATTTTTGCGTCTTTGAGCGTGGCTAGAATCTCGGAGGCGTACTTATCCTTCCCCTTCAAGATGGAAAGAATGCAATACTCCAAGACGCCTTTTCGCATTTGCGCTTTTGTATTTTCTACGTTCATAATTTCTTTTTGCTTTTTATGCAGTTCCGCTGAAATGGGGGAACGCGGTTCTTCTTTTGAAATCGTTTTCTGCATGGTTTGACTGTTCGTTTTTTGATCGGCCATTTGTTATGACCATAATTTGATGACTCATTTTGATTGATACTTCGACTGCGCTCAGCACAGGTTGATGAATAAACTCCGATTTCGGTCAGGCGTGATTAAGACCTGTTTTACTTTTTTTGGCTAATGGTTATTTAATAAATTTTATAGTTATAGGATACGTAAAGGTTTGCCCTTCGTTCGTGCGTATGGTCGCTAAAATCGTATAAATGATGTTGACAATAAACAGGGCGCCTTGTGCCAATCCGGCTATGCCCAAGGGCAGTAGCCATGACCCGAATCTAAAATCATCACTATCGAAATTGATATTGAGATTGTTGTAGTTGCTCAAACTGTCCAATCCCAAAAAACTGAAATCGAGTAGGTTTGGAAAGAATCCGATAAAAAACGGGACACTTATTATTCCCAGAACGATGGAATAAAGCAACAGGCTAATCTGAAAGTTTAAGGCCTGTTTGCCGTTGTAATCTACAAATTGATAATCTTTTTTATTGGCCGTCCATAACACCAAGGGAATAATAAAATTTCCGAAAGGAATAAAGAATTTCGAAAAGGTAGATGCATGTATCAATGCTGATAAATTTCTTTCGTGTTTGGTCAATGTACTTTCCATTGCTTAGTAATTTAGTGAGGCCCAAGTTTTAAAATATTTTTTCATTTTAAAACTTGTTGGCTCGAACTAATTCCTCCGACGGGAGGAATCTTTTTCTTCTTTTTAAAAGGTTGGATAGTTCTCGGTTGTTTGAATAACCTAATAACTTTCAATGCAAATATATGTCTAAAAAAAGGTACTATGCAAAACAAAGTACTAAAATTTAAGAAATTATTAACATTTATAACCTCGTTTATTTTCTCTATTTTTGAGGAAACTCAAACTATAATGGGCGTTTCCGCACGAAAATTCAATTCATTTACTTTTTTCAAATTACCCGCAGCGTGGTGGACCGGTGTTCGTGTAAAATCGATAAACAAACAAACCTGTGTGGTTACGGTAACCCATAGTTGGCGTAATCAGAATCCGTTCAAGTCGATGTTTTGGGCCGTGCAGGGTATGGCCGCGGAGTTGAGTACGGGGGCCATGGTCATTGCCCAAATTCGAGAGCGAAAAGAAAAAATATCAATGCTGGTCGCCAACAACAACGCCAATTTTTCAAAAAAAGCCACGGGCAGAATCACATTTACATGTGAAGATGGCCATTTGATAAAAGATGCTATCGATAAGACCATTGCGACAGGGGAGGGGCAGACCTTTTGGATGAAATCCGTGGGGGTTAATGAAGATGGGGTAGTGGTGAGTACGTTTAATTTCGAATGGACAGTTAGGGTTAAAGGTTAAGAAGTTAATGGCTAAAAGTTAATAGTGGTTCTTTCAACTTTCTAAGCGACGTTTCAAAATAGTTCTTAGGCTGTAACAAATCCATTCAAAAAGTGACACATGTTTTGGAAGTTTGAATGACGAACATCAGTCAAAAATTAATCAGATTCCCATCTTCATGGGAATGAAAAAAACAACTTTATTTATGAACGCACACGAAATAGATTATCAGATTTACGGGGAGGAAATGCAATATGTCGAAATCGAACTTGATCCCCAAGAGGCCGTTGTGGCCGAGGCGGGTAGTTTTATGATGATGGATTCCGAAATTAAAATGGATACCATTTTCGGTGATGGTTCCAATCAGGATACAGGAGTTCTCGGGAAGATTTTCTCTGCAGGAAAACGAATATTGACCGGGGAAAGTCTTTTTATGACCGCCTTTCTGAATATTGGCCAAGGAAAGAAGCAGGTAAGCTTTGCATCACCCTATCCCGGTAAAATCCTACCTATAGATCTCTCGGAAACCCAAGGAAAGTTTATCTGCCAAAAAGATGCTTTTCTCTGTGCGGCGAAAGGCGTATCCGTTGGTATCGAATTCTCAAAACGTTTAGGTAGGGGACTATTCGGGGGCGAAGGCTTTATTATGCAAAAATTAGAGGGTGATGGTCTGGCCTTCGTACACGCGGGAGGTACTTTGGCCAGAAAAGAACTAGCGGCCGGCGAGGTGCTTAAAGTCGATACGGGCTGTATCGTCGGTTTTACCCAAACCGTAGATTATGACATTCAGTTCGTCGGTGGTATCAAGAATACGGTTTTCGGTGGCGAGGGCCTTTTCTTCGCGACCCTTCGCGGCCCAGGAACGGTATACATACAATCGTTGCCCTTTAGCCGATTGGCAGGTCGTGTATTGGCATCGATTCCCAGAGGTGGAAAAGATAAGGGCGAAGGCAGTATTTTAGGTACCTTGGGCGATATAGTCGGGGGTGACCAACGGTTTTAGATACACGTCATTGCGAGCTTTTCCTTTAGCTTTGCTAAAAGAAAAGCGTGGCAAGCTGTTGAACCTGTCTCGGAAGGCAAATAAACAGATTGCCACCCTGCGCTCGCAATGACGTGTAAACACAAATCAATACTTTTAAAGAATGAGTTTTTACAAACTGTACGATTTTCTTCGAGACCTTCAAAAAAACAATTCCAAAGAGTGGATGGACGATAACCGGAAACGCTACCACGAAGTTCGCGATTGGTATATCGGTTGGTTGAATGAGATGGATATCAAACTGGCCAAAATTGATAAAGATTATTATCCGACCACGGGTAAAAAAGCCATCAACCGCATCAACAATAACTTGATGTTCCATCCCGACAAGCCCACATATAAAGACCATTTTGGGGCCGGTTTGGATAAGGCCCCGAAAACTGGCGATTTCTATATCCATTTGGGAACAAGCGAATCTTTTATCGCAGGAGGCTTTTATAGACCTCCTTCAAAACTGTTGAAAAGTATTCGCGATGCCATCGATTACGATGGAGTGGATTTCAAGAAAATAATCAACAAAAAATCATTTCGAAACATGTTCGGGGAATTGATAGAAGACGATAAGCTAAAAACTGCCCCCAAAGGGTTTTCACAAGACCATAAACACATAGAATTATTGCGTCATAAGAGCTTTGCGGTCAGTCACGATCTGACGCAACAAGAGGTTCAGCAAGAAGATTTTCAACAAAAAGTAGTGGCAGTATATAAAGAAATGCTCCCGTTTCGAAGGTATTTGAATAAAGCGGTTACCGTGTAATTCGCACTAAGAAATATTTGCAGAATACGCCTCGATAACTTTTCTTAACTATAACTTTTGGTATTTGTGTTTATAAATGCCTAGTTTTGAACTGATTTAAATCAAACTATACCAACTAATTTACCAAGTATAATGAAATCAGTGATGACGCCCCCATTGCTAGTTTGGATTATAGACGACGACATTGTTTCATTGTTTGCCACAAGATATGGTATTGAGCAATGGAACAGTTCTTGCAATGTCGTCGATTTCGACAGCGCAGAAATCGCACTTAAGATGCTCTCCGATAACCTTGAAACAGGTGACGAGATTCCCGATATTATTCTTTTGGATTTGGTGATGCCCAAAATGACCGGATGGGAATTTCTGGACAAATTCGAAGCTATAAAAGGGTGTTCAAAGAAAACTGACATCTATATACTTTCCGCTTTTACCAACGCGAAAGACCGAGAAAAAGCCAGAAAAAATCCGTTGATAAAAGGGTATATCGAGAAGCCAGTTTCTAAGTTGGCTTTAGATGATGTATTGGTTTAGTTTATTTTTAACCGTCAGCTCCGAAAAGGTTTTTGCCCTATTGCCTGAGCGTAAATTTCTGTTGCTATTCCCTTGTTATCCATTTATTACATTTACAGATCGTCGGATAGGGGAATCAACTTGGCTCTTAAATCCGGATTTTTCATTTCTTTATCCAACGGAAACATCGGGCGCTTAATATGCTCGTAACCAAGGCGTTCAAGGTCTTGATCCACTCCGCCAGGTGTCAGTGCCATAATCCAATCTCCCCGCATTTCGTAGAGCTCTGGCACCAGATATCCTATTTTGACGACTACGATATCCGTTGCCGTGGGATTTAACCCTAAGTCTGTAAAATCACTTTTATGATGATAGGGTTTGCGCTTATTTGTAACAATCACTTGAACGCTTCCCACTTTAACGACCACTTCAACTTCGGCATCTCGATCCCCTTCTTTGATGGCCACGATGGTACCAGATAATTTTATCGGCGGAGCGAACCGATTGTCCACGGCCGCTCCGGCGAAGGCGCTTATTTTTCCGCCAATACCGATTTTTTGAGCTTCTTCGACAAACTCAGGTCCGGGAATGGAGGCATAGATAAGCGAAGGCCCGTTTTGCGATTTAAACTCTGGCCGTTTTAAAATTTCGTGCAACGTCCACGTAACATCACCGGCACCACCTGCGGTTGGATTGTCTCCCATATCGCTGATCATAAACGGTTTTTTATCGCTTGCCAGCGCCATGTCGAGACTTTCTTCTAAAGAGGCGACAGGCGCTACAAATTCGAATGCGTTACGAACTTCCCAAAAGGCATCTGCTAATTTTTCGGCCCCCAAAGTCACTTTTTCCTTATCGTCGCCAGTTACCATTACGACTGCATGGTTTCTTGGCGCATCGGCCCACGCATACCCGATCCAGATAGCGGCATCGATAACTCCTTCTTGATCAGCGACAGAAGGTACTTTTGCATAAAGACTTTTGCCGGGATCTATGCGCGTACTCGTTTTTTCACCCGGTAGCAGGATCGGTACGGGAATCCACGCTTTGTATTTTGGTTTCCCTTTTTCGTTTTCCAAACGATTCAATAAATTCACTATAGCCCGTTCTTTTGACTCTAGAGCATCTTCATGTGGAGCCATGCGATAACAGGTAATTAGATCAGTATGCGATGCTAGTTTTTCAGATACGTTTCCATGCAAATCCATTGAAGTTGAAATCAATACATCAGTTCCGATTACTTTGCGAATGCGTTCGATCAAGTCTCCTTCTGCATCCTGAAGTCCCACCACGCTCATCGCCCCGTGGATATCGAAAAAGAGACCATCGTATGGGCCGTTTTCCTTCAGCATTTTCAAGGTTTTTTCGACCATTGATTCATAGGCTTCTTTCGTTACAATACCGCCCGGTAGCGATTTGCCCAGTAAGGTCGGTATCCATTCCGCACGTTTTCGAATATCTGAACCTTTGGCAAAAAAGGGGTAGCGACCGAAAATAGAATCGCCGATTCGCGCATGAAAAGCTTCCTCATGGGTCTGTGCGGGAGAGAAAGTGCTCGATTCAATACCGATACCGGCAATTGCGATGCGCGGTAGTCGATTTGTTTGACTTGTAGCAGGTATTGTAATCAGGAAAAGGCAATAACTAACGGAGCGTAAAAAAAAGTGCATTGGAGATGGTGTTGAATTGTTCTTATTTATTTTAGAAAGTACAGAAGAATTTAAAAATAGGCATATCGATGAACGGAACTACAATAGAATCCTTTTTTTATTGGGGAAATGCATAAAAACCAATTTTCACCGATTTTAGATGCCATTTTGCCTTTATATGGAGTTTTCTTTCACTTTATCTAAAAGATAAAACATCCGTTTTTTTTTAACGTTTTTATCATTCACGCGGAAAAATCAATTTCCCAAAGAACTCAATCGATTCATTTCTAAAAAAATATGCCTTTCAGGAAAAGCTATTTTTACATATTAGTATTGCTACCGGTATTTCTTGGTTTTACTGAATCGTATGCCCAAGAACTACTGGTACTAGATACGTCGGAAGATGAATCGATATCACTGCGACCGTATGCCGAAATGCTAATTTTGGAGGGCGAAAACCCTGATAGCACTTCTACTTTGAGCGAAATTGAAGGTCTTGTCTTCACGCCAGTTACAAGCTTCAAGGAAAATATAGGCTTTTCAAAAGCAGATGTATGGATTCGATTTGCCATTGAAAACAAGACCGACCACACCTTGAACTATTATCTAGACACGGCGCGCCCTATTACGGATTATGCCTCTTTGTTTTTGACCGATGGAGACGAATCGATGACCGAACAGCATAGTGGAGATGCAATTGCTTTTAATGAAAAGACCATTCTACATCGAAAATCGGTATTTAAAATACGTATAGCATCCCGGCAACATGTAATAGCATATTTGCATTTAAAAAGCGATGGCGAAGTTTTAATGCTGCCTATAGATCTCATTCCGGAAAAGCAGTTTCTCTATCAAACTTATAAAGAACATTTGTTCTACGGCTTTTTTTATGGTGTGTTGTTGTTGGCCTGTATTATCTATCTGTTCTTTTATTCCGCAATGCGCAATAAATCGTTCTTGTACTATGGTAAGTATGTATTTTTTATCGCATTGTTGCAGTTTTCCTTGGACGGATTTTTTCATCAATATATTACCCCGTCGGGAGGTTGGCTTTCTGATAGGGCGGTATTGGCTTCCGCTTTGATTTCCCTTTTCTTTTTTGGAAAGTATGGCCAATCGTTTCTTTTATTGGAAGAAAATAGTCCGCTATTGAGCAAATCGATTAGAGTAATGTCCATCATAATTATCGCTTGCGTTCTGGCACTTTTTTCAATTCCCTCGTTGCTGCCCTATTGCTATCCGATAGCAAATATCATCGGTTTGGTGGTATTGCTTCAAATGATCAGTGCCATTGTTCATTTAAAGGTGAAACGTATTTATATTGATAACTACTTCATTTTCGGCATTTCATTTTTAGTAATCGGCTTCGTCGTCTTTATTTTGAATAATCTGAATATAACACCCAATTCGTTTTATACCGAAAATGGAGCGAAGTTCGGTATTGGCCTCGAAATCATTTTTCTTTCGCTCTCCATGGGGAACAGGATACGCTTGTTAAGGGAAAGAAATGAAAAGAACCAGTTGCTGGCACTTCAGAGGGCAGAAGATATGAACGAGATCAAGTCGTCGTTTATATCGAACATCAGTCACGAACTGAGAACGCCACTTAACCTTATCATGGGCGTTACCGAATCTTTGAATGAAAAATCAGTAGACCTTGAGCTACAGCAAAAATGCGATCTGATTTTAAGTTCCTCAAAAAGTTTAATGGGCCATGTCGAAGATATTCTCGACTTTACGGTCATCGAGAAGGGGAACCAAGAACTAAATTTAACAGACTTTAAGCTTAATACGGTACTTCAAAAGTTGATCAAGGAAACTAAGTTGAAGACTAAAGCCAAAAATTTAGATTTTATTTACGATACCGGACAGCAATTTCCAAAACTTCTTACAGGGGATAAAGTGAAACTCTTTCAGATTTTAAACAACCTCTTGGACAATGCTGTAAAGTTCACTTCGAACGGATATATCGGTTTTCATGTGGAGCATCAAGTAAAGAAAAAGAAAGTCGCCCTAAAGTTTAGCGTTACCGATTCGGGAATCGGAATCTCAAAGGAAAAACAGAGTACTGTTTTTGAAGCTTTTACGAAGAACTCATTTTTGGACAAACGGGAGTTTTATGGAATGGGACTGGGCCTATATATCGTCAAATCTTATGTTGATCTTTATGGTGGGGAAATAAATATTAAGGATAATCCGAGCGGAGGTGCCATTTTTGAAATTGAAATTGAGCTGCCCTACATCGAAGAAGCATGCCCCGTAGAAATAGGTACCGATAAAAGTACGGAATCGAATTTTGAAAGTACCAGAGTACTACTGGTCGAAGACAACAAGATGAACCAAAAAGTCATCGAGCTTTTTGCCCAAAAGTGGGGCAGCACTTCGCTAGATATTGCCGATAATGGGGCGGAAGCTCTTAAGCTTCTCAAGAACAAAGAATATGATATCATCCTTATGGACCTTCAGATGCCTGTTATGGATGGTTTTGAAACTACTGCGATGATACGCAGTGGCAAACTGGGTAGAGTTACAAGCGAAACGCCCATAATCGTTGTTACTGCAGACAGCACCAAAGAGACTAAAAAAGAGGTATTCCGGTTGGGGGTGAACGACTACATCACAAAGCCGGTCAAAAGCACAATGTTGCTTGAAAAGATAAAACATCATTTAGTTACTTTCTGATTATCAATAGCTTTTAATTCTTAAGCTCATTAAATACTCCTCTCATAATTCCAGATTTATTTCCAACCGTGAAAGTTTGTTTTTTCGATAAAACCCTGGTTTGGGAGTTGGTTCCATATCTTTGGAATTCGCTTTAAATCGAAATAGTTTGAAAAACGGAAACATCAAGAATATCAAAAAGGAAGTCCTTTCCGATAACTGGTATACCCTGAACAAATTCACCTACGACTATCAAAAGGAGGATGGTTCTTGGGAAACCCAACAGCGAGAGGCTTACGACCGCGGTAACGGCGCGGCTATTTTATTGTATAATAAACAAAACGGAACGGTAGTGCTTACGCGCCAATTCCGTATGCCTACATATATCAACGGCAATACGAACGGAATGATGATCGAAGTATGTGCTGGCTTACTCGATGGCCATAATCCCGAAGCGTGTATTAAGAAAGAGGTTGAAGAGGAGACCGGATATCAAATTGACAATGTTAGAAAAGTGTTTGAAGCATATATGTCACCCGGTTCGGTAACCGAGATTTTGTATTTCTTTGTTGGTGCTTATGAAGAGCGAATGAAAGTAGGCGAGGGGGGTGGCGCAGATGACGAAACCGAAAATATCGAAGTATTGGAGTATGATTTTGATGACGCCATGGCTATGATTGAAAGTGGTCAGATTCAGGACGCAAAGACGATTTTGTTGTTACAATATGCCGCACTGAAAAGGTTATTCGACTAACGGCATTGCGAGGAGCGGAAGCGACGAAGCAATCTGTTTAACTTTTCGAATGGTTCAACAGATTGCTTCGCTGCGCTCGCAATGACGTGTCTCTAAATTCAATAGGTATCCCTGATTTCTTCGAAAAGCGATTGCATTCTTTTTTTGATTTCGGAGGAAGAGTGCCTGAAGTGATTGTTCATAAAGCTGAAAATCAAGGTCTTTCCTGACTTTGTAACGAGATAACCACTTACGCAATGGTTATTGCTCAGGCTTCCCGTTTTAGCATAAATATAAGGTTCCGGGTTGCCGGGATACCAATTTTCCAGAGTTCCTGAAACTCCGCCCGCAGGAAAGAAATCGAATAAGCGTTTGCGCGGAATTTCCACATACATCTTATGAAGAACATGTACCATCGATTCAGGGCTGAACAGATTGTACCTTGAAAGTCCTGATCCGTCTACCCATCGGGGCTTTTGCCTAAGTTGCGTCAAATGGTTTTCCAGCATATATTCCCGTGCCTTTTTGCTGTTGAGCGTGTCGGATAGGGTAGCGGATGTCAGAATCAATAGCTGTTCCGCTAAAAAATTATCGCTTTCGCGCATCATCCGTTTGCACATGGAATCTGTGGGAATACTGTAGTGCATTGTTTTTTTGCCATTTGGCATTTTATCGGCCAACATTATTTTTTTGTCCAATTCACTTTCCAGCAGTTTTCTTGTCAGCGTACTATCTGTTCTATATGGAATTTCAACGGTATCTCTTCGTGAAGGGGCGTAATAGAATGTGTTTTTCTCCAATTCCCGATTTTTTGAAAAACCGATGTTCACTACACTGTCGGTAAAATAGGAAGGTACCACCTGAATTCCTTTTTGGTTATGTATGGTCACAACATTGCCATACATAGGAAAGGCACTTCTTTCAGGTTGGTAGTAGTATTGATAGTCGCCCCATGACCAACCGGGACCTAATTTATCATCTTCAAAATTATTTAGATAAAGTGCTATCTGTCGATGTTTGTTTAAAAAATCAAGCGTAGAACGATCTTTAAAAAAAGGGTGCAGTAGTGATGGGTCTCCGGTTCCCTCCACGAATAAGGTTTCGTTCTGCTCGATATACTTGATTGAGGGAATACTGTCTGGCAATACTTTCAATGCCGTGTAGAGCGTAAAGATTTTTGTGTTGCTAGCCGGTGTAAAATATTTCGAACCGTTATTGGAGTAAATAGTGTCTTTCGATTCAGGGTCGAACAGAAGAAAGCCAGTGAACTGGTTATCATAAAACCTACCGTTCAGACTATTCTGTGTGGTTTTTTGAATGCTTTTTTTGGCGGTTGCGCATCCTATTAATAAAAATCCTATAAGCAGGGCATTCCATATTTTTTTCATGTATAGCGATATGTGAAGGTCTATGATTAGGGCATTTAACAAGAAATTAGCTAACTTTTAACAACGGAGTCGCAATATAATAAATGCATTTTTGTTTAACTTTAAAGAAGAGAAAATCCTTTTAACAACTAATTAATTAAACATTTCAGAATATGGCTAGAGCTATGCTCGAGTACTCCAAAACCGTACTCAAAAAAGTTAGTTTTGATGCAAAATTGTTTTTAAAAGAAGTTCAAAAAGCAGTTTCGAGATTGCTCCCGGAAGAAATCGAAGAACTTAAAAAGTGGTTACAGCAGTTCGTCGATGATAAGCCCGAACTTCAACAAAGTCTCATTTATTTGAAATCATAACCTAAAGCCCTCTGTATGCAGAGGGTTTTTTATTTCCACGCGCAACCTTTTCCTTTTCCAACCATCTTTTGATATATGAAAGTTACGAAAGCATATATTCTTTTCGTCTTTTTAGTCATCCTATCTTCTTGTCAAGAGGCCGAGGAAGAGAAAATAGTACCCTTGTCCGTAAATAAGGTTTTAGGTAGTTGGCAATTGAAATCGACCTATATAAGTCCGGGTGGTGCTACGACATGGCAAGAAGTAACGGATGGAGATATCCTTAGTTTTGCAATCGACCGTACATTTACCCAAACAAATACTTTTGAAGATAATTTCGATAAATCGGGTACTTTTGAACTCAACGACGGTATTTTGACGTGGACCTATCAAGAAAATAGCGATGAGAAAACACAAAGCTTTTCCGTAGAAATGGCTAAAAATACTATGACTTTATCACCTGCCGGCCCTATTTTCTGTGTCGAAGCTTGTTTGAGCAGGTACGAACGGATAGATTGAGTTTACTTATTGAGCGGACTGATAATTTTTACATCTTGAAAAGCGATTGCTCCGCGCACGACTCCTGAAATAACGTCGCGTAACGCCTCGGTAATCTGTATCTTCAATTCACTTTTATGATAGATCAGGCTGACTTCCCTAGCTGGGGACGGATTTTCAAAATACTTTAGATTGCTGCTTTTTTTCTCGTCGAGCTCCAAGGTGTTGAGAAAGGGTAAAAGGGTCATGCCCAAATCTTCATCGGCCAAATTCACCAAGGTTTCGAAACTACCGCTTTGTAAACGAAAATGTTCCCCTTCAAAGTTTCTGGGTGCTTTGCATAGATTGATGACACCGTCTCTAAAGCAGTGCCCGTCCTGCAGCAGAAGTACATCGCTGATATCGAGGTCTTCGGGCTTTATTTTTTCAGCTTTTCCAAGCCGATGGTTTTTGGGTACATAGCCCACAAACGGTTCATAGTACAAAGGCCGCTCTTTTATGAATTCTATTTCCAATGGGGTTGCTGCAATCGCTGCATCGAGATGTCCGTCTTGAATATTTCGGATGAGGTTTTCGGTACTTTGTTCCTTTATAATGAGATTTACTTTTGGATACTTTTTAATAAAGGCCTTTAGGAACATGGGCAACAATGTTGGCATAATCGTGGGGATTATGCCGAGAATAAAATCACCTCCGATAAATCCTTTTTCTTGGTCGACAATATCTTGAATTCGATTGGCCTCGTTGACAATATTTTTGGCCTGCGCCACTATCTTTTTACCGACTTCGGTAACGGAAATGGGCTTCTTGCTCCGGTCAAAAATCAATATGTCAAGTTCATCTTCCAATTTTTGAACCTGCATGCTCAAAGTAGGCTGGGTCACAAAGCTCTTTTGTGCGGCCAGAGTGAAGTTCTGATATTCGGCTACGGCCAATACATACTGTAATTGCGTTATTGTCATAAGGAGAGAATTCTAACCAATAAATTTATAAAAACTATCAATAAAAACTATACTAATGCGTCATTAAGATTTGTTAAACTTATAAGGAATGATATTATTGGGACTGAAAGTGCTATTGACCCTTTTTTGAACTTGTAGTGGAATACATATCAATTCGCCAGAATGACGATAGTAGAAGTTTCTTTTGCTGAATCTAAAAAGTGTAACCTTCGAATGGATTTCAATCCTCGATTTAACTTTAAGTTGCAGTTAAAACTAATTAATTAGTTCTGTCAAAAACCGCACCACCTGTTATATTTTTCGTAATCTTTTTAAACTAAATTCTGATATTTTGGGAAATTCAGTGTACAAAAAACCTGCTAATTCGCAGGCCTTTTTCAATTTCGACTGATGAATTAAGTAAAAACTCTCTTTGCTGTAGAGTGAACTTCAGGAGAGACCCTTAAAACCGAATGCGAAACTCTTGATCTTCACCATTGACCTCAAATTTTGAATCAGTGAAAACCGGAGGACCATAGGGGTTTGTATTTCCCGTTTGCCCATAGCTTTCTATCGGCATACCGGTCGAGTCAAAATCCATTTGTTTATTGTCATTCACATCGTGCATGACCATGACGGCGTACGTGCCCGGTGCTACATTTTCAAAAGTTAAAGTAACCTCGCCCGTTTTGGCAGGGGCGATTGCACTTGCCACTCCGTTTCCTTTCATAAAGGTCTCTGCCGTATGCAGTCCCGCTAAAATGGTTCCACCGTCCGAAAGTACGTTTTCAACGGTTACGGTAATTGTGGCACCTTGAGCATCCTGTGCGTTTGTGGTAAATCCCATTACTAAAACTCCTAATACTACTGCTAATTTTCTCATGATAATAGTTTTTGATGTCATTCCCGAGCGGTCACTAAGCGCGGTCGCTAAGCGAAGCCAAAGTGTAGTCAAGAATCTGTTGAACATTTTGAATTAATTGTTTTTTTTATGATGTCCCAAAACTGCCCCATTTTTTTTCCTTCCTGAAAAACAAAATACCCAACCGTAGAAATTCCCTACCGAATTGTAATTGAAATTTTCGGTTTCAATTCAGCACAAAAAATAAACAGTTCGGTCAGATGAATTGGTATTGGCAGTACTGGTATCCCAGTTTTGTTCTATCAAAATCGAAACGTCATGATTGAACGAGTACTCTATTTAACCAGTTTTTTTTATACCATATTATTGTTCCCACAGACCATGATTACCGGAACCGTTACTGATGCGAGCGGCAATGCTATCGAAGGTGCCAATGTCTATTTAGAAGGCACCTATGATGGCACTTCTACCGATGTCGATGGCAACTTTAGCTTCGAGACCCCTGAGACCGGTACACAGAACCTTATTGTTTCCACGGTATCCTTTGAATCCTATATACAACTTGGTGATGTTTCTTATTTAAAGGACTTGAAAGTCGTATTGCGTGAGGCAATCAATGAACTGACCGGAGTTACCCTCACGGCAGGTACCTTCGAGGCTGGGGATAATTCTAAGGTCTCCGTTTTGAAACCTTTGGATATTGTGACCACGGCAGGAGCAGCCGGTGATTTCGTGGCCGCGCTGCAAACGCTACCGGGTACGACTACCGTTAACGAAGATGGCCGCCTGTTCGTTCGTGGCGGTGCCGCAGGCGAAACCCAAGTGTTTATTGACGGCTTGCGCGTCTTTCAACCTTTTAATGCCACGGCGAACAATATTCCGACCCGAGGTCGTTTTTCGCCTTTCTTATTTAAAGGAATTACGTTCAGTACGGGTGGATATTCCGCCGAATACGGTCAGGCCCTTTCCAGTGTGCTGCTTTTGAACACGACCGATGTGCCCGACCAAGAGAAGACCGATATCTCTTTGATGTCGGTCGGTGGGGGAGTGGGCCATACCGAAATCTGGGGCGACCGATCACTGAGTATCAATACTTCGTATATTAATCTGGCACCATACCAATGGATTATCCCGAACGATGAAGGGACGCGGTGGAACAGACCGTATGAGTCCATCGCTGGGGAGGCCGTATTCCGAAGCAAAGGTGAAAAAAGTATGTTCAAGTTATATACGGGGTTTAATCAGGCCAATCTTGATATCGAACAGGAGGATGTCAATTTTGAGGATTTTGTGCCTTTTTCCCTAAAAAATAGTAATCTCTATTTGAATACCTCGTACAAACATTTTTTGGAAAAGGAGTGGACGGTGACTGCCGGAGCAAGCATTTCTTCGGACAAGAACGATATCGGTATACTAACCAATGGTATCGATGCGCAGGAAACCGGTTCCCATTTAAAGCTAAAATTGAAAAAGAACTTTAGTAGCCGGTTTCAATTGAATTTCGGAGCCGAACATTTTATTACAGATTACGATGAGACCTTCAATACCGTCGACGGATTGGTTTTCAACAATGACTATACTGATAATCTTAGCGCGGGCTTTAGCGAGGCCAATGTTTTCTTGAGTAACCGTTTTGCCATGAAATTAGGCCTAAGGGGCGAATATTCGAACCTACTACAAGATTTCAATATAGCTCCTAGGGTTTCATTGGCCTATAAGAGTAGCGATAAAGGTCAGTTCTCTTTGGCATACGGAGACTTTTACCAAAATCCAATAACGGAATATCTAAAATTTGACCAGAGTTTGGAAACCGAAAAGACCTCCCACTACATTTTGAATTATCAATACTTGGGAAACGGTAAAACGTTTCGTGCCGAGGCCTACTATAAAAAGTACACTAACTTGGTCAAATACGATACGCAACTTGCCCAATTCGATTCTGACTTTAGCAATCTTGGTAATGGTTACGCTACCGGACTGGATGTTTTTTGGCGGGATAACAAAAGCATCAAAAATCTTGACTATTGGATTTCATATTCCTATTTGGATACCGAACGGGATTTTCAAAATTTAAGGGAAAAGGCAACGCCTAATTTCGCCCCAAAACATAATTTCTCATTGGTCACGAAGTATTTTATAGAAGATTGGCGCTCGCAGGTCGGGCTATCGTATAATTATGGATCCGGAAGGCCTTATGACAATCCGAATACGACGGACTTTCTGGCGGAAAAAACCAGGGCGTTCAATAGTCTAAATCTCAATTGGGCCTATTTGGTCTCACAGCAGAAGATACTGTACTTCTCCGTGAGCAACGCAACGGGATTCAATAATATCAACGGCTATCAATACGCCGATGCACCGAATGCCAATGGTGTTTTTGACCGACGGGCCATCCGCCCCACGGCGGATACCTTTTTCTTTGTAGGTTTCTTTTGGACTATAAGTGCGGATAAAAAGAGCAATCAACTCGACAATCTATAAGTGCTAGTCCATAAAGTCTCTATCGAATACAAAGGGGTCGGTAAGCGAAGTGTCTACCGTAACTTGAACGGCCCTAGCCCCGTTATCGACTTGAACGCGAAGTATGTTTTTTTCTTCCCAGGGACGGTTTTGAATCCATGAATGCCCATCGCCATGAATAAAAAGAATCGGTAGGTCATAGCTTGCTGCCGCAGCGCGAAAACTTTGGGTAAAAACATCAAATTTTTCGGGACCCACTTCCACGATATTGGCATGCGCAAAAATTACGGCGGCACCACTTTCGGTTTTGTTTTCATCTAGTTGCTGTTTTACCCAAGTCGCATTGTCTGAAAGGCGCTTATTCCATTCCGCTTCATCGTGCACTTTACTTCCCACGAGGTTGATGCCAATAAAAGTGACGCCATTTTCGGTCCAGCTAAAATTTTCTTCTCGTTCTTTTTGATATTCGATGTTGTATTCGAATTGCCAGTTTTTATGTAGTTGAAAGAAGTAATTGTTCCAGAATTCGAGGCCCTTTTCTGGATTGTCACAATCGTTATATTCATTATCGCCCAAAATAATGAAGGTCGGTACGCTCGATTTTTTCAAAATGCTACTCACATTCTCATAAATAGATTCTTCGCATGGGGTCTTACCTGCCTTTATATCTCCAACATGGACAAGAAACTCAGAGGAGTTTTTAGAGTTGTGCCCATCGATAAAATCGATAAGCGCGTTTCGTTGCTCCTCATTGTAGGGCACATCGCCGATTACGGCGAAAGTTACGGGTTGGTTTTCTGGCTGTTGTTGTTCTTCATTTTCCTTCTCTTCCTGTGATGTTGGTGCGTTGTTTTTTGATTCGTTGCAGGAAGAGAAGACAAACAGCCATGCCAAAAAGTAAACTATAGAACTAAACTTTTTTTTCATTGTAATCTGTTCTTATCGTATCAAGATACTATTTATCAGTGAGAATAAGTAGTTGTTTTTACAGCTTTATCGGCAGATAGAGGGGGAACAGCGTGAATATCTTGGGAACATCTTGTTACCGATTTTGATTTTAGCTATCTTAAAAAACTAAAAATGAATGAAAATTCTATGAAAACCGAAGCGCTTTCCAAAATTCAAACCATGCTTCAAGAGCAAGGATATATTAGCAATGATTCCATCGCGATGAGCGTCTTTCTCGCCATGCAGCTTGAAAAACCATTACTTATCGAAGGTCCTGCCGGAGTGGGCAAAACCGAGGTGGCCAAGGTCATGGCCAAGGCCCTAAAAACGGATTTGATCCGTTTGCAATGTTATGAAGGTCTCGATAGCACTCATGCCTTGTACGAATGGAACTATCAGCACCAATTGCTCTACCTCAAAATGCAGGAAGAAAAGGGAAAGGACATCAAAGCCTTGGAAGAAACTATTTTTTCCGACCGTTTTTTACTGAAGCGGCCAGTGCTCCAAGCCATCACACATACCCAACGCCCTGTTTTGCTCATCGATGAAATCGATCGTGCCGATGAGGAATTTGAAAGTTTTTTGTTGGAAGTACTTTCCGATTGGCAGGTCAGTATTCCTGAAATCGGCACAATAAAAGCGACTTACAAACCTCAGATAATCTTAACGGGGAATCGTACCCGTGAGCTTTCCGAGGCATTGCGACGAAGATGCCTCTATCTCTGGATAGACTATCCCGATTTCGAAAAGGAATTGGCAATTGTAAAAACGAAGGTTCCGGAAGCCGATGCAAAACTGGGGCAGCAGATTTGCGCTTTTATGAAAGAATTACGCGAACTCAAATTGGAAAAAACACCTGGAATTTCAGAGACTATTGACTGGGCCCGTGCCTTGGCAAGCATGCATTTGACCCATCTCGACAAACAAATTGTCGAAGACACCCTAGGCGTCGTACTCAAAGACTGGCAAGATATTCGGCACACCCAAGATGCGCTTTCGGAGTTGTTGGAGCGAACGGGAGTGATTTCTAAAATAGGGTGAAAGGGTCAGGTGGGGGATGCGCGGTGCACGGTGCACGATGTTCCAGATAAGGTGCCTGATATCAGAATAGTGAAATTGTAGGGTTTTAATCAATAGAAGACAAAGAATTAAAATTATGGAATACAATTTGAAATTTAAATTTGAAAAATTGCGTATTTGGCAAGATTCCATGGTTTTGGGTGATGAAATGGATGAATTGGCGGATGGGTTTCCAAAAAAGGAGATTTACAATTTGTCATCCCAAATTCGTCGGGCAGCAGATTCTATCGCATTGAATATATCAGAAGGTTCAATAATACAATCGAAACCTGAATTCAGAAAATTTATGGGGTATTCAATTCGGTCTTTGGCCGAAGTCGTTACCTGTTTATACAAGGCAAGAAATCGAAAGTATGTAGATGAAAAGATGTTTAAGAAACATTATAATGATTGTTTTAAATTGATGAATTCAATGATTGCTTTTAGAAATAAGATTTAGTTCCGATCACGCAACATCAAACATCAAACATCAAACATCAAACACCGTGCACCGAGCACCTAACATTCAACACCAAACAACAATCTCAGGAAACTTAGTCCTGCTATGCCGTTTTCTTCGAAAAAAAGGTTTCCCTTTGAGCGCAACGGAAGAGGCCGATGCACTTACGGCGATAACACAACTCCCCATTCATCAAGAAACTTGTTTCAAACAGGCCCTCAAGGCCATCCTTGTCAAAAATCGATACCAGTACGAGAAGTTTGACGGGTATTATCAAGAATTCTGGGAGCAACTTTCCAAGGCATCCGACTCCAAAATAAAGGAGTATCCAAAAAAAAAGGACTCTAGATCAAAAGCCCAAAAACAAAAGCATCGATTCGAAACGTTGAAAAATTGGTTGAACCTAAGTCCGTCAGAAGAAGAAAAAGAGATAGCGGCTTTTAGTGATCTGGAAGTACTGACCAAAAAGAACTTCACCGATTTGAGCGAAGAGGAGATGAAATTGATGATGCGCCTACTCCGACGACTGGCAAAAAAAGTGGCCCATCAAAAAAGCCGACTCCGAAAAACCTCTAAAAAAAGGCAGAAACTGGATTTAAAACGAACCATCCGTTCCAACATGAGAAGGGGGGGCGATATTCAACAATTGGTCTACAGCGAACAAAAAGATAAAAAACTGAAACTTGTACTGCTCTGTGACGTGAGTAAGTCGATGGATTTGTACAGCAGGTTTTTTATTCACTTGATTTACGCTTTTCAGAACGCTTATGACAAAATAGAGACTTTTGTTTTTAGTACGGCGCTGCATCGGGTGAGTACGATTCTCGATAATCAGGAATTCGATAAGGCTTTTGAGACCATATCCGACCGCGTTCCCGATTGGTCGGGCGGAACAACAATTGGTAGCTGTCTACAGGATTTCGCATCTGATTACGGTTACGGCATGCTCGACAAAAAAACGATTGTACTCATTTTGAGCGATGGTTGGGATACCGGCAAACCCGAAATCATTAAAAATGCGATGCGATCGATCTATAAAAAATCGCGAAAAGTAATTTGGCTCAATCCCTTGGCCGGTAGCCCTGATTTCTCACCAGAAGCCCTCGGAATGAAAACTGCATTGCCCTATATTGATATATTGGCTTCGGCGCACAATCTCCAAAGTCTAAAGCACGCACTGCAACAACTTCAAAAGCGCAGAAATATAGTAAATAGACAGCTTTAGATGTAATATCTTGCGCTTATCTTAATTTTAGGTTATTTTTTATGTGGATGTAAGTAAAAATCCAGTAAATAATTACGATTTTCGAATTCGATTATTTATATTCATAAATCGAATGATAGCCTATGAAAATCAACGGAAATTATACCCTGAGCACAACTCCAGATGTTTTTTGGGAAATGGTCATGGATCCCAATATTCTTGAAAAAACCACTCCCGGTGTTAAAGAGTTAAAAGAGATAGCTCCCGATAGCTACGAAGCGATTTCCCAGGTGAGGGTCGGTCCCGTAAAGGGAAATTTCAATGGAAAGCTTTCGATCAAGGATAAGGTCGAAGCGGAAAGCTGCACCTTGGTCGTAGACCAAAAGAGCAAGATGGGAAATGTAATTGCCGAAATCGGAATGAACTTTAAACCGGTTGACGATAACAATATGGCAGTGGCCTATACCGGAGAAGCAAAAATGTCGGGTACCTTGGCTACAATGGGTCAGCGTATCATGAGCGGTGTTGTCAGTACCCTTTCGAAACAGTTTTTTAAGAATATGGAAGAGCAGATAGCAGCGCGAACTACGCAATCGGAATAATCTCTACACAGTCTCTAAAAATGAAATACTATAGCATATGGAAATAACACTGACCGTCAACGGGAAAGAACATACCCACGACATCGAACCCCGTATAAGCCTAGCGCAATATCTGCGGGAAACATTAGATCTTACTGGAACACATATCGGCTGTGACACCAGTGGATGCGGAACCTGTACTATCACCATGAACGGTGATGCCGTTAAATCGTGTACGCTTTTGGCCGTGCAGGCCGATGGGCAAGAGATAACAACAATTGAGGGTATGGCCCAAAACGGACAAATGCACCCGATACAGGCCGCTTTTAAAGAAAAACATGGATTACAATGCGGATTCTGCACCCCGGGTATGGTCATGGTGGCCGCGGATATCCTGAAGCATAATCCAGATCCATCCGAAGAAGATATTCGGCACGGACTCAAAGGAAACTTCTGTAGGTGCACAGGTTATCATAATATTGTCAAATCGATACAGCATGCCGCTGAAACATTAAACGAATAGGTTATGGGAAATTTTATAGGAAAATCAGTCAAAAGACGTGAAGATGCCCGTTTTCTAAAGGGAGCGGGAAAATATACCGACGATATCAAACTCCCGAAAATGACCCATTCGGCCTTTGTGCGTAGTCCGTATGCACATGCTAAAATTTTAAGTATCGATACCTCGGAAGCCGAAAAGGCAGAAGGCGTTGTCGCGGTATTTACTGCGAAGGACGGCTGCGGGGAATATGGTGTGCCCTGCGGTTGGCAGGTCGATTTTAAGAACGGCGATACAATGCGGGAGCCAAAGCACCCTTTACTCGCAGAGGATAAAATAAAACATTTGGGGGAAGCCGTAGCAATCGTTATCGCCGAAACTCTGGAACAGGCAAGAGACGCACGCGAACTGGTCGAAGTAGATTATGAAGAACTCCCTGCGGTCACCGACCCAAAAAAGGCAATGGATAGCGATGCGCCTCTAGTTCACGAAGATTGGCCCGACAATGCCGCGTTTGATTGGTGCATCGGTAATGATAGGGCGGAGGTCGAAGCTGCCTTGGAAAGTGCCCACCATGTGACCGAAATGGAATTTAGAAACCAACGATTGGCTCCAAATGCTATGGAGCCCAGAAGCTATATCGCCGACTATGATGTTAACGGCGATAAATGGACCTTGTATACAAGTACCCAGAATCCACACTTGATTCGTTTGTTACTTTGTGCTTTTGCCTTGGGAATTCCGGAGCATAAAGTGCGGGTGGTTTCCAAGGATGTTGGTGGTGGCTTTGGCAGTAAAATCTATCACTATACCGAGGAAGCCTTATTGACATGGGCCTCTAAAGAAATTGGAAGGCCGATAAAATGGACCTCCGACCGTAGCGAGGCATTTTTGACCGATGCCCATGGGCGTGACCATATCGTTAAATCCAAAATGGGCTTTGACAAAGACGGAAAAATCGTTGCCCACCTTACCGACGAATATTGTGGTATGGGCGCCTACCTTTCAACGTTCGCACCGGCCGTACCCACCTATTTGCACG
>ENA-ORXM01000956-ORXM01000956.1-marine-metagenome-genome-assembly--contig:-NODE-956-length-44246-cov-4.299486_pt1 | contig 44246 bp, 40 predicted proteins | sample MGYA00237867_ERZ511480 | MGnify/ENA primary metagenome ERZ511480 (study PRJEB26309, sample SAMN06266103) | marine metagenome | isolation source: Algal blade | place: United Kingdom:Sidmouth, United...
TAAAATAGACGAATTGTTGTCTATTAATAGTGGTAATAGCTTGTTTTATAGAACGATTTAGCTTTTTGAAAAGCGTACTTTTATCAGGAAAAACATAGTCGAGTATTCTTAAAAACAGCTTGTAAATCTTTGTTCGATACAACATAAAGAATACGATTGCCAATGTCGGAATAAGATATTCCATAAAAATAGCTAGATATTGAGGATTCAAAATTACGTTTCCAATAATAGCAGCAGTAACTGCAAAAACACCAATAAATAAACCTAACCAGCTCGACCTTTCAGGTCGTGGTAAACGGGAACGATTGACTTTAAGTAGCAAGTTTCCTATGCCAAATAGAATCATAACCGATAAAAAAGCAATGGTATAAACACCAGCTAATTTTGCCAAATCGCCTTGGGTTATAAAAAGTATCGAAATCCGTACTCCCACCTAAAATTCCTTTAAAAAAAAGTTGTAGTTCATCGGTAGCCGTGGTCAACCCTGAATCATCATTTATATAATCCTCTCCAAGATTACCTATAACGGAAACAGACATTTGATTAAGATCAAGTTGCCGAACAATTTTAAGGGCTTCTGCTAAGGCTACAATTTGACTATACGACTTTAAAAAAACTTGCTTTTGTTCTGTTTTTGGGACGTTCATATTCATTTTAATTTAGAGATAGCAAATATTTGGGTCGGGGCATTCTCTGCAGCTAAATTACAAGTAGATATTTTTAATTTTCCTGACCTAGGTCATGATATCCAAAAATTAACTACGCTAATTTTGTTGTATATAAAGAGTATTAATTAAAAATCAGAAATCATGTCAAACGATAGTGGAAATGTACTTCTAGCATTATTAACGGGAGCAGCAATTGGTGCAGGCTTCGGAATTTTATATGCTCCCGAAAAAGGGATAGAAACCAGGCATAAAATAAAAGATAGAGCTTTGGATGCCACACATGACTTAACGGACCGCGTATCACACGCTAAAGATGAGCTGACAAAATCAGCTAACGAGAAGAAAGAAGAGTTTGAGCACAAATTAGATGAGACTATTAGCAACATGAGCTATAAAGCAGACGACATCATCGCTACTCTGGAGCGAAAACTAGAAGACCTTAAAAAGAAAAACGCTCAACTACATAAATAATGCATTATGGCATTTGAAGCATTGAAAAAAGACCTCATTGATGTAGATACAGATGTGAGGTCTTATATAGAAATTAGTGAGGAGTACTACAAACTAAGAATCTTTAAAGTTCTTACAGGTTCAGTTGCGTCAATAACTCAATCTTTATGTATTGGCGCTATTCTATTTCTTGCTGTTTTTATGTTTTCCCTTGGAGTTTCTATAGCTATTAATGAGGCTATGGGAGACTTTTATAGCGGGTTTTTAATTGTGGGAACTTTTTACGTTGTAATTGCCATTATGTTCTATTTGTTTAGACATATTTTGCACAGACCGTTATTGCGTAATTTCTCTAAACATTTTTTTAATACGCCATGACAAAAAAATATAGCTCTTTTGCCGAAATAGAAAACGATTTAAAAATTTTAAAGCTCCAAAAAGAGATTGCAAAAGAGAGCCTAAAATTTGACCTAAAAAGCACAAAAGGTCACCTCAATCCTGTTAATATGGCCAGTACGGCTAGTTTTACTGTTAAACAATTGGCAGTAGACCTTGCTTTAAGCAAAGGATTAACTATACTTCATAAGTTAAGACGCAAACAATAGATTTTATGTATTAGTTATTTGCTAATATAAAATCGCTCATATAACACGCTACAATTTTATCTTTTACTATTTACTTCCTTTGGGCATCAGCTAATGGGTATCTGTAAAGAAGCTTTTTTATAGTCAAAAGATGTGATAAAAAAACAACAGGTACAATAAGGGTTGGCAGGAAAACATAGGGGAATTGCACAACTGCTATATTGGGTTGATCAAACGCGAATTGTTGAATAGGCAATGGAGCGGAAAAAACAGCAAGGAAAACTATAGTTGCTAAAAACAGTAGCCCAATAATATTCCACAACAACATCATAAACCTAGGTAGGTTCTTTTTATTGTAAACCAAATAAAAAAGGATAAAAAAGGAAAATATACCTATTAGAATATCAAAATTCCATCCCTTGAAGGTCATCAAAGCCGGTATTTGTTCCTGTAAGTATAATTCAAAAAGAAATAGTTCTACTGGTACTCTCACCGTATGAACGGCAGTTAAAAAACCAATTTTGATATTACTCTTATCAACTGATTTATAAATAATCATAACTACAAAAGCAGTAGCTACCATTACAAATAAAAACCGCGGTGGTTTGGCATCAGTATTCTCCAGGTAGCCGTTGTATGAAATTAATCCCATAAAAAGCAACCATACCAGACTGGTAACCAAAACCCTTCTATTCTTACCTATTCCAAAATAGAATATGATAAGAGCAAGAAGGGTAACAATAACAAATAGAATCCGTAACATGATTTTTGCTTAATAACCAAACTGTGTTAAATGATGATCTGTATGTTTATAAACATAGATTCCTATCTGGTCCGATGTCATTTTTCCAAAAAACGGATGGATAATATGAGGGCTTGAAAATGATGCATAATCTTGTAATAAACCCATCCATTTTTCCTTTTCATTTTCAAAGTTCCCAGTACCTTTTATTTTGAACTCCGGATGTGTTGGTTGATTTTTTTTCATTGGTTTCTGGTCTTTTAGAATACCACGTAACGCCATACCACCAAACACCTACCGATAAAAAGTCGTTTATATTGTTTTTTGCCCTGAAACATTTCTTCGCTCAAGGTACAGTGTTTAAGCATTTGGTATGCATCCATCTCTCCCCATTGCGCAGGGGAATTAGCCTGTAAAGAACTAATTCTCGCCTTCAGTTCGTCTATTGTTTTAATATCAAAAATTGTTTTCATAATACAGTGGTTTTTAAGATTCCATTGGTATGATACTCCGTACTTCTACCGACCCTCCCAAAACAAGTATAGGGCATTTTTTGGCCATAGCACTTGCTTCATTTATCGTGGCGGCCTTAATTGTCATGGTTCCGCTTAAGATTTCATTATCAACAATTTTAGGGTGCGGAACAACACTTAGATTTTCGTCTATTAAAATACCATCAAAAGCTAATCTGGTTGCGTTAATCAACTTTGCTTGAGTGGCAATACCACCTATAAACTCACTCCATTTCTGATTCATATCAGTAATTTCTTCAGAGGATGGCGGTTGGTTGCTAGGCAGTACCCGAAACAATAATATAAAGTCTTGTAAGTTTTCCATTTAGTAGAAGTTTTATTTTGTAACTATTCAATACCGCTAAGGTAGCGGCACTAAAAAAAATAAAACTTGTCATAAGGCAAGAAAAGCTATCCTCCAGAAATTTCTTTGCGAATACGACTTAGAGAAGTGTCCGTTACCCCTAAATAAGTAGCAATATGTTTAAGGGATATATTTTGCACAATATGTGGTTTATCCTTTAACAACTTTTTGTAACGCTCTAATGCTTGATCCGCTATCATTGAAACACTTTGCTTTTTTAACGAGAAGTAACTATTTACCAGCGTAGTACGGCCTTGTTCCCTAAAGCTTCGTATTCCATGAAAGAGTTCTTGAAAAGTATTGAAATCTAATTGCCAACAAACACAGTCCGTCAAAGCCTGAATATTTTCTCTAGTGGGGTTTCTGAGAAAAAAAGATGTCCAATCAATAATAATATCGCCTTCGGAATAAAAATTCGTAGTGATGTCTTTGCCTTCCGTGTCTACCACATAAGATCGGGCAAAACCACGCTCTACAAACCAATAATCGTTCTCTGTTTTACCCTCTTCCAATAAATAATCATTTTTAGAAAAAACAACTTTTTTAAATTTTGGGATAATGTTTTCCAGTTCTTCGACAGAAAATTCATCGGCTTTAAAAACGTGGTTCAAAAAATGTGGTTCTTCCATCTATTATTACGGTAATTAAAGACTTCACAAGACTAAACTTTAGCTACAACAAGCTAATGTTCAGCACAGTGTACTGCTTAGTTGCCTAAGATACTAATCTTTGAACATCACCCAAAATCTGCAACTTGCTGTAATTGCTTTTTATCTGAAAGTATAATTCTACGTGACTCCCCTAATTGAATTAATCCTTTATCCTTAAAACTAGAGAGTACCCGTATAGCGGTTTCCGTGGCCGTACCTATCAAACCTGCAAAATCCTCTCTGGATATACTTATGCCTAAATCACCATCTTTAATAAGACCTTTGTCATACAATTCCAGAAGTGCAGTAGCTGCTCTTTTCCTAACCGAATCAAAAGCCATACCCATAAGCTGTTCTTGCATGTGAAGCACATTGTTGGATACCATACCAATGAATTTATGTGAAACCTCTTTATTATTGAATAATAATTGTGTAAAATCATTCTTAGGAATACTGCATATCTCACAATCATTAAGTGCTACTGCTGTTTCTGTGTACAGTCCAGAATCTCCTAGAACACAGAGTTGACCTATAAAATCTCCAGCTTTGAACATACCGGTCACATACTCTTTACCATTTTCATTATGCTTGTATGTTTTGACTTCTCCACTTTGAATAAAATATAAACTATGCGCCATACTTCCTTCTGAAAAAATCTCTTCCTTAGCTTTATAATGAGACAAATCCCGATTATCCGAAAGGTCTTTTAAGTTTTGATATTTTGAAGCTTCTTTAATAAATTCATTAATGCCTTTAACATTTCTTGAAAATTCTTTCCGTAAAAAAGAACTTCTTTTGAGCCTTGCCTCTATAGCTTCTACTAAATCCTGTGCCTCAAATGGCTTAGTCAAATAATCGTCTGCACCCATGGTCATTCCCTTACGGAAATCCGATTTTTCAGATTTCGCCGTTAAGAAAATAAAAGGAATGCTAGCGGTAGATTCATCTTCATTTAATTCTTTGAAAACACTATAGCCATCTACAACGGGCATCATTATATCGCATAGGATAACATCGGGCATAAAAGATTTTGCTTTTTCTATGCCAATCCTACCGTTTTTTGCAGTAGATACTTCATAATTTTCAAGTTCTAGAATTTCCGCGGTCATTTCGCGTACATCTAAATTGTCTTCAATAAGTAGTACTTTTTTCATTTTTCAATAGATTTAAGGGGAGTTCTACGGTAAATGTTGTGCCTTGGTCAAGCTCGCTTTGAAAACTAATATTACCCTCCATTAAGAGCACATACTGCCTTACGATATTCAACCCTAAGCCAGTACCCTGAAAATTAGTTGCGTTTTTTGCTCTATAAAAACGCTGAAACAGATAGCCTTGGTCCTCGGCAGGAATACCAATACCTTGATCTGTAACCTCTATAAAAAGCTTGGTACCAATGGATTCTATTTTTAGGGTGATTTTTGTGTTATCGTCCGAATATTTAATAGCATTTGATACCAAATTGTATACAATATGCCTCAGTAATTTAATGTCAAGCCCTACTTCTATCATAGGCTTGTTATTGATGACATTTATTACCTGTCCTTGTTTTTTGATTCCTGAAATCTCTTCTAGCAACGAATTAGAGAATTCAACAAAATCAAATTTAGTAGGTATTGCTATTACTTTTCCTTCCTCTAATTTGCTTAAGGACAAAAAGTCGTTTAGAATAGCTACAAGGTTTTTTATGCTTGTCTTGATTTTAGTTATATACTTCAATCTCTTCTCTTCCAGACCTGCTTCATTTTGTCTCTCTATAAGATTTGTTGCCGACAGAATGGCACTTAAGGGAGTTCTAAATTCGTGGGAAGCCATTGAGATAAAGCGAGATTTTAGCTCATTAAGCTCTTTTTCTTTCTCTAGTGTATTCCTAATCTCTATTTCTACCCTTTTCTGGTCAGAAATATTGTTATAAACCACTAACGCCTGTTCAACTTCCCTGTCTTCATTGAACAATGGTGTAGTATTGACCAGATAAGATTTTTCCTGAATTATCAATTCAAAAGTGCAGTGCTCTCCTTTTAAGGTTTTTTTAATTTTTTGCGTTACTTTTTTTCGGACATCAGCAGCAACTACTTCTAAATCATCTATTGTATCACCAACATGTATTGATTCTTTAAAACCAAGGGCTTCCAAATCTTCACCTTCAAGAAATACGACGCGTAAATCTAGATCAACTACTCCAACAAAACCACCAGGGAAATTTTTAAAAATAGTCTCCAATAACTTTTGACTGGTAATAGCACTGTTCTCCGCTGATTTTGTAATTTGAATTTGATCTTCTAGGCTTAAGTTGGATTCTACTAATTTTTGAACCATATCCTTTAGCTCTACCGTACGATCGGCTACTTTATTTTCTAAAGACTCTGCATAATAAAAAAGTTCCTCTTTACTGTTTTTTAATGCAACACTGGCATTATGTTGTTCTATAGCCACGCTAATAGCTTGGGTAATAATATAAATGATTTCTTTTTCTGTATCCAACGGTTTTTTTGAAATCGGAAAATAGATAGCAAAAGTGCCCAGTAATTCCTTATTGGTAGAAAATATAGGAAAAGACCAACATGCACTTATATTATCCTTCAAAGCCAATTCTCTAAATGATTTCCAGAGAGGATCACTCAACGTGTCTAAAACAATTACTTCCTCTTTTAAATATGCGGCCGTACCACTAGATCCATTATCTGGCGCTACGAACATCTTTTCTAAAGCATGTGTATAAGTTTCCGAAAGACTTGGTGCTGCCAATTTCTCTAATCTACCAGAATCCTTATCCAATAAAAGAATGGAACCCTTACAGTTCGGAATAGCTGTTTCTATAATTTCTATAATCTTAAAGGCTATACTTTTTAAAGGTTCATGTTGAATAATCATATCCATAACATGAGACTGCCCTATTTTAAATATTTCCTCTACTTTATGGGCAGTAACATCATTCTGTACACCAACAAAATGAGTTAGCACTCTTTTGGAATTGTAAATGGGCGTTATACTAATTTCATTCCAGAATAAAGAACCGTCTTTTTTATAATTACGTAATATTACACTGCAATCTTCACCCTTTTTGACAGCTTTAGACATTATTTCAATTTCCGCCTGGCCCCTATCATCACCTTGTAAGAAACGACAGTTCTTCCCCATAAAATCTTCCTTTTCATAACCAGTTGTTGTTGTAAAAGCCTCGTTACCGTAAATTATAGGAAAATCAGGCTTTCGTGCATCGCAGATAATAATTCCGTTTGCGGTTGCCGCCAAAGCCCGATTACGGACATAAAGGATATTTTCTATAGATTTTTCTTCCGTAATATCTCTAATGATGGTCAGAAGTTTGTTTTTGCCCATAGGTACAATTCTACCCTCGTAAAAATGTCTAACATTTTCTAGTTCAAACTCATACTCAACAAATTCAATTGCATTCGTACGTATGGCTTTATCCATTCCCTCTCGGACAGCCTTAAAAATATGCTGAGGCAATAATTCCTTTATATGCCCCCCAATTAGAGAAGCTGGAGGTGCAAAAAGTTTTTCTGGTTCTGGGGCATAACAGTCCAAAAATTTGCCTTCATGATCTAAAATGAACATCATATCCGGTAATGCTTCCAAAAGAGCTCTATTTTTAGACAAATTATCCTCTAATAGTTGTTCGGTATTTCTTTGTTCAGTAATATCCTGAATTGTTCCAAACCACTCCAACGGAGTACCTTTATCATCATAAGAGGCCCTACCATGAGCCATTATATATCGTATAGCACCATCTGTTCTAACTATTCTTTTTTTATATGAAAAAGGCTTACGGTTTTTTATTGCGAAAGCAACAGCTTCTGCAGTAGATTTGCGATCTTCCGGGTGAATAAATTCTGATGCGGTGTTAGCCGTAAGTCGCTCATCGCCCGGGTACAAACCACATATCCTATAGAACTCGTCAGACCAACTTCTTTCATTTGTTTGCAGGTTCCAGACCCAACTACCCACATGCGCAAGGCTTTGAGCCTCATTCATTTTTTCTACATTAATGGCTGCTTTCTTTAAAGCCAAATATCTATCCGTTATATCAATTACAAACGCAATAACAACAAGCTCGTCATTAATTTTTGTAGGATTAAGGCTTATTTCCAAAGGTATTTTAGTTCCATCTTTTTTAAGCCCCCATAAATCTCCTCCTCTTCCCATTGCCCTACTTGTAGGTGCTTTCGAAAAATCTCTTCGGAAGCTTGTGTGAGATTTCTTAAGTTCTTGAGGAACCAGCTCTTCTACATTTTTTTGCAATAGTTCTCCTGACTTGTAACCGAACATTTTTTCAACTGAAGCATTAGCCTTGAAAATACGACCATTTTTAGCTACCACCAATATACCTTCTACCGAAGATTCAAAAATACCCTTAAAGAGATCGTTATCTGTGATTTTTTCTACCATTGCGAAAGAGATAAGAGTCTTACAAAGTAGACTATATTGAAGAAAAACAGAAGACCCAATTGATAAATAAATCCTAAAAAAACGAGCATAATAATCCAGACCAAATAATTTGGCCAAAATACCTTGTCGATTGATTTTGAGATAACAGTGTCCATGTTAGGTTGTGTATCAAATATATGATTGTCAACCTTATAGAAACATGACAAAAATCATGTTTAAGATTTAGTATTCCAGTACATACCAAATTAGGTTCCTCTATTTTAGAGTACACCTCCATTTTTATCGAGGATTTTTTTAGCTGCCAAATAACCCAAATCAAATATTACATCAACACTATTCATTTCAAACGTTCCAAATTCCGATAGACCTTCCGGTAAGATAATCATATCACATTCACTAAACTTCAGTAAGGACTCAGATGCAGACTTTAGCTTATATGCCCGTTCAACTACGGTATACGAATGTTTTAAATCTTCAATTCTGATTTTCTTAAGAGGATTTACATAGCTCCCAATAATTTTATCGCAGTTAGTTTTAAGCGGTTCAATAGGAAAATTGTTCAATACTCCCCCATCTACATAATATGCATCTCCGATTTTTATGGGTGTGAACATTCCCGGAAATGAAGCCGAAGCAAGTACGGGCCGTATAACCTGTCCTTTGTGAAATATTTTGAGTTTTCCTCTAATAATATCCGTACCGGTAACGTAAAGTGGTTTTTTTAACGCTCCAAAGTCGTCTTCGGGAAAAAATTGCTTGAAGTTTTCATAGTACTTTTCAGTGTCTAAAAAACCAGGCTTGCTACGTGCGTATTTCTTGGTACGAAATAAAGGAATGGTCTTAAAAAAATGAAGTATCTCTGACCAATTGGCCCCACTTGCGTACAATGCTCCAACAATAGCTCCGGCACTGGTTCCTGAAATATGGGTCGGAAAAATCCCATACTCTTCCAAGGCCTTGATAGCTCCTATATGCGCAACACCCCTTATTCCTCCTCCAGATAAAACAAGACCTATATTCATTTTAAACTTTTCTTGGTTTATCAATATACGAAACAGACCGCTATTAAAAGAGGATATAAATCATTACCATATTATAAAACTGGACTAAAGACTTTAGCGAAGCCTTCTTTTAAACGGTCCAGTTTCCGTCTTTTCTTGAATTCTGAATAATCTAATTGATGGCTTATTTTACAATCGTTCAAAAAATCATGCTTTAGCTGCTGTGTAAGCTCTTTATCATAGGCCAATACATTTACCTCATAGTTCTGTTCAAAGCTCCTAACATCCAAATTAGCCGTGCCTATTGTCGTTAACTGATCATCCGAGAACATTACTTTACTATGAAGGAAACCATCTGGATATTGATATATCTTAATTCCCGCTTCTAAAAAAGCCTCAAAGTAAGATTGCACGCTCCATTTCACTAAATAACTATCCGAATTGGAAGAAAGCAGAATCCTAACATCAACTCCGCCTAAAGCTGCAACTTGTAATGCTTCCATAAGTGCTTCCCCTGGAATAATATAGGGGTTTACGATGTACACATATTTTTTTGCCCTATTGATCAAGGAAAAATAAAGTTGGTGTACAGATGAAAAATCAGAATCGGGACCGCTTGAAACCGTTTGTACAATTGAAGTGCCTACTTTAGGAATTGCGGAAAAATAACTTAACGTTAGAATGTCATCCTTACCACTGGCAAAATTCCAATCCATGGCAAATACCGCTTGCAAACTATTTACAATAGGCCCCTCCAACCGTAAGTGCATATCATGCCAAACCCCTAATACAGGGTCTCCATGAATATATTTATCGGATACGTTAATACCTCCGGTAAACGCAATATGACCATCTACGATTACTATTTTCCTATGATTCCTATAATTAATGGAAGACAGCAACCGCTTAAACCTAATGGGTAAAAAACTATATACCTCTATACCCGCATTAACCAAATCATTTAAATAGGATTTACTTAACGTATTGCTTCCCAAACCATCATACAAAAATCTAATTTCTACACCTTCCTTCTTTTTTTGCCGTAATAGGGTCAAAAACCGATTTGCCAATTCTCCTTCCTCAAAAATATAATATTGAATGTGTATAAATTTACGGGCACTTTCCAAAGCTTTAAAAATGGCTTCAAAGGTTGCTGGACCATCTTTTAATATGGTAATCTCATTACCAAGACTGGGTAAAAAATTGGAGTTTTTGGCAATTAGCTTTACCAATTTAATATGGCTCTTGATTGGAGGGGGAATATTTAAATCTTCATTTTTGTCAACATCATCATAATAATCTTCAACAGTTTTAAGATAGGCTGATATTTCCTCCGTTTTCTTAAGCCTATAAAACTTGTTTTTCCGCCTATTACGGCCCAAAACAAAGTAAAATAACATTCCACCTACGGGAATGGTGAAAATGGCCAAAAGCCATCCCAATGTCTTTGTAGGACGTATGCCATAGAGCAAAAGCCTTATAACCATGAACAAGGCCAATGAAAAATAAATAAAAAGTGCAATGGTCATTTGTAAGACGTGATTTGGTTACTTCAAAAAAAGTCTTTTCATGGATTGGCTTAGTAAAATATAAGACTTATTCACGTAGTATTAATTCAAAATCTACCAGACCCCCATCAATACTAGCTTTTTGCAAAGTACCATTTTTATAAAAGTAAATGTTCTCTTTACCGTTCGCATTAATTTTCTTGTAACTATTATTTCCGAGAGGTATAATGGTATTCATAGTACCATCTTGTTCTGAATAGCAATGCTTTATTTGCTTGGGTTCTTTAAAATACATTAAGATGGTAGTATATTGAATAGGGTCCTGAATACTACTTTCCTTATTGTTCTTAATAATTTGGTATTGTTGGTCCTTCCATAAAGTACTGGTTTCCGCATGCTGTTTGTTATTAACAACAATACTGACTTTTGCCTTTCTGAGTAAAGATTTGTTGAAGGCTACATCATATTTATAGTCTACTTCTATTTTTGTTAATAGTTTGGTTTTGATACTCGTGAAACTTTCATAAGTTGTGAGGTCACCCTTTGTTCTTTTATGGGTGTCTAAACTGCCTATTACCTTATCTTTCATTACAATGTCATAATGAAGGGTGGTAGCGCTGGAAATTGAATCTCCAGTGAGCCCTATAAATAAGATAAGCCATACCAGTTGCTTAATCATAATACATTTTTTTACTAAGAGAATACGAACTAGTGTACAAATTACCGCATATTACCCAGTATACCTGTGATATATGTCATATGAACACAGGTATATAATACTTTTAAAATAGCGTTTGAGATCCTAATAAAACAATTATGGTGTAATCATTGACACTTGGGCCACATAAATTTAGGAAAGAAAAATGTATAAAAAAATAATGCCCTCAAATCAAACTTACCTACATGGACGCATATAAGTTTTGATAAGAAGGCATTTGTAATGATTAGTGCTTATTATGAAATTTCCACCGTTTTAGGAGTGTGTTTTTTTGCTTCTTCTTTTTTTGCCAATTTAAATTTTAGTACGCCATCCTTGTAGGTAGCTTTTATTTTATCGTCCAATACACTTTCTGGTAACCGGAGCGATTTTTGAAAAGAAGTATAACTAAACTCCTTCCGGCTATAAGTATCTTCTTCCTCTTCTTTTGAGTTTGAATTTTCCGCTGAAATATTCAGGCATCCATTCTCAATACTTACATTAAAATCTTTCTTGTCATACCCGGGAGCAGCAAGTTCAATTTCAAAATTATCATCGTTTTCTTTAACGTTCATGGCAGGTTCTTGAATTGTATTCAACCAGGAACCACCATTAAAAAAATCATCGCTGTTGAAAAAATCCGGGGTGATAAGGTTTCCCCATGGCCTTTTGTTAAATTTCACTAGTGACATAATTCTAATTTTTAGTTAAACAATTATATACGACCAAAATTAGACAAGGTGAATAGCCTAGAGAATGACCTAGGTCATGTAGATGAAATTTTATGATAAAAATGAAAGGTCTAAAGAAACAACCAAATCCTTAACCAAAAGTCATCTATATGTGACATATGTTACTTCAAACTATAAAATGGACACATATTTTTGCTCGGAACCGTTAAAAGTGCAGCAAATTTAGTTTTATGACATGCGTCATTTTTTAAGAATTTCAATGCTACTATTTTTACATTTTTATTGATTGTTTACGATAAGATCGATAGCTGCCAATTGTTTAAAATTGATTTTTTTAAATGAAATTGACCTTGAAAAACCCCTGCTTTAGTAGTCTACAATTCTTTCTGGGCCTATTTTTATGTATTTCTATTGGTTTAATTTCCAACCCTGTACATGCTCAAATAGATTTTGAAAAGAGCAACTTAAACTTTAATGGTTTTGGTACGGCTCCTATAACTACTTCCTTGAGTTTTGGGCCTGATGGTCGTTTATATGTATTGGAATATTCAGGAACAATTTATGCCTTAACTGTCAAACGAAATGCGTCCGATAATTATGTAGTAACCGCAAAGGAAACTATTGCAGGGGTAAAGAATATAACAAACCATGATGACGATGGCACTCCATGTAGCGGTCCTTCAGCAAGTTGTAACAGCAGAGAGTCAACTGGTTTAGCCGTTACTGGAACAGCGGAAAACCCTGTCTTATACGTAACCTCAAGTGATTATCGGGTCGGGTCGGGATCTGATGGTGGCTTTGGAGATGTTGATCTTGATACCAACTCTGGCGTAATTACCCAACTTACATGGAATGGTAGTGCATGGGATGTTATAGATTTGGTAAGAGGATTACCTAGGTCAGAAGAAAACCATGCAACTAACGGACTTGAATTTACTACAATTAATGGTATAGATTATCTAATTGTGGCGCAAGGTGGGCATGCAAATGGTGGTTCGCCATCCATGAATTTCAGCTATTTATGTGAATATGCCTTGTCAGGAGCCATACTTTCCATAAACTTAACAGCTATAAAAAAAATGCCAGTACTTGATGATAACGGGCGTAATTACATTTATGACCTTCCCACTTTAGATGACCCTTCCAGACCAAATCTTAATGGCATAATTGACCCCAACGACCCAGCATATAATGGTGTAGACAAAAATGACCCTTGGGGTGGTAATGATGGTTTAAACCAGGCGATTATCGTTCCAGATGGACCAGTGCAGATTTTTTCTCCAGGTTACCGTAACCCATATGATTTAGTAATAACCAAATCTGGCGCGGTTTACGCCACAGATAACGGAGCTAATGGCGGGTGGGGCGGTCTTCCGGTAAATGAAGGAAACTCTAATGTAACCAACGCCTATAATGTAAAGGAAATAGGTAGTAATTCTGAATCAGCAGCTAGTGACGGTGAGTTTATGAACAATCTGGACCATTTACAATTAATAACCACGAACAAAGACCAGTATAATTTTGGGAGTTTTTATGGAGGTCATCCCAATCCTACAAGAGCAAATCCAATAGGTGCCGGTCTATTCACAGCTCCCGAAAATTTGGGAACGAACGGGTCCATATTTAGAACAAAAATATACGACCCGGATGGCTCTACTCCAGGTTCCACTACCAATGCAAGTATTGCATTACCGGCAAATTGGCCACCAGTTGTAACAGCTAATAGTGTAGAGGGAGATTGGCGTGGCCCAGGAGTCACAAACCCTGACGGGTTAGATGATAACGCTATTACCACTTGGACTACGAATACAAATAGTATTGATGAATATACTGCCTCTAATTTTAATGAAGCTCTCAAAGGAAATCTCCTTGCCGGTTCAAGTCAAGGGATTATAAGGAGGGTAGAACTAAATGCTGATGGTACCTCAAAGAAATTTACATCCACGTTTTTAGGGGGAATCGGCGGTAACGCCTTGGGTCTTACTTGCAATGGCGATTATGAGATATTTCCCGGTACTATATGGGCAGGAACTTTAAATGGAAAAATTGTAGTTTTTGAACCTATAGAAGGAGATAAGTTAACATTTCCCTATAGAATTAATGTTGGCGGACCTGAAATAAGCTACGAGGGTAATCTCTTTGTAGCAGATCATTATTATTTTAACGGACAAACTTATACTAATTCTAGTGCTCAAGTAACTCCTTTATATCAAACTGAACGCTTTGACTCAAAACGTGATTTGAATTATAAAATTCCCGTTCCCAATGGAAAGTACGAGGTAATACTGCATTTTGCTGAAATTTATTATGGTGCAATGGGTGGTACTGAAGGTGGTATTGGAAAACGGATTTTTGATGTAAATATCGAAGATAATCTAGTTTTGGACAATTACGATATTTTTGCTGATACAGGTGCCGAGGCTGCCATAGCAAAATCATTCATGATTACTATTTCAGATGGTGAAATTAATCTGAATTTTACTTCACTGCCGGGTACAGGTGGAGTAAATAGTCCCAAAGTTTCAGCCATTGAAATATTGGCAGAGGCAAATACTGCCCCAATAGCAGTTGCCAGTGCAATACCAATGAGCGGAGCGGCTCCGTTAGACGTAACTTTTTCAGGTGACAAATCAATTGATGATAAAGCCATAGTTAGCTATCTATGGGATTTTAAAGATGGTTCCGCAACCTCTACTCAATCAAATCCAAAACACACCTTTGTAAATGCCGGTGTATACAACGTAGAATTGACTGTTAAGGATATTGATGGACATATAAATACGACCAGTCTAAATATTACGGTTAACAAGAACCTAGATCAGAACCCCGTTGCTGTAATCAATGCAAGTCCTGAAAATGGTACTGCTCCGTTAAAAGTCGTTTTTTCTGCTTCAAATTCTACAGATGACGTTGAAATAACAGATTATTCGTGGAGTTTTGACGATGGGCCCACAATTTCTTCCGAGATAGAATTTAGTCATGTTTTTAGTGAAAAAGGTTCATATGAAATCTCTTTAACCGTAAAAGACAACAATGGGTTGACTCATACGCAGAGCACTACCATTATTGTTGAAGATGCAAACAAAGAGAATGAAAATATTATTGGCATACTAATGAAAAACCCTGCCAAAGACGTAGCCCGGGTTAGAATAATAGATAATGGTATTGATTTGGTTAAGGTTACTAAAATTTATCTTTATGATTCCTCCGGAAGAATAGTAGGTATTTATAATGCTAAAGATGTAGTTTCAAATGGGTTATACGAGATACCTATAGAAACCTTGAGTTCAGGTCAAATTTATTTTCTGAATTTTGAAACCAATAAAGGTAAAAGACTGATTTTTAAAATACTATTACAAAAATAAATACCATATTCTCAGAATGATACTAACATGTTTGAGAGTTTTTTAAACACATCAAAATGAATAAAACAGAAAGCTCAAAGCTACCCTTCATACTTATGTTGGTCATTTTGCTTGTTGGAATTCATTCGTGTAACACGGATTACTCTGGTGATTTTGAAGATTACGATATTGATACGGATGGAGATGGAATTTTCGATAGCGAAGAAGTAATAAATGGTACGGATAAAAACAACCCTTGCGACCCTCCACATACATCGGAATATTCCTCGTTTAATTCATCTAACTTCATATGGTTAGCTGGTGATTGTGATAATGATGGTCTAAATAATGAAGATGAACTTTCTGCCGGTAATAACCCGTATGGTAATCCAACCGTGAAGGTTTACGCCGTACCTGAATTTTTACCCAGATTATCTGAACTAAAGCTGTTTAAAGATAATATGTCCGATTTACAGCTCAATGATAATGTATTTGAGTATGGTATGAGTACTCCCCTATTCACTGACTATTCATATAAACTTCGCGTTGTGGCTTTACCAGAGGACAAGCAAATTACCTATAAGGGAGGTAATTTATTAGATTTTCCCGATAATACAATACTTGCTAAAACCTTCTATTATCTGAAAGACGAAAGAGACCCTTCATTAGGAAAAAAATGTATTGAGACAAGAGTTTTGATTAAAAAAAAGGGACAATGGTTGGTTCGGAATTATTTTTGGAATGAAGATCAGACAGATGCTGTTTTAGATGATGATGCACATAACCTACAGGTAGATTGGGTTGATAGTCTAGGAATTTCGAAAACCATAGATTATGTGGTTCCTTCAAATACCATGTGCATACAATGTCATGAACTCAATGGAAAAATCATACCCATTGGACCAAAAGCAAGGGCTATGAATTTTGAGCATAGAGGTCAAAATATTCTTCAGTTCTTTAAAGATAACAATATGCTAGTTGGGGCTCCCGATGTTTCAGAAATCCCTGTCCTTCCTGATTGGTCAGATACAAATTTACCCTTAGAAGAACGTGCTCGGGCATACTTAGATGTAAATTGTGCACATTGTCATCAAAAAGGAGGCTCTTACAATAGAGATTTTGGAGATAAATTCACTTTTACTTTCGAAAGCTCTCTCGAGGAAAGTAACATTTACTTGGAACGAACACAAATTACCGATAGAATGGGCACGCAAATACCTGGGTATTTCATGCCACTAGTTGGCACTAGTATAAAACATACAGAGGGTATTGATCTTATTAACGAATACCTAAATTCTTTGGAGCATTAGAATATAGGTTAATCATACTCTTCTAGTATAATACATCTCTTGGAATCTTAAAGGTAAGTAACCTACAATAAGATGAAACAATCGCACATATTATAGCCCCTATTAATATTGGTAACCTAAAGTTTTTCCCTGCTTTATTCCAAACTTCTAATATTCTTTTTTATACCTATTCCTTGTAGATATCGGCAATCTCAATTTTGAACTTTTCTCTTATTACTCTACGCTTTAATTTGAGTGTAGGTGTTAATTCTGCATCTGACCCATTTTCGTGAACAGGAAGCCATGGAGTAGAAATAAGTTTAAACTTTTTTACTTGCTCAACGTGACTGAACTCCGGATTGTATTTATCAATTATTTTTTGATACTTTTTTATCACTTTTTTATGTAGAATGATCTCCTCTAAACTAGTCCAATTAATCTCTTTTTTATGGCAGTAGTTTCTAAGAGCTTCTTCGGCAGGAACAATTAATGCAGAAACGAATTTTTGCTTATCACCAATTACCATCATTTGCTCTATCAAAAATTCTTCACGCAATCTGTTTTCTATCGGTGCCGGAGCCACATATTTTCCGCCAGAGGTTTTTAAAAGTTCTTTTTTTCTATCTGTAATCTTTAAATACTCACGACCTGATGGCCCTTTTACCAACTTGCCTATATCTCCCGTTCTAAACCAACGTTTATTGTTTTTTTCACAGAAAACCTGTGCATTAACTTCTGATTTTTTGTAGTAGCCTAACATTACATTTGGACCATGAGCTAAAATTTCTCCTTCGCCTTCTTGGTAATCTCCACTTTCTTGATCAATCAGTATTTCAACACCATCTATTATTGGCCCGGCTGTACCTAACATTACGCCATCTGGTTCCATGGTATTAACGGTCAATGTAGGTGATGTTTCGGTTAGTCCATAGCCTTCACGAATTGGAATGCCCGCTGCACAAAAAACACGCATAATCTTAACCGGACAAGGAGCTGCGCCAGTTACGATAGCATTAATGTTGCCACCCATAGCTTCTCTCCATTTGCTAAAAATCAGCTTATCGGCAATTTTCCATTTTATTTTTTTTCCTAAAGATAGTTTTTGATTGGGTTCCCAATCATCGGTTAATGCCAATGCCCAGAAAAAAAGTTTTTTCTTTGATCCTTCTAGTGAAAGTCCTTTGTTATAAATAGCTTCGTATACTTTCTCTAATAATCTAGGAACCGTGGCAAATGTTGCAGGTTTTACAGAGGCCAAATCCCCATCAGGGCCACTTAGATTATCAGTTCCTGCAAAAAATATGTTCGTACTTTTCTGAATATATACGAATAGGACCGCTCTTTCAAAAATATGGCACATTGGTAAAAAACTCAACACTTGGTCTCCTGTTTTAGCTGCCATATGTTGTGTAGTTTCTCTTACCACATGCATAATATTTGTGTGCGTAAGCATCACTCCTTTGGGATTTCCTGTTGTACCAGATGTATAAATTATAGTGGCTAAGTCTTGAGCTCCAATACCTTTTTTTATTTGACTAATTCTCTCAATCTGTTTTGAATTAAAAATAGTTTTCCAAAACGTTCCCTTCGGATGCTCATCAAAAGTAAAAATATGCTCTAAACTATTTACCTTATTTTTAGATTCGGTTAACTTATCAAACAAATCACCGGCACCACAAAAAGCAGCTTTTACTTCGGCTTCATTTAAGATATACTCATACTCCCCTACGCTAATAGTAGGGTAAAGTGGAATGCTCACCATTCCTACAATCTGAATAGCGAAATCCATAATCACAAATTCCGGTCTGTTCTTATAGACTACCAAACCAACCTTGTCACCGGGCCGTAAACCCAATTCCAACAAACCTGAAGCAGCTTGTTCGGCAGCTTCAACGACCTCCCTGGAACTATATGATCGCCAATTTCCATTTGTATCCCTACCATTTAATGATTTGTCAAGTGGATGATGTTCTAATTGATGATAAAGAAGATCGAACAGTCTAGTCATTTGTTTGTATTTTGTTTTAGTTAATCATTTAAAAAGCACCATTGGGAAAGCCCCTAAAAAAGGGTCACTCAAACATTAAACTCAAAAATTCAGCAGCACACGCTGGTTTTTCAGAGCCTTCAATCTCAATTGTACAGTGCCAAGTCACTTTTAACCCGGTATCGCCATAATTTTCAATATTTGATATGCTTCCCACCAGTCGTAGTCTACTATCGACTAAAACGGGACTAGGAAAACGGACTTTATTCAGCCCATAATTTACTCCCATTTGAGCTGATTTGACCTGAATAGCATCTTCCAGCATTTTTGAAAGCAACGATACCGACATGAAACCATGGGCTACCGGTTTTTTAAAGGGTGAGTGTTTCCTTGCTTTTTCAACATCAACGTGTATCCATTGAAAATCTCCCGTTGCTTTCGCAAAATCATTAATCATCTCTTGGGTAACAATCATCCAGTCGCCATCTGGCAATTGCTTTCCTTCTAACTTTCTAAATTCTTTGAAATTTTGAATTTCTAGCTTTGCCATAATCTTATCGTGAAGTTCCGCCATCAATTGTTAAGCAAATGCCCGAAACGAAGCGTGCCTCATCTGAGGCCAGATACAGATAACCATAGGCAATATCAATAGGCTGAGCTACTGTTTTTAAAGGTATGCTGTCTTTTATAGCTGCAAAGTGTTCTTCGGGAATTTTAGCTACCATATCAGTCATGGTAAATCCTGGCGCAACTGCGTTTGCCGTTATACCGTGTTTACCCAGTTCCATTGTCCATGTTTTTGACATCGCAATGACACCCGCCTTAGTGGCTGCATAATTTGTTTGACCAAAATTACCTCGTAACCCCACGTTAGATGCTGCACTAACAATTCTACCATACTTGTTAGCTTTCATATAAACGGCAGCGGCTTGTGTACATAAAAAGACACCTTTTAAGTTCACCTCAACAACGGAATCAAATTCTGCCTCACTCATTTTTTCAAGTGTTCTATCTCTAGTAATACCTGCATTATTAATTAAAATATCCAGGCTGCCATACTTTTGATGGATCTCGGCAAAAAGTTTTTCTATAGCAGATTTATCTGTCACGGAAACAATATGGAATTCCGCTTTGCCTCCATTAGAACTGATAGCATCAGCTACTTCTTGCCCCTGTGGCAAAAGGTCTACGATAATTACCGTCGCCCCTTCTTTGGCGAACAGTTCAGATATGGCTTGACCTATTCCTCTTGATCCTCCCGTTACTACTGCTATTTTATTTTTTAATCTCATTTTTATAGTTTTTGTTGTTACTTGTTTATTCATATAAGAATTAACTAGATTTCAACTTTATACTCCGTGTTTCATGAAAAACACTAATCAACTTTCACAATCAGTTTACCCCTAACTTTTCTATTGGTCATTTCTTCCATTGCTTTTGAAGTATCTTCCAGATCATAAATAGCGTGAATGTGTGGTTTCAATTTACCTTCTGCGTGCCATTTCATCAGGGCCATTGTATTTTCCATATTTGTCTTAGCGTTCTTCATTGCAAAAGCCCCCCAAAAAACACCAACTACTGCCGCTTCTTTTAACAAAGGAAGATTTAATGGTATTTTTGGAATATCGCCAGCAGCAAAACCTACTACCAGATATCTACCGTTTCTAGCAATACCACGAAAAGCTGCTTCAGAATACGAACCACCTACCGGATCGTATACAACATTTACTCCTTTACCTTTTGTAAGCTCTTTAATGGTTGTTTTTAAATCTTGCGTTGTATAATTTATGGTTTCATCGGCACCATATTCCTTGCATAATGCCAACTTTTCATCTGTTGAAGCTGCAGCAATAACCTTTGCCCCCATTAATTTACCTAATTCTACAGCTGCAAGCCCTACGCCTCCAGATGCTCCCAAAACCAGAAGGGTTTCTCCTACTGCCAATACTCCTCTATCTTTTAGCGCATGGTAGGAAGTACCATAGGCCATTAAAAATGAGGCGGCTGTTGGAAAATTCATTTGGGGTGGTTTAGGGAAACAGGCATTTGCCGGTACCAAAACTTCTTCTGCAAGACCACCATGAGCAACAAAACCAAATACTTCTTGACCTACTTTTAAATGAGTAACACCTTCACCTACTTGCTTCACAACTCCCGCTACATCACTACCTGGCGTAAAAGGTAATTCTGGTTTAAATTGATATAAACCTTGTATTATAAGGGTATCCGGAAAATTTAATCCGCATGCTTTCACTTCTACTAAAACTTCCTTTGCTCCCGGCTTTAAATTATCAACTTCTTCTAATACCAAAGTAGATGGTGGACCGTATGTTTTACATCGTATTGCTTTCATTTTTCAGTTTTTTGTTTTCGCCCTTTGCTTTACGTATTTAAACTTTGATGTCTTAGACGTTCTGCTTTTGAAAGGGATTATTCAATTACCTTCAACACCAATTTTCCCATTTTCTCACCTGAGAAAAGTCTGTTGTACGTTTCTGGAAAGTTTTCAATTCCTTCATAAATGTCTTCGCGACTTTTGATTTTCCCTTGTGCCATCCATTTACCTAATTGCTCAGCGCCTTCTTTATATCTATCTGCCCAATCAAAAACTACAATACCGGTCATACTAGCACGATTTACCAAAAGCGACAGATAATTACTTGGTCCTTTTACCGCTTCTTTATTATTGTATTGAGAAATAGCTCCGCAAATAACGATTCTAGCATGTAGCCGTAATCTACCAAGTGCAGCATCTAAAATTTCACCCCCAACATTATCAAAATAGACGTCCAACCCTTTTGGGCATTCCACTTTTAATCTTTCTTTAACATCTTCATTTTTATAGTCTATGCAGGCATCAAAGCCAAGTTCATCAACTACGTATTTGCATTTTTTGGCACCACCTGCTATACCTACTACGTGGCAGCCTTTTATCTTGGCAATTTGCCCTACTATACTTCCAACGGCACCTGCAGCTCCCGAAACAACAACTATATCTCCTTCTTTAATCTTTCCTACTTCCTGTATTCCAAAAAAAGCGGTCATTCCCGGCATTCCCAAGGAACCGATATAAGTAGGTAGTGGGGCCAATTTGGGGTCTACAGGATAAAAACCTTTACCGTCCGTTACCGCATATTGTTGAACACCACCTGTACCAGCTACATATTGGCCTACTTCAAATTTTGGATTTTTAGAAGCAACCACCTCACCTACAGAACCCGCTCTCATTACCCAACCAATTTCCATTGGTGCTATATACGATCTTGCATCGTTCATCCACCCACGCATGGCCGGATCTAACGAAACATAATGTTGTTTTATCAAAATTTCTCCATCACTAATCTCGGGAATGGGATTGGTTTCTAATGACCATGTAGAAGCATTAGCTTCACCTTGTGGTCTTTTTACAAATAATAATTGTTTGTTCATGTGTTAGTTTTAAATTTAAAATTTCTGCTTCCAGAAATCTCTTTATTAGTTTTTTTTGCTATTTCTTGCTGGAAAAGCTTTCAACATAAGCTTTCATTTTAGCCCGTATTTCGGGCTTCCACCAAAGCTCGGATGCTTCTTTCAAGGAAGTTTCAGCGTTTAGGTCCAATTTATCCCAAAGGTCTTTTCGTAGTTTCGCTTTTGTATTCATAAGAATCTCTTGGTCTGCTCTCATGTATATATTCATTTGCTGCTCAGCACGTTCCAATACATTTTTTAAAGGCACCAATTCATCTACAAGACCTGCATTTAAAGCTTCTTTACCTGTTAATAATTTTCCTTCTAGAATATATCTGCTCGCTAAACCTTCGCCCATCCAAAAAGCATATGCTTCTGTTAGGTTTTGACTGATCTGGATATTTACAGCTACTTCATTTAGACCTATTACATACTTGTCTCCTTCTGCCATATATCTATTATCACTTGCAACAGCCAACACACAACCTCCTGCAGGGGAATGACCTGTAATTGCGGAGATAAAAGGCTTTTTGAACTGTACCAATTGAAGATATAATGCCCCGAATATTTTGAAAAAATGAGTGATTTGGTTCTTATCATATTGATACAACTCAATTAAATCCAAACCTGCAGAAAAATAATGGGGCTGCCCCGTTAGAATAACTCCTTTTACTTCAACATTTTTTTCTAAATCATGAAAAGTATCTGCCAATTCCTTTACCATTTCGGTATTGATCGCATTTACTTTTCCGCGGTTCATTTGTACTATGACGTATTCTTTTTTATACGTTATTTCTAGTGTATTCATATTTTTTATAGTGATGTTCCTCCGTCAAGTGTTATAGTTTCTCCCGTTATAAATTTGGAATTTTCAGATGCCAACCAGCAGATTGCCTCTGCAATTTCGTCTGCTTCCCCAAAGCGTCCCATAGGAATAAAACGTTTGAGCTTGTCTCCCATATCCGGGCTTACGGATAATAATTGTTCTAAAAGCGCAGAATGAGTAAACCCAGGGCAAACAGCATTTATACGTATGTTTTTTCTACCATATTCCAATGCTGCCGATTTTGTCATACCTACAACCGCAAATTTACTGGCACTGTAAGACAAATTGTTACCCGATGCTTTTATGCCGGCAAGTGAAGCTACGTTTACTATGTTTCCTTTTCCTTGAATTAGCATTTGCTTTATTGCAACCTTCATACAGTAAAAGACGCCCGTTTGGTTCACAGCAATTACATTATGCCAATCATCATCAGTATGGTCCGCCGTTTTTGCTTGGTGCTTTCCACCAATACCTGCATTATTGACCATTACATCAAGACTACCATGTTTATTTACCGTATCCGCAACTAAGCTTTTTACTTCTTCATATTTGGTTACATCGGTTTTAACAGCGGATGCGATACCACCTTGTAAATTTATTTCTTCGGCAACTTTCGTAGCATTCCCTATATTAATATCAGAAACAACGACTTTTGCTCCATGAGTTCCAAATAGCTTTGCTGTAGCAGCACCAATACCACTACCTGCACCTGTTATGATTACAACTTTATCCTTTACATTCATTTGTTCCTTTTTTAACTTTTTGTGTTTCTGAATTATTTATTCAAACCAAGTCAAAAGCAATTATCGCATTACCTCTCAACTACAATGGATTAACCTAGAATCTTCCAATGCTTGTTTTCTTAAATGAGAAGGATAACCTTCTGATTGTATCATTTCTAAAAAATGTGAAATTGAATTGTATTTTATCAATAAAATTTTATCCCATAAACCTTCATTTCCCGGACCTATCAACATGGTGCTTTCTTTACCCATAAACAGAATATCTGCCTCTGCTTTTATAAAAAAGGGAGTCGCTTTTTTCATATATTCTTTATAAGAATCAGCACCAGACAATCCTGTTTCCGAAACCCGTTCTTTAAACTTCAATAAATTAAGCATCACCACAGAATTATCTTTTGGCAATTTTACAAAAGCACTAAATTCTTTTTCATTGATTTCTAGATAGCACCGTTTTTTCATAAGGCTAGAATAAGTTATCAATTTGATTTTTCTGGATTGCTTGCCAAGCTGTATTACAGCATAATTCTGAGGCTTTATTCAGATAAGCAAATTTTGGGTCGCTCGTATGCCCATGCTTATACCTATAATATATTTGCTGTGCGATTACCGCTATTTTAAATAGTCCGTATGCATAATAAAAAGTAAGATTATCTATATTTCGACCGCTTTTTGTCGCATATTGCTGCACGATATCTGTTCTAGTAGGGTTGCCTTCCATCACTGTTGGCGATTGCAGACCTTTCTTCATAAAATCAGGATCAGCGGCAGTTGTCCAATACCCCAAAGAAGTGCCCAAATCCATTAATGGATCACCAAGTGTGCACATTTCCCAATCTAAAATAGCTGTAATTTCTTTCCATGAATCATCTTTGAAAACTACGTTGTCATACTTAAAATCATTGTGAATCAAAGTGTGATCATACTTTTTTGGTTGATGATCATGCATCCACCTCATTACCTTTTCTGCAGTAGGTACATCATCAGTTGCAGCAGCCATATATTGCTTACCCCAATTGGTAACTTGTCTTTCTACATACCCTACAGGTCTACCTAAATCATCTAGACCTGCAGCTTTATAATCTACTTCATGAAACTTCACAAAAGTATCTAACCAGGTATTTGAAATTATCTTGAATTCTGTGGGAGAAACTTGTCTGTTGCGTGCTTCCCTTGCCGTAAGAATCTCACCCGAAACCTTACTCATTATATAAAACGGAGCTCCAATGAGTTCAATATCCTCGGTGTAAGCAAATGCCTTAGGCGCTTTATCAAAAACCTTATTCAAGTTGTGAATTACTTTATATTCCCTCCCCATATCATGTCCTCGTTTTGGAGCTGCAAATGGAGGACGACGTAACACATACTCTTTGTTATCTATATTTAAAAGATAGGTAAGGTTTGAAAAACCATTAGAGAATTGACTGATCTTCAACTCATCTTTTGTTGTAGTAATCAAGTTATGCTCCAGCAAGAATTTCTTGAGTCTTATTTTATCTAATTCCTCACCTTCTCTGACGGGTTTTAAATTCATTTTGTTATCTGTTGCTCGTAAATAATTTACTTTATGTATTTCTTTATCACATTTTTTCCCAACTGACTCATATGCACCTCATCTGGTCCATCAGCCAATCTTAGCGTTCTGGCCGCAGCAAAATAATGCGCCAGCGGCACATCGCTACTTACTCCCAATCCGCCCAATATTTGTATTGCCCTATCCACAACTTTTAAGGTCATGCTTGGCGTAACTATTTTGATCATGGCTATCAAATCTTTGGCTTCTTTGTTACCTAGTTTATCCATTTTATCGGCTGCGGACAGCACTAAGAGCCTTGTTTGCTCAATTTCACAGGCTGATTTGGCTATATCTTGACGAATACTACTGTATGTATCTAAAGTTCGTCCGAAAGGTTTACGTTGTGTTGTGCGTTGTGCCATGATTTCTAGTGAACGCTGTGCCATACCAATTAAACGCATACAATGATGTATTCTACCGGGACCTAATCTTCCTTGTGCGATGGCAAAACCCTGCCCCTCGCCTACCAATAAGTTCTCTTTGGGAACCCGAACATTATCTAATAAAATCTCAGCATGACCTTCTGGTGAATCATTATAGCCAAAAACGGTTAAGGGTCTAATAACTTTTAAACCTGGTGCATTCATTGGAACCAAAACCATACTTTGTTGTATATGTCTGGGAGCTTCAAAATCAGTTTTACCCATGACAATCGCAATCTTACAATTGGGATCCATTGCCCCAGATGACCACCATTTGCGGCCATTAATTACATATTCATCTCCATCGGCTACTATAGAAGTTTCTATATTGGTAGCATCTGACGAAGCAACTTCTGGTTCTGTCATCAAGAATGCGGATCTAATGTCACCGTTCAACAATGGTTTGAGCCATTTTTCTTGCTGTTCAGGAGTACCGTATTTTGATAGTACTTCCATATTACCAGTATCAGGAGCACTACAATTAAAAACTTCTGATGACCACAACATTCGTCCCATTATTTCCGCCAACGGAGCATATTCCATATTAGTCAAACCCGGACTCAATTCCCCATATGTCTTTGGTAGGAAAAGATTCCATAATCCTGCATCTTTTGCTTTTTGTTTTAAACCTTCCAAGCCCGGCCACTTTGTCCATGCATTCGCAGGGTCTTGGTGAAAAGCCTCTACTTCCTTTTCAATGGGAACCAAATGTTCAGCTACAAAATGATTTAGCTTATCTTGAAGTTCTTTAGATTTTTTGGAGTATTCGAAATTCATTTTTTATTATGTCGTTTCTTTGTGATTTGTTCTTTGTACCTCGTATATGTTGTTATCCCGAAATTAAATATCCGCCATCTGCAGCATATACACCACCAGTTATGTACGAACCAGCATCTGAAGCCAATAACATTACAACCCCTGCCATTTCATCTGGCTCAGCCATTCTTTTTAATGGCACCATTTGATTATAGCCTTCTACCAATTTGTCATTAGACCAAAGGCTTTGACTGAACTTTGTTTTTATCAGTCCGGGGCAAACTACGTTAGACCGTATTCCATAGCTACCCCATTCTTTGGCTTGATTCTTAGTAAGCATAATTAAGGCTGATTTGGTCATGCTATACAAGCCCAACCTAAAACCGGGATGGAGCCCTTCTACCGATGAAATATTTATAATACTTCCACTGCCGTTCTCCTTCATGTGTGGCTGCACCAAATTTGAAAGTAACCATGGGGCTTTTACATTCACATTCATGATTTTATCAAAAACTTCTTCATCAGAAGTTTCTAAAGGGCCATAAAAAGGGTTGATTGCGGCATTGTTTACCAGTATATCTATTCGCCCGAATTTTTCTATTGTCTTTTTGACCAGGGCTTCACGTTGAGCAGCATCACCTATGTGGCATGCAATACCTATGGCCTCTAGACCAGCCTCATTAAATTCTGACGCAATGGCATCTACAGCCTCTTGTTTGCGACTACTGATGACTAATTTGGCTCCGTTTTCTGCCAAACCTCTAGCAATAGATAGTCCTATACCTTTACTAGAACCTGTAACAATTGCTACTTTACCAGTAAGGTCGAATTTTTGTTTTATACTATTCATTCGTTCGTTTCATTTTTTATTTACTCGTTTAAAATATAGCGCTTAGATAAGCCCTGCATTTATTTTATAACAGACTCTTACCTTAACATAGCACTAAGGATGGAGGCACTAACCCATGCGTTCATACGATAAGACAAAAGACTTTCTCCTCTTCAAATGAAGGAAGGAAAATTTAAATTTGTGCAACTCCCATTATTCTGAAGTATCATTTACTTTTTCGTATTCCTTAGTATTGGAATACATGAGAATTGACAGGTGTACCTCCTCTAATTTCTTTAAATAAAGACCTCTTTATCCGTACCAATAGTCAATGCTTTTGCATTATCCATAAGAATTTCTGCTAGACCTGTTGTTTTTGGCAGTTCATATTTGAAATAAAATTCCATGGCATGAATTTTACTTTCATAGAATTCTACACTGTGGTCTTTATTACCAATTACGAGAGCATTTTGCGACTCTAGCCCAATATTCAACCATAACCAACTTTGAACTATGGTACTGAAAAATTCCATAAAAGGAGTGGCGTCTGCAAGAAAACGTTGATAATCACCCTTCATGGCAAAGCCCATTAGACCTTGGAGTACTTGTTTGGTCAATTCTAATTTTCCAGCTAATTTTTTAGCATAAGGTTTTAAAGAATCATGCACCATACTTGCTTTGATGGTATTTGTAATTTCAACAGAAAGTAGCTCTAATGCCTTCCCATTATCCATCGTAATTTTTCTACCTAATAAATCTTGGGATTGAATACCTGTTGTGCCTTCATAAATAGCCGAAATACGGATATCTCTTAAGTATTGCTGAAGTATATATTCAGAACAAAATCCATATCCCCCTAAAACTTGAACCCCATTATTTACAGATGTAATACCTGCTTCAGATGGGTATGTTTTAACCAAAGGGGTCATAATCTCTAATAACAATCTGTATTTTTCACGCTCCTCTGCAGTTGCACTTGCTATAGAAAGGTCATGATATTTTGCAGTTAAAAGCACTAAACTTTGAGCACCTTCTGTAATTACTTTTTGTAGCAATAACATTCTACGCACATCAGCATGATTAATAATTAAGGTCTGTTCCTGGTTTGCATCTTTTTTTCCAGTACTTGTTAGTTTACGCCCTTGCGGTCTTTCGTTCGCATAGTTTAAAGATGCCTGGTAAGCTGCTGAAGCAATAGCTGCAGCACCTCTGCCTACGCCTATCCTAGCGCCGTTCATCATTAAAAACATGTATTTTAGCCCTTTGTTGGCCTCACCAACCAGCCAACCTTCACAATTTTCTTTATCACCAAAAAACAAGTGTGTTGTACAATAGCCACGCTGCCCCATCTTTTCGAAATCAGCAACCACAGTTACGTCATTTGGGGTTAAATCCCCATTAGCAGTCGGTTTCTTTTTAGGAACCACAAACAAGGATATTCCTTTTGTGCCTGCAGGAGCACCTTTAATACGTGCCAAAACCAAATGCACAATATTTTCTGCGCCTTGATAATCCCCTCCTGATATAAATATTTTCTGTCCGTGAATTTTATAGGTATCGCCATCTGGTGTAGCAGATGTGGTAATATCCGAAAGCGAACTCCCCGCCTGCGGTTCTGTTAAACACATAGTACCTCCCCACTTTCCCGATAACATATTAGAGAGGTAAGTGTCTTTTAGTGCTTGACTACCAAAATGGGCAATGAGTTCTGCCGAACCCACTGTCAACCCAATATAACCAGGTAAATGATTGTTAGCCGCATCTTGTATAAAAGCAGATGCGTGTGCTGCCATAGCAGGCATTTGCATACCTCCATGTTCATACGAAAACGATCCGGCGATCAAACCCATTTCGCCACCGGCTTTCATATATTTGGTAACCTGCGGATGCACAACGATTTCACCATCTTTATAATGCGCCGGCTGCTCATCCATCTCTTTAAAATAAGGATAAAGCTCTTTATCAGAAAAGTCTTTAACTGAGTTCAGCATCATTTCTACCGACTCTTGATCATATTCTGCATAGCGTTCTTGGTCCAGAACATCTTGCAAATTATTTACCTTATATAATAAGAATTTTAGTGTTTCTAAATCTACATATTGATTTGCCATTGCGTTATATTTTATGAAACATCAATTTAAATGATATTTCACCCAATCTCATTAAACTAGTTTAATAAACCGCATATAAGCATTTCAATATACCCGAAAAATATGATAATAAGTTACAGATGGCTAGAACTGCTTTACCTTCATTAATCTCTTTCGGATTTTAGATAAACCTACCGGAGTTAGTCCCAAATAAGAAGCAATAAGATATTGAGGCACACTTTGTAGCAATCCCGGTCTTTTTTCCAAAAGTCGCAAATAACGTTCTTCGTTTGTACGACTACTGATGCGTTCCACCCTACTATAGGATTTCATAAATGCCTCCTGCATTGATAATCTTCCAAATCTTTCCAATTGGTGCGAACTATCAAATGAATTCTCAGCATCTGATTTTTTAATCGCAAATACTCTTGAATTTTCAGTTGCCCTTAAATAATACCTAGAAGGAGAGCCTTGAACATATGCGGGTAAGTCCGTAAAAAAAATACCCTCTGTATAAAATTCCAAGACTTTAGTTTCCCCGTCTTGAACTTTGTAATAGTAGATACAACCGGAATCTAAGTAATAAAAGCGGTTAACCATTTGCCCTGGAGAAATGAGTGCTTCCCCTTTTTTCAGTTCAATTCTTTCGTAGAGTGACAACCAATAGTCCAAAACATTATCATCGACCTTATTATACGAGAGAATTTTATCTTTAAGATTTTGCAAAGAATCCACTTTTTAAATTGTTTTTGAATGACCCAAAACGTTTTTGAGTGAATCCTAAATATAAGCAATTTCGAAAAATTGACCGCAAAATTTTAACACATTCCTTTAATAGAACCTTAAACTTTAAGAATTTGAAAATATTATTTCCTGTATGGAATGGATTAATATAATGAACTTATCTAAAGCGTACTTTGTAGAATAATCTTATAAGAAGTATTCTTTAGGTTAGCCTTCCTATTTTTTTGATTTAAAGTATTGTTTTTACGATATAAAATTAGTTGGCTCGTAATAACATCATTTTTCTAGCGATAAGCTTTGACGCATTAGGCCTTCTTGGGCTACAGAAGCTACCAACACCCCTTTTCTATCATACACACTACCTCTAGCAAACCCACGAGAGTTAGAAGCACTTGGACTATCCATACTATACAACAACCAATTTTGAATATCAAAATCGCGATGGAACCAAATAGCATGATCTAAGCTAGCATAGAAAGTCTCGCCTTTATTCAATTGCTCACGGTGCGGTAAAGTTGCGGTGGTAAGCAAGTTGTAATCAGAAGCATAAGCTAATAGTTGCTGTTGCATTGGTACCGTAATTTCTGCTTTACCAGAGGTACGCAACCACGTATTAAAGAAAGGAGAACCATTCTCTATTAACTGTGTCGTGAATTTTTCTACTGGTTTAAACTCAAAAACCTTGGGCTGTATTGCTTTAAGTCTTCTATAGGCACTAGGGTACAAATCTTTAATTTCCTCTACTTGTTCTAGACTGGTTGTTAGTTTCTCTGGTGGAATTAAATTAGGCATCGGAAACTGATGACTAACTCCATCAGACTCCACTTGAAATGATGCTGCCATATTAAAAATAGCCTTGCCATTTTGTTTTGCCACCACTCTTCTTGTGGTAAAACTTCCTCCATTTCTAATAGTATCTACTTCATAACGAATGGGGAAACCTAAATCTCCGCCCAATATAAAATAGCCATGTAAAGAATGTGCTATACGATCTTCCGGAACAGTTTGATAGGCCGCATGTAAAGCTTGTGCCAACACTTGCCCTCCAAAAACCCTTCCCCACGGCGCCTGGTAGTTTTCTCCTTCAAATACCGTTTCATCTATTCTTTTTAGAGTTATCAACTCTATTAATTCTTTAACTGTCTGCATTTAAGAAAATTAATTTGAGCTTTAAAAGTACTGCTTTAGCCATAAAACAAAAACCGACTTATAAATTTTAAGACTCGTTTTAAAGCTGCCATTATCATCTTGATGGTTAAATAGATCCGGTTATATTATTTTAAAAAATATGTTCCCCAATTAAACTACTCAGATTAAAACAATCGCCAAAAACACTTCTAAACCAAACTAGTGGCTTTAAAACCATTTGATGGTTAGGTTGATGATCTTTTGCTTAAAATCTGTATAAGGCGGTGTCAACATATCCAATGCATTAGGTACATGCTGCTTAAAAACGCCTCTAGAATTAGAAAAAGATTTAAAACCTTCTAACCCGTGTGCTTTTCCAATACCGCTATTATTTGAACCACCAAAAGGAAGATTTGTATTAAAAAAGTGCGCAGCATTATGATTAATACATGTTCCGCCTGCTCTTGTATTACCTATGATATGATTAATGTTTTTTTTCTTTTTGCTATAAATATAAAGTGCCAATGGCTTTTCACGAGAATTAATCTCATTGATAACTTTATCTATATCTGTAAACCCAAAAACGGGAAGTATGGGACCAAAAATTTCCTCTGTCATTAATTTAGAATCTGCAGGAACATTGGTCATTAAAGTAGGTGCGATAAAATCTTGACTCTTGTTGAATTTTCCACCAGCTTCCAAGTGTGCTCCTTTAGACATTGCATCGTCTACATACCCTTTTACTCTTTCGAAATGGTGGTGGTTTACAATTCTATTATACGAAGTTTCTTGTAAAGCATCTTCTGTATAATACGTTTCTATTTGTTTTTTAAAGGCTGCTATGAATTCCGCTTTCTTACTTTCATGTACAAATAAGTAATCGGGAGCAATACATACCTGTCCATTATTCACATATTTACCCCATGCCACCCTTTTGGCCGCTAAGTTAACATCTGCTGTCTGATCTACTATTGTAGGTGATTTGCCTCCCAACTCTAATGTTACCGATGTTAGGTGTTCCGCAGCTGCTTTCATTACTATTTTACCAATACTTGGTGCACCTGTAAAGAAAATATGATTGAAAGGTAGTTTCAATAATTCTGTTGATGTACTAACACCTCCTTCTAGAAGTGCAACTTCATTTTCATCAAAAACTTCCGTTACAATTTTCTTCATAATGGCAGTAGCGTGCGGTGTAATCTCAGATGGTTTTATAATTACAGCGTTGCCAGCAGCTATTGCCGAAACGAGTGGGCCAAAGGTTAAATTGATAGGAAAATTCCACGGAGAAATAATCAGCACCACTCCCTTTGGTTCATATTTTACATGTGAACTTGAACCTAACATCGCAATAGGCGTTTTCACACTTTCCCCATCTAACCATTGTTTTAAATTGTTTTTTGCATCCTTAATCTCACTGGTTACTGGATAAATTTCGGTTAAATCTACCTCACTAGGATGTTTTCGATAATCATTAAAAAGTGCTTCTTTGATTTGAGGTCGATATTTTAAAACCGCCGTGTGAAGCTTCTTTAATTTAGCAATTCGCTCTGAAGCAGATGTATTACCAATTTTAAACTGATTTTGTCTCTGAACATTGAAAATTCTTAGAATTTCAGATGCTTTCGTTTCCACTTGTACTGGTTCAGTTAAGGTAGTGCTGTTCATATATAACTTTTATCGGATTGATCTCTTTTACAATTTTCGTAATTCTTTCTTCAGAATCTTGCCCGTTGCACTCTGTGGCAAAGCATCTAAAAATTCTACTACCCTAGGATACTTATACGCCGCTATGCGCTCTTTGGTCCATGTTATAATCTCTTCCCCGGTTGCAGTCATACCTTCTTTTAAAACTACGAAAGCTTTTACCTGTTCACCCATTCTATCATCAGGAATTCCTACTACTGCAACAATAGATATTGCTTCGTGTTTCATTATAACATCTTCCACCTCACGTGGGTAGACATTCAGTCCTCCTCTAATGATCATATCCTTTGTTCTGTCTACCACAAAGAAAAATCCATCCTCATCTTTTATACCAACATCCCCAGAATGTAACCATCCATTTTTAATAGTTTTAGCCGTTGCTTCCGGATCACGATAATAGCCTTTCATAACATTATGACCACGATAAACAATCTCTCCTTTTTCTCCATCAGGAAGAGTGTTACCCTCTTCATCCACGATTTTTACATCTACTCCCCATACGGGTGTTCCAATAGATCCTGGTTTTCTACCTTCAGCTAACTGATTGAAAGTGACAACCGGAGAACCTTCGGACATACCGTAGCCTTCTAAAATCTCTACATTGAATTTAGCTTCAAAATCCTCAAGTACCTTAATTGGCAAAGAAGCTCCTCCAGACATGCATATCCTAAGATTACTTGCAATGCCTTCTAAATCAAACTTTTCATTTTCATAATTCAACAAGCCCCAGTACATAGTTGGTACTCCCGCAAAAATGTTGATTTTGTGCTTCTGCATGAGTCCGAGTACTGCTTCTGCGTCAAAACGCGGTAATAGTACATTAGTATTACCACTGTATACACTTGCATTCATTAAAACGGTCATCGCGAATATGTGAAATAACGGCAGAACCGTAAGCACAGTATCATCTGCAGAACCATGACGCAAGTTAGCACTCAAAATGGCATTTAAAGTAAGACCACTATGCGTTAGTTCCGCACCTTTTGGTTGCCCTGTTGTGCCTGAAGTATAAATAATAACAGCGGTGTCTTCCGCAGCGGTAGCTACCGTTTCCGTAATTGGCGATTGCCCACCCATGAACATCCCTAAAGTTTTGACTCCTTCTATGGGCGAAGCATCAGAGGGCTTTGCCGTAATTATGAAAAAATCTTTACATCCATTTGCTTTTTGAAAGCCTGCGTAACCTTCTTCAAGCATTGGTAAACCCGGAGCTCCCAAAAAACAGAAAAAAGCCTTAGCCTCTGAATCTCTAAGATGATACTCCACCTCATCCCTTTTGAGGAGAACACTTAATGGCACTACTATCGCCCCAGCTTTGAGAATACCAAAATAAACCATTGGGAAATATGGTATGTTTAAACAGTTTAAAGCCACCTTATCTCCTGGCTGTATTCCTAAATCTTTAAGTCCATTCGCAATTTGATTGGCAGCAGCATTTGTATGGGCATATGTAAGATGCGTATCCATGAAAATATAGGCATCTTTATTTGGATATTTTTTGGCGCTGTCCTCTAACAGTACAGAGATATTTAGCATAGTATAGTTTTATTATATTTTAGGAGATTTGACGGATAGATATTTAGGAGTTCAAAATCTCCTTAGACTAGACATTTTTTATAGACGATCGCTTTAAAAGGGAATATTTACACGCTCTCATTTACAACTTCAAATCCTTACCCTGAATATTAGAAACCTGTAACATGTAGCAGATGTATTCAATCCAACAATTTTAAATATATTTATAGATATTTCAAATTTGAAGGATAAATTATAATTAATTCATAAAAAAATAGACTTTATTTGACAATAATACAATAAAAATAGATTCCTGTACAAACGCTAACATAAAAATATGAGTGAATTACCATTAGCGCCTGAATTAAAGTTCATCACCAAATTCGCTTAACATCTTAATTATAAGTTGATTACATCCTGTTGTTGCGGGCGCATCAAAATCATTAGTTAAGTATTCTAAATTTTTTTCTTTTTGCCTTAAAAAAAGCTCTTGAATGACTTGGTAGAAGTTTTATGAATGGAGTTAAATCCTTATAAGATTAAAAATTGCAGCATTAATCCAGGTCAGGTGACTACAAAACAAACATCACCAATCGTAGAAAATTTGGAAAAACACTTTCACCGCAATAAACGGAACATTTCAGTATAACTCTTAAGTATTATAGATTGCCAAGAAGATAGCTCTGATTTAAGCAAAATTGCCAAACTGACCAAAAAGCTGTTAGCCAGTACATCATTGTATTAAATACGATACATCACTGGAAGTTTTGAGAAAACCAGTTTTATGGCATTCAAAATAATATTGGAACCTAAAATAGTAGAATAGATACTTTTAATAGCAATTAAAAAAATTAAAGAACCGAATGAATTAAACAAAAAAAGCCACTGATTTCTCAGTGGCTTCTTGTCGGGGTGGCAGGCTTAAAAACCTGAACACAAACCATTTTAAACCAGTACTTTATATGTCAATTTTAAAAAAAGACACCAATTAAGACATCAACGAGAGCTTCCTAAGCTTTCTGTATATCAAAGCTAACCAATTGATTTCAAATAACATTAATCCGGAAAATGACTAGGTTATTGTTTTTTCAAAATTCAACAAAGACACCTTAACATGTAACAATCAATTACATATACTTAATTTTTTATAAGATACAGTAGTTATGTGTTAATTAACGTGATACATATTTATCTTCGGAATAAGAGGCTACTCTCCCGAGAGCAGTCAAAAATTACAATGTGTCCCTACGTACAAAATGAATTAAATCTTCAACCATATTTTTACTCCCACAAAATAGGGCTTCACGTTGATGCAATGCAGTTGGCTTAACATCTAAAATTCGTTCATATCCCGTAGTTGCAACACCATTCGCCTGTTCAGTCAGAAACGCTATCGGGTTACATTCATAAGTTAACCGTAACTTGCCATTTTGTCTTGGGCCGATCCTAGGGTACATATAAATACCTCCTTTTATCAAATTTCTATGAAAATCAGAAACCAATGAACCTATATACCGTGAAGAGTAAGGTCTGTTTTCTTCTTCTCGTTGGCAATACTTTATATAGTCCTTAACCCCCTGAGCAAAATGTACATAATTACCTTCATTAACCGAATAGATCCTTCCATTTTCCGGAAACTGCATATTTGGGTGCGAGAGATAAAAAGTTCCCAATGCCGGGTTTAAGGTAAAGCCGTTAACACCACGCCCTGTACTATACACCAAAATTGTAGACGTACCGTACATAACATATCCGGCAGCAACTTGCTTGTTTCCATGCTGTAAAAAATCCTTTAATTCTACTGGTTTGCCTATAGGCGAAGTTCTTCTATATATAGAAAATATAGTTCCTACCGATGCATTGACGTCAATATTTGAAGAGCCGTACAGAGGATCAATAAGAATGACATATTGATTACTATTTTTTCCGTCATGACTATTTACGGCTATAAAATCTTCTTCTTCCGATGCTATACCACATACAATACCTCTTTGAATAAGAGTTTGTATAAATTAACGTTAGCGTAAACATCCTGTTTCTGTTGATTTTCCCCTTGTACATTCCTATTTCCCGCGTCACCAAGAATATCTATCAACCCGCCTTGTTCACTTCGTGATTCGTGATTTTAGCAGTTAAACGTATGGCATTAATTAGTTTTGATAATTCACCGGTAGAATAAGGAAAAGCCGATTGATTGTCAAAAATAAACTCCCCTAGAGTCATTTTTTGATTGGTCATTTTATATATATTTTTATTTTATGGCAATGGATAATAGTACTCAAATAAGAAAAGCACCATACTTAAATTGAATGTAAATGATTCAATAATTCGCTCGTAAATTGTTCTTGTATTGGTCCGATTTCCTTTTTACCATACAAATCATGCCATTCTTTGGAATCATTTTGAAGATTATAAAATTCTCCCGTGATAATGTCTTCCATTTTATAATCGGCAGCCTCCTTTTTTCGATGGAATACAAGTATCAGTTTATATTGGCTCGTCCTCCACATAAATGCAGCTTCACCCTTACGTTCATGAAGTGCTGAAAAGCTTGCTTTTCTTGGCCTATTTTCTAAAAGGTTTTTTCCGGGTAATTTTTTCTCCATATCTATTTCTGCCAAATCCAAGAGAGTGGGTAAAATATCTATGTTTTCTGTAGGCTGACTGTTTACTTTACCTCCCTTAAATGACTCCGGCAAGGCCGTTCCTGTCATTATCAACGGAACTCGAACACTTGATTCGTATAAGTTATATTTATTGAACCTATAGTAACGCTCACCCAACATTTCTCCATGATCAGAAGTATATATAATAATAGCATTATCTAAAATTCCTTTTTCTTTCAAAGCATCCAACGTACGCCCCATCATATCATCGATCCACGTTACATTGGCATAATACCGCATTGTCATTGACTTCCAATCTTCCTCAGGAGCGTTTTTCCAGTAATTTTCATACATTTCTCTCCTGTTTACACCTTCCGAATGTGGTGAATAATCTTTATTCCATTTTGGTTGCTCCGAATAAGAAATGTTATCTGCATTATATAAATCTTCATAGCCTTTAGGCACATTATGTCCTGCATGCGGTTTCATATATGAGAGATAAAAAAATAGCGGACGCTCATCTTCTCTCTTTTTTATATACTTTATAGCCTGCTTTGTTACCCAACCATCACGATGATCTTCTTCTGGAAGTTCACTGGTAAAACCTAAATAACCCAAGTTGTTTTCCTCACCGGCACCCATTGATTTCGTTTCCTCATTATATCTTTGCTTGGCTTCAGGGTTCAAGTCTTGCATACTAATAGCTCCGTCTTCAGCTATTTCCGATACATACCTCGTTTCAAATCCCCTAGTCCCTGTTTTATACCTACCCCAGTGGGTTTTTCCAAAACCAGCCGTTTCGTATCCGGCATCTTTAAAATATTGGGCCATTGTCTTTCCTGGTAAACTATCGTCACTAACACCGCCCCCTGTATTTCGGTAAACACCTGTCTGATTTGGATAAAGTCCGAACATTATTGAATTGCGGCTTGGTACACACATTGGTGCCTGGCAAACAGCCTGATTGTAATATGTGCCACTAACTGCAAGACTATCCAGCGTGGGTGTATGTACTTGCTCGTTTATCATACCCAGAGCATCGTACTTATGTTGGTCATCCATGATGAATATGATATTCGGACGCTTTTTAATTACTTCATTTTTTACTTTTTTTTCTTTATTTCCGCAGGAAACTATCATTACCAAAACTCCCACGCCCAGCTACACCTCTTTAGTGAGTAACATAAATTATTAAGTATTATCGATTAAAATATAGTTCATATCAAAAACCCAACAGACTACTCCATGTGGAATAAATGTTTTAAATCAGTAGACACCGGGCTACTATCTTCATTGGTTTCCATAAGGTTGGCCATATAGCTCCACCATTTTTTGCAAATCTCAGTATTGGCTATCTCATTCCATTGTTCTTCTGTTTCTATTTCAGCGTAACCAAACAGGAAACAGGTATTGTTATCTAAAAAAATATTATAATTATGAACCCCATGGCCCTTAAGTACTTCTTTTAATTCCGGCCAAATTGGGTTGTGCCTTTTGGTATATTCCTCAATTTTATCTTCATATACCTTCATTTTAAATGCTTTTCTGATCATTTTACTATTGTATTACGTTCAGCCCCTCAGGAGCATCGATTTCTGTTTTAACTTTACCATCCTCACCAATTGTATGACTCACTTTTAATACACCATACTTGGTAGGAAAACTACCTCTAACCCATTTAAGGTTGCCCAGGTTTGGTGAAATTTTTACTTTATTACCTCCATCCATTACATTCACTCCTAGAACGTGTTGGCTTAACCAAGCAGTAGGTCCACTAGCCCATCCGTGACACAAGCTATGCCGGTAACCTACGTAACAATACTCACCAAAATCACCATGAATATCACTATTGCTCTCAGGTATCAGCTTATCTATTGGGCCGCTATTAGTAATATCTAGTATATCAAAATCTTCCCAAAAAGTGGTTGCGCCTAAATCCAACATACCACCCCAATACTTACGTATTACGCTAAGTGCACTATTATAATCCCCCGCTTTTGCCATGGCTTCAAGTATATAATATCCATAGAAGGTAGACATACGTTGTACACCATCTTTAGTGAGCACCTTGCTGTTTTGTTTCTTGGCATCTTTTAAATTGGCAAGTACCATTAAGGCCGCTGCCTGCTTAGTGTTGTTATCCTTTGGTTTGTGTTTTTTAAACCTATCGGCTATCTTTTTATATTTTTTTTGCAGTTCAGGTTTGGCTAAAACAGACATCATATCGGCACCTGCTTGAAAAGTCATTATCATCATCGCCTGGAGTCCTGCATGTATAGCCTCTGGCTTTTCACTAGTGGGCCAATCTAAAAATCTGTTTCCATTTAAAGTTTCTTTGCTATCCTTATCTATGAAAGTGCTCAATTGATCCAGTAAACCAATCATATAAGGTTCTTGTTCTTTTAAGTAAGAAACGTTTCCGTGATAATCATATAAGTTTTTATGAATAAGTAGCCACCACATAGAGTAAGAGCTAATACCGTTCATCCATTGCGGCAATGGATGTTGGTCACGTGCCAGATCTAAACTCTTACTTACTATTTCATGATTACCAAAAACAGTATTGATGGTCATTACTTCAGGGTGCATATCTCCTACCCAGACCAAACGGTCCCGTTTAATACCATCCCATAAATAATTTTGCATATTTAGATGTACCGTATAAGCGCCTGTAAGCCAAATTTCATTTAAACGTTCATCATCACTTTCAAAACTTCCTAAATAAGGTATATCACGGTAAACAAAAGCAGCCTCTATAGATTTTATGGGGGCATCTTCGCCTGAATCCACAACATCTACCCGTAGGAACCGATAACCGGTTTCACCTACTTCTACACTGCCTAACCACGGAACTTCAATTATAAAATCACGCAATGAATGTTCATTAGTGGCGTTCTGTCGCCCTCCAATTTCGGACATCGCCTCCCCAACAGATTCTCCAAAACGAAGGCGTAATTTAAGGGGTGTTTTACTTTTACGTATTCCCATAGAGATTTTAACCCCACCGTGAATCTCTTTTCCAAAATCCAGTAATATTCCTGGTTTCTCATTCTCTGTACTTACAAAACGAAAAAGGTTTTTATCATTTACCGCAACCTGACCATTTCCTTTTTCAAGCAGTCTTTCTGAATTTAGAATTGATTCTCCTGAATCATCAGATTGCCAAACAATACGCTGCGGTGTAAGGTACGTCTTAACCATTTCCGAGGTGCTTGCTACTTTTACATACTCAGGGCCAAATACAGGTGGCAACTGGGCATACGTAAAATTTACAAAAGGTAGTAGACATAAAATTAAGTGGAGTTTTTTCATTTTTAGAGAGTGAATTGAAATAAAATAAGATTGTAAAAAACTGAATATTGTCAAAAATAAACCTTGAAAAAGGGTTATCTATCCTGCACAGTACTGCTATCTTAGGCTTATTGTGGCAACCTATTCAAACTTCTCATTTAACTTGTTGATTTCTGAGCATAATTCATCTAAATTCTCGATGACCAAATAACTCAGACCACCGTTTAATCAGCGCTATATATGTACTTTCATAACCTAGCGCTACTGCTATTCCATCAAGAAAATTTATTATAATCGGTGTATGAACTCCCATTCCCTAATTGGTGTCGTCAAACGAAAGGCATCAGTGTTCCGACCTTATCTCCATTATCTACTCCAAAAACCATCTTCTAAATATTCTACATCCAAGTTTGAAACTGAAGGATTGATGATTGGAACTCTGCCGAAATAGATGTAGAGATTTTTCAGTGCGGATATTGGATACACTGTTGGAAGTTCTTGACTTGACGGAATATTTTCACCGCATATTTCATCTGTACGATTACACGTAAGTCAAACCATTCCAAAGTATACGCTTTTCACTAATCATTAACTTATTTATAAAAGTTCTCTTTTTTAGAGATATATTGAAAATTACTTTATCTATAATTTAGTACTACCTTACATATTTATTACGAAGGATTTTCGGCATAGCTGATGGAATATACATTTCGCCAGACCCCTTATCGCCCTGCGGTTTGTAATGGGGACTAGTGCCTGTGCTTTCTGGTTCATAATTAGAATTATCACTCTCAGATTTCCACCAATTCAACCAATCTTTTTCAAGTTCTATGACCTTATTTTCATTGTATTGTGCCAGATCATTTGTTTCCAAAGGATCCATTTTAACATCATACAATTCCCAACCGCTACCATCTACTTCTACCAAACTCCATTTATCGGTACGAATGGCCCGATTGTCCATAAACTGAAAGTACATAGGTGATTTTCTGTCCCAACTTTCCCCTTTTAATAAAGGGAGGAAAGATTCTCCAGCAAAGTCATCCGTGTTTTTCTTAAACGCATTTACTTCTGATTTTGAGGCTACTTCTAGAATGGTAGGCATAATATCCACTACATGTAAATTTTGGTTTGATAAATCTCCAGTTTTTTTGATGCCTTTTGGCCACCAAGCAACCGCACCCGTTTTTACGCCACCTCCATGTTGACTGATTTTGTACAGCCTTCTCGGGCTTACGCCGGCATAGGCCCAACCTGTTCCTGGCTGGTAATTAGAACCTATTTCACCTGGTAATAAGCCTCTATTGAGAAAAACACTATCCATTACGGAAAATGAATCCGTACCATTATCGCTCAAGAAAATAACTAAGGTATTATTATCTTTTCCGGTAGATTTTAAAGCCTTCATTAACCTTCCAATTCCAGCATCCATTCGTTCTACCATTGCGGCATATACGGACATCCTTAAATCTTCTAGGTCTTTTTGCTCTGGAGAAAGGGAATCCCAATGCGGTAAGTTTAAAGGATAGACAGGCAAAGGCGTTTCTTGTTCTATTAATCCCATACTTTTCTGTTTTTCAATTCGCTCTTCTCGAATCGCTTGCCAACCTTTTAAATAAGAGCCTCTGTATTTAAGGATGTCTTCTTTGGGTGCTTGTAAAGGATTATGTGGAGATTGATAACTCAAATATAAAAAGAAAGGCTCCTCTGTATCAGGACTCTCGGAACTTATAAAATCGATTGCTCGTTTACTGAAAGCATCTGTACTATAAAAATCGTTATCAAAGTCATCATATTTTTCATGGTTCAAACGATAATCGGGACTTCCCTCAAAATAACTAGAATATCCGCCTAAAAATCCAAAAAAATAATCAAAACCTTTGTTGTTTGGCTCGTCGTTTAAATGCCATTTACCGACCAATCCTGTTCGGTAGCCTTCCTCCTTCAGTGCTTGGGCCAAATTTGTACCCGCTTCTATTCCATAACCCACTTTTGGCCACCATTGACCTGTAAGCATTGAACTTCTTGAAATTACACACATTCCTGCATTATGCATATTCGGTAAGCGAAGACCTGATTTTGCCATCTTATCCAATGTAGGAGTTGCGATTTCTCCACCGTAGCATCCCAAGTCACTATACCCTAAATCATCGGCGACTATTAAAATAACGTTGGGTCGTTCTTGTTCTATCTCTATATTGTCTTTGCATCCCACTAAAAACACAGCAATATAGAACACTGTAAGAATAAATTTTCTCGAACCTACTTTTGTAAACAAAATATATAGGGAATTCAGCTTAAAAATGTACATCTATAATTATATTTTGGTTTCTTCAACAAACTTTGAAAACAAATTTATAAACCGTGTTTCCCGTGCGCCTTTATTTGAATTGTAACAGGAATATTTTACTGGCAATATGTTCGCTCAATATTCTCTTCATATAACTCATTACTTTTTTAACAACACACCCTTTTAATCAAGCTTTTCTAAAGCAAAATTGGATTATGCCTTTTAGTATATTCTTCTATTCTACCTGAATATAGTTTCATTTTAAATGCTTTTTGAATCATTTTATTTTGTAATATTTTTTGATTTTATAAAAGTATTACCTGCATTGCATTTAAGTATCCTGCACAATACTGCAAAGAAAACAACACCTAATTAATCAATAGAAATGTACGGTATAGTACAGGATACTTTTAGACCGAAATCCTATTATTATTGTCAAACATCTTACAACACCAACTACAAAAAAGTGTACCATGAAAACTTTGCTCACAGTATTATTTATTACTTTAACACATACTGGTTATATTCATGCTCAAGACACAAAATTAAATCTCCTTTCTATAGTTGAACCTAAAGTAGAGTATCACAAAAACCCTACAGGTCTTGATGTAATACATCCTAGATTTAGTTGGATTTTAAAGGGAGAGGGTCGAAATAGGTCTCAATCTGCATATCAAATTATTGTTGCTTCTTCCATAGACAAACTGACAAAAAATGAAGCGGATACTTGGGATAGCGGAAAAGTAAATTCTAACGACACCAATCAAATAGAATATGATGGAGTTCCCTTAAAATCAGATTCTAAATATTACTGGAAAGTAAAGATATGGGATGAATCAAGAATTGCTTCAAAATGGAGCGCACCTGCCTATTGGACGATGGGACTCTTAAATTTTTCAAACTGGAAAGGGCTTTTTATTGGCCACGACGTAGGTTATGACAAAACCGATAAATATGATAGTCTGTATTTACCACCTGCTAGATATCTAAGAAAGTCTTTTACTATAAATAAAAAAATAAAAAAAGCAACAGTCTACTCTACCGCTCTAGGACTTTACGAACTAAGATTAAACGGTAACAAGGTGGGAGATGATTATTTTTTACCAGGATGGACGGATTATAACAAAAGGCTATACTATCAAACTTTTGATATTACGGACAGACTTCAAGAAGGCGAGAACGTAGTTGGGGCGGTTATTGCGGATGGATGGTACGCTGGTTATATTGGATATGCTCTTTTGGTACGCTTGGATAAGGTTAGGGAATTCTACGGGGTCAACCCTTCTTTCATGGGACAAATACATATTGAATACGAAGATGGCTCAACCAAAATCATAGCTTCGGATCGTTCTTGGAAATCAAATGAAGGAGCTATTCGTGA
>ENA-ORXM01000958-ORXM01000958.1-marine-metagenome-genome-assembly--contig:-NODE-958-length-44224-cov-14.873038_pt1 | contig 44224 bp, 42 predicted proteins | sample MGYA00237867_ERZ511480 | MGnify/ENA primary metagenome ERZ511480 (study PRJEB26309, sample SAMN06266103) | marine metagenome | isolation source: Algal blade | place: United Kingdom:Sidmouth, United...
GCCGAAGGCGAAGTGCAACAACTCGCCGCCCTGCGCAATTTGGCCATGACCGAAGATGATTACATGCGCGTGATTGAAGCCAAAACGGCGGCGCTCTTTGCGGCGGCGACCGAAGTCGCGCCCGTTATCGCAGATCGCCCGGCAGTGGAACGTGCCGCCTTGCGAGAATTTGGGCTTAAGCTCGGCCTCGCCTTTCAGCTCGTGGATGATGCGCTGGATTATGGCGGCATGGCGAGCGCGTTGGGTAAATCTGTCGGTGATGATTTCCGCGAAGGCAAGATGACCCTGCCCGTCATTCGCTCCCTGAAAACAGGCTCTGATGAAGATCGCGCGTTTTGGCGCCGCGTCATTGTCGATCACGACCAAGAAGACGTCGATCTGGAACGCGCGGTCTCTATGCTGCGCAGCAGCGGCGCTTTGGAATCAACAATGGATTTGGCGAAACAATATTCGCAAGATGCGGCTGACGCTCTGGATGTCTTCCCCTCGACTCCGCTGCGCGATACGCTCAAAGAGCTAGCTGGATTTGTCGTTGCGCGAATTAGCTGAGTTTTGGTTAGGTAGAGCCTGGCTAATCAGCCAATAGGCTGCAACCGCACCGCCCGCCAATATCAACGAGGCATGCAAACGGTCCAGCCATCCGCGCGGCGCGCCTATTATTACAAGATTGGCGCAGAGCAGAGCCGCAAGCGCATAGAACCAGCTTACCGTTAAATGATTGAAGCCCCTTTGGATAAGCCGCTGATATAAATGGCTGTTATGGGCTTGGAGCAGATTTTCGCGGTTTCGCGCCCGCCGGACGAGCGTCAGTAATACATCAACCAAAATCGGAAAAATTAGAATCGGGCCCGCCAAATGCAGGGTCTTTTCAGGCGTTTCTTTGATAAGATATAAAACAGATGTGGCGAATAGAAAACTCAAGGCAAGTGAGCCCACATCACCGGAAAAGACGCGCGCCTGTTGCCTGACATTATAGGGTAAAAATCCCAATATCGTCATCAGCGAAAGCCCCGAAAGCAAGAGCGTTGTCGCGGAGCCTCCAATCAGTCCCGCGCCGAACAAGCCTATATTTGCGACCGCCAATGAAAGACCCATCATTCCATTCGCGCCGTCCATAAAATTCACGGCATTCATGACAACAAATATCCAGAGCATCGCGCCCATGAACCCAATGGCAGGCGTCAGGGTCACAGGCCCATTTAGGAAGGGCAAATTCGTCGGGGCGCCGATCAACCAGACCGCTGCCCCGCTAATAAATATCATGATTCCAAATTTGGTTTTTGCCCCCAAAGTCAATGCGTCATCGACCAAGCCCAGCATACCGATTGCAAATAATAAGGACATCACCGGCGCGAAGCCTTTTGGCAAATTCAAACTGGGGAACAAAACACTGAGGGCGCAAAGCGCAACGCCCAGTCCCGCCAGAATGCCGACACCGCCGGATGTCGGGATCGTGCCGCGATGGGCCGAGCGGTCGTCGGATGCGTCCCCCAACCCTGCCACGGCCATAAATCCGCTCACAGCGAGACTACTGAGAAACGCCAGCAAGCCGATTTGAATCCAGAGCGAGATATTGTCCGCAATCATGTGACGATATCCTGCACGTCATCCCCAAGCCGGCACGCGCGAACCCACCAACCCTCTTGGGCTTGAGAAATTGCATTCGCCGCTGCTGTCGCTTGTGCATCCGATCGGAAGATACCGAAACAAGTCGCGCCCGAGCCGGACATGCGCGCCAGCTCGCACCCCGTGGCTTGCGCTAAAGCGCGCAAGACATCATTGATAATCGGGACCTGAGCAATCGCGAAGTCCTGCATATCATTTGTCCCGGAAAGTGCGCGGGATAACAGACTCCCGTCCCTCGCGGTCATGGCGGGGTTTTCGTCACGGGGTTTGGAATCCATGGCTTTGAATACTGCCCCCGTTGAGACAGCTACGTTTGGATTTACAAGAACAGCAGAAATTTGACCAAGGCCAGGGAGAGGGGAAACGACCTCGCCGATTCCTTCCATCATCGCCGTGCGCGACAGATGACAGACCGGACCATCAGCCCCGATTTTTATCGGATGTATTTTTCGGTTTGGATCAAAAGCCCTCAATACGGCGGCGGCATCTGCTGTGCCTCCTCCTAATCCCGCAGCTATTGGAATCTGTTTATCTATCGTCGTGTCGTGAGGTGGGGCTTTGGCGAGTTCCAGAGCGTCCCAGATAGAAATATTTTCTTGGTGGTAAAGGGCTTGACCAAACGGACCTTCGAATTCGATCGTGCCGTTTCGGCTAGGTTTAAAGGAAAGCGTATCTCCGAAATCAGCAAAAACAACGAGACTCTCAAGTGGATGATACCCTTGCCATTTCCCCGATTGAATGGACGCGCCAACATGCAGGGTCAGATTTACTTTAGCGCGCGCAAGTTCAGTCCGCCCCTCCGTCATATCTTTACGGCAAGGCGTTGGTTTTGGCCGGAACAGCATCCAGACCTTTGTCCAATTTTATATCAATCGTCGCCTTCTCTTCATCGGTCGGCTCAAATTCAAGCGCGCGTTTCCACTGAAAACCGGCTTCGCGTTTTCGGCCAAGTTTCCAATAGACATCACCGAGATGGTCAATAATCGTCGCCGAAGATGGAGAGAGCGCGACGGCCTTCTCCAGATTTTTCCGCGCCTTTTCATATTCACCGAGCTTATAATGCGCCCATCCGAGGCTATCGACAATCGCACCGGATTGCGGCTGCTCTTCAACGGCCTTGCGGATCATATCGAAGGCTTCCGTCAGGTTTTCACCGCGGTCGACCCACGTATAGCCGAGATAATTTAGCGTATCGACATCGTCGGGAACGAGCCTCAACACATGTTTAAAATCTGCCTCAGCTTCCGGCCACCGATCCAGACGCTCATAGATGATACCTCGGAACCGAAGCGGCTCAATATTAGAGGTGATTTCTTCATCCGTCATCGAGTCGACCAGCTCTTTATAAAACGGCAGGGCTTCCGCGTAATTCTCCCGAAAGAAGCGCGCGCGGCCCAAGCTTTCGCGGGTCAGAACGGATTGCTCTCGCGCATTCAGCGCTTCTAAAGTTTTAATCGCTTTGTCATCGTCTTCGCGGTTGAAATATATATTGGCGATGTTGAGTTGGGCCGAAACATAATAGGGATCATCTTCGCCGACAACCTTGTAAAATCCATAGGCCTCATCCTGTCCCGCATCATCGCGATCTTCTAAAATCGAGCTGAGCCAGAGCGATGTTTTTGTATATTTCGCGTCAATCCACCTGGAAAACCGCAGAAAAATCTCTGCGCCCTCCATTGAGCGGCTAGGCACGAAAAAACCAAAGGCAGGATCTGTTAACGCCCGTGCGGCTTGACCTTTTGCGCTAATTTGCGGCAGGCTTTCCCCGGCTTTGAGCCGTTTCAGATAATTTCCAACCGGACCAATCGAGAGACCTTCATTATCAACTAATATTTCTTCCAACTCTGTGATCGCCTCATCCGAGCGGCCCGCCGCCGATAAAATTCGAACGCGGGTCAGCAGACTCTCTACGCCTGATATGCCGGCCTCATCCACCTTGTCCAACCGCTTCAAAGCCGCGTCGGTTTCGCCTTCAATTCCATCCAATTTGGCAAGCTGTAATTCGGCATAGGCTTCAAAATAAGCGCCCGCCTCCAGACCGGAAAATGTCTTGCGCGCTTCATCATAATCTTTCTTTTCAACCTGAGTCCAACCCCGCACCAACTGCATGAGTATGGTGATTGAAACATCATCAGAACTGCCGCTGAAATATTTCAGCGCGCGGCTGTCGCGGCCCCGCCGGAAAGCGTCCACACCCAAGACAGCACGAGACAAAGGTTCGGTCTTATCCGCCTTTAACACGCGCTCAGCTAGTTTTACTGCGCCGTCCATGTCGCCGGTTTCCAGAGCCGATACGATAGCCCGATAGCCAATTCGTATGTCATCAGGCTGGCTGAGATAGGCGTTGGAGAAATATTTCTGCTGCGACGCGCGGTCCTGGATTTTCCGCGCATAGCTGCCTGCCAGATAATCCCCGTAAAGTCCGGATAATTCCTGCGTTTCAGGCGAGGCATAAGCCTCATCCGCGCTTTGGCAGGATAAGACAAAGGCGGCCGCTAGGGTCAAGGAGATCAAATGACGTTTCATGTCAGCTTTCTGCGGTCAAGGCCGCGTTGTGGCAAGCCATCTTATCAGCGGCTGGCTTCGACAATATCAAGACAAAAGACTGCCCTACATATTCGGGTAATTCGGGCCGCCGCCGCCTTCAGGGACTGTCCAAACAATGTTCCGGGACGGGTCTTTAATATCACAGGTTTTGCAATGAATGCAGTTTTGCGCATTGATTTGAAAACGCGGCTTTGAGCCATCTTCTTCCGTTATAAATTCATAGACCCCGGCGGGGCAATAGCGCGCGGACGGTCCCGCATATTCCGGCAGGTTCACATTGACCGGGATAGAGGCATCAATTAATTTCAGATGGCTTGGCTGTTCCTCGCCGTGATTGGTAAATGTCATGGAGACATTCGTCAGGCGATCAAAGGTGAGAACACCATCAGGTTTTGGATAGTCAATGGGTTTAAAATCCGCAGCCTTTTTTGTTGAGCCGGCATCGTCTTTTTTGTGTTTCATCGTGCCAAAAACATTGAACTTGATCAAGCTCGCCCCCCACATATCAAGACCGCCCAACATCATGCCACCAAGGAACGGACCGAAACGGCCATTAAGGGGTGCAACGTTCCGCACGGGACGCAAATCCTCGCCAATTGGACCATCATGGATCATATCATCATAGGCTTGCAGACGGTCACCGGAGCGGCCCTTGCCCAGAGCTTTGGTCGCTGCATCGGCCGCATGAATTCCGGAGAGCATGGCGTTGTGATTACCCTTAATACGCGGCAAGTTCACGAGGCCTGCGGAACAGCCCAACAGCACGCCGCCCGGAAAAGCGGTTTGCGGCAGGGCTTGTATGCCGCCCTTGGTCACAACCCGCGCGCCATAAGCGACACGCTTGCCGCCTTCGAGGAGGTCCGCAATATCAGGATGGGTCTTCCACTTTTGGAAATCCATGTAAGGATAACGGTATGGGTTCTCGTAGTTCAAATCGACAATCATGCCGAGGAAGACTTGGTTGTTTTCGGCATGATAAACGAACGATCCGCCGCCCTGTTTTGCGCCTAAAGGCCAACCCGCGCTGTGTAGAACTGCGCCTTCATTATGTTTGGCAGGGTCAATGTCCCATATCTCTTTCATGCCGAGGCCAAACTTGGACGGCTCAACACCCTCATCCAGTTTATATTTCGCGATCGCGACTTTGGAGAGTGACCCGCGCGCGCCCTCGCCGAGCATCACATATTTGCCGTGCAGCTCCATACCCGGCTCATAGCCCGGACCTTTGCTGCCGTCTTTTTGATAGCCGAACTCACCGGCGACCACGCCTTTGACGGAGCCGTCTTCGCGGTAGACCAGCGCCGAACACGCCATACCGGGGAAAATCTCAACGCCGAGCAACTCAGCCTGCTCCGCCATCCAGCGGCACGTATTGGCCATAGAGACGATGTAATTGCCATGATTATGCATCAGCGGCGGCAAAACGAATTGCGGAATGGGAAGCGCGCCCGCCGGACCGTAAATGTGAAATTTGTCAGAGGTGACTTTGGTTTTAATGGGACAGCTGTTCATTGTCTCAAATTCGGGGAACAGCTCTTTCAAACCAATCGGGTCGAGCACAGCGCCGGACAATATATGCGCGCCAACTTCCGAGCCCTTTTCCAGCACGACGACGGAGGTGTCCGGGTTGTTTTGTTTCAACCGGATCGCGGCAGAGAGACCGGCAGGCCCTGCGCCAACGATGACGACGTCATATTCCATGCTCTCGCGTTCGACGCTCTCGTCAGCGGATGTAAAAGCAGCAGTTGTTTGGTCCAGATTATACATTATTATTCTTCGGCCCTAGCAGTGTATCTTGAAGTGGCTTATCCTCTAGCGGGTCAAGCCGTAGCGGACAAGCATCCGTATCGTCGCGTAACCTTAAGTTTTTCAGAACAAAAGCCACAAAATTATGAGCGATACCACACAAGAAAGCGGGCCTGTTTTAGGCTGGGAGGAATGGGTCTCCTTATCCGATCTGTCCCTGCCCGCCATCAAAGCCAAGATCGATACGGGCGCAAAGACAACCGCGCTGCACGCCGTCGCCATTGAGCCTTTCGGTACCGATAGAAACCCGCAAGTACGGTTTATTATGCATCCAAATCCGGCTGATCCCACCGTTGAAGTCGTCTGTTCGGCCAAAATCATTGACCGCCGTAACGTCACCAGCTCTAACGGTGTATCAGAACTGCGCTATGTCATTCGCGTAAATATCTCGATTGGCGGTCGGAGCTGGCCGATAGATGTCTCGCTGACGAATCGCGAGAATATGAGCTACCGGATGCTTTTGGGCCGCTCTGCCATTCCCGAAGATTTTAACGTGCGTCCTGGCGTAAGTTTTCAGCAACCTGTTCTCAATTATGACGTCTACCGCAAAAAACAGGGTCGCAAGTCGATTCCAAAGCGCCCGCTGCGTATCGGCATCCTCACGCAATCGCCGAATAATTACTCCAATACACGCATGATTGAAGCTGCCGAATCGCGCGGTCACGTCATTGACTGCATCTATACTTCGCGCTGCTATATGGCGATTAATGCGCACAAACCGGATGTGCATTATGACGGTAAACCCCTGCCTCGCTATGACGCGATTATCCCGCGTATCGGGACCAGCCTGACATTTTACGGCATGGCGGTCGTGCGTCAGTTCGAAGCCATGGGTGTGTATTGCCTAAATAATGCCGCGCCGATTGGGGCCAGCCGAGATAAGCTTCTGGCGCATCAGGTTCTCTCCAGTCATGGGCTGGGCATGCCAACGACGGCTTTTGCAAAATCCTCTCAAGACACGAAGGAAATTCTGGACCTAGTCGGCGGAGCGCCGGTTGTCGTGAAGCTGCTGGAATCGACACAAGGTAAAGGCGTCGTGCTCGCAGATAATCGCAACGCTGCCAGCGCCATTGTTGATGCGTTCCGAGGACTAAACGCGCATTTTTTGGTTCAGGAATTTGTAAAAGAGGCCAACGGGTCGGACCTGCGTTGTTTCGTTGTCGACGGTAAAGTTGTTGGCGCCATGATGCGCACGGCAGCGGAAGGCGATTTCCGGTCCAATGTCCATCAGGGCGGCAGTGTGAAGAAAGTCCGCTTGACCAAAGAAGAGCGCCGTGCCTCCATCAGGGCCGCAAAAATCCTGAAGTTGAATGTGGCGGGCGTAGATATTTTGAGGTCGTCAACAGGCCCAAAAATCCTCGAAGTCAATTCCTCGCCGGGTCTCGAGGGGATAGAAAGAGCAACCGGCAAGGATATTGCAGGCGAGATTATTAACTGCATCGAGACGAATGTGCGAACCGTTTTTCGGACGGGGAAGAAGTGATGGTTGCCTCAAAGAAAGAAACCCTTTTCCCCATTTATAGGGGGAAGAATCGATCTCTCCTCCTTTCCATAGAGGCCGACCCCTAATGGACGCGGCGCTTCGGTCATTGTTGGATTGGTATGCCGAAATGGGCGTAGATGTGCCCAAGGTTCCCGAGGCGCGGCCCGTGCGGGCCAAGCGTATTGCGGCGAAACCTGCTTCGCCAGCCGCAAGCCCTGACACCCCGACGGCCCCGGCAACCGATCTCTCCAAGATCAAAACACTCGACGCCCTCCGCGAAGCGATGAATACGTTTGATGCGGGCCCATTATCAGACGGTGCGCGGCAGGCCGTTTTCGCGCGCGGAAATCTGGAAGCCAGACTCATGGTGATTGGCGAGGCACCGGGGCGGGATGAGGACATTCAGGGCAAGCCTTTTGTTGGACCATCGGGACAGCTTCTCGACCGCATGCTCGGCGCCATCGCTTTAGGCGCGGATGATTTCTACGTCACCAATGTCATAAATTGGCGTCTTGCGAAGAACCGCGATCCAAAGCCTGCCGAGATTGAGATCTGCCGCCCGTTCATCGAGAAACATATAGAGCTCGCCCAGCCCAAAGTCCTTTTACTTGTTGGCGGGGTTTCAATGACGGCGATGACAGGATTGACAGGTATCATGAAAAATCATGGCCAATGGCAGGACGTGACCATTGCGGGCACGACCTATCCCGCGCTACCTCTTTATCACCCCGCATTCCTGCTCCGCCGTCCGGAACTCAAAAAGGATGCTTGGCGAGATTTACTGTCTCTGCGGGAAAAGCTGCTGAGCCTTTAATTCTCGCGCGCACATGTCTATATCGGCGCGGAAATTGAATAGGATTTTTCCATGTTGAAACGATCTCTCGTAATTGCCGCGTTTGCCCTGTCCGCTTGTGGCGGCGCGGAAGCGCCTGCTCCCACGTCAGCGGCCAATAAGCCTGCAGATAATTTTCTGACGCAACTGCAAACTGATTATCCCGTCACCCTGTCTAAAATCGCCGATAATGTTTGGGTGCATACGACGAATTATAACTTGCCCGGACAGAGCCCTATTCCCGTCAATGGATTGGTGGTTGTCGACGGTGATGATGTGATTTTGGTGGACGGGGCTTGGGGCGAGCTGGCGACCCTTTCTTTGCTGGAAAAAATCAAAGCTGAGACAGGTAAATCCGTGACTAAAATGATTGTAACTCATCATCACATGGACCGCACGGCCGGTGTTGATGTCGCGGAATGGCAGGGCATCCAAGTCTTTACTCACCCTGACACGCCTGCACTCGCCGCCAGAAGCGGCTTCCCCGTCCCGAACACATCGGTCGCGGCGTTAAAAGACCCTGGTGCGCGCACGGCGATCGACAGCATAGAGCTCGCTTATCCCGGCCCCGGTCATGCGCCTGATAATCTGGTCGTTTATATTCCGTCCGCCGATATTTTATATGCTGGATGTGCTGTACGCGGCGCGGGATCAAAAACGCTTGGGAATACCGATGACGCCGAACTGGCGACATGGGCCCAGAGCCTTCAATGGATGAAAGCCACCTACCCCAAGACGAAAACCGTTGTCCCCGGACATGGCAAAGGCGCAAATCTGTCGCTGATCGATGCGACTTTGGCCTTGATTAGCGCTGAGACTGACGCAGAAGACGAAGCGCCTTAAGGTCATCCACATCAGTGAGCGTGCGGAGAACTCCAAACGCGCCGTCCGTGCGATCCGCGACATCCGATAATGTCTCTGCGTGAGACCAGCGAACGCCGTTGAAAAACCCGCGCGGTAGCGGACCATTCGCGCCCATCAACCAAAAGCCGCCATCACTGGCCGGACCGAGCACATGTTTGTGCGATTTAAGCGCACGAAAGGCACTCGCAATATCTGCCGCTTTGACCTGCGGGCAATCTGTGCCGATTGTCAGAGTTGGACCTTTGCGGGAGAATAGCGCTTCCAATTTTGGTGTTAGCGACCCCGAAACTTGCGGGATTTGGGGGACCCCTTCCCATTCGGGAACGCGGCCCAACAGGCTCGGCGGCGTCACCGCTAAAACCGTATCCCAACGCGGGTCCCGCACTTGGCGGAGCACCTGCCCCATCAGCGCGCGGTAAATCCGCTTTGCGTGGACCGGACCGATATCAGCGGCGAGACGCGTCTTCGCCCGCCCCATAATCGGAGCTTTCGCCACAACATATAATACGGGCCGCATCAGGTATATCTCCGCACCAAGTCGGCGGCATGTTCCCCGCGGCGATAGGCTTTCAGTAGTTTGTAGTTCCGCCAACCGCGAGTCCAAACACCTTGGCGCAAATGATCTGAAATATCCGTGTTCAACGCGCTGGGAAGTTTTCGCAAGGCCCGGCGTCCATATTTCGATTTGATACGGTCAATAATATCGACATCTTCGAACAGCGGTTTATCCGAATCATACCCGCCCAGCGCCTCATACATTTCGCGAGGGATCAGCAGACCTTGATCGCCGTAAGGTAAACGCCACGCCCAGCCCCTAAGCCAGACAATGAAGCGAAGCCAGCGCACACCCTTGCCTGTCGCATTGGGTCGAAAGCGAAAAAACCAAGCCGTCTCGGGACTTTGCAAAGCTGTCTCAACAATAGCCTGCCAACCGGGTTCGAGCTTACAATCCGCATGTAAAAACAAATACGCGCTAACGGTCTCCACCGTCCCGGCGAGCTCTGCGCCGCGCGCCATTTGCGCCCCGCGTCCCGCAAGACCACGCGCAATAACGGCTCCGGCCTCCACAGCCTGAGAGAGCGTTTCATCGCCCGACCCGCCATCACTGATAACCAAACGAACATCGTTTAGATCCGGCAACACTAAAGGCAAATATGCCTGCGCATTGAGGGTGGGTATAATCACAGCCAACATTAACGCCGTCTGCCGTCTCAATAGGGACAATGCCACAAAAAAGCCCAGCTGCAGAGCAACTGGGCTTCAAAACTTCGTGTGCTGTAAAGCTTAGTTCGTTGGCTCTGCAACAACTTCATTTATTGAACCCAGTTCAGCTTCAGTCATCGCTGCAAGCTCAGCTTCCAGCTCGGCGCGCGTTTTCTTACGTGGTTTTGCTTCGAGGAAGATACGGCAATATGTGCCGGACAGTTCGTTCGAAAATGAACCATTACCTGAACAAGACATCACGCCGAGGCTCTGTCCGTCATAGGCTTGGGTTGAGAAATCGGCACCGCGGATCGGGGCCATACAAACGTTAGCACCTTCGACTTTACCGAGGAAGCCACCTTCATACTGACAAGAGGCTGCGCTAGTAACAACGCCTTCAGTTGACGGCGCTTTTGCAGCGGCTGCTGCGGCGGCGTCTGCATCTGACAATTGGGCAAATGCTGATGTTGATGATGCAATAACCAGTGCAAGTGTTGCGCCGGCGACTTTAAGTTTGGACATGGAATGCTCCTTAATAAATCTTTAAAGGCCTTTAGCAGACCTCTATCCACCTGATAAACCCTACATGTGCGTTTTTTTGCACATGCTGTGCCATCTCTAACTTTTAACCCAAATGCGGCCTTATTATGCCCGATTTCACATTTGAAACCAAAGCCGGCGCACATCAGGGCCGAAACATCTGCGGGGTGGATGAGGCAGGACGCGGACCCCTTGCAGGACCCGTAATTGCGGCTGCCGTCATCTTGTCCCCGGATAACATTCCGGAAGGCCTGAATGACAGTAAGGCCCTTTCCCATTCAGCCCGTGAACGTCTCCTGAATATCCTCGTCCAAAACGCGAAAATTGGCATTGGCATATCCGAACCAGGGGAAATTGACCGCATCAATATATTATGGGCGTCGATGATTGCCATGCGCCGGGCAGTAGAAAGCTTAAATATTTCAGTGGATTACGCTCTAATTGACGGCAACCGCGTGCCGTCCGGCTTACCTTGCGATGCTCACGCAATTGTGAAGGGAGACGCAAAGAGTCTTTCCATTGCGGCGGCGTCTATCGCCGCGAAAGTCACGCGGGACCGCATCATGGCAGAAGCTGATTCTCGATTCCCGGGCTATGGCTGGGCGGGGCATAAAGGCTACCCGACTAAGGCACATCGCGCTGCGGTTGAGACACTGGGACGAAGCCCAGCCCATCGGTGGACTTTTGGTAAAAAACCGTAGCGCGGCGTCTATTCTTCATAATCGCTAAGGCCCCGCTCTCGTGACAAATATCCCTCCGTGCGCATTTCCATCAATCGGCTGACTGTCCGTTCGAACTCAAATGCGCCGTCCCCTTTTTCATATAAATCAGCCGGATCGACTGCGGCGCTCATGACTAATTTGGTGCGGGTTTCATATAATGCATCAATTAACGTGACGAAACGCTTGGCCGCATTTCGCATATGAACGCCCATTTCCGGGACGTTTTCTATGATAACGGTATGAAAGGCCTTGGCAATTTCCAGATATTCGGCGGGGCTGCGATTGGTTTCGCAAAGGGTGGCAAAATCGCTCAATAACACGCCGCGCGCCGTTTTTGGGAAATTCAGCTTTCGCCCTTGGACCGTGAGTTCTGTCATAACAGGCGTACCGCTGCGGGTAAGACGGTCCCAGGCGGCCGAAATGGCAGCGTCTGCGTCAGGGCCTAAGGGCGTATAATAGACAGGTGCCGCCGTCAGAGCGCGTAAACGGTGATCAACATCCCCTTCAAAGGCATGAATAATAAAGTGCTCCGGCATCATTTTGATGAAAGGCATAAATAATCCGCGGTTCAAGCCGTTCTCATAAAGCGTCTCCGGTGAGCGGTTGGATGTCGCGATGACGACAACGCCCTCATTCACCCAGAGCGCTTCGAAAAGCCGTGATAAGATCATGGCGTCCGTAATATCTGTGACGTGAAACTCATCAAAGCAGAGCAGTTTGGCTTCACTGGCGATAGCGCGGGCCACAGGCGCGATGGGGTCATCTCTTGCCCCGCGCACATGATGGGGGCTCGCGCGGCGACCATCCTTGTCCAATTTCCGCCACGCATTGATGCGCGCGTGAACATCTAACATAAAGGCGTGGAAATGGGTGCGGGCTTTTGGCGTAAAGTCAGCGGTCTCATAGAACCAATCCATCAACATGGATTTGCCGCGCCCGACCCCGCCGAACATATAGAGTCCGCGAGGGACCGTTTCTCGACTGCCAAAGAATCGTCCCAGCAGTCCGCCGGACGCCGGTTCATACTCAGAAAGGGCCGTCAGACGCGAATCGAGCGCTCGGGCGGCGTCCAATTGTTGGGCATCGCGCACAAGCACCCCGTCAGAGATGCGTTGTTCCAAGCGTGTTTGAATCGGTCCCATACGCCTGCGCCTTAGATCGATAGCAATATTATGGCGAGGCCCAAAACCCCGAAACTGAGCGTCACAAGGCCGTAAAATAGGGGTTTGTTGCGAATGGGTGCAGGTTCCATATATCGGCCTTTGGCGGAGCGGCCCTCTTCCGTCAACGCGCGAGGCGGGAAACGCGGCGAATATTTACAACTGATGAAAATAGTGTTCATGAGCTGTTAATCTAGTATTACGCTACAGTAACCTTTAAAGGGCTGAACAGGCGGACGAACCGCATGCCTTTAATTCGAGTGTCTGGAGGGACAATTATCATGGACTACATTAATCAATTCATTGCTAGCGGAAGCTGGAAATCATGGATAGGCGCTTTAGCCGTTCTCATCATAGGCGTAATTGTAGCCTACATTCTTCGCGCTATTGTTAGCGGCGCCATTAATCGCACAGGTCTTGGCAAACGCGCCAAAACAACCGGTGGCAACATTGGTAAAGCGATGGGGAAAGCTGTTTTCTGGCTCGCCATTCTCTATACATTATTCCTGACAGCGTCCCGCGTCGGCATGGGCAGCTACTTTGCTCCCGTTGAAAATCTCTTCAACGACATCAGCGGCGTCGTTCCAAACCTAATCGGTGCCGGATTTATCGGTTTTATCGGTTTCATTATTGCAAAAGTTGCCGGCACAGCCGTCATGTCTGTTGCTGAAGCCGCGCAAGTCGACTCACTGGCAGCACGTTCAGGTCTGACATCAGCGACAGGTTCATCAGGTTCGATTTCGAAGCTGCTAGGAACAGTCGTATTCGTCCTTATCATCGTTCCGGTTGCGATTGCCGTTCTTGAAAAATTGAACATGCAATCAGTCTCCTTGCCACTGTCGGGCATGTTGAACGGCTTCATCAGCTTTCTTCCTGCACTGGTTGCAGCGGCTATTCTTCTCGCCGCAACAATCTTCATTGGTAAGTTTGTTTCGACATTCATCCGAAACCTGTTGGCAGGCCTTGGTTTTGACAGGTCAGTCAACGCCGTCATGTCGCTTGACGATGGCGAAGGATTGAAAACAGCGCCGTCTAAAGCTGCGGGTTATGTCGCATTCTTGATTATCCTCGTCATCGGTGTCTCCGCTGCGGTTGATATTCTTGGTAACGACAGCCTTACAAGTGCCTTTGGTACAGTCCAAACATTTGGTGGTAGCTTGCTTCGCGCAGCCATTCTGATTGGTATAGGTGTCTTCCTTGCAAACTTTATGGGCCGTTTCCTGAGCACCATCATGAACGCCAAGCTGGCATCCTTTGTGAAATATTTCGCAATGGTCTTGTTTGTCTTCTTGGGTCTCTCAAGTCTTGATCCTGAAGGTCAGATCGTTCCTAGAGCGTTTACGGCATTCGTATTCGCTGCCTCAGTTGCCGCCGCTCTCGCTTTCGGCCTGGGTGGACGTGATTGGGCAAAAGCTGTCTTGAACAAGATGGCTCCGCCAGCGAACATGAGCAGTGCGACAAAGAAAGTCGCGCCAAAGCGTCCTATTGTAAAGAAGTAGACCCTTCTGAATAAATTTTGAGAAAGCCGCTTCATTTGAAGCGGCTTTTTTTATGCGCATTATTATATCTAGGTGTTCGGCCTCAATCACTTGGACTCTGGCCGGACACGTTTTAAACGAGTGCCGTGCATATTGTCGAAGAACTCATTGCTGAACGCGCGCCGCGGCTGATTGCAAATCCTCGCTTGTTCAAGGCCGTCCGTCCGACGCTCTACCGCATATTGGCCTATGATGCGGCTGTGTTTGTCGCAGACACGGTCCGCCCGCTTTCGGGGCAAGACGCCTTTTCGCGCGTGGCCGAGCATATCAATCCGCGAACAGCGGTCACAGGTCTCTCCAACCTTCCTAAAACGGGGCGATGCGTGATCATCGCAAACCATCCAACAGGGATGGCTGATGGTCTGGCCGTATTTCAAGCCATTCGCGAACGCCGTCCGGATCATCTGTTCCTCGCCAATGCGGATGCCTTGCGCGTAATCCCCAAAGGCGAAGACATCATCATTCCGGTGGAATGGGTAAAATCCAAACGCAATCACTCCAAAGCGCGGGACACATTGCTCGCTGTCAAAACCGCACTGGAAAACGAACGCTGTGTCGTGATTTTTCCATCAGGCGCCTTAGCGCAATTGAGCTGGCGCGGATTGGTGGACCGACCTTGGCAAAGCAGCGCGGCGATGCTGGCCCGCAAATATAAAGCGCCCGTTATCCCGCTGAAAATCAAAGCCCGAAACTCAACCCTCTACTATCTCTTCGCGAAATTGAGCGCAGAGCTGCGGGACATCACCTTGTTTCACGAGCTTCTCAATAAGAAGGGGCAGCTTTTCCGCATGACGTTTGGCGAGCCCATCGCCCCGGAAACCATTTCAAAAAACGCGGATGAAGCGACTGCAAATATCCGCCAAACTGTCGAACAGCTTTAAGGCCGCATCGCTTTTTCAAGCTCCGGCCGGTCTTCGGCGCTGCGCAAATATTTCGGCTCCACACGTTTGCCCGCGGCTTGCTCAAAGGCGTATCCGTAAGACAGCACCTCCGCATCTTGGCCTTTGCTTGCCATGATGGAAAACCCGATGGGCACGCCGTGGACGTCGCCCATCGGGACGGTGATATGCGGATAGCCTGCGACAGCCGCATAACTCCCCGCCCCCGCCCATGATGGCCAGACATCGCCGTTAACAGGATCAACACGAGATGCGACGGGGCCGGAAGGGCTAACAAGCATTTCGACATCATATTCACGAAGCATTTTATCAATGCCGTCCACACCCGTTCCGCGCTGAACATCAGCCTTGGCGGTTATATATGCCTCTTCCGAGAGTGAGCCTTTTGATTGGGCAAGCTCCATAATGTCTTGATCAAAAACGCTAGTTTCGCGAGGTTCATTTGCGTTAAAAGCAATGAGTTGCTCAAGCGACCGCGGCTGTACCGTTGACGGCGTATCTGCGAGATACTCATCCAGCGTGGCCTTGAATTCATAGAGCAAAACATCATACGATTTTTGACCGTAATTTTCGACATCTCGTGTAAATTCTTCAATTTCGACAAGGACAGCACCAGCGTTTTCTATCGCTTTTAAACTGTCATTAAATCTAGCTATGATGTCATCATTGGACCCTTCAGCGAAGCGCATCACGCCGACACGTTTGCCCTTCAGACTCGCTGCGTCAAATGCCGCTGCGTAATCAATGTCTTGATTGTCCATGGCGTCCAACATCATCGCCGCGCCGCGCACGGTTTTCGTCATGGGTCCGGCTGTGTCTTGGGTCGAACTAATGGGCACGATATATTGCTGACTGATCAAGCCTACCGTGGGTTTAAACCCGACAATGCCGTTCACGTTGGACGGGCAGATGATAGAGCCATTGGTTTCCGTCCCGACCGCGCCTGCTGTTAAGGACGCCGAGACCGCAGCGCCTGAACCGGAAGAGCTCCCGCACGGGCTGCGGTCCAGCATATGCGGATTGCGAACCTGACCCCCCAAAGCGGACCAACCGGAGACGCTCTCGTTTGATCTGAAATTTGCCCATTGAGAGAGATTGGTTTTCCCCAAAATTACCGCACCTTGCGCACGTAATCCCGCAGCCAAGGGGCTGTCACGCTCTGTAATATTATCCTTCAACGCATAGGAACCTGCCGTCGTCGCAATCGGGTCGAGCGTTTCGATATTGTCTTTGAAGAGAATCGGAATACCGTCGAGCGGGCCGAGGGTATCGCTGTTTTTGCGGCGCGCATCTGAGGCTTTGGCTTGCGCCATCGCATCCGGGTTGAGCGCGAGGACAGATTGAAGATGCGGACCCGCACGGTCGATGATTTCAATTCTGTCGAGATAGGCTTGCGTCAATTCTGCGGAGGACAGCTCACCTGCCGCAAGGGCGTCGGAAAGTTCAGGTAGGGTTTTCGAGGTCCAGCCTTTGGCGGCAAACTCGGCGTCGACGATATTGGCATATTCGGAGACTGATGGGCCAAAGGGTTGGATGTCGGGCGCAGGTGCCTGCTCGGCAGTGCAAGCGGTTAGCGCGAGTGCGGCGGTGGTAAGTAAATGAATACGCATGAGATCACCCGGAATGTTTAGGCTTCAGCGTTTCGGATTATGGCGGAGCCGTCAAGGTTTTGGGCAGGATTAGCGGCTGCTTCGCAGCGAGCGTGCAGAACAGCCCTATTTTCTAATTGGGACCGCGTCGTCTGACTGCCGTCAGACTTTAGCGGCGAAAGAGCCCAGAGCTCTCTTCTCGGTCCCCCGGACCGAAAAGTTTGGCGAAGCCAAACCGAGCGCTAGGCTCTTTCGACCATCATCTTCTTCACTTCTGCAATCGCTTTGGCCGGATTTAGGCCCTTTGGACAAACGTTGGCGCAATTCATGATCGTGTGACAGCGGTAAAGCTTGAACGGGTCTTCGAGATTATCAAGGCGTTCAGTCGTCGCATCATCGCGGCTGTCCACCAACCAACGGTAAGCTTGAAGCAAAGCGGCCGGTCCCAAATACCGGTCACCATTCCACCAATAGGATGGACAAGATGTCGAGCAAGACGCGCAGAGGATACACTCGTAATAGCCATCCAGCTTATCGCGTTCCTCAACTGTTTGCGTGATTTCAACTTCGGGCAGAGGCGTGCTGGTGTGGAGCCACGGCTCAATCGAGGCATATTGCTTATAGAAATTGGATAGGTCGGGCACGAGATCGCGGACCACAGGTAAATGCGGCAGGGGCGATATCGTAATCGTGCCGCCTTTGACCTCATCAATACCTTTGGTGCAGGCCAGCGTGTTTCGTCCGCCAATATTCATTGCGCAGGATCCACAAACGCCTTCACGGCAAGAGCGGCGGAAAGCGAGTGTCGGGTCAATCTCGTTCTTGATTTTGAACAGAGCGTCCAACACCATCGGACCGCATTCGTCCAAATCAATCTGATAAGTATCCCAATAGGGATTGCCGCCATCCGTAGGGTCATAGCGGTAGATTTTGAACGTCTTTAAGCGCGTACCACCGGATTTCGACTCCCAAGTCTTGCCCTTGCGGACTTTGGAATTTTTGGGAAGGGTAAGCTGGACCATTTGTATGAATATCCGTGTGTGAATTTATAAAAGCGATATAGACCTAAATACGCGGCAACCCAAGGAGTTTCCCGCGCGACAAATGGCGCGGACCAGCAGACATCCCGCCGGCCCGCAATGATATCGCTTAGCCCTCGGCGGCGGCTGTTTTCCCGGCGCCATACCAATCCACATCACGGGTCAGATACATGGTCGCGGCAATCGCCGTGAAACTGGCTAATGCGCCAACCATCAGGGCGAAGTCTTCCATCCGCATCAACACGAATAGCAAGCCGTAGACAATGGCGAACACGCTGCCCGCTTTCCAGATATATGACCGACCACCGAACACCGCGCCTGCATAGCCTGCGGTTATAAAAATCGTTAGCAGCGCTGCGATTGCAAAGGCCGGAACAAATCCAATCCGTTCAGCAAAAGCCAGAAGCAGCAGGTAGAATATAGCCTGAGCCAAGCCAATCAAAATATATTGGGCGGGATGGACAGGCGTGCCGACAATAATTTCAAATAGGAAATAAGCGAGGAACACTAAGCCAATAAATAGGACTGAGTATTTCAATGCCCGATTGACTGTCTGATACGGGTTATCCGTGTTGACGAATTTTACCCGCACCATATTGGATGTGAGGCCGCGCATGACATCTTCCGCACGGCCCTGCCCGCGAATACCACGGGACAGGTAAGGCATGGACCAACTGGCCGAAAATCCATCTTCCGTGATCTCGCGCTCGGTCGGGGTGAACTCACCCTGAAACCCGGGGTCCGGCCAATTAGATGTCAGACTAACTTGCGTCGATCTTGCGAAAGGCGGGATAGAAAGGCTTTGCGCGCCGGATAAATGCAAATTTGCCGAGACAGACACCTCCCCGTTTTGTGTAAAAAACGGAACAGCCGACACGGAAAGCCATTGGCCAAATCTCGGTAGTCCTTGGTGCTCTCGGGCTGGAATTGCTGCTTTAGCGATAACACGAATACCTTCCGAATTCTGGCCGTAAACTGGCGCCACGCGCGAGCGCGAATGGCCCTGTTCAACGGCCGGCTCGAACTGGGCCAGCTGACCATTCGGACCGCGGAGTTTGATGTCTTGTTTCAAGCCGCGCACATCGGAGATGGAAATCAAAAATCTTGCATCTTGGCGATTGAGGGTCACGCCCGCTTTTTCCAATTGGCCCAAAGGATCTTTAAAGTTTGCGCTTAACACGCCAGACGCGGAATAGACCGGGACCTTATATAGAGACTGCGTTTTTGTTTCGACGTCCACAGATTTGAACGCCGCCTCCCCGCTATCAGGATAAAGAATATAATGTCCCGTCTGAATCGTCCCATCAGAAAGATCGGTTTCATAGGGAATGGAAAGAATGGGGCCGATGACGGTTTGTTGGCCGCCGTAACGTTGGCTGACTTTACGCGTGACTTCATCTGCGGCGGTTGAGCGTTCATAGCTAATCGCGCCAATAAACATCGCCGGTATCGCCATGAGCAAGACAAGCCCGCAAATCAGAATGAGTTTTAAACCTGCCGACCGGCGTACGCCCGGCAAGGATGTGGAACGAATGGGATTAGGGGTCATGACGGTCTCTCAATGAATTGAAAGACGTCGATGGAGATAGATTGCGTCAGGAGTTAGCAGGGTTTCGGGCCGTATTCGGGCTATTTAGCGGCGTTATTCTGCAGCGGCCAAAAGTTGAGTTTGAAAGTCCGGCACCATGACTTCGTAGTTTGAAACAGAAGGCCTCGGCGTCGCAGTTTCCGTGAAGAGAAATTCCAACTCTTCGGATTTACAGTTCAACACATCAGAAACGTCAGATAGAATTTTTCGGCGGGTTATCATATTCGCAGCGCTTGCGGCGCGCAGGCCCGACATCACGAAGTCTGCCTCAGCAGGTGCTTCAGAAACGTGTCCGGGGCGGGACATATATGTAGAGATCAGCTCAAAAAGCTTTTTTGACAGGGTCATTTTTGTCCTCTTGCGACCTCATAGTATGGGGCGGGCGGGTCGCTTGTTAATACCGAACCACAATTCTGCGAAAAGTGATAGTTAAAATTTAATTAATGCAGAAATTACTCCGAAACGGGCGGTTTAGCCTCTGGTCAGGCACCAAAAACGCGTCTTAAAATATCTGATGTGCGCTTTGCGGGATTGGCCCGAATAGCCTTTTCTTCTTCACCGATAAAATGAAATACACCGCGCAGCCCGTAATCCACACCATGCGATATTAAATCATTACGCGCATTAGCGCCCAGCTTCGGACCAAAGGGAACGGAGCTCAATTGTGAGGACACATCATCGACCAAACGTAAAGCGCCCGTTTGGTTCAACGCGTTCTCCATAATGGGCGAAAAGAGTTGACCCAGACGTGACGTCGTACGCGTCTGTAAATATTCGGTCGCCGCCGTATCGGGACCCCGCAAAATATCAAATGCGTCTGTGATTGTCAGTCCGCGCACGGCTTCTAGGAAAATGTCAGCCGCAACGGGTGCGGCTTTCTCAGCCCCGTGGTTCAGCTGTTCTTGCAACTCAACCAGTAAGCCATCTGCACCAATTGGCCGAAGAACAGACTGGACGTCTTGCAAGGCTTTCGGAAGTGGAATCCGGATTAGATCATTCCCTAAAAACCCGTCTTCTCTACCAACATTAGAGAGGGCATTTCCAACACCATTATCGAGTGCGGCCTTTAGGCCAAGCGCGACCTCGGCAGCGGTCAACGTCCCGCCCATGCCTTGGATGCCGTCAAGGATCGACGGATCAAATGTTTCGCAAGCCGCCAAAGGCGTGGCGGCCAGTCCGAAAAGCACAATGCGTCTATCCATGGTAATCTCCAGTATCGAAATCGTCTATTCGTCCGACCGATCCGAAAAATTGGGCGCCCGCTTTTCCAGGAAAGCCCGGACACCTTCTTCGCAATCTGCACTGACGAATGCCTGATTTAGATACCTGCTCTCTTCTATATGGGACATGAACGCTGCCTCTTCTAACACACCATGGCCCATCATAGAGGCGCGCAGCAGCCGTTTATTATTGGCCGTAGAGGTTGGAGAGCAGTTTTGCGCGATGTCTCGCGCGAGTTCTAACGCGCGGGGCAGCACGGCTTCCGGCGGGTGAATTTCGCTGACATATCCCGCCCGGTACATTTCGTCGGGCGAGATGATGTCGGCCTTCAAAATCCATTCATTGGCTTTCGCCCAGCCAACCAAACGCGGGAGAAACCAACTCGCCGCGCCATCAAAGACAATCCCGCGCCGCGCAAAAGGAAAGGCCCATTTCGTTTTCTCGGAGCATATCCGAATATCCATCGGCATGGTCATCGTCGCGCCAATCCCGACAGCGTGGCCATTGACAGCCCCAATAATCGGAGTGTCGATTTTGAACATGTCTAGCACAAGTTCGCCGCCCGCATCGCGGACAACGCCGTCATGAATGGACGGGGCGTTTGCCAATCCGGCTGAAGAGAATCCTTCCGAAATGTCCGCGCCCGCGCAGAAGGCCCGCCCTGCCCCCGTCACGACGATGACGCGCACTGTTGGGTCAGTATCTAATTCAGTATAGGCGCGCTGAAGCTCCCGAAACATCACCGTGTTGAAGCTGTTCATCGCTTCGGGTCGGTTGAGCGTGAGAATGGCGACGGACGTGTTTTCCGTGTCGCGGGAAAAGAGGAGTGTTTTATAATCGGTCATGCCGGGACGCTATCCGAATAGGGTATGCGGTTCAACGCAGGCTTTGCTCAGCCCTAGTTCTCGGCCCGTCGTTGTTTCGCCCATGCCTCCAACTTCGCTTTAATCGCGGCTTCCCGTCCTTCGCCTTTGGGGGCGTAGAATGTCTGGCGGTCCATCCCGTCCGGGAAATAGTTTTGGCCGGAAAATCCGGTTTCCGTGTTGGGATCATAGGCATAACCGTCACCATAGCCGATGTCCTTCATCAGCTTTGTCGGAGCGTTCAGAATATGTTTCGGCGGCGGCAGGCTGCCTGTTTCCTTGGCGGCGCGCATCGCGGCCTTATACCCCGCATAAACGCCAATGGATTTTGGCGCAGTCGCCAGATGCACCACCGCATGAGCCAAGGCGAGATCGCCTTCGGGGCTCCCTAAACGCTCATAAGCCCGCGCCGCCTCGCTTGCGATCATCAGAGCCGTGGGGTCAGCGAGGCCAATATCTTCGCTGGCGAAACGCACCAAACGCCTGGCGATGTAACGCGGATCTTCACCGCCATGTATCATTCGCGCATACCGATAGAGCGCAGCGTCAGGATCACTGCCACGCATGGATTTGTGCAGGGCGGAGATGATGTTGTAGTGCTCATCCCGGGATTTATCATAGGCGGGTGCGCGTTTTTGCAAGAGCGCCGCAACCCCCGCTGCGTCTAATTTCGCCTCCCCTGCCAGAAAGACTTCATCCGCCAGTGTTAGCAAATAGCGCCCATCCCCATCGGCAAACCCGATAAGGGTATCGCGGCCACTTTGATCCAAAGGAACATCCCGTCCTATATATTCGGCGGCGCGGTCCAACAAATCATTTAGCGCGGCCTCGTCCAAACGGTTGAGCACAAAAACCTGCGCGCGGGAGAGCAAAGCGCCGTTTAATTCAAAGCTCGGGTTTTCCGTTGTCGCCCCGACAAGTGTGACAACGCCTTCCTCGACATAGGGCAGAAAGCCGTCTTGTTGGGCGCGGTTAAATCGGTGGATTTCGTCCACAAAAAGCAATGTGCCTTTACCCGACTCCCGCCTAAGCCGCGCCGCTTCAAACGCCTTGCGTAAATCTGCGACGCCGGAGAACACGGCAGAGAGCTGCATAAATTCCAAATCCGCTTTGTCCGCCAGAAGCCGCGCAATTGTCGTCTTCCCAACCCCCGGTGGGCCCCATAAAATCATGGAAGATAAGCGCCCCTGCCCCAACATCCGGCCAATCGGACCTTCGGGGCCAATCAGATGCGATTGCCCGACGACATCCTCCAGCACGGCAGGGCGCAGCGCCTCCGCCAAAGGTTTTGGCGCATCGGCCTCCAGGCCTGCAGATTGAAAAAGGTTCGCCATGAACCCCACCTTAACAAGAGATAGCCGCCAGTCATAGCGCTGCAAATTGCAGCCTGTTTATCAACCTGATGCTAACGAAACTATAGTAGGGGCGTTTTATGTTGGGATTTTTCAAGGGTATAGAGCGCACATTGCGGATTCACCGCTTTACGACGCAGAGCGAGTTGATGCGGGCGCGGGCCGTCTATTTGATGGGTTTCGCTTTTATCGTGACGCAAATCCTTAATATGACAAATATGTCTTATGCCTATGGTGAATTAACCTTCGGTCACAAGCTGTCAGCCATCGTCTGCTGTTTGGTCACGCTGAACATTATAACGCTACGCTATAGCCAACGCTTTCAGGTTTATGCTCTGATTTACTCGGTTCTAATTATTGGCGGGGTCGTTTCATCGGCCCTGAGTGAGAGTTATGGGATTAATTCGTCCCTCATTCCATTCTTAATCCTGGGCGTTGTTATCAATGGATTCATTTGCGGATGGCGGGCGACCCTGACATTTGGTCTCGCCTCCTTAGCGGTTGTCTGGGCCTTATGGGGCGTCAGCGCCAACTATGACTACACCCCTATATTCGATGTTGCGAGTTTCGAGGACAGGAACTTTCAACGGGCCTTCCAGGCCAGTTTGGGTATCGTTCTGATCACCATCGTGACCGGGATTTTCTCGAAAAATATGCATGAGGCCTTTGGCGAGTTGGAAGCCGGAATTACCAAAGCCCAAGACTCCGACCGCGCGAAAACAAACTTTCTCGCGACGATGAGCCACGAGCTCTGCACGCCCATGAATGGTATTATCGGGATTAACGGCATTCTCGAACATACGGATTTAAATGCGGAGCAAAAAGAACTCACGATGATTATCCGCGACTCCAGTCGAGATTTGCAAACCATTATCGGCAATGTGTTACTCTTCTCGCAATTAGATGCAGGCCGGGTCAGTTTGGATGATACGCCATTTGATTTTCGGCAAGCGGTCAGCGCCGCCAAGGCGCGCTACACCTCCGCCATCGGCCAAAAGGGGTTGCGTTTTGTAATGCATATCGCCGACACTGTTCCGGCAGAGGTTATTGGCGATCAGACCCGCACCACGCAGCTTATAGAGGCGCTCATCGATAACGCCGTGAAATTCACAGAAGCCGGCACGATTAGCCTCAGTGTTCATGGCGGCGCGGATGAACAGGGTCACGCGGCGCTGTTGTTGACGGTAAAAGATACGGGCATTGGCATTGCGGAAGCCGACCAAGAGCGCGTTTTTGAACGGTTCACACAAGAAGACGGATCCATCAAACGCCGCCACGGCGGAACAGGCCTCGGCCTCACTGTCGCACGTGGACTGGCAGAGTTGATGGGCGGAGCCGTCACGGTCAAAAGCGAGCCCGGCAAAGGCAGCACCTTCACCGTTCGCCTCGCTTACAGGGCCGCAGCGGCGAAAGTTCAAACTCTCCAAGCCGCAGCCGAATAGGCCTAGTCAGACCCTTTCATAAAGGCCTCTAACTCGGCAAGTTCATCGCCGGAGAGGACATCGCTTTTAACGAGGTTGGACACGGGCAGCGGCCCGTCAAGGCCGAGCACATCCGACGCAAAGCTCTGGATGAGGCCCGCGAGTGTCGGGATTTTTTTCGCTTTGGCGCGGTAGATATTCAGCCCGTGCTTTTCGGTCCGCGTCAGCAAACCCTTCTCCACCATCCGCTCAATCGTTTTCCGAGAAGACGAGCGCGACCACCCCAGCGACCCCGAAATCGCCGCATGTATCTCCCCAACGCTCATCGCCCCGGAAGACCAAAGATGTTTCAAAATCACAAGCTCAGAAGAAGAAGGTTTCACGTCGCCTTATGGTGACATGTGTCGACATAGCGCAAATTGCGGTTTGGTTAGGGGGAGTCTAATCCTGCTCGCAAATAAGAGTTTTTATTACTGTTAGTCCGCGAATCAATGGACAAGTAAGTCATCAAGGCCAGATGCCTTTGAGGAGAAAATGCCTAGATTCATATTTAGAATTACACATGCCGAGAATGTCCCACGTTATCTTGAAGAAGGATTAATCAGGGCGAAAGGTATCCCCCCGACTCAATTTGGATATCGCGTATCAGATCAAAACATCATCAGCCGACGTGGAGATAGCATATCAACAAGAATTGGTTTTCCAGTTAACAATTATGTTCCGTTCTACTTTTCTCCGCTGACAACTATGGCAATGAGCATAGCGTACGGAAATGTTCCCGTATTGGACCCTAGGGGAAGAGAAATTGGCGACTCATCATCCGACCAAATGGCTTTCATCGTGGCGCAAGTAGATTTGGTTGCTAATCACTGCAATTATAAATTTACGTCGGCAGCATGTAACACCGCTATTCCGCCGGCTGTGTATGATGATATCAGTTTGTTAGAGCAGGCAGTTAATTGGGGTTTGTTTGATGATGGGGCTATAAAAGGTGCGATACCAGAAATTAACTATCCTGGGTCAACACGGTTTTGTAGCGATAGTGACAAGAGCGTCAGGTATCACAATCGAAAAAAGGAAAGGATGGCTGAGTTTATGGTACATCGCGAGTTTCCAATGGAACTGACATGTGCAATTGTCACTTCTAATAGAGCGGCAAGGGTTAGCCTTGAAGCCGAGGCATTAAGACTGGGATATACGATCAATGTTCTTCACAAACCTGATTGCTTTTTCTGATGTCGTTTGAATTCCGTAAAGGCAATCTTCTCAAAGATGATGCTGAAGCATTGGTAAACACCGTAAATTGTGTGGGAGTAATGGGGAAGGGTATCGCTCTTTCGTTTAAAAGGAAATTCCCGGAGAACTATAAATCATACAAAGCTTATTGCGCTAACGACTCTCTCAAACCGGGCGAGCTATACATTTTTGACCAACGCGATCTTTTTAAAAGTAAGAAATATACAAAAATTATAAATTTTGCTACCAAAAAACACTGGCGTTCACCATCGGAGTTAAAGTGGGTGGATTCTGGACTTGATGATCTTAATAAACTGATCATTGAAGAGAAAATTTCTTCAATTGCAATTCCTCCGTTAGGGTGCGGAAATGGTGGCTTAAACTGGTCCGATGTACTTTATTTAATTCTAACCAAGCTTCACGAAGCTTCAAAAGCGACGAAAATTCGTATCTATGGTGAAAAGTTAGATTTCGAAAATATCGCTCAAACTCCTGAACATTGTGTCAGCGAATTGAAACTAACGGACGGTCGCGCACTGCTGTTACTATCTATAGGCGAACTTGAAGATTTTTTCGGCGGTTCAATAACTAGACTTTCCGCGCACAAACTTTTCTATTTTGCGCAACAAATCTTCGGTGAATTGGGCGTAGATTTCGATATTGATAAGTTTGGGCCACACTCATCACAGTTAGATCGAGCACTTAAAGCACTTAACAAAGTGGGCGCGATTAAGGGGTACTACAGTGGCGATGGAAATCTATCTGTAACTCCACACGCTTATGCAGCAGCTAGAGAATTTGCGGACAATAAATCTGAGTTGTCGAAAACTGTCGATCAGTTATCCAAGCTAATTGATGGTTTCGAAAGTCCATTTGGCATGAATCTACTCGGTATGACTCACTACATCGCCAACTCATTATTGCAAAGCACCGCTCACAATAACTTCGACACAATATTGCAACATGTAGAAGAAAACCAAAAAAAATATCAAGAGGATGCGGTAGAAACGGCATACAACAGGCTGAAGCAGGACGGTTTACTTAAATCACATCAGTAACCTGATCAGAACCTCTCAAGTTTAACTGTCAAGTTACCTTAATACCCTAATAAACCCGCTTCTTCGGCTTAATATAGTCAATCCCGTCGGTCATTGTGTAATCATGCACCGGGCGGTAGTCGATTTTCACTTTATTCGCCTCGCCGTCATACCAGGCCAATGTGTGCTTCATCCATTTCGCATCGTCGCGATCCGGGAAGTCTTCGTGGGCGTGGGCGCCTCGGGACTCTTTGCGGTTTTCGGCAGAGGCGATGGTGACGCGCGCTTGTGCAATGAGGTTGTCGAGCTCCAGCGTTTCCATGAGGTCCGTGTTCCAGACCATGGTCTTATCGGAGACAGAGACGTCTTTGATATGTTCGGCAATGGCAGTGACTTTCTCGAGGCCTTCGCTCATGCTTTCTGAAGTCCGGTAGACGGAACAATGGGTCTGCATGGCCTTTTGCAGGTCGAGGCGGATATCCGCTGTCTTCTTCGTGCCGTCCGCATTCCGGAATTTCTCTAGACGCGCGATAGACTCTGCGCCCGCATCAGCGGCCAATGGTTTCTGGTCAAGGTTCGCGGTACACGTTTCTTTCACGCGCAGACCTGCCGCGCGGCCAAATACTACAAGGTCAATCAGCGAGTTGGAGCCGAGACGGTTCGCACCGTGAACCGACACGCAAGCCGCTTCGCCGACAGCCATCAGGCCGGGCACAACTTTGTCCGGGTCATTGCCGTCCTTGGTCAGGACTTCGCCGTGATAATTCGTCTGAATACCGCCCATATTATAATGGCAAGTCGGCAGGACCGGGATCGGGTCTTTCGTCAAATCCACGCCGGAGAAAATCTTTGCCGTCTCGGAAATACCCGGCAGGCGGGAGGCGAGGACATCCGGGTCCAAATGATCCAGATGCAGGAAGATGTGATCTTTATTTTTCCCAACGCCGCGGCCTTCGCGGATTTCCATAGTCATCGCGCGGCTGACGAGATCGCGCGGGGCGAGGTCTTTCACGCTGGGCGCGTAACGCTCCATAAAGCGCTCGCCTTCGGAGTTGGTCAGATAACCGCCCTCACCGCGCGCGCCCTCGGTAATCAAGCAGCCCGCGCCGTAAATGCCGGTCGGGTGAAATTGGATGAACTCCATATCTTGGACCGGCAGGCCTGCACGCAGGACCATGGCATTGCCATCGCCCGTACAAGTATGCGCGGAGGTCGCGGAGAAGAAGATACGCCCGCACCCGCCCGTCGCGAGGATAACCGTCTGAGCGCGGAAGCGGTGCAAAGTGCCGTCGTCCAATTTCCAAGCTGTCATGCCGCGGCACACACCGTCTTCCATGATGAGATCGAGCGCGAAATATTCAATAAAGAACTCGGCATTGTTGCGAAGCGATTGGCCGTAGAGCGTATGCAGCATGGCATGGCCTGTTCTGTCAGCCGCCGCGCAAGTGCGCTGTACAGGCGGGCCTTCGCCCATTTCTGTTGTGTGACCGCCGAAAGGACGCTGATAGATTTTACCGTCTTCATTGCGGGAAAATGGCATGCCCCAATGTTCCAGCTCGTAAACCGCCTTGGGCGCTTCACGGCAGAGATATTCAATCGAGTCTTGGTCGCCAAGCCAGTCGGAGCCTTTGACCGTGTCATACATATGCCAGCGCCAATCATCCGGTCCCATATTCCCGAGTGAGGCGGCGATACCGCCTTGCGCTGCAACCGTATGCGAGCGCGTCGGGAAGACTTTGGTGACGCAGGCCGTTTTCAACCCGGATTGCGCCGAGCCGAGGGTCGCGCGCAAGCCTGAGCCGCCCGCGCCGACAACAACGACATCATATGTGTGATCAATCCACTTCGTCATGTAACTATCCTAGAAATGCGAGTTTAATGACGGCAAAGGCCACAGCTAACCATAAGACTAGGGCGATGACCTTATTCTTCAACAGGCCAAATGCGCGCAGCTTTCCGCCGAAATAATCCATGATGACTTCGTCCATTTCCAGCTTGCAGTACCAAACCGCTGCCGTGAAAAAGGCAAGAAAGCCAATGGCGCCGACAGGCATGGACAGCCATTCCAAAATGCCGGGGCCGCCATTGGGCGCCGCCAGGATGACGGATATAATGACAAATGGCAGGCCAATGATTACGCCCCACCCTGTCCACGTATGAATCTTGAAATGTTTGGTCCCGTGACCTTGGGAACCCACGCTCATGAGAACACTCCCGAAATCAAGAGCGTGAGAATGAGCGATAGGATAACCGCCGCTGCGACCATGCCGTAGGACAGAGTATTATTCTGGGCGGGGTCCATCAGGCTGCCCCGGTTCCAAATGGCATGGCGCAATTGCGCGAGGGCCATGAAAATAAAACCGAATAAAAAGATGAAAAGCCCAATCGCGCCAAGCGGCGAGAAGATGAGGGCCTCCAATGGAATTTGCCCTGTAAACGACGCAATCAAAACGCCAACAGCCACAACAAATAGCGCCACATAACAGATGATCGCGCTCGCCCTGTGCAGGATAGAGCTCATCATCGCGCCGTGCCAGCGCCAGATTTGTAAATGCGGCGACATGGGCCGGCTATCTTTCCATTCGGATGACATGAAATTGTCCCTCTTTTTCTCTGCGCGCAAGCTAGGCCGCAGCGTTAATATGTCAACGCATGATTAGTCTACGCACCGCAGCAAATGAGAGATTTTGCAGCGCTGACATAGCTGTCAGGCTCTGCTAGTTTTCGATAGAATCCATAGGAGCCACCCACATGTCCGACTCATTTAAACTCAATCGCCGCAGCTTGATGCTGGGCGCATCCGTCACGGCTGCCGCTTATGTCGCGGCCTGTGCGAAAGCACCTGATGCGACGGCGCAAAGCTCGGTCGATCTCTCTGGCGTATCGATTTTGATTACGGGATGCTCGTCGGGCTTTGGGCGCTTGGGCGCGGAACATTATGCTCGTCTCGGCGCAAAAGTTTTTGCGACCATGCGCAACCTGCCCCGCCCGGAAGCCACCGAGTTGGAAGCCCTCGCGAAATCCGACAATCTCGACATCACGGTTCTGGAAATCGACATCACGGATGACGCGCAAGTTGAAGCTGGTGTCGCGGCTGCGCTGAAGGCTGCGGGCGGCAAGCTGGATGTCCTGATTAACAACGCAGGCATGTCTATTGCAGGCCCGATCGAAGCACAGGATATGGCGGCGACCCTGTTTATCTTCGACACCAATGTCTACGGTGCGCAGCGCATGTCGCGGGCCGTCCTGCCCTCTATGCGCGCCAATAAAGCGGGATATATCTTCAACGTTACCTCACAACTCGGCCGCGTGATTATCCCCGGCTTTGGGCAATATTCCCCGACGAAATTTGCGCTCGAAGCCATGAGCGAGCAAATGGCTTATGAAGTCGCGCCTTTCGATATTGACGTGACCATCATACAGCCCGGCGGATATCCAACCAAAATTTGGTATAATCAAAACGCGCCCTCCGCTGCACTGAAAGCGCGGTTGCCTGAGGACATCATTAATGCCTATCCGGGGTTCACAGCCGGTATGGGAAAACGTGAAGCGGGCGGCGGCGAATCCGACCCGATGGATATTCCGCGCGCCATCGCAGAAGCCATAGCCAAACCCCAAGGCATGCGTCCGCTGCGCATCGCGCTTCACCCAAAAGCCCGCCCACAAGAGGCGGTGAATAAGGTCTCGGCGCAGGTGCAACTTGCCGTTTTGGGCGACTCGCCTTTAGGTTCAACTGTGAAGGGTGTTTTGGATTAGGCGCTCAGCGCATCTAAACTCATCCCAACAAAAAGGCGCTGCCCGAAAGCAGCGCCTGAACTCACATAGCATCCGATTGTGGATGGGCTTGAATTTACCTAATCAGGTTTTTTCTCTTCGCCGTATTTTTTCGCAGAATCCATCTCTTCCTTCATAGACTCGCCTGCTTTTTCCATCTTGTCGCCAGCTTTCTCGATGGTTGCGCCGGTTTTGTCCATCGTTTCGCCAACGGCGTTTTTCATACCGTCTTTTGCATCAGACGCCATATCGCCGGCCTTGTCAGCAGCACCGCTCATCGCGTCACCTGTCTTATCCGCAGCAGCTTTCACGCCGTCTTTTGCATCTGAAGCCATTTCACCGGCCTTGTCGGCGGCATCACTCATCGCGTCACCGGTCTTATCCGCAGCAGCCTTTACGCCGTCTTTCGTGTCGGCGGCGACATCTTTGGCTTTGTCAGCGGTTGCAGCCGCAGCGTCTTTTGTTTTGGTAACGGCTTCATCTGCTGCTTCACAGCCTGCAAAAGCCAAAGTTGCGCCAATGAGCGCCGTAAAAATAGTTTTGGATTGCATCGCAACCTCCCAAATAAACGCCCCCAACAGGCCCTATAAGGGATATTTTGAAATTTCCAAGTTCCAATCTCAATCCACGTTTCGCGAGTCTTGACTATTATTATATTTCAATGAGTTAAAGGAAACTCAAAGAGAATAATCCTCGATTCCAAAAGCTGTGATAGAATGGGCAAGTTCTTTCAAACACGGGACAGGCGAGGCCTCGCTTGCTGGTTTGAAAGACGATGGGTCTGAGCGTCTGAGTGTGAGAACTTGGAGTGTGCCGGGGCTTTAGGAGTGAGAGCCGACGCCATGGTCCAACGCTGGCCATACTGGTGGGAGCTTGAAGACAATCGATTGATAATCGATTGGCAAAAGCGGGCATTCCATAAAAATCGATTATCAATCGATTTGTTATGAAATCTTCAAAAACCATCGCCGCAGAGCCTAGCAATTGGCGTAAGCCAAATGCGGGGGATTGGCCTTACAAACAATCAACATAGTCTTCTGTAAAACTAACTTCCCTTCTGGTAATCCATCAGAAGACCAACTCTGCGGGCATGTCCTGCTTTAATTACGACCCTTGGCTGACCCAGTTTCGAAAGAATTATGGGCAGTAGGAAATTTCGTATGTCTAAACCTCTAACATCGTGGCCGAATGGCTTCGCCATTAGGCAATGCGCGAACCTAATCTTAACCGTAACGACCCAAACTTAGCATATGGCCACTTTGCAAAAAATTCCCGCCCCTGAAGTCCTGCATCTCTTCATTGAGCATTTGCGCGGGGAACGGCGGTTGGCAGAGAAGACCTGCGAAGCCTATTCACGCGACATTTCTGAATTTCTCGGTTTCCTGTGCGGCTATCTGGAAAGAACTGTTACCCTCCCCGATATCGTTGGAGTCGAAGCGCGGGGCTTTCGAGCTTATCTCGCGCAGCGGCGTCGCGGCAATCGCCCTCTTTCTGCCGCCTCCATTCAAAGGCAGCTCTCGGCTGTCCGCACATTTTATCGCTATATCGAACGCCGTTGGGATGCGGCCAATTCGGCCCTGCCTCTTATCCGCGGCCCGCGCGTCAAACGCCCTCTCCCCAAAGCTGTGAGTGCGGCGGAAGCGCTAAAGATCGTCAACACGCCGCTGGACAGCCCGGGCGAGCCGTGGATCGCCGCCCGCAATCAGGCCGTATTGGCGCTGTGTTACGGATCAGGTTTGCGGATTTCAGAAGCTCTTGGCTTGACGGGTCGTGATGTACCGCTGGGTCGCCAAATTCAACTGACGGGTAAAGGCAATAAGACGCGCATGGTCCCAATTTTACCGGCTGTCGCAGAGGCTGTCTCTGAGTATATGCGGCAAACACCCTATCAGCTTGAACCCAATGAGCCAATTTTTCGCGGCGCGCGCGGCGGTGTGTTGCGGGCTGAAATCATCCAAGGCGAGGTGCGCCGTTTGCGGGGGGCGTTAGGTCTGCCTGAGACGGCGACGCCCCATGCGCTGCGCCATAGTTTTGCGACGCATCTTCTCGCGGGGGGCGGCGATCTGCGCACGATCCAGCAATTACTCGGCCATGAAAGCCTCTCGACAACGCAGCGCTACACCGATGTCGACGCCGCACGCCTAATGGATATTCACGCAGGCGCTCATCCGAGAGCTTAGGAAAGCGGGCGTTAGACTCAAAAATCCCCAGTTAGTCGTTTGCTTGCAAACGCCATAGACTGGGGACCGAGGGCTTTATTGAAACCGTTTAGGACGGCGTGACGGGATTTATCATATCAATTGTGACGGACGTTCCCATGGAGGGAACCGTCATTTTCACATCATCAAATGTCGGCGCTTTGCCTGTCGGCGGCGTGCCCGATGCGCCCCAACTGTCGAGCACATTATAGGAGGCATCCATAGAGAACCGCCCATCATCATCACGGTCATGCCAAATACTAACAGAATATTCGCCGGGTTCATCGACATTAAATGTGGCCGTCATTTCGCCGGCTTCCGCCCTTTGAATAATCCCGCCAAAGCCTTTCATGGACTGGTAGTCTTTGCGCGTTTGGATGGACACATAGATGGTTCCGCCCGCAGCGCCTTCCGGCAGGACATCGGTCAAGGTGACCGTCACGGGAATGTCTCCGGTCTTTTTCCAGCCCGGGGCATCCGCGGCGAAACTTGTCATGGCACTGACAAGTAAGAGGGATCCCGCGAGCGCTGCCGCCTTAAGGGTTTTTCCAATTTTAGTTTCTTTAGTCACAAACATTTTCGTCTCCTTTACAATTCAGTTTGTAATTCAAACTTGACAGAATGAAGTTTGTTTGTCAAACCTATTTTTAATTCGAAGTCGAAAGGAGACGGAAAAATGACAAAAACTGAAACACTTATGGCGGACCTGGAAGAGGCCAGCCGTATTGCAAAAGCAGGCGAAGATATGCCGCTGGTTGGCGGCCCGATTGGATTGATGTGGGGCGTGCTTCTCACGGGGGTTTTCGCGGTTCATTATATGATACTTGAGCGCATGTTAGATTTACCTGACTGGTCGTTCGCGATTCTTTGGATCGGCTTTGCCGTTTTTGGCGGTCTGGGAAGTGCCATTCTTGGACGTAAAGTAGAGGCTAAACCAGGCGCGTCATCGACGGCCAATGTCGTCGAGCAAAACATCTGGATGATGTTCGCGGCTGCGATGGCATCACTGGCAGTGGGGGTTCTGCTGAATATAGTCTTAGCTGGTGGCACCCATGACTTGTGGACGATTATACTGATTGTCGGATTTGCAGGACAAGGTCTGGCATACGGCGTCGTCGGAAAGCTAACAGGTCATAGCTGGTTGCACTTTGCTGCATTCGCAGGCTTTACAATGGCGGCGATGACAATGAGCTTCTATGGTCAGAATATCATCTATTTTATTGCCGCAATTGGCTCCGTCGTGACCATCATCATCCCGTCCCTTCTCTCCATGAAAGCTGCGGGATAATGACTTCTGATAATCCAGACATAGACATTGGCGCGATTGATGATGTCATTCACGGACGACTGCGGCTTGGCGTTATGGCCTATCTCTCCGCCGTAAATCCGGCCAGCTTTCCCGAACTCAAAGACAAAACTGGCGCAACCAATGGGAACCTCTCCACCCATTTAACGAAACTGGAAACGGCCGGATTTGTACGGCAGGAGAAAGGCTATAAAGGCAAACGCCCGCAAACCTTGATCCACCTGACGCCGGCCGGCCGCAAGGCTTGGATCAATTATCTCGACGCAATGAAAGCATTGCTGGGCCATTCATTATCTGGCGGTTGAGATTGCGCGAGTCATACCCCATGTCAGTCTCTGAAAATCAATCGGAGACTGACATGTCCAACACACTTTTCACGCCGTTTACTGTGCGCGGCATGACCTTGCCGAACCGTATCGTGATGGCCCCAATGACACGGAGCTTTTCTCCGGACGGCGTGCCGGGCGAAAATGTTGCGGCCTATTACAAACGCCGGGGCGATGCGGATGTTGGCCTCATCATAACGGAAGGCACGGTGATTGATCGGGAAGGTTCAGCGAATGATCCGAACTATCCGAAATTCCACGGCGAAAAACCTCTTGCGGGATGGAAAGCTGTTGCAGATGCCGTGGCCGAAACGCCGGGAAAAATCGCGCCGCAGCTCTGGCATGTGGGTATGGTGCGAAAGCCCGGCACAGGACATAATCCTGACGCGCAATCGGACAGCCCATCCGGCATCACGCATACCGGCAAAGAAGTCCTGCCCGCCCCAACGGATGAAGAAGTTGCGGATATGGTCAACAGCTACGCCCGTTCTGCAAAATCGGCAAAAGAGCTGGGCTTTGACGCGATTGAGCTTCACGGCGCGCATGGATATCTAATTGATCAGTTTTTCTGGGGCGTGATGAACCAGCGCGAAGATAAATATGGCGGCGACCTGAATGACCGCGCGACATTTGCCGCCGATATTATCCGAGAATGCCGGAAAGCTATAGGCGAAGATATGCCGATCATCCTGCGCTTCTCTCAGTGGAAACAGCAGGATTATACAGCTCGCCTTGCCGATACGCCGCAGAAGCTGGAAGCGTTTTTGAGTATTTTCGTAGATGCAGGTGTAGATATTTTGCATTGCTCACAACGCCGCTTCTGGGAGCCAGAATTTGACGATAGCCATTTGAACCTAGCCGGCTGGGCCAAAAAATTGACAGGACTGCCGACGATTACAGTCGGGTCAGTTGGTTTGAACGGGGACTTCTTCGAAGCGTTCCAAGGCAAAGGCGCAGAGGCTGCATCTCTGGATGAGTTATTCGAGCGTATGGATAAAGGCGAGTTTGATATGGTCGCAGTCGGCCGCGCTCTTCTTCAAGATCCGCATTGGGCGACCAAGGTCAAAGAAGGCCGCTTTGAAGAACTTGAGAACTACAGCGCTGACTCGCTAAAGACGCTATATTAGACATAAAAAACCCGCCGTTTTGGCGGGTGGAACCCTTTGACATCGTGGCGGTTCGGGTGGGACCGAACCGGCGATTTCGATGGGATTCGGGAAATCACATCTGCATCGCCCAGCCTTCGACGTCCATCGCGGCCTGACGGACCGCTTCGGAGACTGTAGGATGCGCATGGCAAGTCCGCGCAAGGTCTTCGCTGGAGGCTCTGAATTCCATCGCGACGGCGACCTCATGGATCAGGTCCCCTGCGAGCGGGCCTAAAATATGCGCCCCGAGAATTTCATCGGTTTCTGCATGGGCCAGAATCTTAGCAAAGCCTTCCGCCTCGTGATTAGCGCGCGCCCGGGAGTTGGCGGTGAAAGGGAACTTCCCTTTTTTATAAGGAATACCGGCCTCTTTCAGCTCTTCTTCCGTTTGACCAACCGAAGCGATTTCTGGATGGGTGTAAACAACATCAGGGATTACAGCATAGTTCACATGACCGGACTGTCCGGCGATGGATTCCGCAACTGCAACACCCTCTTCTTCTGCCTTATGCGCGAGCATCGGGCCATCGATGACGTCGCCAATCGCCCAAATACCGTCGACAGAAGTTTTCCAATGATCATGTTTCACACGACCACGTTTATCAGTTTCGATCCCGACAGTCTCCAGGCCCAATCCGTCAGTATAGGCCGTGCGACCAATGCTAACGAGGACGATATCCGCGTCGATGTCTTTTGGCTTGCCGCCATCAGCGGCTTCCGTTTTGACTTTCAATCCGGATTTGGATTTTTCGACGCCCATCACTTTGCGGGACAGCTCGAACTTCATGCCCTGTTTTTTAAACATGCGAATGGCGGCCTTTTGGATTTCCTTGTCAGAGTTCACCATAATCGTCGGCATATATTCGACGACCGTCACCTTTGCGCCCAAACGACGCCAGACGGAGCCAAGCTCGAGACCAATGACGCCGCCACCAATAACAAGGAGATTTTTTGGAACCTCTTGCAATTCTAAGGCCCCCGTAGATGAAACGATTGTTTTCTCATCAATCTCGACACCCGGTAATTTGGCCACATCAGAGCCCGTCGCGATGACGATATTTTTCGTTTTATAAACTTTGCCGTCGACTTCGACTTCGCCTTTAGATTTAATTTTACCAAATCCACGAATGTGATCGACTTTGTTTTTCTTGAACAAATATTCGATGCCTTGGGTCAGGCCCGTCACAATCTTGTTCTTACTCTCAATCATCGCTGGAACATCAGCTTCGACTGTTGCCTTCAGCCCCATGGCCGGGAAGTCTTTTTGCGCCGTTTCGTATAATTCCGTCGCGTGCAAGAGCGCTTTCGAAGGCATACAGCCTACATTGAGGCAGGTTCCGCCTAATGTCTCACGCGATTCAACGCAGGCTACTTTCAAGCCAAGTTGTCCGCACCGAATGGCACAATTATAACCGCCGGGGCCGGCACCGATGATAATGACGTCATATTGGTCTGCCATGGGAATGTCCTGTCAGGGAAAATTGAATTGCCCAACAGATAAGGCCGCCCCCCAAAGGGGTCAACAGCGCCCTAGCGTAAAATACGCTTACCGAGCTGCTTTCATGAGGAAGTTCAACTAAATTTTTGCCCCACCTCGGACGGTTTTAACATACGCCGACTATACCAGATCTCAAACATACCCAGCAATACGACGACGAGCGGCATGACCCAAAAACCTGATCCGCCCGCTTCCCTCAATGTCGCATTATTGAAACTTGGGATAAATCCGATAATTGCTGCGAGAAGCGAAAGAACAAATATCAAGACGCTTATGCGTTTTCGAAGTATGAATAATATGGACGCGAGTAATCCGCTCCAAACAGCGGTTGCGTAACCCGCGATACCCCACACCGGATAAATATCTCTAACCGCAGCTAACTCAACACCAAATGCAGCCGCATAGGCCTCATCCGACATCGTCATTTCCACGAGGTACATTCCGCACCCTACCAGGCCCCACAGAACAAAAATAACCGCCAATATCCAAAAAGACTTTGGCGGCTTATCCATATAAATATCTGACATAACACGCTCCCCTTCAACACGAAGAGTAAGTCAGAATGTCGCAGCTGTCCAATTAGTCCTCTAATTGGCCTTCGTAAAAAGCGGAATATGACGCCCAAAACAAGAAGACCCCGACAATGACCATGCCGAGATTGACGCCGGACTCGATGCCACCAAGGATCTCAAATCCTCCGCGCAGTGCAGAATCAGCCATAATCATCAGTGTTCCGACCAAGGAGATAGAGAACCAATGATAGGCGCTCTTCTTACGCAAAAGCAGGTAAACGGCGCCGCATAGCAGGCCAATGGCCGTCATGGCTTTTCCGAAGATTACCCATCCCGGCGTAGCTTGAATATAGTCAATTTGCTCCGGGGTGTATGATCGCGCCAATTCAGCAGGCGAGGCAGTTTCGCCCAAAGTGAAACCCAATAGACACAGCAAACCCCAAGTCACGGCAAAAGCCGCCATTATCCCCAGCATGCGATGATCAAGCGAAGTTCCACTTACCGATTGCTTGACTTCGGCGGGCTGATGCTCCCCGGCGCCCAATTGCAAAACTGACATTAAACTCTCCCACTCTCAATTCAGGGAGAAAGCCGTAGCAGAAAAGAGTTACGCCAAGTTTCAAGACTTAGCCTAACAAAGCCTTAAAGGTCGAGGAGCATACGCTCCGGATCCTCAAGACATTCTTTAACGCGAACCAAAAATGTCACGGCCTCTTTGCCGTCAACAATGCGGTGATCATAGGACAGGGCCAAATACATCATTGGCCGTATGACGATTTCATCATTTATCACGACAGGACGTTTTTGGATTGTATGCATCCCTAAAATACCGGATTGCGGCGGGTTCAAGATGGGTGAGGACATCAGAGACCCGTAAACACCGCCATTGGATATCGTGAACGTTCCGCCGGACATATCATCCATGGATAACTGACCATCGCGGGCTTTTGCGCCAAGCGCGCCAATGCCCTTCTCGATGCCGCCGAGTGACAGCTCGTCACAATCGCGCAGAACCGGAACGACAAGGCCTTTATCCGTGCCTACCGCAATGCTGATATCATAGTAATTCTTGTAAATGATATCTGTACCGTCAATTTCCCCATTGACTGACGGGACATCTTTTAGGGCTTGAACAACGGCCTTCACGAAGAAGGACATAAAGCCGAGTTTCACGCCGTGGCGTTTAATAAACAGCTCTTTATATTGGCTTCGCATATCCATAATCGCAGACATGTCCGCTTCATTATAGGTCGTCAGCATAGCTGCCGTATTCTGTGCATCTTTAAGACGGCGGGCGATGGTCTGGCGAATGCGCGTCATACGAACGCGGTCCTCGCGCGGTCCGGTATCACGCGGCGAGTTGCTTTCTTTTCGCGGCGCAGCAGGCGTAGATTTTGAGGCAGGCTCGGATTTTGGTGGGTTGGCTTTCGCTTTGAGCGCATCAGCTTTCGTGATGCGGCCATCTTTCCCGGTCCCCTTGATAAGAGCCGTGTTCAACCCGTTATCCCGAATAATTTTTGCAGCGGCCGGCATGACTTTAATATCATCCGGAATCGAGCCCTGATTGGTTGCGGGCACGCCGCCTACACCGCCGCCTTCATCTCCGGATTTATCATTTGAAACACCGGACGGCGCAGCGGAATCGCTCTCACCTAATTTACACAGCGTTTCGCCAACTTTGGCGATATCGCCTTCGGCTTTTAAGATTTCCGTAATCACGCCTGCACGCGGTGCGACGAGTTCTTGCGCAGCTTTATCTGTTTCCAACTCAACAATGGCTTGGTCTTTTTCGACGGCATCGCCGACAGCAACCATCCAACCGGCCACCGTGACTTCAGAAACGCTTTCGCCGACATTTGGTACGTCGATATTCAATGCAGGACCGGACCCTGTTGATGTTTTGGACGCCGGCGCCTTCGTTTGCGCTTTGACCTCAGCATCGCCTTTCGCAGCTTTGGCTTTCCCGGAGCCTGATCCCAATTTTGCGATCAATTTCCCGACCTCAGCATTTTCGCCTTCAGCGACGAGAATTTCGTCCAGCACTCCATCTTCAGGAGAGACAAGCTCTTGCGCGGCTTTGTCTGTTTCCAGCTCAACCAACGGCTCGTCTTTTTTAACGGTGTCGCCAACGGCTTTAAACCACTGCGCAATCGTCACTTCACTGACGCTCTCGCCGACATTTGGGATTGTGATATCTGTCATGGGGTTTTCCTAACTAGACGTCTATTTTGCAAACGCGCCATCAATGATGGCTTGCTGTTCTTTTTTATGTTTGGTGCTGATACCGGTCGCTGTTGAGGCGGCGGAGGCGCGGCCAATGTAGCGCGGGCGGGTATTTCTTGCGCTGATGGCAATCAAGCTCTCTTCCAGGAACGGTTCGATAAACGACCACGCGCCCATATTTTTCGGCTCTTCCTGACACCAGACCATATCGGCATTTTTGAAACGTGTCAGCTCTTCCTGGATCGCATCATCCGGATAGGGGTAAAGCTGTTCTACACGGAGCAGATAAATGTCATTCCGTCCGAGCGCTTCGCGCGCTTCGAACAGGTCGTAATAAACTTTACCCGAGCACAGAATTACGCGTTTAATCTTGTTATCGGCCGCCAGTTTAATCTGGCTGATTTCCGGATTATATTCCGCATCATCCCAAAGGAGACGATGAAATTCACTGCCCGGGCCCATTTCTTCAAATGTCGAGACACAGAGCTTATGACGCAGGAGCGATTTAGGACTCATATTGATGAGCGGTTTGCGGAAGTTACGTTTCACCTGACGGCGCAGCGCATGGAAATAATTGGCCGGCGTCGAAATATTCGTAACCTGCATATTATCTTCGGCGCATTGCTGGAGATAACGTTCGAGACGGGCCGAACTATGTTCCGGTCCCTGCCCTTCATAGCCGTGCGGCAAAAGCATCACGAGGCCTGACATACGGAGCCATTTCTGCTCGGCAGAGCTGATGAACTGATCGACCATGACTTGCGCGCCATTGGCAAAATCCCCGAATTGCGCTTCCCAAATTGTCAGCGCATTTGGTGCGGCAGTTGAAAATCCATATTCAAACCCAAGGACAGCTTCTTCGGAAAGATGTGAGTTCAAGACCTGATAATATTCATTTGCCTCTGACAAATTATTCAGCGGGCAATATTTCTCTTCTGTTTTCTGATCGATCCAATTGGATTGACGCTGGGAGAATGTTCCACGCTCTGAATCCTGACCTGAAAGCCTGACAGGATGGCCATCGGAAATGAGCGTCCCAAAGGCCAAATGCTCGGCCAGACCCCAATCGATATCTCTGCCTCTTTCGACCTTTTCAGCCCGGGCTTTTATGATACGTTTTAGCGTCCGGTGCATATTTAGAGAATTGGGGACTTTAACAATCTGCTGACCAATGGCTTTCAACTGATCAATCTCAACGGCCGTGTCGGCGCGGCGCTTCCCGTCTTTTTCCGTTGGCAAAGAAATCCCTTGCCAAACGCCTTGCAGCCAGTCCGGCTGCTTGGTCTCATAGGATTTGGCTTCGTCGAAATCCTTATCCAATTTAGCGTAAAAATCGTCCATCAGCTTTTGCGCGCCGGCCTCCGTCAGATCGCCTTGCGCAATCAAACGCTCGGCATAAATCTGGCGCGTGGACGGTCGGCCATCAATGGCTTGATACATAATGGGCTGAGTGAATGATGGATCGTCGCCCTCATTATGACCATAACGGCGATAGCAAATAATATCGAGTACGACATCTTTGCCGAATTTCTGGCGGTATTCCGTCGCTACGCGAGCGGCGAAAACAACCGCTTCCGGATCGTCGCCATTAACATGGAAGACGGGCGCTTCGACCATGAACGCCACATCAGAACAATATTGACCTGAGCGATATTCATCCGGCGTCGTTGTAAATCCAATCTGATTATTGACGATCACATGGATCGTCCCGCCCGTGCGGTAACCTACCAGTTGCGAGAGCTGGAAAGTTTCCATGACAACGCCCTGCCCGGCAAAGGCGCTGTCGCCGTGGAGAATAACCGCCATGACCTGCTCGGGATTATGGGACTGATATGTGCCCGACGCCATCTGCTGTTTTGCCCGGGTTTTACCGATGACGACAGGTGCAACAACTTCCAAATGGGACGGGTTTGGCGCGAGCGAGAGATGGACCTTATTGCCATCGAATTCGCGGTCATCGGAGACGCCCAAGTGGTATTTCACGTCACCCGAACCAAAGTCTTCTGCACCGGCAGCGACGCCGCCCAAAAATTCGTAGAATATCGCGGAATATGGCTTTTGCATGACGGCAGCCATAACGTTCAACCGTCCGCGATGCGGCATCCCGAAATTGATATCTTTCAAGCCGAGCTGGCCGCCGCGTTTGATAATCTGCTCCAACGCCGGCAGCAGGCTTTCCGCCCCGTCCAGACCGAAACGTTTCGTGCCGGGATATCGTTTATGGATGAGCTGCTCAAAGGTCTCGCCTTCAATTAGCTTTTGCAAAATTGCGAGACGTCCAGGTTTGGAGAAACTGATCTCTTTTTCGGGCCCTTCTAAGCGCTCCTGAATCCAGGATTTTTCTTCCGGATTGGACACTTGCATAAACTGAACGCCCAAGGTCGAACAATATGTCCGCTTGAGGATATCCATAATCGTGGACAGCGTCGCGGTTTCTAGACCCAAAACGCCGTCGATGAAAATTTCACGGTCCATATCTTCGGAACCAAAACCATAGGTCTCGGGGTCGAGCTCTGGATGGGACCCCGGCTTTTGCAAACCGAGCGGGTCCAAATCGGCAATTAAATGCCCACGCGCGCGGTAGGCACGGATAAGCATGAGCGCGTGAAGCGAATCCTTCGCCGCTTGCTCGGCTTCAGAGTCGGATAGGTTTGGCCGCGCGACTTTAACGGCCTGAACGGCAGCAGCACTATCGCCCCAATCGCCGGTTAGCGCAGAGGTCAGCTCGGGCGCCGGATCGGAGGTATAGGCCTCGCGTTTCCACGACGGACCTGCAGCGTTCTTTCTGGCATTGCGGGCGTCCTCACCGAGACTGTCGAAATAGGCGCGGAAGGATGGATCAACGCTGCCGGGGTTTTCGGCATAGCGCGCTTGCATTTGCTCCAAATAAGCGGCGTTTCCACCGTCGAGGAAGAGCGTGTCCAGGAAGTCTTGGTTCCGTTCAGAACGGTCGGTCATGCGGGTAAGCCTTGGCTTGGGTCAGACGAAATCTTTAATCGCTCTAGCAGTGTAAAAACGTAGTGTCACCGACGGATTTCTGTATTCTTGTAACACTTATGTGGGGTTCACATCTTGTGACCTTGAGACACAAAAAGCCGCCCTTTTCAGAGCGGCTTCGGTAATCAGATGCGAAGGACTTACCCGTTCAGCACGTCCATCATCGTCACGCCAAGCTTAGCCGGGCTGTCAGACACACGAATGCCTGCTTTTTCCATAGCTGCAATCTTATCTTCCGCGCCGCCTTTGCCACCGGACACAATCGCGCCGGCATGGCCCATTGTGCGTCCCGGAGGGGCTGTGCGGCCTGCGATGAAGCCAACCATTGGCTTGGAAATGCCCTTCTTCGCCATATGCGCAACATATTCAGCAGCTTCTTCTTCTGCGGATCCGCCGATTTCGCCGATCATGATGATCTGCTTCGTCTCGTCATCGTGGAGGAAAAGCTCCAAGCAATCGATGAAGTTTGTGCCGTTGATCGGATCCCCGCCAATACCAATCGCCGTTGTCTGGCCCAAGCCGACTTGGGTGGTTTGGAAGACAGCTTCATACGTCAGCGTGCCCGAGCGCGAAACGACGCCGCAGGTGCCTTTTTTGAAAATCTTACCCGGCATGATGCCGATTTTGCACTCGTCCGGGGTCAATACGCCGGGACAGTTCGGACCGATCAGACGGGATTTGGACCCAACCAGCGCGCGCTTAACAGGTATCATGTCAGAGACAGGAATGCCTTCCGTAATCGCGATGATGAGTTCCATTTCGGCGTCGATCGCTTCCATGATGGAGTCAGCTGCAAAACGCGGCGGCACATAAACGACAGAGGCCGTTGCGCCCGTGGCGTGTTTTGCTTCGGCAACCGTGTCAAAGTTCGGGAGACCCAAATGCGTCGTGCCGCCTTTACCCGGCGTCACACCGCCAACCATTTTGGTGCCATATTCCATGGCTTGTTCCGTATGGAACGTCCCGGTTTTTCCGGTCATCCCCTGCGTGATGACCTTGGTGTCTTTGTTAATTAATACTGACATACTTTAACGCTCCTCGCGCTTTATTAAATTCGTCAAGTTCTCACCGCCGATGCTTAAATATCGAATTTCCTTCGTTTTAAGACTGGTTGTGCACTTTATTTCTTCTTCTACAGCAGGGTCATTCCAAACAAAAAGCAACCCGTCATTATTTGTATATTTTGAAGTTGTTCCCAACTGTATGAATTGGGCTTGTTTCCAATCAACCTCTATATTCAGCTTATGATTCAGTGCTTGTTCACAAAACTCACCTGCCGTTGCTTTGGTTTCCTCAGAAACTGAGTCGTCTCCAATCAGCAACATCAAAACGCCAACAGGCAATATGATCGCTACGCAAATTAGCCACTCTTTCAGCGTCACGATTAGCCTTTAACTGCCGCCACGATCTTCTGAGCGGCGTCATCCAGGTCATCCGCAGCAATCACGTTGAGACCTGAATTTTTTATGATCTTTTTACCGGCTTCGACGTTAGTGCCTTCGAGGCGCACAACAAGCGGGACTTGCAGGCCGACTTCTTTGACCGCGTCCACAGCACCTTGCGCAATGATATCGCATTTCATGATACCGCCGAAGATGTTGATGAGGATGCCTTCGACCTTGTCGTCGGATGTCAAAATTTTGAACGCTGCAACAATGTTCTCTTTCGTCGCGCC
>ENA-ORXM01000960-ORXM01000960.1-marine-metagenome-genome-assembly--contig:-NODE-960-length-44169-cov-6.033793_pt1 | contig 44169 bp, 41 predicted proteins | sample MGYA00237867_ERZ511480 | MGnify/ENA primary metagenome ERZ511480 (study PRJEB26309, sample SAMN06266103) | marine metagenome | isolation source: Algal blade | place: United Kingdom:Sidmouth, United...
CTGAATAATCTGCTCTGTTACTTGCAGATTGTCGCAACAGTGACAACACTGACGTGCCAAACTAAGTTATATCCATTTACTTTGTTATAGAGTAGTTGGCATCACTTAAACGCGAGGCACCTAACATGAGCTCTCTTCATTCCACCACTGACTTGAGTCACGCTGCAGTCAATTTGGGTCATTGGCCAGAACGCGTGGATTTAGCAGCGGCCTTCCGTTGGACTGCACGACTGAACATGCACGAAGCGGTCGCCAATCATTTCTCGCTGGCGGTTAATGATAGTGGAACGCAGTTCTTGATGAACCCAGATCAAGCGCACTTCTCGCGTATCAAAGCCTCTGATCTACTGTTGTTAGACGCTGAAGACCCTAGCACTTTGACTGGTCCAGACGCTCCTGATCCCACCGCTTGGGGCTTGCACGGTTCGATTCACCGGCACTGCGCGCATGCCCGTTGTGTGATGCATGTGCATTCGATACACGCCACTGTACTTGCCAGCTTAAAAGACTCACGTTTGCCGGCCATCGACCAGAATAGCGCTACGTTTTTTAATCGCACCGTCATCGATGAGCACTACGGTGGCTTGGCATTTGAAGCGGAAGGCGAGCGCTGCGCTGCTCAACTGACTGATCCGAGCAAAAAAGTCATGATCATGGGTAACCACGGTGTGTTGGTGATTGGCGATTCAGTCGCCGATACCTTCAACCGCTTGTATTATTTTGAGCGGGCGGCCGAAACCTATATTCGTGCCCTACAAACCGGCCAGCCACTGCGAGTGATGAGTGATGAAATTGCCGAAAAAACAGCCCAAGAGTTAGAAGGCTACCCAGCGCAAGCCGTGCGACATCTGCAGGAGTTAAAAGCTATTTTGGACGACGAAAATAGCAATTACGCCAGCTGAACGCCTTCGTCACTTCATGTCTGATGTGGGCCTGTGGTGTGCTGCATCGGTTATTCAAATAGTTAGATTTGCGTAGGGCGATAGTACTGGTCTGTTGCTTCGGCAGCTTTTACAGTTGCTCTAGCTCAAACCAATACAGGTCGTTGTGATGTCCTACTCCGCATTTTCTGTCTTTCGCCATGCGTTGACGGGCAATAAACACTGGCCACGGGCTTGGCGTGATCCCGAGCCAAAAAAGCACTACGACGCGATCATCGTTGGTGGTGGTGGGCACGGGCTGGCCACCGCTTATTATTTGGCCAAAGAACACGGCGTCACAAACGTTGCGGTACTCGAAAAAGGCTATTTGGGCGGCGGTAATGTGGGGCGCAATACCACCATCGTGCGCTCTAACTACATGCTTGATGGCAATGGCCCATTTTACGAGTTGGGCATGAAGCTGTGGGAGCAGCTTTCGCTGGAACTGAATTACAACGTCATGTTCAGCAGCCGAGGCGTGATCAATCTGGCTCACAGCAAAAGTCAGTTTGACGCCTTTGCCCGGCGGGGCAATAGCATGCGATTGAACGGCATTGATGCGGAATTGATGACGCGTGAGCAAGTGCGTCAGCAAGTGCCGCATCTCGACTTTAGTGAGCAAGCTCGATTCCCTATATTTGGTGGCCTGTGCCAGCCTCGCGGTGGCACGGCGAGGCACGATGCGGTGGCTTGGGGTTATGCGCGTGCCGCAGATCAACTCGGGGTGGATCTGATTCAAAACTGCGAAGTCACCGGTTTTATACGAGAGGAAGGTGCGATCGTTGGTGTGCAGACTAGTCGAGGAGAAATCCGTGCAGGTAAGGTTGGCTTGGCGGTGGCGGGCAATACCAGCGTAGTAGCTGCCAAAGCAGGTCTTGAGCGACTGCCCATCGAAAGCCACGTATTACAAGCCTTTGTCACCGAGGCGTATAAACCCTTTGTCGATACAGTGGTCACGTTTGGGGCGGGCCACTTTTATATTTCTCAATCAGACAAAGGAGGGCTCGTGTTTGGCGGTGATATTGACGGCTACAATAGCTACGCACAGCGCGGCGCTTTGTATGTTGCTGAAGATGTGATCACGGCGGGTCTCGCCATATTTCCACAATTGGGCCGTCTCAAACTACTGCGCAATTGGGGTGGCATCATGGATATGTCGATGGATGGCTCCCCGATTATCTGCAAAACCGATATACCTGGCTTGTATTTAAATGGAGGCTGGTGCTACGGCGGCTTTAAGGCGACACCTGCTTCAGGCTGGTGTTTTGCTCACACCATGGCAACAAATGAACCACACCCAATGAACGCAGCTTACACGCTGGATCGTTTCAGTCGCGGATACACTATCGACGAAAAAGGCGTCGGCCCTGTGCCGGCACATCACTAGGGTGTTGATATCATGATAAGAATTAATTGCCCCCATTGTGGTGTGCGTGATCACACCGAATTCACCTACGGTGGCGACGCCACAGTGCAGCGTCCTGATGCAGACAACTCTGACGCTTCTGCTTGGTATAGTTACGTCTATGAACGCGATAATCCTCGTGGCCCACACCGCGAGCTCTGGCAGCACAGTCAGGGTTGTCGATGTTGGCTCGAAGTTGAACGCCATACCGTGAGTCACGAGATAATCGATGTACGTCTTGCCGCTGGTGGTTCGGTGTCTGGAGGCGCGCGATGAAAGAACAATCGCATCGGCTGCCCAAGGGTGGTCAGATAGACCGCAGCCACAGCATAGACTTTGTCTATAATGAGACAAACTACAAGGGCCATCCTGGTGATACATTGGCATCGGCACTGTTGGCCAACGGTGAAAATGTTCTGGCTCGTAGCTTTAAGTACCATCGACCGCGTGGTGTTTATAGTGCGGGACCTGAAGAGCCATCGGCACTGTTGACGGTAGGCTATGGACCGCGTCGCGAGCCGAACACACAAGCTACGGTGCAGCCTTTGTATCAAGGCTTAGTCTCCAGTAGCCAAAACTGCTGGCCGTCGCCGCGCTTTGATTTAGGCGCGGTGAACAGCTTGCTCGCACCGTTTCTAAGCGCGGGTTTCTACTACAAAACGTTTATGTGGCCAGGGCTAAAAGGCTGGATGCACTACGAGAAGTTCATTCGCAAAGCTGCAGGTATGGGTGAAGCCAGTCGCAACCCTGACCCTGATCGATACGAAAAGAGCCACGGTTTTTGTGATGTGCTGGTGGTGGGGGCAGGGCCAGCAGGTTTGATGGCAGCCAAAAGCGCAGCTGCATCGGGAGCGCGTGTGTGGCTTGTTGATGAACAGCTACGCATGGGCGGGCAACTAAACCGTGAGACCTATGTCATCGACGCTATGCCTGCCACTGAGTGGGTACATGAAACGCTAAATACCCTAGCGCAAAATCCGCGGGTAAAACTACTCAGTAACTCGACTGTTTTTGGAGCGTACGACGGCCAGACGTTCGGCGTAGTTGAGCGCTGTGGAGCCGAGCAGCTCAAACCTGAGACGCGTCAGCGAATGTGGTTGTTGCGTGCCGCTCAGGTGGTGTTGGCTACTGGCTCCATTGAGCGGCCGATGGTGTTTGCTAACAACGACCGACCAGGTGTGATGCAGGCTAACGCGGTGCGGGCTTATAACAACCAATACGGTGTGGAGTGTGGCCGTCGCACACTGGTTTTTGCTAATAACAACAATGCTTATCGCACCGCTTTTGATCTGATAGATAGTGGTCAAAATATTGTTGCGGTGGTGGATAGCCGCGCTAACGTTGATCAACACCTTATTGCTAAGCTTAATGATTTTGGAGTTCAGCATTTTGTTGGCAGCGCTGTGCAAGATGTCAAAGGCAAGCAGAAAATCAGCGCCGCACAAGTGTGTGATCTTGCTGGCAAACAACAATCGGCTTTGATCGATTGTGACTGTATCGCTGCTTCCAGCGGTTGGTCACCCAATGTGCAGTTGCACAGTATGGTCGGAAGTAGGCCGCGCTTTGACGAGCCGAACTTGGCGTTTGTTCCTAGTAATATGCCGGCTGGTTACCATAGTGCAGGAGCATGTACGGCGAGTTTTTCTCTGCAAGACTGCCTCCAGCAGGGTGTTTCAGCGGGAGCGAAAGCTGCGCAAGCAGTTGGCTTTTCGCCGGCTGATGTTGTTGTGCCGACATCGGGTGAGGATACGCTGCCGATGGCCGAGGCCATGTGGCAGGTGCCCGGAGGTAAAGCAAAGAGTTTTGTTGATCTGCAGCACGATGTTGCCGTTTCGGATATCGAATTGGCACACCGTGAGGGCTATCAATCGGTTGAGCATCTGAAGCGTTACACCACACTCGGAATGGCTGGGGAGCAAGGTCGTAACAGCAACCTTAACGCACTTGCATTGATGGCGCAGTGTCGTGGAGAGCCGATAGGTGCTGTTGGAACGACGACTTTTAGGCCGCCCGTGTCGCCGGTGGCAATGGGTGTGTTTGCCGGTCAAGATCGAGGTCAACACTATCGCCCCTTTAGGCGCTCTGCGATGCAGGCTTGGCACGATGCACGTGGTGCTGTGCTGCAAGAAGTTGGCATGTGGCGGCGTGCTCAGTATTACCCTATTGGCGGCGAAAGTATCGACGAAGCTTACCAGCGCGAGACAGCCCACGTGCGTGCAAAGGTCGGCGTGGTCGATGTGAGCTCACTGGGTAAAATTCAAATCAATGGACCAGATTCCGCCGAGTTTCTAAACAGAATTTACGTAAACAATTGGTTAAAGCTGCCCGTTGGTAGAGCGCGTTATGGGGTTATGCTGCGTGAAGACGGCATGGTGTTGGATGACGGTACTACCTCGCGTTGGGGTGAGCATGATTACTTGATGACCACGACCACCGCCAATGCTGGTCCGGTGATGACGCACATGGAGTATCTGCTGCAAGTGGTTTGGCCAGATTTGCGTGTGCGGCTAAGTTCTGTCACTGAGCAGTGGGCTGGTATGGCAGTAGCAGGGCCCTTGAGTCGTGATTTATTACAAGGCTGTGTTGCAGATTTGGATTTGAGCAATGATGCCTTTCCGTTTATGGCGGTAGGTAATGGGAAAATCGACAACGTACCAGTGCGTGTTTTGCGAATCAGTTTTTCTGGTGAAATGGCGTATGAAGTATACGCGCCCGCAGGTTTTGGGCAAGGCGTGTGGGAAGCGATAATCCGAGCCGGTGAGATATACGACATATCTCCTTATGGCACGGAGGCTCTTGGCGCATTGCGCATCGAAAAAGGTCACGTCACGGGTGCGGAGCTGGATGGTCGCACCACGCTAGGTGATGTGGGCATGGCTGCTATGGCCAATAGCAAAAAAGACTTTATCGGCCGAGCAATGATGCAGCGAGAAGGCTTAAACGATTCTGTTAGACCCGTGCTGTCCGGTTTCAAATCGGTCAATCCGCGGGAAGCGCTGCAAGCAGGTGCGATCTTATTGAATTCTGCAGAGATGAGCGCGGGTGCTGATAAATTGGGCCATATAACTTCGGTTAGCTATAGTCCAGAAGTGGGTGGCAATATTGCCTTGGGCTTTTTGCGTGACGCGGTCGCAAGGCGCGGTGAACGTGTTTTTGCAGCATACCCACTGCGAGACACGGTCATCGAGGTGGAGGTGTGTGAGCCTTGCTTTGTGGATGCCACAGGAGGGCGAATGCGTGATTAAGCCAATCTCGGCCCTAGCGGCTACGGCAGATGTGAAAACGGGCGAGCAACTGCAGCTACGTGAAATTCAGGGTCGCGGTTTGTGGCAAGTTGATGCGTGGGCGAGCAGCGATGACAAGGTGCGCGAAATGTTACGGCAAAGTACCGGCATGGGTGTCGCGTCAAGCAGTGGCGCGGCCGTAGTGCGGGATGAAAGTCGATTGATGTGGGCAGGGCCTGCGCGATATTGGCTTGTACTAGAAAATGACAGTAATGTTCCTGAGAAATTGGCAGATATGTTTACTGTTGAAGACGGTCATTTGATTGATCTCAGCCATAGCCGCACGGTTATTCAGCTTCGAGGCCCTGCAGCACAAACTGTTTTGCAAAGTGGTATTGCGGTTGATTTGCATCCAGATGCATTTAAACCACAACAAGTGATATTGACAGGGCTTGCACATCACACGCCTGTGACACTGCATCGTATCGCGGAACAGCACTTTGAATTGTACGTCTATCGGAGTTATGCGCAGCACACTTTGGAGTGGTTATTGGAAGTGGCTAAGCCGTTGGGCGTTGATTGGACGTCAGCTAGCTGATTGAGCTTTGAGTTAAGTCAAACGCTTTAGCGGAGGCGCCGGAAATTTCGGCGCCTTTGTTGTCGCTGTTTTACAATATTGCCAAGCGTAATAAATACGCAACCACAGACAATGCGGCAACACTGGCCAACCAAATGCCTACAAACCACAGTAACTTACTTTTAGTTGTTGCTTCACTCATCAGTGATAACCCTCCGATGGCTTGACCTTGCCGCGAAACACGTAATACGCGTAAGCGGTATAGATCAAGATTATGGGGACCAAAACGACGGTTCCCGCCAAGGCGAATAGCAAGCTAGACTCTGGCGCCGCCGCGTCCCAGATGGTGACTGACGGCGGAACAAGGTGTGGAAAAAAACTGATGCCGATACCAATAAAACACAGTAAAAAAAGTAACAGTGAGTAAATGAAGGGACTGGCCTCGTGGTGATCTCGCAGCCCGATATACAAGCCACGGGCCACCCATAGTATGAGCACTGGCATGATGACGGCGAGCACCACGGATGGCCAGCTAAACCAGCGGTGAAAATACACAGGGTCTTGGAAGGGAGTGAGCAGGCTTACTACACCCATAAGTACTAACGTGGCAACGGCTGTTACTTTGGCGTAAGAGCGCATCTGACTTTGCAGGTGGTGTTCTGTTTTTAAAATAAGCCAAGTAGAACCCAAAAGTGCGTAACCCACGACAACTGCAACACCAACCAATAGACTAAAAGGTGTCAACCAGTCCCACCAACCGCCACTGTAGCTTCTACCACTGACGCTAATACCCTGCACAAGTGCACCAAGGGTGATGCCCTGCATCATCGCCGCGACAGTTGAGCCGCCAGCAAAAGCAAAGTCCCAGACACCTTTCCAGCGGGTTGTTCGCCAGCGATATTCAAAAGCGACACCACGGAAGACTAGCGCTAACAACATTATGGTGATTGGCATGTACAAGGCTGTCAGGATGAGTGAGTAGGCCAGCGGGAAGACCGCAAACAGTCCGCCGCCGCCTAATACCAGCCAGGTTTCATTGCCATCCCATACTGGCGCTACAGTGTTCATCATCACATCGCGATGCTCTGTTTCACGGGCGAAGGGAAAAAGTATGCCCAAGCCCAGATCAAAGCCATCGAGCACAACGTAAGTTAAAACGGCAAAGCAAATGATGCCGGCCCACACCAAGGCGAGATCAATTTCCATTGTTGTTCTCCTGCTGAGTTCCTATGATACTGGGGTTCATTTGCGCTGCGGGAGTAATGCCAGCTGAGCGAATAGGTCCATCGTTTAAGCCCAGATTCGCCGTTCCCGGTAACTTTTTCATCATGCGCAGAATGTAGAAAGTCCCAGCGCCAAAAACAAAAAAGTACACCACTATGAAGCCAAGGAATGAAGCTGACACGGCAGGTGCGGCGATAGGTGAGAGAGAGTCAGAGGTGCGCAATAAGCCGTAGACTGTGTAGGGCTGTCGGCCCACTTCGGTGGTGATCCATCCAGCGAGAACAGCGATAAACCCACTTGGGCCCATCGCAAGTGTGGTTCGAAGTAGCCAAGTGTCGTTGTACAGTCGTTTTTTCCAGCGGCGCCAAGCGGCCCAAATTCCAACTCCGAGCATGCTGAACCCAATGGCGATCATGATTCGAAAACTCCAGAAAACGATCGCAACGGGAGGCTCGTTTTCATCCGGGACGGTATCCAGCCCGTCCAGAGGGGCGTTGAGGTCGTGCTTGAGAATCAAGCTCGATAACTTGGGTATTTGCACGGCGTAGTCGATACGCTTTTCTTCACTGTTGGGGATGCCGAACAAAATGAGCGGCGCTCCATCAGGGTGACTGTCATAGTGTCCCTCCATGGCCATGATTTTGATGGGTTGATGTTCAAGGGTGTTTAGGCCGTGCTCGTCGCCCGCCAGTATTTGAATCGGAGTCACCAAAATAGCCATCCACATGGCCATTGAAAACATCAAGCGCGAAGGGGCATGGGTTGAGTCTCGCAATAGATGCCAGCTGCCGACAGCGGCAACCACAAAAGCGGTTGTCAGATAGGATGCCAGTACCATGTGCACTAAGCGATAAGGGAACGATGGGTTGAACACTATCAACCACCAATCCAGCGGGGCAAATTGACCCACATCGTTTATTTCATAGCCCACGGGTGTCTGCATCCATGAGTTAACCGAAAGTATCCAAGTGGCGGACATCAACGTGCCAAAGGCCACCATGGCTGTGGCAAACATATGTAGCCCGGGCCCAACGCGTTCTCGGCCAAAAAGCATAATGCCCAGAAACCCAGCCTCTAGGAAAAAAGCAGACAACACCTCGTAGGCCATGAGTGGGCCTAAAATTGGTCCGGTCTTATCGGCAAATACACTCCAATTGGTTCCAAATTGATAGGACATGACTATTCCCGATACCACTCCCATTGCAAATGCGATGGCGAAAATCTTCTTCCAGTACTCAAAGAGGGTGAGGTAGTTTTGCTTGTGGGTTTTTAACCACAAGGCATTCAGCACAGCAAGGTAGCTGGCTAGTCCAATTGAAAATGAGGGAAAAATGATGTGGAACGATATCGTAAACGCAAACTGTGCGCGTGCGAGATGCTCGGCGGACAGGAAATCCATTGTGCAGGCCTTCTGGTGAAGAGTGAACAGTGATTCAAACAATAAATTTATACTATCAAATGGAATATTAGAAATGTACCTTTTATAATCTGTATCGTGAATTTATTGAAATATTGTACTTATCATGCACTTGTTCATCAGGAGATGATTTAGTTTTCCTGCTTTTAACGTGTATTATAAATATACTTGAAGAGCCGCGAACAAATAGGAATCTCCTTGAAACTTACTCGTTATAGCAACTACGCATTGCGCACTTTACAGCTTGCTGCTTTGCGAGCACCCGACTTGGTGCGCATAGAGGAAATGGTGCAAATTCACGCGTTGTCCAAGCCTCACGTGCGAAAAGTAGTTCATCATTTAGGCAGTGAAGGTTATCTTTTCACGCGTCGAGGTAGAGGCGGTGGCTTTCAGTTGGCGCGCGCACCTGAGTCAATTGTGATAGGTGACGTGGTGCGGTTGACAGAGGGGCCGATAGACGTTGTTGAGTGCCTAAATCCAAAAACCAATACTTGTCCTTTGATAGGTGTGTGCAAATTGTCGTTAGCTATGCAGCAGGCAAGTGATGCCTTCATGGGCGTACTCGATAATCTCACTGTCGCCGATATTGCTGCTAACAAAGCACAGTTGCTCAATCGCATTGCGCCGTTGCAGTCTCGGGACCAGCTAGAAATTGGCGAGCCACCCGTGTAGTTAAATCGCGTTCGGCAGTCACTCTTTGCTTTACCCGCTCGCTCAATAACCTGCGCTGTGTCGTACAATGTGTGCAATTCGGTTATACAAGGATTGCAAAAATGCCCCGTCGTGTTGAAGTCAATATCAAAAACCATGTGGCTGAGGTTTTGTTAAATCGCCCGGAAAAGCTCAATGCTTTGGATATGGCGTTTTTTCGCGAGCTCAGTGACGTGGGTGAATCATTAAAGGCGCGTGACGACGTGCGTGTGGTGATACTTTCCGGCTCCGGTGATAACTTTTGTGCGGGAATCGATCTGCAAAGCCTGCAAAGTGAATTGAGCAAACCAGAAGTCTTTGCTGAGAAGGCGTTAATTTTGCCCGAAGGTGAAGTGGCGAATTATTTTCAGAAACCCGCGCACGTCTGGCAGCAACTTAGGGTGCCAGTTATTGCGGCATTGCGTGGCGTTGCATTTGGCGGTGGTTGCCAAATTGCCTTGGCTGCAGATATTCGCTTTGCGGCCCCAACCACGCGCCTGTCAGTGATGGAGATCAAATGGGGCATTATTCCGGATATGGGCATCAGCCAATCATTGCAAAAGCTAGTGCGCGATGATGTGGCGCGAGAGTTGGTGTATACCGGCCGTGAAGTGAGCGCAGACGAAGCGCAGCAGCTAGGCTTGATCAGCCATATTAGCGATGAGCCACTCGAAGCTGCTCGCCAGATGGCTGCCACCATCGTGGCAAAAAACCCCGATGCTGTACGTGCGTGTAAAACGTTGTTAGATCAGGTGCCGTTACTGTCTGTTGCCGAAGGTTTGAAGTTAGAAGCACAGCTGCAATCAACAGTATTAGGTCGGCCCAACCAAGTTGAAGCCGTGCGCGCTAATATGGAAAAACGCAAGCCTGTCTTTAGCTAAATCAGAGCTTAAACTAATTAAAATTCAGAAGGTGAAAGCTGCAGTGTCATGGCTGTATACGTCGCTGGTAGCGGCGGTTATTGCTGTTGTTCGACACTGTAGCCTCGTTTTTCAAGTTGCTGCAACAAGCCGTCTTTGCCAACCAAATGCGCGGCGCCAACCAAAATAAATTCTACCGGTTCGCTTTCAATCATGGAGACAATGCTTGGCAGCCAAGCCATGTTGCGATCCACCATTAAGGCTTGGTAGATATCCGGGAAGTCTGTTAAGGGATCGAGTGCGATCTTTTTTAACTGTTCGGTATCGCCCGTGCGCCACGCGACTTTCATGTCTTTAAGAAGGCTGGGAAGCGACTCAAGCTCTGATAGCGTGTGTCGGATAAACGCGTTTTCTTGCCCTTCACCCATCATCGCAATCTTTTCTATTTGGCTCAGTGCTGTTTCCAGCTTGGCTTGCGGTTTTTGCTCTTGCAGGGCTCTGTCACTGAAAAACTGGTCAACTCCTGTGCCTGTCATGCCTAGCTTTTGTAACTCACGCAGGGTAAGTGATGTCGCCAAATAGCCAGGTTTGAATCGATTCAGGCTCTGCATTGATAAGCCTTCTTGTATGAGGTATTCGTTGAGAGCTTGATGGGTGTTGTAGTCCAGCTTCTGCTCGAGGGTGGTACCTTTTGGGTACAACAAGTAGCGTGACATTTTTTGTTGAAACGCGGGCTCTTGCAGCAATTGGATATCGGTTTCAAACACGACGTTGTCGGCTTGGCTGTATGCAGATTCGAACGCATCGGGAAGAGGGTAATCAGAGGCGCTCAATATGTGGATGGTACCGCCAATGTACAGCACGTTCTCAGCGGAGCTAATTTTCCACACGGGACTTTTGGCGGCAACTAAGGCGGGGGCCGTTGCGGCAAGGACTAAAACTAGACAATTGCGTATAGCTCTGAACATGTTGTGACCTCTAAGTAATTCGCAGATCGCTTAGGGCTAAAAGCTGCGAGCTACGCAGAGAATGACGAGTTGACTGGCAGACCATGAAAGTCTGCTTCTAGCAGTCTTCTAGGGGTGAAGACCGCTATGTGCACTTTCAGAAATTGCTCTACCGGCAGATTAAATTTTTCGTTCGCCGTAGATGACAATGGTGTGATCGTTCATGCTGTAGCCTTTTTCTTCGGCTATTTCTGCTAGGCGTTTATCGATAATAGGGTCTGAGAATTCTTCTACGTGGCCGCTTTTAACACACACGATATGTGAGTGGTCCTTGTCTTCATCTGTTAGTTCAAACAGCGCTTGGCCGCCGTCAAAATGGCGGCGAGCGACTAAGCCTGCTGCTTCAAATTGAGTCAATACGCGATACACAGTGGCCAATCCCACTTCGCTGTCGGCTTCGATCAGGCGTTTATAGACATCCTCAGCACTGAGGTGGCGGTGATCGCTCGCCTCTAGGACTTCCAATACACGCAAACGCGGTAGCGTGACTTTTAGGCCGGCTTCTTTGAGGTTTTGAGTGGACATGAATTCTCCTGCTAAGTAGCGGCAGTATAACCCAGCTGAGCATTAGAGTTCAGAATTCACGTGTCTTCGGCAAAAGTGCCTTATGCGGTGCTATTTGTACCGGGTCTAGAGCGGCGAATCGCTTGTGACAGGATAACCACCGGAATCAATCCGCAAAAAACTATCGTCAATGCCGGCAGGGCGGCTTCAGCAAGACGTTCATCGGAGGCGAGTTCGTAGGTGCGCACAGCCAAAGTGTTGAAATTGAACGGGCGCAAAACGAGGGTGGCGGGTAGTTCTTTGAGTACATCGACAAAGACAATCAGCACCGCAGTGAGCACACTGCCACGCACTACCGGCAGATAGATACGGCGCAGTACTTGCCCCTCCGAGCAGCCGAGTGTTCTCGCCGCTTCGTCAACACTGGGTTTTATTTTTTGTAACCCTGATTCGACGGTATTGAGTGCAGCGGTTAAAAAGCGCACCGAGTAAGCAAATATCAAAGCGAACAAAGAGCCGCTCAACAGCAGGCCGGTACGTACACCGAAGGTGCTTTCGGCCCATAGATCTACAGCGTTATCCAGTGCACCTAAGGGGATTAATACACCGATGGCGACCACCGTACCGGGTATGGCGTATCCGCTGGTGCACAATCGGATGAGCGTTTGAATGACAATCGAGCGGCTGTTGCGCTGCGCCAATGCCAGCAATAGTGCAGGTACGAGAATCACTACAGCGGCGATAAAGGCCAACATTACGCTGTTGCCCATCAATTCTAGGAAGGCGCTATCAAAGCTCTTGCGCCAGTTGTTAAAAGCCATACTTGCCAAGTGCAGGGCCGGGATTACAAAGCCAAACAAAATAGGCAGTAGGCAAATGAGCGTGGATGCGTAAGCGCGCCAACCGTTCAGGCGAACTGCTTTGAGTGGCATGACGCGCTCAGTGGTGTAGTGGTATTTCGCCTGTCGCCTAGAGGCGCGTTCGAGGCCCAAAAGCGTGAGCACAAATAACAACAAAACACCGGCTAAACGCGCGGCACCTGCGGTGTCGTAGAGACCAAACCAGGTGCGAAAAATACCGGTGGTAAACGTTTGCACACCAAAATAATCGACGGTGCCAAAATCGGCCAAGGTTTCCATCATGACAAGCGCGAGGCCGGCGACGATCGCTGGTCGCGCGAGTGGTAACGCGACTCTAAAAAATGCGTTCCAGCCAGCGCAGCCCAAGGTGCGGCTGGCTTCGAGCATGCACACTGATTGATTGATAAAGGCGGCGCGCGCGAGCAAAAAAACGTAGGGGTAGAGCACCAGCGACAACATAGTCACAGCACCGCCGAGTGAGCGTACTGGTGGGAACCAATAATCGTTGCGTGACCACTGCATGCTCTCGCGCAGGCCTGTTTGCACAGGGCCGGCAAAGTCGAGCAAGCCCGTATAACTATAAGCAATAATGTAGGCGGGCATGGCCAGCGGCAGCAGCTGCGCCCATTCAAAGACGCGGCGTCCGGGGAAATCAAAGAGTGTGGCTAGCCAAGCGGTGCTTACACCCAACAGGCTAGTGCCGATGGCAACTCCCGCCATCAGTAACAAAGAATTAGTGACGTAAGTCGACAGCACGGTGTTGACCAAGTGCTGGAAGTTGCCTTCACTGGGGGAAAAAACGAAATACAGAACTGTCGCTACCGGCGTTAATATCACGGCCGCCATTAAGACGGCCGTGATTGACCACAGCCAAGAGCGTCGACTGACGCTGCTAGGTATGCCTTTGTTTGGGCTGGGTAGCGGGCTGTTTTCGCCGTTCAAACAGTGCTTACTCCCATCCGGCTCGGTCAAAAGCGCGTACCGCTTCAGCGTTGAACTCACCCAGCTTAGTAACATTCAGGGTGTCCGCTTTGAATTCACCCCAACTGGCGACAGTCTCGCTCAGTGCCACGCCCGGAACGGTAGGGAATTCACTGTTGACTTCGGCGTACCAGTTTTGTGCTTCATCGCTGCTGAGAAATTCAAGTAGCTTGATCGCGTTTCTGCGATTGGGTGAGAATTTTGTTACACCAGCTCCACTGACGTTCACGTGTGTGCCGCGATCGTCTTGGTTGGGGTAGATCAGCTCAACCGCTTGAGCAGCTGCTTTCTGCTCGGCGTCATCACCGTTCAACATCACTCCCAAGTAATAAGTGTTGGCGATCGCCAAATCACACTCGCCTGCCGCCGCGGCCAATATTTGCGCCCGGTCGTTGCCTTGTGGCTTGCGAGCCATGTTACCGCGTACGGCTTTTGCCCAAGCTTCGGCTGTCTCAACATCGCTATTGGCGATCATTGAAGCTAAAAGAGATTGGTTGTAGATGTTGCTTGAGGAGCGAACGCAGATGCTGTCAGCCCACTCGGGCTTGGCCAGGTCTTCGTAGCTTTTTAAGTTACTCACATCGACGTTTTTGGGGTTGTAAATGATGACGCGGGCGCGCTGCGACAAACCAAACCAGTTGTTTTCTGGGTCGCGCAGGTTAGCGGGAATACGCGAGGTCAATACCTTGCTTTTTATTGGCTGGAACAAACCTTCAGTTTTAGCGGCCGTGAGGTTGCCAGCGTCAACGGTCAGCAAAATGTCGGCGGGTGAATTGCGGCCTTCAGCGTGCAGGCGCTGCATCAGTGCCTTGCTGTCAGCTGTAACCAGGTTGACGGCGATTCCCGTTTCTTCTGAAAAACGCTCGAGCAGTGGGGCAATTAGTGGCTCGCCGCGTGAGGAGTAGACATTGACGGAGTCGGCAGCAATTGCAGGCTGAACTAGCATGCAAGCGGCGAGGGCTATAGAACTAAGGGTGAATCGCATGGTTAACTTTTCCTGATAGTCAAAAATCATAACATCGAGCGAATGGTATATCAAATGATAACGGTTCTCAATATGAGAATGATTAATATTTATCAAAAATTCGGTTTGAGCGCAATAACCAGTCGCTTTTAGTGCATTGATTGTGGGGCTCGCTATAAAAAAGAGACCGCAGTGGCAGGTGATCGATTGGCTCAACTACGCTCTGTTGCGGCCTCCAGAGTTATCGGCAAAAAACACGTGCATTGCTGTTTAGCTAGTGTTCACCGGATGCGCAATCAACCGTTATAATGTGTTTTTACGATATTTGTCTGCCGGAGTAAGCATGGCCCTGTTTAGCAATAGCCACGACGCTGTCTTGGAAGAGCGTCTGGAAAGTCTTGAGAAGCATCTGGATCGCGAGAATCCAGTCTTGCTCGACACCGTCAGGACCTTCAGAGAGTTGGATGAGGTGGGTCACAAAATGGCGCTGCTGACATCCAGCCAGTCCTATGCGGCACAAGTGCCTTGGTGGCCACTGGTGTCTGTACTGGGGACTTTCTCCTCGGGTAAATCGAGTTTTATCAACTGGTTCACTGGTACCAAGCTGCAAAACACGGGTAACCAAGCGGTGGATGATAAATTCACTGTAGTTAGCTATTCCAAGAACGAGCCCGGTCGTACCCTGCCTGGTTTGGCGCTTGACGCTGATTTGCGCTTTCCCTTTTTTCAGATCAGTAACGAGATCGAGCGAGTGTCTGCAGGTGAGGGGCGTCGCATCGATTCCTACCTGCAGCTCAAAACTACCGACTCTGAAAACGTGCGAGGCAAAATCATCATCGACTCCCCCGGATTCGATGCGGATCAACAGCGCACGTCTACGCTCAAGATCACCGATCAGATTATTGATCTCTCCGATTTGGTGTTGGTCTTCTTTGATGCGCGTCACCCAGAGCCGGGTGCGATGCAAGACACCTTACGTCATTTGGTTACTGAAACGATCAATCGTCCTGATTCAAATAAGTTTCTGTATATATTGAATCAAATAGACACTACCGCGCGTGAAGACAACCCAGAAGATGTAATCGCTGCATGGCAGCGGGCGTTGGCGAGTGCGGGGCTAACTGCTGGTAAGTTCTACACCATTTACAACGAAGAGGCTGCTACTCCGATAGAGGACGAGGCACTGCGTGAGCGTTTTGAAGGCAAGCGTGCTCGTGACATGGGTGAAATCATGCAGCGCATTGATCAGGTCGATGTCGAGCGTTGCTACCGCATCGTTGGTGCGCTCGAAAAACAAGCGCACCACATCGGCGAGCAAGACGTACCGAACATCAAAGAGCTGCTGCGTCAGTGGCGTCAGTGGGTGTTGGTTGGCGATGGCATCTTGGCACTGTTACTCTTCATTATCCCGTTGATCGCTTCTTTTTGGATGGGTTTGCCAGTCGGTGAGTGGCTGCTAGCGATGGTGGGTGGGGCACTCGTTGTTTGGACGCCGGTTTTAGGTTTGATCGCCGCTTTTTTGGTTGCTCACTTTTGGCTACGTGGTTTTGTTCATCGCCGTATGCAAAAACGCATGAACGACGAAGACGACTTGCGGTATAGCTTTGCTCTCAAGCGCAATACACGCTGGTGGCGCAGTGTTTTACTGACTAACCCAGTGGGTTGGGGCAAAGCTGCCCGTGCGACGATCAAGTCAGTGCACGATACATCTACTCGCTTTGTACAGAAGCTCAACGATGGTTACACCAATCCAAGCGGTATCGAAGACTAAGGTTTGTATCTATTAAACCAGCGTTTCGTTTGATTGCGGCTTTAAACGAAAGTCGCTATTGAGCTTGAGCTTTAAGGCCAGTTGAATTATCGACTGGCCTTTTTTGTTGCTCGGTTTACCTCCAGCCCGAGTGGTCCATCAGCCGAACCGCGTTGAGGTTGTTTTCTCCTAGTAGCATCTAGTTGATGGCGTCCGCTTTGAAGTTACCCAAGTTTTCCAAACGCTCGGTAATTTCGGTGCCGGGGACGACTGGGTATTCATTGTTGACCGCTGCATACCATGCTTGTGACTCTGGTTTGACTAGGAACTCGATCAGTTTGATCGCGTTGTCCTTGTTTCTGGCTGTTTTGACAACACCGGCTCCGCTGACATTGACGTGGGTGCCACGGTCCGATTTGTTGGGCCATATCACACCGATTTTCGCTGCCGCTTCGCGCTGTTCTTTGTCATCGCTCGCCAGCATGCGGCCATAATAATAGGTGTTCACCATAGTCAGGTCACACGCGCCAGCCGCTATCGCGAGCAACTGTTCAGTGTCACCGCCCGCTGGTGATTGTGCGAGGTTTGCGACTATGCCTTCGATCCATTTACCGGTCTCTTCCTCGCCGTTGGCGATCAACATTGAGGCGACCAATGATTGGTTGTACACGGCGTTGGAGCTGCGCAGGCAGAGCGTGTTCTTCCACTCACTGTTGGCGAGATCTTCGTAGCGCTTGATGTTGCTCGGGTCTGTGCGTTCAAGCGAGTAGAAAATAGGGCGAGCGCGTCTGGACAGGCTATACCATAGGTTGTCAGGGTCGCGTAGGTTTTCAGGGATCTCTCGCTCTAGTATCTCGCTATAGATAGGTTGAAGAACGTTGCCGGTCTTCGCTCTGTGCAGGCGGCCAGCGTCGACAGTGATAAAAATATCAGCAGGTGTAGTAGCTCAGACTTGATCTGACAGTTACCCGTTTTTCTTCGGTGCCTGGCAGTTTAGATTTGAGCTAAATTCTTCTCAGCCCAAATCGTTTTACCCTCAAGCAAAGTGTCCATGGGCGTTTTGCCGCAGCACATCTTGCCTTGATGAGTTCGGTCATTGTTATAGTATTCCATCCACTCGTCTAGATCTTTTTGTAGCTCCTCCAGACTCGAGTACAGTTTCTTGCGGAAAGTGATTTGGTAGAACTCGTTCAAGATCGTTTTATGAAAGCGCTCGCAGATACCATTCGTCTGCGGTGACATTGCTTTTGTCTTGGTGTGATCAATGTCGTTGATGGCTAGATAGAGCTGGTAATCATGCTGATCAACTCGACCGCAATACTCCGTTCCTCGATCGGTCAGGATTCGAAGCATAGGCAGCTCTTGCTGCTCAAAAAATGGCAAAACCTTATCGTTCAGTACATCAGCAGCCGTGATTGGTGTCTTGGTTGTATAGAGCTTGCAGAAAGCAACTTTGCAGTAAGTGTCAACAAACGTTTGCTGGTAGATACGGCCTACGCCTTTGAGGTTACCGACGTAGAACGTGTCTTGAGAGCCCAGATAGCCTGGGTGTGCGGTTTCAATCTCACCGCACGCTTCGTCATCGTGTTTCTTCTTCTCAAGAGCTGCGACTTGGGCATCGCTGAGAATAATTCCGTCGCTCGCTACCTTTTCTTCCAGCGCTTTTAAGCGTTTCTTGAAGTTCTCGAGGTTGTGACGAACCCAGATCGAGCGAACACCACTGCCAGAGACAAACACGCCAACCTTTCTCAGCTCATTGCTGGTGCGATGTTGTCCATGAGCTGGCTGATCGACAGCGTAAGCCACAACGGCTGCTTCAGTCGATTCATCGACTCGATTCTTGGTGTTCGAGGTTCTACGGCTCTTGTTGATGAGGTTGTCGATACCGCCTTCTTCAACCAGTTCCTGATAGCGATAGAACGTGTCGCGAGACACGCCCATCACCTTACAGGCCTTGGAGACGTTACCGAGTTCCTCGGCCAGATTGAGCAAGCCCGCTTTGTGTTTGATGATGGGGTTGTTAGTATGAAGTATGAGAGTTACCTTTTGTTTTGATTTAAGATTCGACACCTTTATCAAAACGGGTAACTCTCACTTTTTCAAGTCGATTTGTCAGATCAAGTCGAGACTTCTACAGTTACAGCGATGAGTGCAGCCTTTTTTGTCGTGGCTAGTCTCAGTGGATTCGGCTTTTTAGTCGCGACACTTATCTTGTTGGTGGGTAGTGGTTTGCCACTCTGGTTATTGCTGACAACGCGGTATATCGTCTCCAATGAGACCTTGCTCGTTCGCAGCGGCCCCTTTGCATGGGCGATCCCCGTGTCTTCGATAAAGACAGTCCGAGACTCCAGTAGTCCCATCACCAGTCCAGCCTTGTCTTTGGATCGTCTGGAACTGGTCTATTCCGACAGGAAAACTTTATTGATCTCGCCCAAAAACAAACATGAATTTAGAAAGGCAATTGATTGCCTTGCTGGTTGATTTTTCTGTCGTGACGGGGGCGACTTGAGATTAGGTTTTTTTTAACGCGGTGCAGGCTTGTCATCAAAGCTGATATTCTCCGCGCCGTTATACACCAAAAAGTGCTTACCCTTAGCGCGGGCTATCAACGTCATGCCCAATTGCTTTGCTAAATCCAAGCCCATCTGCGTAATGCCCGATCGCGAAAGAATAGCGGGTATGCCCATAAAGGCTGCCTTCATCACCATCTCGGAGGTAAGGCGACCGGTGGTGTAGAAAATTTTATCGCCGCCTTGCAAGTCTTCTAACCACATGTAACCGGCGATAGCGTCAGCCGCGTTGTGACGCCCCACATCTTCGACGTGAATCAACATCTCTTCACCGCAGCACAGGGCGCAGCCGTGTACAGCGCCAGCGGTTTTATACACGGCATTGTGTTCGCTGATGTTTTTTATCAGGCGGTAAATACTGGCTTGGCTCAATTTAGCATCGGGGAGGGTGGTTTTTGCCAGCTCCTCCAGCGTGCTGGCGAATATGGTGCCCTGTCCGCAGCCGCTGGTGACGATGCGTTTGAACATTTTATTACGCCAATCCTTGGCCACGTGCTCGCTGTGTGTTTCGATCATCACTAGTTGTTTATCCCAATCCACCTTGACCGACTTTACTGCGTGTATGTCGTCGATTAGGCGTTGGTTACGAATATAACCGAGAGCCAGTTCTTCAGGGCGAGTGCCCAGCGTCATCAGGGTGACGATCTCACTCTCTTCGAGGTGGATGGTTAAGGCGAGCTCTCCCGGAATCGACACATCTACGGCTTCTCCGTATTCGTTGACGGCGGATACCGCGTGCGTGGGATTTCGCCCTTGCTGGCTCAGTGATGGTCGGTAGTTACTTTGCATTGTGTATTTCCGTGCCTTCAGCTGTGGTGGCTGAAGTTCTCTTCTAGAGGAGCGCGATCTGTGAGCAGGGTGTTTTCAATAGCATCGGCGTCGGGGTAGCCAATCGCCATACCGCAGACAACCACGTCATCGTCTGAAATAGGCATCGCTCGACGCATGGCACTGTGATAGCCACACCAAGCGGCCTGTGGACAGGTGTGTAGACCGTGTTCTCGCGCGAGTAACATGACGTTTTCTAAGAACATACCGTAGTCTAGCCAACTGCCAACGTTGAGGTCGCGGTTGATAGTGAATACAAACGCTGCAGGTGCATCAAAAAACTGAAAATTTCGGCGATGTTGTGCTGCCATTTTTTCGCGGTCTGTTTTGCCGATGTCGAGCAGCTTATACAAGCCCCAGCCAACTGCGCGACGGCGACCAAGGTAAGGTTCAACAAACTTGTCAGGGTAGTATTTTCGCTCTTCAGTATAGGGCGCGCCGGTGTCAAAGTCGCTTTGCACTTCTTTAATAACTGCCGCTAAAGTATCGCCAGTAATTAAGTGGCTGTGCCATGGTTGTATGTTTGTTCCGCTCGGTGCGCGGCTGGCTGTGGTGATTATGTCTTTCAACACAGCGGAATCAACTGGGGTGGGTAAAAAAGCGCGTACAGAACGGCGACTTTGAATAGCCTCTGAGACACTGGCTGCGGCTTTTGTATCGAGTGGGCTTTGTTGCAAGTTATATCTCCTAAGGTGACTGGACGCTAGATTACCAAGCTGCTCGATAAATCGACAGAGCGTCATCTAGTGTAACGGGACGCGGGTTATTCACTAATAGTCGGGTTTGCAGCATGGCATCGTCAGCGAGAGTTGGCAGAATGTTTTCTGGAATATCCAGCTCGCGCAGTTGGCTTGGCAAGCCCAAATCGGCAATGAGCTCAATCAGGTAGTCAATCAGTTGTTCGGTGACTTGCTGGTCATTCCCTGCTTGGTATTGCTCGCCGAGGATATGTGGCGCCAGCTGTGCATACCAATGTGCCGCCTCAGGCGCGTTAAAACGCATGACTTCTGGCAGTACCAATGAATTACTCAGGCCGTGAGGTATATGAAAACGTCCTCCTAGCGGGTAGGCGAGTGCATGAACGGCTGCCACGGGGGCGTTGGCGAAAGCTTGCCCTGCCATGCATGCACCGAGCAGCATCGCCTGCCTAGCCTCGCAGTTGTCGCCCTGATGAGTTGCTGTGCGAATGTTTTCTGATAATAGTTGCAGAGCGTTACACGCGAGCATGTCGGCGTAATGGTTTTTGCGGTGCACACTGGTGAATGCTTCAATGGCGTGTACCATGGCGTCTATACCGGTGGCCGCTGTGATGTGAGCTGGCAAGCCCAAAGTCAGGTTAGCGTCCAGTAGGGCGATATCGGGTAAGAGCTGCGAGGAGACAACGCCCATCTTGCTGTGCTCGCCTGTGGTGATGATAGCCACGGGGGTAACTTCAGAACCTGTGCCAGCGGTCGTGGGCACCAGCACCAGTGGCAAGCGCTGCCCTTTAACTTGCTCCACGCCGTATATCTCACTGAGTTGCTCTCCGGAGCGCGCCATCAGTGCGACCAATTTAGCGGCATCGAGCGAACTACCGCCACCAAAGCCGATAATGCCATCTGCACCAGAAGCTTGGGCTGCGGCCAAGGCTTCAAGCACCACAGACTCCGGCGGGTCGGCAACGATGTCAGTAAACACTTCAAATGGCATTTGAGCGGCTCTTAAAGCTGCTTCAAGCTGCTCTAGCAGCCCTGCCGCTACGATGCCAGCATCGCTGACGACAAAGGCTTTGCTAATGCCTGCCGAGCGGCACAAGTCGCCAACCTGAGCCAAAGATCCCGTTTCACAGACAATACGCTTAGATGTATTGAAGCTGAAGTTGTGCATGATGAGCAATCCTGTGTGCGATGTTTGAAGTAAGGCACCGGATACTATCCTACAGACTTAGTGCAGTTGTCACGCTCTGGTCATTTTCGCAGCCTATTGTTTGGAATATGGTGATCATCGAAAGTATCAATCGCGCCGACACACGGCTGCTCTTGTGGTGCGGAAAGTCGCATCACTACCCTGTGTTTGTACGTGCAGTGCGAGAGCTCTCACGCAGCGGTGACGGATATGTGCAACTCCTTGTGCCGTTTTTATTGTGGTATTTCTATTCAGCCGAAGCACATGCGTTTCTCCGCCATTGTGCTGTTGCTTTTTTGCTCGAACGCACACTGTACTTAACACTTAAACCAAGTCTGAAGCGCAGGCGCCCACCTGAGGTTTTGCCAGCATTCTCAAGCTTGATACAAGCTTCAGATCGCTTTAGCTTTCCCTCTGGGCACAGTATGGCGGCATTCCTTTTGGTGACGCTCATTGTTTTGCACTTTGGTGCTGCCTTTGCCGTGTTGTATTTCTGGTCTGCCTGTGTTGCTTGTTCGCGGGTGTTGTTGGGTGTGCATTTTCCGACCGATGTTCTGGCCGGAGCTTCGTTGGGCGTGAGTATCGCTTTTTTGACAATTTAAGCAATTAACACCCGCACAGTCTGAAACGCTGATGTGTGAATCTATGGTCATGCTGCAGTCACGAACCGTTGATATTTTGCTTTGAATAAACACGTGTATCACGACGCCGGTCAAAACGGCTATATGCGAGTGATCCAGCACTTTGCAGTGTTCAAGAGGGATGGGAAGATGCGAATTTTATACGGGATACAGGGAACCGGAAATGGTCACCTGAGCCGAGCTCGACTAGTTGCTAAGCATTTGCAAGAGCGCGGTGCAGATGTGCAATACGTCGTCAGTGGTCGAGAGCGAGAGTCGTTGTTTGCGATGGAGAGCTTTGGCGATTATTGGCATAAGACAGGGCTGAGCATGCACTCACAACAAGGGCGAGTGCGCGTCAAAGAGACTTTGCGAGAGCTGAAAATGACTCAGTTTATGCGCGACGTGCGAGCCTTGCCAACAGACAAATTTGACGTGGTGGTCAGCGACTACGAGCCCGTAACTGCATGGGCTGCTAGATTGTCGGCGGTGCCATGTATTGGTCTGGGGCATCAGTATGGTTTGGGAGGCCAAGCACCGCGAGCGAGTTTAGATCCTGCGTTAGCCGTTTTGCTGCGGTATTTTGCTCCTGCGGATCACCGCATCGGTTTGCACTGGCGTCCTTACGCCGAGCATATTGCACCGCCAATTGTCGATACAAAAATGAATCTATCAGCAGATACCGGTCGTATATTGGTGTATTTGCCTTGGGAAAAGCAAAGCAAGGTGACTGCCATGCTGAAGCGGCTGCGCGGCTATGAGTTTGTGCAGTTCAGCAGTTCACTAAAAGACGGGCAGAGTGCCAATGTGCATTTGCGCAAAGCAAGTTTGGCGGGATTTAAACAAGAGCTTTGTGGTGCCAGAGCGGTTATTTGTAACGCTGGTTTTGAACTGGTCAGCGAAGCGCTTTATCTAGGGAAGCCTGTGCTCGCCAAGCCCATTGCAGGGCAGGGCGAACAGTTGAGCAATGCGCTCGCTTTAGAGCAGTCTGGGCTCGGCCGTCGTATGGCTGACTTAGACTTATCAACTATCGCGGATTGGTTGGCGCAGCCGGTGCTGGTCGAGCCGCAAAACTATCCCAATGTAGCCGAGCATTTCAGCGATTGGTTGCTGGGTGGTCAGTGGTCGGATACGGCTGCATTTGCCAAGCCACTGTGGGGCGATATGCCGAAGCAGCACGCACACTGGCAGGCTTCTTCTGTATGAGGGTAGGCTGTTTAAATTACGTGGAGTTGCTATTCTTATCGCGAGGTTACTACCAGTGCCTCGTTGATACGGAGAAGTACTTTAATGCGCCAGAGCGAGCAGGAGTTCCTTGAGCAGTTGCCAATGGCAGCAGAAGCCAGCGATGAAATGTTGTGGTACACGGTTTGGCTTGCATTTCTGATTGGTGTTGCACTGACAGCCTTGAGCTGGAAAGGTCGACAGTGGTGGTTGTTCACGTGGAGCGTCGGCTTGATTGTCTGTAGCTTGCTGTATCTCGGTTGGTCTTGGGCAGCGGGTAGGGCGGGATAACATGACAAGCACCTAGCTTATACCAGCGATAACAGCGCTCGAAACGGGCTAGTGAGCAGTGCTGATGTCCCGTGCGATGGCCTCTCCTGCTGCGTGTCCGCAAGCCCAGGCCCACTGGAAATTGTAGCCGCCTAAGTGCCCGCTGACGTCCAGGACCTCTCCAATAAAATACAAGTCCGGATAGTCTTTGCAGGCGAAAGTTTTGGAGGAGATAGCGTTGCTATCGACACCGCCCAATGTGACTTCGGCGGTTCGGTAACCTTCGGTTCCGGCAGGCTTCAGCTGCCAGTTGTTGAGTTGATCGGCTACACGCATCAGTTGTTTATCGGGCCAATCAGCCAATGGTTTTTCAGCCAACTCCGGCCACCAGCGTCGTTCTAACTCGGTAACCAGCTTGCGCACCAGGCTTTGATGTAAAACTGTGCGCAGTAGGCTTTTGGGTGAGTGTTCTTTGGCGTGTCGCAATTCAGCCTGCATATTGTGTGAGGGCAGCAAGTCAATACTCAAGTACTCTCCCTCATGCCAATAGCTTGAAACTTGCAAAATGGCCGGGCCGCTGAGGCCGCGATGGGTAAACAGCATGGCTTCATTAAAACTGCGACCAGCTACGGTTGCTCTTACTGGGAGTGCAATACCGGATAGTGTTTCGGTCAGGTTTTTTATATCACCACTAAACGTGAAAGGCACAAGCCCAGCACTACGCGGCAACAGCTTCAGTCCAAATTGCAGCGCAAGCTGATACCCCAAGCCATCGGGCGACATGCTCGGTATTGACAAGCCGCCCGAAGCGATGACTAGCTTTTTACAGCGAAGTGCTCCGCTGCTCGTTTCCAGCTGGTAGCCCTCGTCATCTGCTTGCACTGATTCAACTTTGCAGCGAGTGCGTAGTTGCACTTTCCCTAGATCACATTCACTTTGCAGTAATTTTACGATGTCTTTGGCGCTTTTGTCGCAAAACAATTGGCCGTGTTCTCGCTCGTGATAGGGGATATTGTATTTGTTGACGAGATCGATGAAGTGCCACGGGGTGTAGCGTGACAGGGCGCTTTTAACAAAGTGCGGGTTGGCGCAGAGGAAGTTATCTGGCTCTACACTGAGGTTTGTGAAGTTACACCGTCCGCCGCCTGACATGAGTATTTTACGGCCAACTTTATTGGCGTGCTCAATGAGCAATACTCGCGCACCACCTTGGCCTGCAACGGCCGCACACATTAAGCCCGCGGCTCCGCCTCCAATGATTATCGCGTCAAAGTCTGTCATTCGGGTATCTGCGCAGCTGCAACTTGGCTGAGCATACTCAGCCAGCTATAGAGTGTGTGATGGAATATACGTGTCGTGCTTAGTGGCGGCCATAGCCTAGCAGTTTATTCTCGATAATAGACTCCGCGATTTCGGGTGGAACACTATTTTCCCATTCACCGCGGCCACGTTTTAGCTGCGATAAAATTTCTCTAGAGAATATTTTAAACAAGTCGTCGTGGCTGTGTTCAAGTGCGTTGATAAAGTTATTATCAAGTAAGTGTTGGTACAGGCTCATGAGTTGATCGGGAATGTTGGGAGACTCGATCGTTCGTAACTTCCCTGTTTCTACATCCATCTCTGGGTAGACATACATTTGCGTATTGTCTGGGAACAGCTTGCCAAATGCCTCCAAAATACCGCCTTCTAAGCCTTTGTAATAGTTGAGGTCAAAGATGGTGCGCAAATTATCCATACCCAACACGATACCAATCGATAGCGACGTATAGCGACGGAAATATGCGCGCAGGCGGAAGTAGCGCACGTAGTCTGAGATCATAACGCTATAGCCCAAACTATTGAGCATATCGACACGAGTCAGGAAGTCTGCTGGGTCAGCTTGCTCGGCGTTTTCGCCCATTAAACTGGCCATGGTGATTTCAGCTAAGGTTATGCAGTTATCAGAATTGATGTCGCAGTTGCTGGTGAACTGCTTGCAGCCTTGCTCGATCATGTCGATGTTAAGATTAGTCACCGGTCTAAAACTACCGCGTATGGCCAGCACGTTTTTCTTGTAGAGCAGTTCACTCGGTACGGCAACTTTGCCGTCTGGCGTGAACATAATTGCCCGAGTATGCCAGGCATGAATTAACTCTAGATTCATCAAACGATTATCTATTTCTTCGAAATAGGGGCCGGTAAAGTCGATAAGATCAATCTCGATGCGATCTTGCTGCAAATTATCGGTTAACTGGGTGATCAGTTGCTTGGGGTTGGTGCAGTGTTTGAAGGCCGCATGAATAAGGTTAACACCTACAATGCCTAGCGCTTCTTGCTGCTGTGTTGCGTCGTCGTCGTTCATGCGGACATGAACAACAATTCGGCTTGGCTCAGCACCGGGGTAGAGTTGTGCTTGAATGCTAATCCAAGCATGGCATTCCGAGGCGCGCCCATAGCTTTTAGCGGCAACAGTGGCTGCATAAGCAAAAAAAGTAGAATTTTTTGGCCGATGATCGGTCACGCGCTCCACAACTAGGTTGTATTCGCGATCAACCATTGACTCTACACGGTTGCGCGACACGTAGCGTCCACTGGTTTCAATGCCGTATATCGCATCCGAGAACTGCATGTCATAGGCCGACATCGTTTTGGCGATGGTGCCGGCGGCGGCACCAGCACGAAAGAAGTTTCGCGCAACCTCCTGGCCAGCTCCTATCTCTGCAATACTGCCGTAAATGAGCGGATTGAGATTGAGCTCCAGCGCTTTTTGATCGGTGGACAGTACACGATCGTTGCTGTTTTTACTGTTGCTTCTCATTGTCTTAGAGCTCTCTTGTTTTGTCTGCGTGGTAACTTTCATCGGGCAGTGTGCCTGCAGTTATTGCTGCAAGAATGTCGCCCAAGTAGGCCTCGGTAGGGTAATAGGTGTGACGATCACATTGGCGCACATATGATTGCGCAGCACGAGCGTATTTGTACCGCGCTTGTAGCGTAGCGCATGTGTACGCTAGAACATTTTTCATTTGTTGGCAGGCAAAAACAACGCCGGATCAATCCACTCACCGTTCAACCCTACAGACCAATGTAGGTGGGGACCTGTGACTCGTCCGGTGGAGCCGACCTCGCCTATTTTTTGTCCTTGTTGCACACGGTCACCTACTGCAACGTCAAACTTGCTGAGGTGCGCGTAAAGGCTGATCAGCCCTTGGCCATGGTCGAGGTATATTAAATTACCGGAGAAGAAAAAATCGCCGACCTCGCGAACGATAGCGTCGGCGGGTGCGACGATGGCTTGGCCTGTTGGCGCCGCTATGTCCATGCCGCTGTGAGGGCTGCGTGGTTGACCGTTAAAGATACGACGTAAACCAAACGAGCTGCTGCGTGGGCCCGGTGTGGGTTCTATAAAGTCTGCCCCTAATAATTCAGCACTAAAAAAGCGCTTTGCTGTTAGCTTGCGACCTTGTTCACTGTTGATGCGTTTGACGTCTTCCGGGTTCGGGTTCACCTTGCGTTTATTTTTTATTGTCAGGCTTTGTGTTTCGTACGCTTTATCCGCCACACTGAACGGGTAGTCGTCTCCGTTGACAAGTAGCTTATGCGTGCCAGGTTTGGCATTCAACGGGATGCCGATGTAGGCATACCACCCGTCGAGATGCGGGTAGGCAAAAACCTGGCGGCCTTGGTAGGTGAGTTGAGGGGCCGCTGTGTCGGCGGGTATATCCAGTGGCAACACCGCTACTCCGCCAGGCGTGCTCTGCGCGCGCGGCAGGGCCAGTGCAATAGAAGGGGCTATCAGCAGCAACACGGTGAAAATTTTTTTCATAATGGGTCTCCGCTCATGGGGCGAGAACGTGGCAGTTCAGTATTTGAGTGATCACGCAGTCTGTCATGCCACAGAGCTGTTGCTCCCGCAACAGCACACGGCATGGCGATAAGGTTCAGCAGTGGAATGCTGGTCATCAGAGTAACAGCGCCGCCAAATCCCATCGCACTGGGTCTATGTTGTTTCATCATTTTGCGCACTTTGGGGAAGTTGAATCCGTGGTTGCCTGCCGGGTAGTCCACATACTCCAGCGACAGTAACCATGCGCCAAACCAGAGCCAAGCGGCGGTGGAGAGCAGGTTTAAACCAGGAATCCAAAAAGTCACCAGCCACAGTATCAGCAAGGGAATCAACCACATCAGCATATAGAGTAGCTTGAAAAGCTCCGACATCATCACATGCGGAATGCTCTTTAGCGCGTGCATCCAGCTTTCTTCCCCTTGAACGAGCTCACCCGCCAGATGCTTTTCTACTTTTTCGGCCAGCAAACTATTAAAGGGGGCGGCGAGGAAATTGGCGACTAACGAGAAGGTATAAAACACGCTGACCAGCACACCAACGCCTACCACCAACCACAGCAGCAACTGCAGAAACCACAAAATGCTCTGCACCACTGCCCAATCGCCCACCGCACCCAAGTTGAGCGATCCTCCGAGCCAGCCCATCAGCGTTTCGGTGGCTCCAATTAACACCCAGATCAGAGAGCTGAAGATCACGATGTTAATGGAGAGTGGAATAATGACAAATCGGCGCAGCCCTGGCTGGCGGATCAAACCGAAGCCACGCATGAGATAGCCGCAGCCTTGTACGAGTTGTGTGAGCATGCCTTCTGGCGAGTTTTTGGATGAAGTCATTGAGAGTCTTAACTGTTATAGCCAGCTTAGACAGCTGGCAACCGCAATGGGGTGGAATAGCGCAATTATAGACCCGACTATGCGGCGTTGGCAGAAGGACTGAAAAGCAATAGAGCTATAAAGTAATCGCATGGTACCAAAAACACGCGATAAATTATTGCTGTGGAATTATCGTGCAGCTAAACGGGTGTGATAGCTAAACTGAAATCTCTAAACCTTGTGCTTGGCATGGGCATCGAGCACTTCAGCTCAGCTGTATTCAAGTGTTAGCCGTGACTCAACGCCCGAGCCACACCACGCAGTTCAGCTAGTCCACGCAGACGACCAACCAGCGGGTAACCCGGGTGCGATTCGCCACCAATATCCGTGAGCAAGTCGTGGCCGTGGTCTGGTCGCATGGGAATGTCCGCGAAGTCGCTGCCTTGTTGTTGGCGTCGAGCTTCTTCATCGAGCAATACTTGCATTAGCGCAACCATATCGGTGTCGCCGTCCAAATGGGCCGCTTCCTCGAAGGAGCCGTCTGGATCTTTTTTTACATTGCGCAGATGTGTAAAGCGAATTTTATCGGCAAATTTTCGTGCAATCGCAACAACGTCGTTATCAGGGTTGGCACCTAAGGAGCCAGCGCACAGGGTTAACCCGTTGCTGGGGCTCTGTTGGGCGTTCATGATCCACTCGATATCTTCTGCGTTTGAAACAATACGCGGTAGGCCCAAGATATCGCGTGGTGGGTCATCTGGATGCACGCAGAACGCCATGCCCAGTTCTTCGGCAGTGGGCACAACAGCTTCGAGAAAACGCTGATAGTTGATGCGCAGTTGCTCTCGATCGATGCCTTTGTAGGATTCTAAAGCGGTGTTTAAACTGCTGACACTGTAGCGATCATAGGCACCAGGTAAGCCTGACATAATGGCGTGTAGAAGCTCTTCTTGGTCTGCGCTAGTGCTCTGATCAAACCACGATCTAGCTGCGGCGCAGACTTCGGAGGGGTAGTCATCTTCAGCGCCAGCGCGATTCAGCATATGGATTTCAAAAGCAGCCATTTTGTGGGCGTTAAAACGTAAGCAGCTGCCACCGGTTGTAATAGGGGCTTTCAGGTCGGTGCGTGTCCAGTCCAGCAGTGGCATAAAGTTATAGCAAATTAGCTTGATACCTTCTGCTGCAAGATTGGCCATCGACTGACGATAGTTGGCAAACAAAGGCTCTAAATCACCTTCGCCCTTTTTGATTGCCTCATGGATTGGCAGGCTCTCTACAACATTCCAGTGCAGGTTGTGACCGGCGATTTCGCGTTTGCGGGCTGCGATAGTTTCTTGTGGCCACACGTGCCCATAAGGAATCTCATGCAGTGCTGTGACAATGCCACTGGCTCCTGTCTGTCGGATGTCCGATAGGGTTATTTGGTCTAGGGGGCCAAACCATCGCCAGCTCTCGATCATGAGTTGCAATACTCCTGCACAGCGGCGCGCGCGCCGTTTTGACGTAATAGTTGATAAGCTGGTTCGACTGTCTGCGGGAGGTATTCAGCGGTGCTTTGTGAAAACACTTCACGCATAGCGAGCAGGGCGCCCACGGCATCTTTGCTCTCGACGTTTTGTTTCAGTTGCACGGCCAAAGGATCACGCACATCAATGGCCTCACCGGCTTCATCAATAGCACCAACATAACGCATCCACGCTGCAACTGCCAAAGATAGGCCAGCACCGGTTCGCCCTTGCGCTTTGATGTCGTCAAGAGTGGAAAGTAAACGTTGCGGCAGTTTTTGGCTGCCATCCATCGCTATCTGCCAAGTGAGATGTTGAATCGCAGGGTTTTGATAACGAGCCAACAGAGTAGCGGCATATTGCTGTAAATCGGTCCCTGGTGGGGCCGTTAAACTTGGGATGATTTCTTCGCGCCATAGTTTTTGTACAAACTGCGCGAAGACAGGGTCAGCGACAGTTTGCGCAATGGTTTTAAATCCCGCAAGGTAGCCCAAGTATGCCAACGACGAATGGGTGCCGTTCAGCATGCGCAGTTTCATCAATTCAAAGGGTGCGACGTCTTGCACCATCTGCACGCCGACTGCCGCTAGGTCGGGGCGCGCATTGTCTACAAAGTTATCTTCTACGACCCACTGCCTGAAGGGCTCGTGGATGACAGGCGAGCTGTCTGCTGTGTGCGTTAGCGTTGCCACGCGTTCTAAATCTTCTGGCTTAGTGGCGGGCACAATACGGTCCACCATCGTGGCAGGAAAACATCCTTCGGTTTCTATCCACCGCGCAAGCGCAGGGTCGATCTCCTGAGCTAAGTCGAGCACCACGCGGCGCACTAAAGCTCCGTTATGCGGGAGGTTGTCGCAGCTCAGAACCGTGAATGGGCGTAAACCCGCAGCGTGTCGTGCTGCCAGTGCACGCACCAAAAAGCCTGGAGCACTGCGTGGTAAGTCGTGGCTAAGATCATGCGCGATGTCGGGGTGCGATAGATTAACTTTACCGCTGGCGGGGTGGTGGCAGTAGCCTTTCTCCGTGACGGTTAGCGAGACAATTTTTGTTTTTTCATCGCTCATCACACTCAGCAATAACGCAGGGTCTTCGGGCGCTACGATCAGTTGTTCAATGACTTCCACTGTTGTTGCGGAGTCGCCATCAGGGCCAGCTTCCAACGCGGTATAGGCGTAGTTTTGTGGTGCTAGAGCGTCACGCGTGCCCGCGCTCTTCAGGCTGGCGGCGAAGATACCCCAGTCACCGCCTGATTTCGCCATCGCCTCGGCGATGTAGATCGCCCCGTGTGCGCGAAAAAAAGCACCTAGCCCAAGGTGGACAATGCCCACGCCGGGTCTGTGTTTTTGCTGGCGCTTGAGTGTTTGCATTTTATCTGGCAAGCCAACCTCCATCGACGTTTAAAACCGCCCCGTGAATATAGTTTGATGCGCTGGCTGCTAAAAACACAGCCGAATCCGCAATGTCTTTCGCTTCGCCCCAGCGACCTGCGGGTATGCGTTCCAGTATTGCTTTGTTGCGATCGACGTCCGCGCGCAATGCTTCGGTATTATTGGTAGAAATATAACCCGGTGCAATGGCGTTTACGTTGATGCCTTTAGAGGCCCACTCGTTGGCGAGTATTTTGGTGATTCCCGCTACGCCGTGTTTGGAGGCAGTGTAAGAAGGCACTCGTATGCCCCCTTGAAATGACAACAAGGAGGCGATGTTAATGATTTTTCCTTGACCGTCTCGTTCAAAAACTGCGCGAGCAAATGCTTGGCAGTTAAAAAATACAGCTTTGAGATTAACGTCCATGACGTCGTCCCAATCGGCTTCGGTGAAATTGACACTGTCTTCGCGGCGGATGATGCCCGCGTTGTTAACCAGAATATCTATGTTCGAATCTTTGAATACCGATTGCGCGGCCATGGGGTCAGAGAAGTCAATGTGCAGAGGGGTCGCATCTGGAATGAGCGCCAGAGTTTCATCAAGATTGCTGCGTGCAGCACAGACAACCGAAGCTCCGGCTTGCGCCATGGAAACCGCAATTGCCTGACCAATACCGGTATTAGCCCCTGTGACTAAAGCTCTGCGCCCTTCAAGCGAAAATGAATTCAACGTAAGTCCTCCATCGCTATCATGTCTTGATCGCGGTAATCGACGTTGTCGCCGGCCATTGCCCAGCAGAATGTGTAGCTGCTGGTACCCGCACCACAATGGATTGACCAAGGAGGCGAAACAACCGCTTCTTCGTTGGCCATAATCAGGTGGCGAGTTTGATCGGGTTCGCCCATAAAGTGAAACACGCGTTGCGCAGGGTCTAGATTAAAATACAAGTATGCCTCCATGCGGCGGTCATGCCGATGTGCAGGCATGGTGTTCCAGACTGAGCCGCCATGGAACTGCGTGTAGCCCATCACTAACTGACACGAGGGCATGACTTCTGGGTGCACAAACTGGTAAATGGTGCGGTCGTTTGCTGTGTCTGGTGCACCTATGCGAAAACTAGCCGCGTCTTCTAGGGTGAGCAGTCTGGTGGGGTAGGCCGCATGGGCAGGCGCACTCAAAATATAAAAGCGGCCTGCGCCGGCAAACTCAATGGCGCCAGAGCCCATTGAAAGGTATACCACGTTGCCGCGCTCTAGCGTGTGCGTCACACCTGCGGCAGTCACCGTGCCTGTATCACCGATATTGAGCACTGCCATTTCGCGGCGATCAAGTATGGAATCAGTGCCGCACTCTGCGACGTGATCGAGTTTAAGTGTGCTTGAACCTGGTACAGCGGCGCCTAGAATTAAACGATCATAGTGGGTGTATTCGAGTCGGATTTCTCCATCGGCAAATAGCCCGCCCACATGAAAGTGTTGTCGCAAACCTTCCGTGTCTAGTGACTTAGTTGTGACGGGGTCTACGGCATAACGCGAGTTGACGGTTAACATTTTTTGGCCTTTATCTATTATAAAAAATCATCACGACGCGGCGTGAACGTGTCGATCAAAACGCCCGATTGCTGGCAAACGCAGCCGTGCTCCGCGTTTGACGGGATGATGAGACTGTCGCCAGCGTTGAGGATGATCTCTTTGCCATCGAGGAAAAATTTAAATTTACCGCTCTCGACATAGGTTGACTGAACATGCGGGTGGTTGTGCAGCGCGCCTTCGGCGTTTGCATCAAAGCGAAACGCAACAACCATCATAGCCTCGCTTTCAGCTAACACTTGCCGGCTCACGCCTTCGCCTGTTGTTACTGTGGGGTACGTCATAAAGTTATCTCAAGTTCGGTATTTAAGATTAATCAAAATGTAGCGTCAGCGTTGCTTGTTGCCTTACAGTCGATAGGCGTCTTTTACAAGCTTGTAGCTGAGGTCGACAATCACTTCGTGCGCCTCGTGTTTCGAGAGCCGCCCAGTGGTCACCAGTTCGGCGAGATAAGTGCTATCGACACGCCGCGCAACATCGTGTCGAGCAGGTATGGAGCAAAAAGCACGTGTGTCGTCGTTGAAGCCCACGGTGTTGTAAAAGCCCGCTGTCTCGGTGGCGTTTTGTCGAAAACGTCGCATGCCTTCGACACTGTCGAAAAACCACCAGGGTGGCCCCAGTCGCAGAGCGGGATAGACACCCGCTAGAGGCGCCAGTTCACGTGACTGCGTGCTTTCATCGAGGGTAAAAACGATTATGGTCAATTCAGGGTGGCTGCCAAAGGCGTTTAGCAGCGGCTTGAGGTTTTGCACGTATTCGCAAGGTTTGGGAATATCAAAGCCTTTGTCGGCGCCAAATTGATCAAACACCTGAGCGTTGTGATTGCGACTCGAGCCAGGATGGATCTGCAATACCAAGCCGTCTTGCACGCTCATGCGCGCCATTTCGGTCAGCATCTGACCACGAAAAGCATCAGATTCCTCTGCTGTTGCATCACCAGCAATAACTCGCAGAAACAACGCTTCCGCTTGTTCAGGAGAGAGGTTTTCCGTGCGTGGCGTGGGGTGGCCGTGATCAGAAGAGGTTGCACCGTGCGCCTTAAAAAAAGCTCTGCGATTTATGTGCGCAGCTAAATACCCCTGCCACGTGTTGGTGTCTTCACCGGTTATTTCGCCAAATTGCTTTACGTTGGCTAAAAACCCTCGGTGTTCTGGATCTACAACGGCATCGGGCCGATAAGCGGTGACCACTCGGCCCGACCAGCCTGAGTCCTTGATCATCTTGTGCCAACGCAAGTCATCCAATGGGCTTTCAGTGGTTGCAATCAGCTCAATGTTGAAGCGTTCAAACAAAGCGCGTGGCTTGAATTCGTCTTGTTTTAGGCAGTCATCAATGCGGTCGTAAAAAAGCTTGGCTGTCGCTGGGGTGAACTCTTCTTTAATGCCAAACACTTCGGCAAAAGCATGGTCGAGCCACATGCGGGAGGGTGTGCCGCGCAGTAGGTAGTAGTTATCCGCAAACAGCTGCCAGATCTTGCGACCGTCTTGCTCGGTCGGGCTGCCATCGGCCAATGGCACACCCAGTGATTCCAGCGCGACACCCTGCGAATGCAGCATACGGAAAACGTAGTGGTCGGGCGTTACAAACAGTTGCGCGGGGTTGGCGAAGGCCTCGTTTTCAGCGAACCAGCGCGGATCTGTGTGGCCGTGCGGACTGACAATCGGTAGTGACTTTACCGTGTCATATAATTCTGCGGCAATTTTGCGTGTTTGCACTTCAGAAGAAAAAATACGATACGGGTCGAGTTGAGGCATTGCGTCGTCCTGTTGGGTGATTTGTGTTCGAGCGTCACAAGATTCTTAAAACTAGAATACTAGTATGCTATTGTGGTTTGCAAGTAGCAATCAAGTTGGCGGTAGGAGATAGCTTTGGATGATGTGCAAATCAGTCGAAACGGGCAGCGTTTGGCGCGGGCGTCTTCGACCGATCAGGTGTACGAAGTGTTGTACAAGCAAGTGTTGTCACTGCAGATGCCTCCGGGAACCAAGTTATCTGAAGCAGACATGGCCAAGCAGCTGGGTGTCTCTCGACAGCCTGTGCGTGACGCTTTTTTTCGATTGTCACAGCAGGGTTTTTTGCTTATCCAACCGCAAAAAGCCACACGTGTGACATCCATTCGTGTGCAAGATATTCGTAAAGCGCGATTTGTACGCACCGCCATCGAAGTCGAAGTGATGCGCCGTGCTGCGGAGGCCCTGAGTGAAGCGGACATCGCGGAGCTGCGCGAGATTCTTGCGGCGCAAAAAGAATCCATCGACGCGGCTCGTCGTGACGATTTTCACCGTTTAGACAACCAATTTCACCAATTGATCTGCGATCGCTCGGGTCTCGGCTTTGTCTGGGAGCAAATTAGCGAAAACAAAGCACACACGGATCGTGTGCGTTTTTTATCGCTGGCTTCAGGTTCCGTCAGTGCTTGGCAAGAGCACGTAAAAATTGTGCAGCAACTGGAGGCGAGGGATGCTGAAGGCGCTGTGTTGGCGATGCGTGAACACCTGAGCAAAATCGAAGATGTGATCGAGCAGTTGCGCGCTGAGAACCACGATTGGTTTTCTGACGAAGTGTAGGGAAGCGGTTGCTGTGAGTTCGCTCATGTCGCGCTTGTTTGCTGCACGCCGTGCACCTTTAGTGTAATGCAAGTCAGGGCAATAAAATTGCGTGGTATTGATGTATGACAGGTGCCTAGCAAACCCAGTTGAGGTAGACTTGCGAGATTAGACGTTGCCGCGCATGCATTTGTGCGGCGCGACATTATTTAAGCTACCTGGATTTCCTCCATCACATGCGTCTCAGTCGTATCAAAATGGCTGGCTTCAAGTCATTTGTAGACCCAACTGTGGTCAAATTTCCCAGTAACTTGGTCGGTATTGTCGGGCCAAACGGCTGCGGTAAATCCAATACTATCGACGCGGTGCGTTGGGTCATGGGTGAAAGCTCGGCCAAGTATCTGCGTGGCGCCAGTATGGATGACGTCATTTTCACGGGCTCGTCATCTCGCAAGCCTGTTGGTCAAGCTTCCGTCGAAATGATTTTTGACAACAGCGAAGGCAAGCTGGGTGGGCAATACGCCCAATACGCTGAGCTATCGGTAAAGCGTCAGGTCAGTCGTGATGGCCAGTCGGTCTACTTTCTCAATGGCACCAAGTGCCGTCGTCGCGACATTCAAGACATCTTTTTGGGTACCGGTCTCGGGCCACGCAGCTATGCCATTATCCAGCAGGGCATGGTGTCACGTCTGATCGAAGCCAAGCCCGAAGATCTGCGTGTGTTCCTCGAAGAAGCTTCAGGTATTTCTAAGTACAAAGAGCGTCGTCGCGAGACTGAAACGCGGATTCGCCATACACGTGAAAATCTAGATCGTCTTAACGATCTGCGTGAGGAAGTTGAAAAGCAATTAGGTCACCTGAAGCGTCAAGCGCGCACGGCTGAACGGTTTAAAGAATACAAGGCAGAAGAGCGCACTGTTTCTGCAGAAGTGCTGGCGTTGCGATGGCGCGAGCACAAAAACGAATTTGATCAACGGCAGCTAAAATGCGCCGAGATAGAAACCGCTCTTGAAGAAGCGCTCGCTCGCCAGCGAGAGGCGGAAGCGGCTATCGAGCGTGAGCGCGAAAGTCTGACTGACAGCCAAGAGACATTTAACGAGCGGCAAGCGGCGTTTTATCAGTTGGGTTCTGAAGTCTCGCGGGTCGAGCAGTCGATCAAACACCAGAAACAAATGCGTGAGCAAAGCGAGCGCGAATACGCTCAGGCGGAGCAGGCATGGCGCGAAGCGCAAGAACACGTGACGCAAGATCGCGAGCGCTTAGAGGACATTGCGGAGCAACTGGCGATGCAAGAGCCATCGCTTGGCGAAGTGCAGGCTGGTATGCAGGCAACTGCCATGGCGCTGGCCAGTGCCGAGCAGGCGATCTCTGCTTATCGTGATGAAAACGATGAGTTTAACCGTCGGCGTGCCGAGATTAATCGTCAGTTACAGCTTGAGCAAAGCCGTGAGCAACACGCTGAACGCAGCATCCAGCAATTGCAGGCACGCTCGCAACGCCTGAGTGAAGAGCGCAGTCAGTTTGATTTGCAATCACTGACGATGGAGCTCGAAGAGCTTGCCGCCAGCGAAGAGATGTCTGGCGAAATGAGCGCTGAGCGACAGCAGCGACTGGAAGCGGTGCGCCACACCGTGGCTGAGACGCGCGAGCAAGCACAGCGCTGCGCTGAAGATCTAAGCGAAACACGTGATCAGCTACAGCTGGGTCGTGGTCGCTTGTCGTCTCTTGAGGCGCTGCAACAAGCGGCATTGCGAGACAACGCAGCGGCTGGTGGCAAGTGGTTGCAGCAGCAGATGCTCAGCGAGCGACCACGTCTGGCGGAACAAATTCAGGTGGACAGTGGCTGGGAGCGAGCTGTCGAAGCTGTTCTTGGTGATATGTTTGATGCGGTGGGAGTTGACAGCTTAAACACCGCTGCCGCACCGCTAGATCAGCTGGAAGAGGGGGCGGTCAATCTTTGGGATAGCTCTTCTTCGATTGAGCAGTCTTTGGCACGAGAGCCCTACTTAGCAGCGAAGGTACAAGCACCTACAGCGGTGTTGGCCATGTTGCACGGCGTGCGCAGCACCGAAACTCTTGATCAAGCACTGGCACAACGCGAGCAATTGGCGGACGGTGAGTGCATTGTCACGCGTGCGGGTGAGCGTGTTGGGCGCAGTTGGGTAAGGGTTGCGCGTGGCGTTGACGGCACAGATGGCGTGTTGGCGCGCGAGCAAGAAATCAGTGATCTGGGCTTACGACTAGAAACACTCGCTGGGCAAGAGTCGCAACTTTTGCAGCAGCGCGATAGCTTGGCTGCTCGGTTGGCTGAGGCTGAAGCAGAACGCGATGGAGCGCAGCAAGCACTCAACGATGCGCTTGCAGAGAGCAGCGATATTGCTTCGCAAGTGCGTACCTTGCGACAGCGTTTGGAGCAGGGTGAGTCTCGCATCAAACGGCTGGACGATGAACTGCGCGAGATAAGCGAGCAGCTAGAAAGCGATACGCTCGAACGTGAAGAAGCCCGCGAAGCGGTAATGATGGCCGCTGAGCAACAGGAGTCTCTGTCGCAAGAAGGCGATTTGTTGGATGCTCGCAACAGTGAGCTGAGTTTGCGTTTGCAAAACGCGCGTGAGCAAGCCAAAAGCAGCACGGACGCCAGTCAGACAGCGGCGATTCGAGTGGAAACACTGCGTAGCCAAAAAACCTCCACCGAGCAAAATTTGGCGCGCATGGAAGGCCAGCTCAAGCATATGAGCGAACGTCGTGAGCAATTGCTGCTGCAGCTCGAAGACGGTGCAGACCCTGATGACGAAGTGGGTATGCGTCTGGCTGAACTGCTGGAAGAGCGTGCGATGGCCGAAGAAAAGCTCGCCAAGGCACGTGAAAAATCAGAGGCGATCGAGCAGCTAGTACGCGAAAACGAACAAGCGCGCAGCCAAGCCGAGAGAGATTCACTGGAAGTGCGTGAGCGCTTAAACCAGCAGCGTTTGGCTAGCCACGAGTTGCAAGTGCGTGTGCAAACTGTTGAAGAACAGTTGACCGAAATGGAAGCCGAAGTGATGGCTGTCTTGGCTGAAGTGCCGGATAATGCTTCGCTGCGTGAGTGGACAACTCGACTGCAAGATGTTCAAACACGTATTCAGCGCTTGGGCGCGATTAACCTCGCGGCCATCGATGAATACGAAGAAGCGGGCAAGCGCGATGAATATCTGCGCCAGCAACACGCGGACGTTTCAGAGGCACTCGAGACACTGGAAGCTGCTATTGCCAAAATCGACCGCGAGACACGTCAGCGTTTTAAAGAGACTTACGACCAAGTTAATGCGAAGCTGAAAGACTATTTCCCGCGCTTGTTTGGCGGTGGTCAAGCAGAGCTGGAGTTGACAGACACCGATATGCTCAGCGCCGGTGTGACCGTCTTAGCACGACCACCGGGCAAGCGCGTCACCAGTATTCACCTGTTGTCAGGTGGTGAAAAAGCGCTGACGGCTGTGGCTTTGGTGTTTGCCTTTTTTGACCTCAACCCAGCACCGTTTTGTATGCTGGACGAAGTCGATGCGCCCTTGGATGATGCCAACGTCGGCCGGTTTTGTGAGCTTGTCAAAGAAATGTCAAAGAGGGTACAGTTCATCTTTATTACCCACAACAAACAAACCATGGAGCTAGCGGATCAGCTCTCAGGGGTGACCATGAACGAGCCGGGCGTGTCTCGCTTGGTGTCTGTGGACGTGGCCGAAGCGGCAGAGATGGTGTCAGCGTGAAGTCGAAATTGAATACAAGAGTGGCAGACAAATGATTGAGACATTGAGCTGGGCGCTGATTATCGGTGGGCTTGCGGTATTGCTGGTGAGCTATGGCCGGTACTTTTTTGGCGGCAGACGAATCAAAGACGACCCGATCGAGGAGAGCGAGGATCTCGCGCAGATTGATCCGCAGTCGACCTTGAGTAATGTCTCTCTCGACCCGTTGATGATGGAGCGGGCGCTGCATACGCGCTTGCCCAACAGTCAGCGTGAGCACTCGGCTCGCTTGCCCGCAGAGCTCGATCCTATCTTTGACGATTTGTCGCCTGGCATGGAAGTGCCTGCCACGGAGCAATATGTTGAAGAAGCACGTGACAATATGGTCTCGCACATCGACCCAGATCTTTTTGATGAAGCCGATTCGATGGAAATGCTGTCACCGGCAACCTACGCCAACGATCGCGAAATCACTTGTTTGAATGTCATGGCAAAACCTGGTCGGGTGTTGTCTGGTGCTGCGCTAAAAGGTCAGTTTTTGGGGCGAGGTTTTGAGCACGGTGAAATGCGAATTTTTCATTCGCGCTTTAACCAGCAGACGCTGTTCAGTGTAGTGAGCATGGTGGAGCCAGGTTATTTTGATCTTGAGGCGATGGACTCTATCACCACGCCGGGTATTTCGTTTTTCTTGCAGTTGCCAGGGCCACTGCGTGACGACGTGGCTTTTGACATGATGCTCTCTGAGGCGCACGAATTGGCGCAAGCACTTGATGCAGAGCTGCGAGACGAGCACCATGCGCCGCTGACGCGTAATGCACTCGAGGATATTCGTGCGCGGCTAATCCGCAGTGCTAATGCGCGCTACGGCGCTCACGATCATGATCACGTCTGACGGCACAGACTGTAACGTAGAGTAATCCCGCACTTGTGTGGTCTTGCCCGCACGGTCAACGCGCTGTGCAAAACAAAGAGTTATCTTGCCTGAGTAGGCTTGGATGCCTGTCAGGCCACGCACACTGAAGTTACAATTCTTTCGGGCTGTATCCCTAGCAGCCTCAGTCGCCATCGGTGCTGCAATACAAGCAACTCATTAACCGCCTTGTTCTCGACATGCAGCGCATCGAGGCTGCGGTTGTACCGCTTCGTTTGTTTGCCTGCATTGATAATTGCGGCACAATAGTGAGCTTCGATTTTTGAGTTTATTTGTCCATGAGCCAAGCAACTCCCGAAGCGGTCGCCCGTGCCGCTGAGCTGCAGCGCGAGCTGACCCACCATAACCGTCAATACCATCAACTTGATGCTCCTGAGATCAGTGACAGTGACTACGATGGTCTGTTCAGGGAGTTGCAGCAGTTGGAGCAAGAGTTTCCCGAGCTGCGTAGCGATGATTCACCCACATTGCGTGTTGGTGCTGAGCCATTAGCCGGATTTGATACGGTGGTTCACGCTCGGCCAATGCTGTCACTTTCCAATGTCTTTGGCGCTGACGAGCTAGCCGATTTTGATCGCCGAGTGCGTGAGCGCTTGGGTGTTACTGGTAACGAGGCCGTGGCTTACGTTGGAGAGCCAAAGCTCGATGGCTTGGCGGTATCGATGATCTATCGTGATGGCTTGTTGGTGCAGGCGGCTACACGAGGCGACGGTGAGCGCGGTGAAGACATTACCGCCAATGTGCGCACGGTGAAGGCTGTGCCGCTGCGTTTGTCAGGGCAAGGTTGGCCCAGTGAGCTCGAGGTGCGCGGGGAGCTGTTTATGCCCAGTGCTGCTTTTGCCGCGTTTAATGCGGCTGCTGAAGCGCGTGGCGATAAAACCTTTGTTAACCCGCGCAACGCGGCAGCGGGCAGTGTGCGTTTGCTCGATTCGCGTATCACTGCCGGCCGCCCACTTGATCTCTTTTTGTACGCGGTGGGCGGCAGCTCAGACGATGCTAGCTTGCCTGCGACTCACAGCGGCAGACTAAATCAATTACGCGAGTGGGGTTTGCCAATCAGTGACGCTTGGTCGACGCTGACGGGTAAAGATGCCTGTCAGCAATTTTACGAGTCATTGGCGGCGGCGCGTTCTGACTTGCCGTACGAGATTGATGGCGTGGTGTTTAAGGTCGACGCGATAGCCGAGCAAGACAAGCTTGGAAAAGTAGCGCGCGCGCCGCGCTGGGCTACTGCGTATAAATTCCCCGCTGAAGAGAAATCAACCAAGTTAATCAGCGTTGATTTTCAAGTGGGTCGAACTGGCGCTATTACACCTGTGGCTAAGTTGGAGCCTGTTTTTGTGGGTGGCGTGACGGTTTCAAACGCCACCTTGCACAACATGCAAGAGGTTGCCCGTAAAGATGTGCGTGCGGGCGACACCGTGTGGGTAAGGCGTGCGGGCGATGTGATTCCCGAAGTGGTGGGGCCGCTATTGGAATTACGGCCTGCCGATGCTAAAAAAATAGAGGTACCAACAGTCTGCCCAGTCTGCCAGTCGGCGTTGCTGCAAATACCTGGGGAAGTGGTGATTCGCTGTTCGGGTGGCTTTGTTTGCGCTGCGCAGCGCAAGCAAGCGCTGGCACATTTTGCCTCGCGTCGCGCCATGGATATCGACGGCATGGGCGAGCAAATTGTGGAGCAATTAGTTGAGCGCGAGCTTGTGCTCAGCCCTGCTGATCTTTACAGCTTGACCCACGAACAGCTGATGCAGCTCGATTTAATTGCAGAAAAATCGGCCACAAATTTACTCGACGCAATTGATACCAGCAAAAGTGCTTCGCTGGCGCGCTTGGTGTTTGCTTTGGGAATTCCTGGCGTTGGCGAAGTCAACGCGCAGGCGCTAGCGGCGCATTTTGGTAGTTTGTCAGCGCTGTTAAACCTCAAACGAGAGCAGTTGATCCCGCCGCCACGTGTATCGGGAATGGGTGCTGTGAGTTCTCAGCGCCTGGTTGACTTCTTGGCTGAGCGCACGTTTGTCGACGATGCGTCTTTTGTGGCTAAGTTGCAGGAAGCAAAACTCCGCATCAGTGCTGAAACGGCCAAGGCTTTGTTGCAGTGGAGTGGTGGCGTTGCAGCGCTTCGCAATATGACAGCTGATGATATTTGCACCAAAAATTCCACGCCTATCGAAGGCATTGGCGAAGTATTGGCCGAAAATATCTTTCAGTTTTTCGCGGCTAAACGGCATCAAGCGGTCGTGCAGCAGTTTATCGATCTGGGTATGGGCGGCGGTGCTGTAGAAGCAACGGTTTCGGGTGAAGAATTGCCGCAACGATTAGCCGGTCAAACCTTTGTGCTGACGGGTACGCTGAGCGAGATGACGCGTGACGAAGCCAAAGAGAAATTACAAGCACTGGGGGCAAAAGTCACGGGCAGTGTGTCAGCAAAAACGGATGTGCTAGTGGCCGGTGCGTCTGCTGGTTCTAAGCTGAGCAAAGCTGAAAAGCTTTCAGTAACTGTTTGGGATGAAGCAGCTTTACTCGCATTTTTATCTGAGTAATAACTCTACTAAAAAATGCAGACATAAAAAAACGGCCGGGTTTCCCCGGCCGTTTTATTTTCAGGCAGTTGCCTGCCTAAGGTCTAGCGACTAAGCCGTGCGCTTGCGACGCAGCAGACCCATCAGTGGAAGCATTACCAACCAAAGAGCAGCACCGCCGCCGCCACCTGATGAAGTCGTTTCACACTCGTTAGTTGTTTCGTTGAGTGTTTCGCCATCTGCACAAGTTGGGACTACAGGGTCAACTGGGTCTGTAATGCCGGCAGTGACTTCAAAGTCTGCACTCAGGGCTTGACTTGCCATGCGGCTGTCAGGGCCAGTCGATTGAACGACAGCTTGGTAAGCAGGAGCTGCAGGGACATTAGTAAATGTGTGAGTTGCTACACCAGCTGCAATAGCTGTAGTGCCTTCTAGGGTCGCACCATCATCAGTGGAGTAAGAAACGTTGTAGCCAGTTTGTGCGCCTACAGTTGGCTCAACCCAGCTAATAGTTGCTGTCTCTTCACCGGGAGTAACAGTCACGCCGCTGGCTGCTTGTACAACAGCAGTTTCATCGTAACCGTGATCTCCTGTGGTTCCACCGACCGCAACTACGTCAGAATTAGCCAGTGCCATAGTGTCGCCAGATGTCCAATTAACGGAACCGTAAAGCTTGGAATCGTTAAGAGTGATGGTGGCGGGTGAGGAGATATTGGCCAAGGTTGGCGTCATGTCGCCGGACAAGTTAGCGTTGTCTTGAGCGCCTAGCAATGTAATGGCAGAACCGCCAGCAACCTTTCCTGCCAAACCAGTGAGGCCTGGATTGGTATAGATATTAACCCAGTTAAGAGTGGTTGCTGGTGTCATGTCTGGAAATACGCCTGCAATGCTACTTCCATTGAGTGCGAGGTGTGTTAGGGCTGTAAAAGTGGGCAAGGCTGTCATATCGCCAGCAAGGACGTTGGCAGGAGCGGCTGTTGTCGACAAGTTCATGACAACCAGAGTGCCCGCAGTTGGGGCAAGTGCGGCCAATGTATCACCCATGCTCGCGCTCAAGCCGCTGTTTGGGATTTCGATGTGCGTAATGTTGCCGCCGGCGTCACAAACAACGCCACGCCAAGTGCATTCATCAACTCCGTCGGCCCAATCAGCAGTGTTTGTCAGTGCAGTACTGTCGAGGGAGGTGTCCCAGTTATTAGCTGTTGTCCAAGTCGCATCGGGAGCTAACGCCGCCAAAATAGTGTTTTCACCAGTGCTGAGGGCGCCTGTGCCCACTGCCATAGCTTGACCAGATGCAATGCTAGCAACAGCCAAAGCTGCAAGAGAAATTTTGTAATTCATAGGTGTAGATCCACTTTGTATTGATTCATGTGCAGGCATGGCGCACTGCAAGACGGTTTTGTTTAAATTCAACAAACTGTTGGCGAGTAAGTTGCAGCAAAGTTATGGCCAAAGCTACAACAGCACCGCATCGCAACGAGCAATTTATTGACTATACAGCCCGACCTCTAACCGGGGCGTTACTATATTTATAGTCCGTTGTATTGAAATCGCTACAGTGAGTTCGGCAAGTTT
>ENA-ORXM01000961-ORXM01000961.1-marine-metagenome-genome-assembly--contig:-NODE-961-length-44154-cov-8.262813_pt1 | contig 44154 bp, 44 predicted proteins | sample MGYA00237867_ERZ511480 | MGnify/ENA primary metagenome ERZ511480 (study PRJEB26309, sample SAMN06266103) | marine metagenome | isolation source: Algal blade | place: United Kingdom:Sidmouth, United...
AGCGGCCAAAGGGAACGGGCTGTAAACCCGTCGTGATTTCACTTCGATGGTTCAAATCCATCCTGGCCCACTTGTGACAAGAGCCAGCCTTCGGGCTGGCTCTTGACGTTTTCCCTAGCTTCGACGCTAGCTCGGTGGCCCAGCGAGCGTTGGGGGTGGCCCACCACTTTGGCATATGTCGTTTGTGCCAATACTTACTGCATGCAAGCCATCACCGGGGCAAACGCGAGCACTGAGCCCGCGCAGCTGATCGCGGCCACGCACACTCGGACCAAGTTTGGGAACCGACCCGCTTTCGTCGTCGACGAACAGGTCGAAGTACGGTGCGGCATGCGAAATCTCACCGGACAGGTTGCGTGGATCACGGGTGCAGGAACCGGCATCGGCGAATCAGCCGCCCTCAAGTTGGCTGCTGCTGGCAGCCATGTGGTCGTGTCGGGGCGGCGGCCTGACCCGCTCAACACGCTGGTCGAACGCATCACGGCCGAAGGCGGCACGGCGTCGGCCGAGCCGCTCGATGTGTCCGACAAGGTTGCCGTCAGCGCGGTCGTCGAACGCATCCTTGCATCACGCGGACAGATCGATGTTGCCGTGCTCAGCGCCGGCATCAATGTGACCAACCGCAACTGGCCCGTGGTGACCACCGATGCCTGGGACGATGTCATCAACATCGATCTGAGCGGCGCGTTCTACTGCTGTCACGCCATGCTGCCCTCGATGCGCAAGCGGGGCCAGGGCCTGATCATCAATATCTCGTCGATGGCGGCCAAGGGCATCAGCGCGCTGACCGGCCCAGCCTACATCTCGGCGAAGCATGCGATGAATGCCATGACCGCCAGCCTGTTGCTCGAAGAACGTAACAACGGCATTCGGGCAACGGTGATCGATCCCGGCGAGGTTGCAACACCCATTCTGGATCAGCGCCCCGTGCCGGTAAGCGACGAGGACAAGGCCCGCATGCTGCAGGCCGAGGACGTGGGAGATGTGATCCTGTTCGTAGCCCAACAGCCTCCACACGTGACCTTGAACGAGATCCTGATCACCCCGACCTACAACCGGTTCGCCTGATGAGCGACTCCAAGTCGCCAGACGTTGGCAAGCCGATGGTGCAGGACGAAGAGCACGACGAGGGTCGGGTTGCCGTCATAACGCTCGACCGACCCGAAGCGCGCAACGCACAAAACAAACAGATGACCTACGAGTTGAACGACGCGTTCACTCGGGAGGCGTTCACCGACAGCGTCAAGTGCATTGTGCTGGCAGCCAATGGGCCGCACTTCTCGGCTGGCCATGATCTGAAGGGCCCTGGCAAGTGCGAAGCGGATCCCGTGTGGGTCGCAGGCTCGACGATGACGGCCATCTTCGCCAACTCGAGCGAGAACGAGGGCTTGGTGGCAATGCGCTCGGCCATGGCCAGGCTGAAGTCCCGCAACTCGTTCGTCGGGTGAACCAGACCCTCGACGCGCAAGGGTTTCATGATCTCGCAGCAGCAGGCGTTTGGCCTGCAACATGTCGGCCACGCCCACTCCCGGGCCGAGTACCTGCGTGAGACCGGAACCGACATGTTCCCTGGTGCCGGTCGTTCCCGCAAGCCCTTCGCGGAGCCATTGGATCCGCCGGGTGCTGCTACCTGACCACCTGGTTCACCGGTGCGCCGCGGGCGTCGTCGGTGGCATGCATCATGGCGTCGAGCAGTCGCTCATTGACCACGGCCGTCTGGCCGGTATCGGTGTGGCTGAGCTCGTTGGTCTCACCGGGGTCATCCGTCAGATCGAACAGCAATGTGTCACCATTGCTGAACCGGGTGTACTTGAGCCCGTCGTTGCACACGATGGTGCGGATGCGATGCGGGATGCGCAGCAAACCGGCGGTTATCGAGGGCAGATCGTCTTCGATCAACGAATGATCGCGCACCGATTCGGTGGGTTCGTCCATCACCGGCACGAGCGAGCGCCCCTGCATGCCGTCGTGGGGCGCAACGTCGCACAAGTCCATGAGAGTGGGCCCCAGGTCGATGCTGCTCGCCAGAGATGCGGTGCGGCCCGGTGATCGTCGCGGATCGGCCACCACCATCGAGACCTTCTGCGTGCCGGTGAAGGGTATGAACCCCTTGAGCATCAGCCCGTGGTCACCCATCATGTCGCCATGGTCAGACGTGAAAACGATGATGGTGTTGTCGAGCTGACCCAGCCGCTCGAGCGCAGCAACGATGCGGCCAACACCGTCGTCGATGAACTCGATCATGCCGTAGGTGGCGGCGATGCACTCTTGCATCAGGCCGTGGTCTGTCGCCCCGCAGGTCGCCACCCATGAGCGCTGCGTGGTCGGCGCCCGTTGCTGCATTCGACGCAGATACTCGGGCCCGTGCTCGAGTGGGTCGGTGATCGAATCCGGCAGCTCCATGTCGGCGGGATCGTGCCTGTCGAACCACTCCCCCGGTGGCGTCATGGGGTGGTGCGGGTCGGGGAACGACGCCCATGCGTACCACGGCTCACCAGCACCAGCGGCGTCTTCGATGAACGAAATCGTCTGCTCGGTCACGAAGTTCGTGCTGTGGATTTCGGGGTCGTAGGGCGGCTCGTACACCTGCCACCAACGATCAGAACGACGTCGAGCCGGAGCGTCGCTGCTGTAGGGCACCACCAGATCCTCGTAGGCCACACCCTTGTCCAAGGCCCAGTGCAGATGATGGCCGGTGACGCGCGCGCCGTGATCGATCGCCAACTCGACATGGCCGAACCCGTAGAAGTCGTCGGGCCACGGCGGCAGGTCGGTACTGTAGCGTTCGAAGTGTTCCAGGGTGTCCCAGCCGTCGTCGTAGCCGTGATCGACGGTGGGTGTCGTGTCGCCCGGAAACATCGAGTTGCGACTCATGCCATGCTGCAGGTGCGACTTACCAATCAATGCCGTGCGGTAACCCTGGGACCGAAACTGTCGAACGTGGGTGGCGGCTCCCCACTCGAGCGACCGGTCGTTGAACACGACACCGTGCACGCTCGGCATGCGACTCGTCATTATCGACGAACGATTCGGCATGCACACCGGGTTCGCCACCCATGCGCTGTCGAACACCGTGCCGCGCTCGGCAATGGCGTCGAGGTGGGGTGTGCGCACCACCGGGTTTCCCATGAAGCCTGCGTGATCGGCTCGCTGCTGATCAGTGATCACGAACAGCACGTTCGGTTTCGTAGCGCCCGCCTCGCTCGATGACGGCTCTGATTCGGGTGACGGCGACGCGGGCGGCTGGGGCATGTCCTCGACAGTAGTGTGGGGATATGCCTTCCTTTGACGTGACATCCGAAGTCGACATGCAAGAAGTTCGCAATGCCGTGGATCAAGCCAGCCGAGAAATCGTCAATCGTTTCGATTTCAAGGGCACTGATTCGTCGATCGAACTCGGCGAGGGCTCCATCGCGATGAACTCGGCCAACGAAGACCGACTCAGCGCTCTGCGCCAGGTCTTGCAGGAAAAGTTGGTGAAACGAAGTGTGTCACTGAAGGCGCTCGAGTACGGCGAGGTCGAAGAAGCCTCGGGCGGCCGTGCCCGCCAGAATGTGGCACTGACCGCCGGCATCTCCAGTGACAAGGCCAAGGAACTCAACAAGTTCATCAAGGCGCTTGGCATCAAGGGTGTGCAGAGTTCAACGCAGGGAGAGCAGCTCCGCGTCAACGGCAAGAAGCGTGATTCTCTTCAGGAAGTCATCCAGGCGCTGAAAGAGGGCGACTTCGACATCCCTCTGCAGTTCGGCAACTTTCGAGACTGATCAGGTAGATGCCCCAGGTCGTGGGTGGTCAGCTGGCTTCGGCCCGCAGGCCCGGCGGGTACGCACAGCCCATGATCCAGTCGATCGCGGCTTCGAGTTCGATCCCCAGTTCGGCGAAGACCTTGAGGTGGTGTCCGATCGGGTCGGGAATGTCGAAGATCTCATCGTCGCCGATATAGGAACGATTGTTCTTCTGATCGAGCCCGTCGAGCCACTCTCGAGTCGAAACACCCCGAGGGCGAGGTGTGACCAGCGTGCTGAAGTGGCGCAACGTGTACACGTCGCCCGCAGATTCGGGAAACTGAGATACAACCCGGCGGGCATGGTCGCTCGTCATCGTCAGAATCAGGTCGGCCATATCGACGACATCGCCGGTCAGCATGCGGCTCTCTTTGCGCGACAAGTCGATGCCTCGTTCATCGAGAAGCTCGATCACCGACGGGTGTACCGGCCGGTGTCCTTCGAGAAAGCCCGCCGAGGCCGACAATGCGTTGGCTGCCCCATACACATGAGCAGCCTTCGCGAACAACGCGGATGCCATCGGTGAACAGCAAACGTTTGCCGTGCATACGAAGAGGAAGCGCATTTTTCGGACTCTAGCTCGCTCTGCTCGTGGAGTCGGGTATCACCCAATTGGGCTAGGCCCACGAACCCGAACGCAAAATTCGCACTCGTTCTTCGAGCGGTGGATGGGTCGAGAACATACGACCCAGATTGCCCAAGCCGCGACCACCGAGGTTGGATTGTGTAGACGAGCCGAACGGGTTGACGATGTAGTGCGACGCCTGCTCGGGGACGACCCCTTCGGGAGCAATGCGGCCCGATGCCATACCCAGCTTCTCGAGTGCGCGCGCCAGAGGTTCGGCATCGCCCATCAGGCGGGCGGCGCTGGCATCGGCTTTGAACTCACGAGTCCGGCTGATTGCCGACTTGATGAAGGTCGCCGCGATCGGCGCCAGGAAAATCGTGGCGATGAGCACAATCGGATTCTGATTCGAGTTGCGGTTTCGCCCCATCATTCCGCCCCACATGGCCATGCGGGCCCCGAAGGTCACGGCCATGGCAATGGCGGCGGCTACCGACCCGACCAGAATGTCGCGATTCTCGATGTGGGCCAGTTCGTGAGCGAGCACGCCCCGGATTTCGTCCCACTCCATCATGTCCATCAGTCCAACGGTCACGGCGACAGCAGCATTGTTCGGGTTACGGCCGGTGGCGAACGCATTCGGCTGATGGTTGGGCGTGACATACAGCTTCGGCATGGGCATGTTGGCCCGAGTCGTCAGATCTTGCATGATGGCGTGGTACTGCGGATACTGCGCCGGGTCAGCGGGGACAGCGCGAGCGCTCTTGATGGCCAGCTTGTCGCTGAACCAGTATGAACCACCAGCCATGGCGAGCCCCATCATCAGGCCGATGGTCAGCCCGCTGGTGCCGCCGAGCGCACCTCCGATCGCCATGAAGAGTCCGCCGAGTGCGGCGAGCAATACGAGAGTCTTGAATGAGTTGGCCATGAGGAACCTCCGGTGCTCGTCAACGCTACTCAGTCCGAAGTTCTTCCCACCCTTGAACTTGCAGAGAGCCCTGGTGTTTGGCCCAGAACAGTCCGTTCGGCTTCCACAGGCTTGTCCACAGCGCTGTGGAAATGGTGGGACACAGGTTGAAGCCACGGGTGGAAGCAGGGTTTTTACATGTGAAAAGCCGCACATAAATCACTGGCGCCGCCATTTCGAGCGCGGCGCCAACTACTTTTACGGGCGATGTTTGCCGCCCTCCGGCGACTTCTGCTGGTCATTGCCTGCGCAATGAGCACCGTCGTTGCCCTCCCGTCACCTGCGTCTGCGCAACAGCCGCTGCAAGTCGAGCTGTTCGAAGTGCCCTTCGTGTGTGACGCCATCGTGCGTCCGCTGGGCATCGTTTCGGGATTCACCCCGGGCGAATCGGTCGAGTTCTCATCCCCCGAACTCAACGGCGTGTTTTCGCGCCGCGTGGCGGAAACCTCGGGAATCATCGAGATGAACTGGAACTGCAGTGCGCCACAGAGCTGGACCGTGAGCGTTCGCGGTCTGAGCTCGGGCTCGAGTACCACGTTCAGTCTGACGGGAAGCCAGGCTCCGGCGCCAGCCGATGCCCCGATCGGTGCAGCGTTCGATGCCAAGTCAGCCATGACTGCAGAACAGATGGCCATCTGGAAGGACTTCTCGCCATTCGACACCGTTGGGGTCTACATCGGCGTGAACAGCTCGTGGGACAACCGGGCCGACAAAATCCAATCCAATCTCACGGCGCCGTGGGTCAACCAGATCTTTGCCGATGGCTGGCGCATCATCCCCATCTATGTCGGGTTCCAGGCGCCGGATCAGTGCGCCACTGCTCGTTTCGAGGGTCTGTCGATCGACCCGGCTACCGCACGTAACCAAGGCCTGGCGTCGGCCGTCGATGCCGTGGACTCGATGGTTCGTTTGGGAATCGGCCCGGGCAACCCCATCTACTACGACATGGAGGCCTACCGGCCAGGTTGTAGCGAGGCCGTGCTGTCCTTTCTGGATGCGTGGACCGAGGGCGTGCACAGCGCCGGCTATCTGTCCGGCGTGTACGGGTCTCGATCGTCGACGATGTGGGATCTCAGTCGAGCGCTCGGACGGGCGGAGTTCGATGCACCCGACGCGGTTTGGGTTTCGACCGGCAGCGGTCGCCCCGACGCCTACGGGCTCGAAATTCCCTCCGATGGCCAGTGGGCAAATGCGCGCCTGCACCAATATCGCCTCAATATCACCCGCACCTATGGCGGCGTGACCCGCGAGATCGACGAGAACGTCGGTAACGCGCCGCTGGCCGGCCCGGGACAACCTGCAACCGTCGCCGGACCCGTGGCCAGCGCCAGCGACCAAGACGGTGATGGCGTCACCGATCCACAGCCCGACAATTGTGACGCGGTCGCCAACCCGGATCAGGCCGATCAGGACGGCGATGGCGACGGCGATGCCTGCGATCGTGACATCGACGGCGATGGCGTGGACAATGTGTCCGACTTTGCACCCACCGACCCCACGATCTCGACAGCACCCGCCCCGACCGCCGCAGATGCGCCAGCCGAGGCAACCGAGCCGACTGCACCACCTGCTCCTGCGATATCCGATATCGACGGCGACGGGCTGGCTGATCCTGAACCCGACAACTGCGATGTCATCGCCAACGAGGACCAAGCCGACCTGGACAACGACGGCCACGGTGACGTGTGTGATGTCGATATCGACGGCGACGGGGTGCCCAACGTGGCCGATCAAGAACCACGGGACCCGTTCATCGGGGCACTGCCGACGCCGACCGCCGAGCCTGCCGAGCCCGTCCCCACAGCGGCAGAGCCAACACCCGAGACAACCTCGACCGAAGATCCTGTTCCGGTTCCGAGTCCCACAGATGAGCCGACACCTCTACCTGAGGCGATCGTGCTCCCCACGCCGCTACCGACCCCGGAAGCAACGGCGGCACCGACACCGACGGCCACACCTCTGCCAACCGGAGCATTGGCCACCGACGATGTCGCCGCACCGGCACAGATCGCTGCTTCGCCGAACGAGGGTGTCGACTTGGCGGCCGAAACGGTCACCATCAGCGTCGATGACGAATCGTCGCTTCTGCCCGGCGTCGTCGCGGCGCTGGGTATGTTCTCGCTGTTCTGCGTCGGCATGGGCGTCCGTTCATTCCGACGCAACCAAACCCCGATGTTCATCTGAACACGACTTGGACAGCCACGCTACTCAGCGAGAGCGAAGGGCAAACGGCAAAACCGGGCCCGTACCCGCTTGCACCAGCCGATGGCTGGCCACCGTGATCGTCCAGCGGCTGTCGACTTCGTCGTCGATCAACAACACCGGACCTGCACCCGCAGCTCCGTCGGGCAGCTGCAACGGTTCCACGCGCAGCCGGTGCCAGACATTCAGCACCTGGTGTGCCGAATTCGCCTGCTCGGCCTGGAACTGGTCAGCAGGCGCCCGTTCAGATGCCTCGCTCACGAGTGCCCGGTGTACCGGCAACTTGCCCAGTGCACCAATCGCGTCGGCCAGCGCATCGATCACATGCTGGCTGCGGCGCGACGGCATTGGACAGATCCAGGTCGGCCTGGCTGGCCAGTCCCACCGCTTGAGTATCGCCGCGCATGCGCCCAACATGTCTTCGGTGATGTCGAAATCATGGCCGTTGCGGGCCAGGGTGAAGAGGCCCTCGACCACGGGATCCCAGCCGCCATCACCCAAGCGGGCCAGCGCCCGCCCGACCTGTGCTTGCGAGTCGGGAGCAATGCGGCCCTTGGGTTCATCGAGCCGGGTTGGCCATTGTTTGCGGGGTTCGATCAGGACGTCGCCGCCCTGGAGATGGGTCGCTGCCTTGGCTACCAGGAGCGGATCCGGATCGGATTGCCAGGTGTGATCGGTGCAGGCATCGCAGCGACCACAGTCGACGGCCTCGGCGTCGTCGAGCGATTCGCGCAGGTACCGCAGTCGGCACGTGTCGAGCTGGGCCCAGTCGAGCATCTCCTGGCCTTCGCCGCGGCGTAACTCTCGCAAGGTGTCGGCGATCTCGTGGTTGTAAGCCCACGGAAAGTCCGATCGGATCCAACCCGATCCAATTCGTTCGACCGCGCCGTCGACTTCGAGGATGTTCATCAGCGTCGACAGTCGACTGCGACCGAGGTTCACGTAACGCTCGAGGTCGGCGATGCCGGTCGGCTCGTATGGATTCAGTTGATCGAGCGTGGTGGTGCAGAGTTCTTCGCTGGGCATGGACACCGATTCGAACCACTTCCAGATCCGGGCGTCTTCGGTGGGTCGTGGCACCGCAATTGCTTCGGCGCGAGCGATATTGCGCCCTGCACGGCCGATCTGCTGGTAATACGCGACCGGTGTTGGTGGAAGACCCAGGTGTACACAGAACGCTAGGTCACCCTTGTCGAAACCCATGCCGAGCGCACTCGTTGCCACTAGAGCCTTGATGTGGTTGCTCCGTAGGTCTGCTTCGAGTTGCAGTCGTTCGTCGGAATCGACCTGGCCGGTGTAGGCGCCGACCTCGTGTCCCTGAGAACGAAGCCAATCGGCAGTCTCGTGGGCTTGGGCGACGGTCAGTGTGTAGACGATGCCGGATCCATCGAGCTGGGGCAGTGTCGTGGACAGCCAGGCCAGCCGGTGCGCATCATCGGGCAGGTCGACGGTCGACAAGTGAAGCGACTGGCGATCCAGGGTGGTTCGCAGCACCAGGCTGTCGTCGCCCAGCTGCGCGGCGACATCGTCGGTCACCCGTTGATTTGCCGTGGCCGTGGTGGCCAGAACCGGTGTCCAGGCCGGAAGATCAGCCAGCAGTTTGCGCAGTCGGCGATAGTCGGGCCGAAAATCATGGCCCCAGTCGCTTATGCAGTGCGCCTCGTCGCAGACAAGCATGAAGGCCCGTTGACGCAGTGTCGTGAATACCCGACGCCGAAAGCCGGGATTCGACAGCCGTTCGGGAGCAATAAGCATGAGATCCACATCGTCGGCGGCAATCTGGGTTTCGATGTCATCCCAGGCATCGATGTTCGACGAGTTGATCGTGACCGCGTTCAGTCCCAGTTTCTCGGCTGCTGCCACTTGATCACGCATCAGCGCCAACAATGGCGACACCACCACGGTGGGCCCCCAACCCCTAGCCCGCAACATGCGGGTCGAAGAGAAGTAGACCGCGGACTTGCCGAAGCCTGTTCGTGCAACGAGCAGTGTGCGCTGGCGATTGGCGACCACTGCGGTCACCGCTTCAACTTGTTCGGCCCGCGGCACGGCGTCGGGCCCCGCCAGTAGCTGGATGTCTCGGGTGAGCTCGGCGATGACTTCGTCGGCCGTGGGTCGGGGTGGCTCGGTGAGTGCTGATTCGGTGCTTGCTGATTCGATGCTGATTGGTGCGTTGGTCATGGCTTCTTACAGGTTGCTGGAGGGGGAAGCACCTGCTCAACCTAAGCGATCGGAGACTAGGTTGCACTCGATTCACCCGCATCGAAAGCGGGCCAATTGCGCTGGCTGAGTTGCCAGTCCTCGGCTGACTGGTCGAGCAGGCCCGTGCTTCGCAGGCTCTTCAGAATTTGCCGCGAAGATGCCCCCGCCCCTACCGATGCCCAGGGGCCATGTAGAACCAGACCGGGTGCGGTGCGCCTTGTTCCTTGATGGCGGCGCGTGCGGCCATCACCGTGCGTCCAGCCTCGGTCGATTCGAAATACCACGCTTCGGCGGCTCGACCATCGGGCGGCGGGCCGTCGACCAGTTCCAGGGCCGCTTCTTCGTAATACGTACGAATGTCGTGACACAACGCCGTGGTGTTCCCGCCGGGGATGCCGGCTTCCTTCCACGCTGCGCCGTTCGCGATCTCATCAAGTATTTGCAGCGCTTCCGGCACTCCGTCGGCATCGACCGACCGGCCGACCGAGGTCATACCACGACGCTCGAATGCCCGGTCGAAGGCTTTGCGCAGCCCGTTGGCTTCATCGACGGCAGCTGGCAAAGAGGGATCGAAACGCGGCGGCAACGAGCAGCTCAACGGCGTTTCATCGGCGACGAGAATCTCGGGATGAACCTCGAGCACGGGTCCGACCGGGGCGTCGAGCATGGCGAACGCTCGAGCGAGCACGTCGTGTTGGAAGTCGGCGTCGGCGGGCTTGCCCAGCGGACGCCCCAGCGGGAACTCGCAGAACAGCGCTCGAGCGGGCTGCATCCGCTCGACGACCGACTTGGTGGCGGCCAGAACCACGGTGGCGATGCCGGCGGCTTCGAAGACGTGGGCGAGCGTACTCACGGTACGCGTACACAGTGGTCAAACGGGTGTGAGCAGAACGATGTCGACGCCGTCGGCTTTGAGTTCGGCTGCAGCCCGGGGCCCAGAGTCGAGTCGGATCGTGGCGACATCGTCGGGTTGGTTCCCGGCGAACGATGCATGGCGAGGGGCGACTGCACCAATCACGCCACGCTCGGCGAGTTCCTCGAGACGATCGATGGGAAAGACCACGTTGAGATCGATCGCAATACCCGATCGGTCGAAGTTCGGGCTCCAATGACCGAGCTTCAAGTCGCGGGCATCGCTCGGCAGCAGCCGGTATTCGGTATCGCCGGGTTGGAAGCCCTGATCGCTACTGCGATGTAGCGCCGCCGAGGTGACGATGGCAACCGTTGCTTGGGCCAGCGGCTTGGGTGTCACCCAGGCCAACTCGTCGAACTCGGGCACCGGCAAGCCACCGCCCAAGTCCCGCATGATCACATCGCCTGCCATGACACACCTCTCGTCGTGTTGCGTCTTGAACGCTAGTACCTGGGAACGCCAGCACCCAGCGGTGTTGCCGGGCTCCGCCACCTCCGCCCTGGGCGTGGGCACGCAGCACCCCATCACCCTGCTCGACAACCAAACGGTGTTGCCAGCGTTGGCACGCAGCACCCCATCGTTATCGTGCGGTGATGGAACTTGCGGTCATCGACTTCGATGCCCCGATCGAACAGCAAGCTGCTGCCATGGCGAGCGCATGTGAGTCGATCGGCTTCTTCCAGCTTCCGCTGTCGGTCGTGTCCCGTCACGTGGCCGATGCGGCCTGGGATACAGCAGCGCAGTTCTTTGCCCTGCCCGACGACCAGAAGCGCCAGATCGAATTTCCCCGAGCCGGGTACCCCTACGGTTACTCGCCCTACAAGTTCGAGACGTTGGCCAAGTCACTCGACGACGGATCGCCTAGCGGACCTGATCTCAAAGAGTCACTTTCTGTCGGGCCCGACTGTTCACGCCATGGTTTCGTCGCTGCGCCACCAGAGAGCGATCAAGCATGGATTCAGTCCCCCAGCCTGTGGCCAGAACACCCCGCAGGGCTCCGCCGTGCGTGGACGTTGTACTACCAAGAGCTCGCCCGCGTCGCCGAACGACTCATGATGGTCATGGCCGTCGCCCTCGATCTGCCCGACGATTACTTCGCATCATTAATCGACCAACCCATCACTTCGATGCGGGCCCTCCATTACCCCGCCATCGACGACGGCGAGGCCACGAGTTCACTGCGCGCCGGAGCGCACAGTGACTACGGCACCCTCACGATTCTGCGCACCGACGAGGTGAGCGGCTTGGAGATTCGCCGACCCGACGGAAGCTGGTCTGCACTCGCCCCCGAGCCCGACATGCTCGTGGTCAACCTGGGCGACTCGATCCAGCAGTGGACCAATGATCGGTGGCCGTCGACAGTTCACCGGGTGGCGCGCACCAACAATACAGCTCGGCAATCGTTCGCCTTCTTCCACATGGCGAATTGGGATGCCACCATCGAATGCCTACCAACGTGCCGCACGCCCGGCCAGGCACCGCACCACGCACCGGTACAGGCCGGCCCCTGGCTGATGCGCAAGTTCACCTCCACCGTCCTCTGACGAACACCAAAGAGGATTGCGAACGCAACGAGCGATCCGGACTACCCGCCGCTGCTGTGCTACTCATGGAGCGAGCCACTCACGCCGATGAGATCGAGAAACACCATGGTCTATGCACCTGCAAATCGCGACTATTACGACGCCGACAGCCACATCATGGAGCTGCCAGACTTCCTGACGTCGTACGCCGATCCTCGGTTCCGCGACCAGATTCCGCTGGTCAACTACGACGCGTCGCTGGTGACGAACGAAGAGGTCGCCGTGATCGTGGACCAAGGCAATCGCCACTCCGATACCCACCGCGACGAGCAGATTGCGCTAGGTGACGAACTCATCGCCAAGTCCAAAGAGATTCAGGCACTGGGCGCTTTCGATGCCACCGACCGCACGGTGGCCATGGACATGCTCGGCTTCAAGAAGCAACTGGTCTTTGCCACCCACAGCGTGGTGTTGCCGTTCCATCCGAGCTCCAAGACCGACCCGGCGCTGCGCTACGCCGCCACCCGAGCGCACAATCGCCATATGAGTGAGTTCTGCGCCAGCGACGACCGGCTGATGGGCGTCGGCATCATTCCGCTCGATGATCCCGAACGAGCCATCGCCGAACTCGAATGGGTGCTCGACAACGGGCTCGAGGCCGTGTGGATTCCCCATCGAGCGCCCATTGGTTTCGCGCCGGGTCACGTCGACCTCGAACCGTTCTGGGCTCGACTGGCCGAAGCCAATACGCCGTTCCTACTCCACGTGGGCGGCTCACCGTTGCAGGCACTCAAGTCGTGGAGCAACAACGGACGGGCAGCGGTCAAGGACTGGATGGGCGGAGGCGAGAACGTGCGCACCAAAGATGCCACCGTCATGCATCAGCCACCCGAGACGTTCCTCAGCATGCTGGTCGTCGACGGCGTATTGGATCGTCATCCGGATTTGCGAGGGGCCTCGGTCGAACTCGGTGCAGGTTGGGTACCGGAGATGCTGCGGCGACTCGACTCGATCACCCGTATCTACAGCCGAGTCGACGAGTCCGTACGCTTCGATCGCAAACCCAGTGAGCAGCTGACCCAACAGATGGGTTTCACGCCCTTCCCCCACGAAGATGTCGCCCGCCTCATCGCCGATTCCAACGACGAGCTGTATTTGTTCTCCAGTGACTATCCGCACGTCGAAGGAGGCCGTGACCCCATCGGCAAGTTCGCCAAGTCACTCGACGGCGCAACCGACGAGACCCTGACGCGATTTCACAGCGAGAACTTCCTGCGGTTGTTTCCCGACGCCCGGGTTGCCTGACAAATCTCAGATTCGCGCTTGACCTCAAGATTACTTGAGGTTGTAAAAATGCGTGCATGAGCAGTGCTGAGAACCCCACCACGCCCCCTGGCCGCACGACCGAAGCAGCCGTTGCTTCGGTCGAGGAGATGCAGACCGGCGCCATGAAGATGACCAAGGTCGGCGAACGTCGAGTGGTCGTCATTCGAACGGCCAGCGGATTCCATGCGCTCGACAACGCCTGCCCACACCAGGGTTACGGGCTGGCCACCGGCTCGCTCGATGGCGAACTGTTGACCTGCCAATGGCACAACTGGAAGTTTCGCGTTAGCGACGGCACGTGCGTGATCGGCGAGGAAGACGTTGCCTGTCATTCGGTGCGAGTCGAAGGCGATGACGTGATCGTTTCGGTCACCGAGCCGACCAGCGAGGAAACCTTGGCGGCGCTCTGGCCCAGCCTGCAACGAGGCATCGAGCGTGACTACCGGGGCCAGATTGCGCGCGACACGGCCCGCCTGCTGCAAGCGGGTGCGTCGCCCGAAGACATCGTGGCGGTCGGACTGCGTCACGGGTTACCCCGCAGCGAATGGGGAATGGGACACGACATGGCGGTCGCCACCGACCTGCTTCATCTGGCTGACGGCTACGAAGGTCTCGACAAGACTCTGCCTTTGGCGCAGGCGCTCAGTGGCTTTTCCGAGTCGAGCCGCGACCGCCAACCTCACGGCGTGCCTGATACGACCGAAGCTGCAGTCGATCAACAACGCTTCGTCGACGCCATTGAGAACGAGGATGAAGCCGGGGCGGTGAATGCCGTTCGGGCGCTGTTGGCGACTGGCGACCTGGCAGCGACGTTGCCCATCGCCCGGGCCTGGTTCATCGATGCCGTCAGCCGCCATCACTACAACTACGGGCACGGTGCGATCTATACCCAGAAGGCGTTCACCCTGGCCGAACGAATCCCACAGGTGGCCGAGCTACTGCTGACCGAGTTGGCCATGACCCTGGTCTACGGCACCCGGGAAGACACGCTGCCCTACATGCGTAAGGCGAACCGTGCGATCGATGCGATAGATCTCGATGCGCTTGCACGGGCGCCCCAACCCGGCGAGACCGGTTGGATCGACACCGACGACGCGCTGGTGCATCTGCTGCTCGATGCCCAACAGGCACCCATCGACGAACTGGTTCAAGCGGCGCTCGACGGTGCCGGAGTGACCGGTGTGATCAACACCGTCAGTCTGGCGGCAGCTCACCGACTGCTGCGGTTCGACCTGGCAATCGAGCGTGATCGTCACGAGGACTTCGGCTGGCTCGACATCACCCACGTGCTGACCTACGCCAACGCAGCACGATGGTCATGGACCAATGACCCTGGCCCACGATCGGCCCGCCTGGTCCTACTCACGGCTTTCCTGGCGTTCGACTCCGGTCGAGGCGAACGTCGCATTCGACGCGTGGAACCGTCATTGCCCGCCCCACGTTCGGGCGACATCGTTGCTGCTGTTCTCGAATACCGACCCGATGATGCGGTTGCCGCGGCGCTGGCTGGTCCTGCCGCTCGGGTCGCAGACCAACTCGAACAGGCGAGTCTCGAAGACACCGCTGGGTCGTTCATCGTCATGGCCCACCTGGTCAAGACCGCGGTGGCAGCACGAGAAGAAGCCCTGGCGACTGGCTCGTTGTTGCCACTGGCTGCCGCCGCCCGGTTTCTGGCCGCGCCACGAGCCGAGCGGTTTGTCACCGTCGGCGCCCGCGAAGCGATTCACTTCGTGCGTACCGGCCAGACACCAACCCGCTAGAACACTGCCGAACGATTGGGGTTGATCGGGTCGGGCAAGCGTTACAGCTCAACCGCCAGGCAGGCTTCGAGGTCCTGGTCGAACGCATCGTCGGCGGTCGACTCGAACAACATGCCGTCGAAGCGCTTCATCTCTCGACAAAAGAGTGGGCGATTGATGTCGTGCAGCAGCAGGAAGAGCAGGTTCTCGCCTGGCAGGATGCGTTCGCCCATCTCTTTCATGTGGTCGTCTTCGATACCGATATCGCGGAGCTTGCCCCACAGGCCACCGGCTGCTGCGCCCAATGCGCCGCCAGCGATCCAGCCGATCGGCCCGCCGATCAGACCGATCAGGCCTCCGTACAGTCCACCCGAGACGGCGCCTTGACCCGGGTTGACATCCTTGCTCTGGCGAAGCCGAATCTTGCCGTTGGCGTCCTTGTCGACGATCGCAGCATCTTCGATGCGCATCACGTGTTGTTCGGCAATGCGTACCATCGCCATCAACGCTTCTTGGGCCTTGAGCGGGTGGTCGAATCGGATCGCGAGCAGGGTTGCGTTGGAGTCGTCCAGGTCTTCAGCCATGGCGACACCCTAGACGCGCTCGTGATACGTCAGGCCACCCAAGCCACGGCTACTCGTTGATCTCGATAGTGATCGGGCCGGCCGTGAGCTGGGTGCCACTCAACAACACTTCGTCGTCGCCCACCGCAACCGAGCCGGACCAGGCGTCAACGGTGCTCGACCAGACCGAAGTCCACGAGATGCCATCGGGCGAGAAGAACACCTGAGCTTTGATCTGACTCTCGTCGAGCGCCGCCGGTCTCGACTGCTCGATCTGTTTTTCGGTGACCTCGACCAGCAATGAGTTGTCACTCGGGTCTCGCAAAACTGTCGTTCCGTCTGCATTTCTTTGCACCCACGGCCCATCTACTGCCAGCCGCAAGGTGGTGCCATCGGGAACCGACTGGGCCGTGATCGTGGCGGCATCGGGTTGCCGCGACACTATCCACGATGGTGTCGCCACCGCCCACCCCGCCACCACGTCGGGCCGCTCCCACGGGCGCGACGTGGTCACGAACAATGCCCACCCCGCCGGCCCCGATGCAATTGCGGGTTGGCTCCACACACCGCTCGGAGCCACCTCGAGCGGTATGTCGCCACTAACGCCCAGCCCGCTGCCGGCGACAAGTCGCGATTTCCAGCCGGTGTTGTCGGGTTCGATGACCAGTGCGCCCCGCTGGTCACCTTCGAGTAGTACGAAACGATTTGGCGACGCAGCTGTGGTGGCTCGTTCCCAGTCGACACCGTTGGACGAAAGCCAAACCTGACCTTGGTTCGCATCGGCCACGGCAAATCCTCCGCCGAAGCCGATCACGCTACGAGGCGCGCTGTCCGGCGGCAGCTCGACCTCGCGAAAATCGTCATTGTCGGCCGCCAGGAAATACCTGGTGGTGCTTGCGCCCACAGCTCCCAGGGCCACTTCGATGATGGCTTCGCCGTCGCACAGGTGGTAGTGGCGCCGATCAGCGGTGACTTGCTCACCGCATACATCGTCGGCGCGAATGTCGAACGACCGATGATCGAACTCTTCAACCGGTTCGAGCGCAACCAGCACCAGGTCATTGGAGCCGGTGGCCGCCACCACGCGATAGCCACGCCGCAGACCCTCGACCGCCGCAGGTGAATCGATCTCGATTTGTCGAACGTTCCAATCGACCAGGTTCATCGAGGTTGCCACCCGTGGCGGCAGAAACTCACGGATTTCACGACCGGCTTCCAGCACTGCCAGGTAGCGCCCACCCGTGCGGTTGAACGCGCTGACTTCGAGTCGGATGTCGACGGCTCGCGAGTTCCAGACGGCGGCCTCGAACCAGTCCGCGCCGTCGGTGGACTGCGCAAACCTGGCGGGTCCACTGGTGTTCAGCGCAACGAAATCGCCGCCGCCGTCGCTGACCGGATCGAACCAGTCCGGCGATGTTCGTGGCCCGACAACAGGCTCGGGCCCTTCGACCACATCTTGCGCATTGTCGGCTCGAAACAGCGCGCCTCCGGCAATGATCACCAACGCGGCCAGGATCAGGGCTGCCGTTCGATTTCGCACCGTGCGCCGAGTACCTCGGCGGCGCGCTGACGCGGCGTCGGCCACGAGCGGCTCGAGCACCTCGTCACGAGCTCGCAGCTCGTGCCGCAACTGGTCTATTGCTTCGTCTTCGGTGCTGCGCAGATGGTGGGCCACGAAGGAGACCGCTCGGGTGCGCCGGGTGGTCACGGTGGCTACGGGAACCTCGAAACCCGCAGCAGTGAACTCATCTGACCAACCCAGGTGATAGCCGGTGATCAGCGCCGCCCGTTGGTACAGGGGAAGCGCATCGAGGGCGTCGGCCAGCTCGAGCCCACGGACATAGCCGCCGGTTGCCCGGTTGATCGCCGTTGGCGGGCTGGCCCTTCCCACATTGTCGGTGTGCTGCAACCCAGCCCCAACCAACCATCCCGCCTGGTTTACATGGTCACAAAGGTGCTTCCATCGTTGCGACGCGCTGGTAAACGCTTCGGTGATGGCCGCGTTGGCCACCGCGGTGTCATTACAGGCAAGCGACAACACTCGAGCGATCTGTTCGCCCTGCTCGTCGCAGAACTCGTCGAAGCCTGCCGAAGGGGCCACCGGTGGCGCAGACTCACCAAGCGAGATGTCAAAGGCCACGATGTAGTGTCGCACTCTCGGCGCCATGGCTGCCAGCCACAGCTCGACCAGATCTGGGACGACGGCAACCTGGGCTAGTAGCTTCTCGCCATGGATTTGACGAAGTTGTTCGGGGTAGCTGGCAAGGTTGCGATCGTGACCGGTGGGTCTCGAGGTATTGGTGAGATGATTGCCGAAGGTTTGGTCACGAATGGTGTCCGTACCTACATCACTGCTCGGAAGGCCGACGCCTGTGATGCCACCGCCCAGCGGCTGAGCGAAATCGGTGAGTGCATCTCGATTCCGGCAGACATGTCGACCGCCGACGGATTGGCGGCGTTCGTGGCGGCGTTTCGTGAGCGAGAAGACAAACTACACATCTTGTGCAACAACGCCGGCGCTGCGTGGGGTGCACCCATAGGTGAGTTCCCCGAGATCGGTTTCGACAAGGTGCTCGACATCAACGTGAAGGCACCGTTCATGCTGACCCAGGCGCTGCTCGAGCCCCTCTCCGCAGCTGCCACCGTCGAGGACCCGGGCCGAGTGATCATGACCGGCTCGATCGACGGCATTCGAGTGCCGGTGGGTGACAACTTCTCGTACTCGGCGTCGAAGGCCGGGATCCACATGCTGGCGCGCCATATGGCCAAGTTCCTTGCCGATCGAAACATCACCGTGAACTCCATCGCTCCGGGTCCGTTCGAGTCCAAGATGATGGCGTACATGCTCGAAGACGACAAGATCCGGGCCAATATCGAGGGCACGAACCCCCGAGGCCGCATCGGCTCGCCCGAGGATGTCGCTGGCACGGTGATATGGCTTTCGAGCCGAGCCGGCGCCTACATCAACGGGGCCACCGTGCCCATCGACGGCGGCATCGCCATGCTCAACGTCTGATCTCATTCGATGGCGGCGGGCACGGCTTTGACGGCGGCAGCGTTCAGGCAATACCGTGCCCCATGACCTGGGAACATGCAGAGACCGTCGATATCGCCGCCACACCAAACGACGTGTACCGCACGATCAGCAATCTGGAGCGAATGGGCGAATGGAGCCCCGAGAACACCGGCGGAAGCTGGATAGCCGGCGACGGCTCCAGCGTGGGTGATCGGTTCGAGGGAAACAACGCAATTGGCGATCGCAAATGGAGTGCAGTCGCCGAGGTCGTGCGCTGCGACCCTGATTCGGCATTCTGCTTCACCGTCGGGGCATTGGACAATCCGGTGGCCGAGTGGGGGTACCACCTCGAACCCATCGACCAGGGAACTCGCGTGACCGAAACATGGAAGATGACCCAGCTGCCCCCGTCGTTGGTAGACGCACCCGAAGAACGAGTCCAAGGACGAGTGTCGATGGTCGCCGAAGGCATGGCCACCACGCTTGCTCGACTCAAGGCCACGCTCGAAAGCTGAGCCGACAGCGCTGATCAACCTTGCACTAGTTCTGAGCCAGGCGTCCTCGTAGAGCCAGCATGGCCAGGGTCTGGCTGATGGCGCCCAGGATGGCGATGGCGAGAAACGCCTTGCCGATCTCGCCCCATTGCCAGCCGTCGGACAACAGGCTTCTCATACCTTCGAGCACGTAGGTGATCGGGTTGACTCGTGCGATGTTGCGCATCCACGGCGTCAGGTTCTCGAGCGGAACCGTCGACGATGTCAGAAACGCAAACGGGAAGAACAACAAGAAGCTCGACGCCACTGCGCCCGGGTTGGCCGTCTTGAGCGCAATTGCATACGGGAAGCCGGTGAACGCCAGGCCCCACAACGCACCGATCAGGATGAACAGCAGAATCCCCAGCACGCCGGTACCGAACGAGACGCCAACGATGGCTCCCAGGATCATCACGGGGATGCAGAGCGCTATCACCAACACGAAGTCCGACACCATGAGACCGAGCAACAGCGGCAGGCGACGAACCGGACTCAGCAGCAACCGATCGAAGTAGCCCGTCTGAATATCGGTGACCAAGGCCGTTGCTCGGCTGATGCCGGTCACCGCGAAGATGATGGCGGTCGGCAGCTGGAAGTTCTTGTAGCTGAAGTCGGTGGCGCCGGGGATCGATTCGGTCAGATCCTGCAGCGCGCCCAGGTTCACGATGAAGAAGAAGGCCGGAATGAACAGCGCAGGCAGAAACGCCTCGGGTTCGCGGGGAACCGCCCGCAGCGCCCGTCTGGCAATGGTAACCAGGTCGCGCACGAAGCCCGAGGGTCGGGCTTGTACATTCGAGCGGGCCTCGGCGGCCATGGTTACGTCGGTGGCGGTCATTGAGGGACCTCGATTCGGTCGCCGGTGAGTTCAAGGAATACGTCGTCGAGTGTGGGGGTGCGCAGCGTGAGTTCGCCGATGTTGACGCCGGCACCGTCGAGTGCAATGACCACCGGCGAGACTGCGGCAGCGCCATTGCTCACCGATACCAGCAGGGCTCGAGGGCCGGCCTCGACCTTATCGACTGCTGGCAGCGAGCGAAGTGCAGCGATCGCCTTGTCGTTGTCGTCGACCTTGACCTGAATGACGTCGGCGCCGATCGCTCGCTTGAGATCGTCGGGGGCGCCTTCGCCCACTATCAGACCATCGTTGATGATGCCCACCCGATCCGCCAGCTCGTCGGCCTCTTCGAGATACTGCGTGGTCAAGAAGATGGTGGTGCCCAGTTCGGTGTTCAGTGCTCGCACTTCTTCCCACACCTGTAGCCGGCTCTGCGGATCGAGGCCGGTGGTCGGCTCATCGAGAAACAACATGTCTGGGCTGTGCATCAGCGAGGCCGCCAGGTCGAGTCGCCGTCGCATGCCGCCAGAGTAAGTGCCGATCCAACGGTCGATCGCTTCGACCTCGATAAGCGAGCTGAGCTCGTCGATCCGCCTATCGGCTTCGCTACGAGTCAGTCCGTACAGTGCACCCTGCAACCGCAGAATCTCTCGTCCACTCTGTTTCTCGTCGAGCGATGCGTCTTGCAGCGCCGCACCGATACGAAGGCGTATCTCTGCGGCACCGTCGACCACGTCGTGACCAAGCACCCTCGCCGTGCCAGCCGTTGGTCGAAGCAGGGTGATCAGCATCTTGACCACGGTGGACTTGCCAGCGCCGTTCGGACCGAGAAAGCCGTATATCTCGCCCGCCCGGACCTGCAGGTCGACGCTCTTCACTGCCTGGACATCACCGAACGACCGTTGCAGGTCCGATGTCTCGATCACCAATTCGTGCATGATCCACAAACCTAGTTGCGGACAACGTCAGTCTCTTGCACAAATGGAGGCTCTCTTGGGCTGCGCTCGCAGCGCTACCGATTTTCAGCCGAGCAGGTTGCGACCGTTGACACCGAGTGCTGTTGGCTCGACGCGCAGCCGCTGCTGTTGCCCGGGCACCTGCAACCACGACCCGTGGTAGTGAGCTGGGGACGGCGCATCGGGAGCACAGCGGGCGCATTGACACGGTGGGTGCATGAGCATGTTGGGACGATCGTCGCCCCAGTCGTTGTCGATCGCCGTACACGCAATCTCTTCGGCGCATTCCTCAGCCACGCCTGCAGTCTTGCCGCTCATCACCCCACACTCAACCCGCCAAGGGTTTTGTCGCGCCGCTACCGTTGGGTCCATGGCCCAGACGACCCCGCAGCGGACACCCGCCGAAGCGGACACACCTGCCGAAGATCGAGTGCATCACCACGCGCTCATAGGCGACGGCCATGATCCCATCGACGGCGGCACGATCGTGACGCTGTGCGGGCTGCACCTGCCTGGGCCGCGACCAGAGGCCGCAACGTTGCCCTGTTGCCCCATGTGCGCACTCAGCATGGGCAAGCCCTGCACCACCTGATCGCACCGGTCAGCCACCAACGTCACCCCCTTCGTCGCGTGGTGAAACAGACCTAGGCTGGCGCCATGACTTCGAGTGACCGCTCATGACCACGCCACCGATTCTGCCCGGTGCCGAACCGCTGTCTCACGCGGCGGGGTCGACCGGGGTGCTCGTGATCCACGGGTTCACCGGTTCAACCCAGTCCATGCGCCCGATCGCCGACGCATGCATTGCTGCAGGCCATACCGTCGAACTGCCACGCTTGCCGGGTCATGGCACCTCGGTCGAGGACATGTCGACCACCAGCTGGGCAGACTGGTCCGCCCATGTCGAAGCCGTATACGAGGATCTGGCGTTGCGCTGCGAGCGGGTGTTTGTTGTTGGATTGTCCATGGGCGGCGCGCTGACGCTCTGGCTTGCTTCTCGTCACCCGGGCGTTGCCGGCATCGTGGTGATCAATTCGGCAGGCCAACCCAGTGCCGAGCGCACGGCCGCGCTGGCTCATGTGGTCGAGAGCGGCCAGGTCACGGTCGATGCCATTGGCAATGACATCGCCATGCCGGGCGTGGTCGAGCTCGCCTACGACCAGACGCCACTGGCGCCGTTGCTTTCATTGGTAGAGGCGGTGAACGATTTCGACCTGAGCGCGATCACGTGTCCGACATTGGTGATGGTCAGTGACCAAGACCATGTCGTGCCGCCCGAGACTGCCGACTACATCGCCAGCAACGTGGGCACTCAGGCAACAGTCGTACACCTGGCCAACAGCTATCACGTGGCCACGCTGGACTACGACGCCGAGCTCATCAATTCGCACGTCGTCGACCATATTGCTGCGCACAGCTGACCGGCACCGGGGTCACCCAGGACACACCTCACGCCTGATCTTCGACAGGGTGGGGGCGACGGCGGCAATTGCCGCAGTGAGTTCGACCAGATCGCCGTCGTTCGTGATCACGATGTCGGCGACATCACGGCGGAGTTCATCGCTGGTCTGTGACGCAATCCGCGCCGCGGCATCGTCTGGATCCATACCCCGAGTACTGACCAGTCGCTCGACTCGCACCGACTCGGCCGCCTCGACGACGACCACAGTGTCGTAGCTGTATCCCGACGGCAGGTGTTGACCGAGTTGCGACTCGACCAAGACCGCCATATCGAGCACGACCCATGATCGACCCGCTTCGGCTGCAGCCACCAGCGCATCATCGAGTTCGGCGTTGATTGCCGGATGGCTGATCTGCTGCAGCCGCTCCAGTTCTGCCGGATCACCGAAGACGATCGGCGCCAACTTGGCGCGATCGATCACGCCCACTCCCGCATCGTTGGTCGTCACGATGTCAGAACCGAACAGTTCGATCACCGCGTCGAAGGCTCGACCGCCTGGTTCGAGCACTTGACGGCCGATCAGGTCGACGTCGATGATCTGCGCACCATGGTCGGCAAACAGCGATGCCACCGTCGACTTGCCCGCACCAATACCACCGCACAACCCCGTCACCCGCATGCCCTACAGACCTCCGTCGACGGCGATCACCTGACCGGTCACCCATGATGCTGCGGGTGCGCACAGGTAGAGGGCCGCGGCGCCCAGGTCGGTAGGCGTACCCAGCCGGCCGGCGGGCAACTTGAGCGCCCGCTCGAGACGAGGAAGGTCGTCTTCTTCGAGTTGCATGGCCTTCATCATGATCTCTGTTGGCACGGCGCCCGGCATGATGCAGTTGACTCGCACTCGAGGACCGAGTTCCGCCGCCATGGTCACGGTCAGGGCGTTCACCCCCGCCTTGGCCGCCGAGTAGTGACCGCTTCCCTTCACCGGCATGGTTGCGGCCTTCGAAGATATGTTCACGATGCGACCACCGTCTTCCATGGACCGCGCGGCAATCGTGCTGCAAACCCACACGGCGGTGAGGTTCAACCGAATTGTTGCATCCCATTCGTCTCGGTCGAGTTCGATCATCGGCGTTTGAATCGGTGAGCCACCAGCGTTGTTGATCCAGATGTCGAGGCGACCGAACTCGCCGATCGCCGCCTGCGCCAGTGCCTCGACCTCGGCGTCGATGGTGACATCGGTGGGTACGGCGATCGCCTTGCCACCAGCTTCTCGAATCTCGGTGGCCACACGCTCGATCTCGTCGGCCCGGCGAGCCGCGCATACCACGGCCGCGCCGGCTCCCGCCAATACCTTGGCGATGCCCTCGCCGATACCACGGCCGGCCCCCGTGACCACGGCCACATCGCCCGTCAGATCGAACAAATCAAGACTCATCATCAACTACCTCTGTACATCGCGGCTGCCGGTCGGCAGGCCCCGCCCTGAGTGTTTAGCTGATGGCAAGGCCACGGGCGCAACCGCTGGCGTCGGCATTAGCCTCACGGGGTGATCGTGAACCGTGCCGTGCGAGCCGCTCTTGGTTTCGGCGCCGAGCGCCTCGCCAGAAATGACTGGCTCATGGGCATCGTCTATGACCTGATCAATGGTCAGCAGTTCTCGACTCTTGGACATCACGAGGAGATGCTGGCCGACACAGTGCGGGTCGAGGCCTATCGCCAAGGAATAGCCAACACCGTGAACGAGGACGACGTCGTGGTCGACCTGGGGACCGGCACCGGCCTGCTGGCGTTCATGGCCAGCAGCGCCGGAGCGTCGAAGGTATACGCAGTCGACCATGCAGACGTGATCCGTCTGGCCGAAGACGTCGGCACCAGAAACGGCTTCGACAACATCGACTACGTACAGACCAACAGCCGAGAGTTCAACGCGACCGAACCGGTCGACGTGATCGTTCACGAGCAACTCAACGACGAACTATTCGGCGAAAACATGATCCCGAACCTGCTCGACCTACGTGATCGGGTCCTACGCGCCGGTGGCAAGATCGTGCCGGGCCGCTTCCGGCTCTTTGTCGAACCGGTACAGCTTCACGAACAGCATCGGGTGCCACATATCTGGGACATGAACCTGGGCCCGGGCCTGGACTTCACCAGCCTGGCCGACTCGCCCTACACCACCGATGCCAAGCATGCGCTCGAAACCGGAAGCGAACACTTCTTTCTTCGCCGAGGCGCCGTGGACCACTTCCTCGTCGAGCCGCAGCCCGTGCTCGACTTCGACCTGATGACGCTCGAGTCAGGCGCCGACCTGGAACGAAGTCACACCTGCAAGCGGGTCGTCACCCACGCCGGAACCCTCGACGGCTTCTGCATCTGGTTCGAGGCCGTCTTCGACGAAGAGACTCAGATCAGCACCTCTCCCCTGCTCACACCGACTTCGTGGGGCAATCGGTTGTTACGAGTCCCAGAACGCCAGTGCGAAATCGGTGACCAGCTCTCCTGGAGCCTCGAGCTACGTCAACTCAACGACGCATCATCCTGGCGAGCCCTCGTGAACTAAATGCAACGGTGCCAGGAACCCTTGCAGTTCGTTCAGTTCTGGAAGGGCATGGCGTGTTGGGCGAGCCAGTCGAGCTCGCTGTCCCAGCCCTCGGGCGTCGACATCGGACGTAACACGAACTTGGACATTCCGGCGTCGAGATGGCGTTGCAGCAGCGAGCTGAGCTCGTCGACGCCGATGGGCAGGATATCGGCTCGATCGGCATCGGTCTTGTGCAGGAGCCGGGCGGTGATGGCATCGTCGACGGGAACCCGTGAGTACGGGATGCTGATGCCGAAGTGATCGTCGTCGATGCATCGGCCCGCCCCATCGGCAGCTGCCTGGATTGTGGCCATATGCGATTTTGCTTCGGTTGGTGTTGCTCGCGAACCCAGCCAGCCATCGGAATGGGTGCCCGTGAGTTGCAGAGCTCAGGGCCCGTTCCCGCCCAGCCAGATCTCGAGGGGATCCTGAGTCGGGGCAGGGCCCACTGTGATGGCGTCGTAGGTCCAGGCTCCCAGCTCGGCGGTGACCGACTCGCCAGCCCACCATGCACGACACAGGTCGATCATGGCGGCGACTCGGTTGGTTCGATCTATGCCTGCGGTTCCGAGTGCCGCCCGCTCTTTCGGGCTTCCGGCCCCAGGTTTCTTCATAAGAGTCCATCGGCATGATCGGTCTCGTCTTGAGCGAGATGGCGCGTGGGCTCTTGATCTGGCGCCGCTCGTATGCAACCAATTCAGTCATGTGCCTGAACCTCGTTCATCTCGAGGACATCTCCAGCGCCTTCGAACCCTTCCACGTCGTCGAGATCAGCGATCACCGTGTCGAGCCCAACGCCTGCGCCCCGCACAAGCGTTTCCTGGAGTGTCTCTCGCGTCAGACCGCCGGTGATCACCGAAGTTGCCCCGAGCACGTAGTTCACGTTCTGAAAGTCGCCGCGCATCTCGTTCAAGTCGATGTCGTCGACGACCGGGGCCAGCGCCGGATCGAACAATCCTGCTGCTGCCAGGCCGAAAACATCGGCCGTCGGTCCCACGGTGCCCAGCACCCGCACGGCAAGCGACCCGCCTGCGGCCTGGCTCAAGAAGGTGTACCCTCCTCCGCCGGCGAAACCACCCACAGCGCCGAGCGTCGTGTTCTCGGCCAGATCCTCGGTCAACGGATCACCTGTCCATGCGTTCTCGGCCAACGTCAGACCCGCACCCGTCGTTGCCCCCGCCGTGGCCGTAGCGGCCGAAGCAATCAGCATGCCGGCCACGCCGCTCGCAACGCCAGCAGTTGCCATGCCTGCGAGCACGCCGGCCACCACCGCGGCGCCCAGAACAAAGGAGTCGCCGTGATCCTGCCAGAACGTGGGGTGATACCAGTCGGCTTCGAGCACCCGATCTATCGCAACCACTTCGGACTCGGTCAAGCCGTACTCCTGGTGGTGAGCCCGCACCATCTCGAAGTCGGCCTCGGTCAAGCGGTTGTCGATGTAACCCGAGGTACCCGCCGTGCGGGCGACGTCGATGTCATCGACCACTCGCCGTAGCGCAAAGTTGGTTTGCTGTTTTGCGATCAACGACTCGATGTCGACCCTGGAGTATTTGTTGTCGGCTTCGCGATCTCGCCCGAACGGGTTCTGGCTCACAACGCTGCCAGTCTGGGCGGCAGAGTCGAGGCGGTGACGGAGGCCGATCGCACCTCGAAATGCTGCTGCGGCCCGCATTGCGTCCTGGTGTGCCGCCAACTCAGCTTCTGACCCAACCGGGTCGTAGTTGTTGATGATGAAGCTCAGGTCCTCGATCGAGACCAGACCGTCGCGTTCGCCATCGAGGATGGCATCGAATGTGTCGAAGTGCTCGTAGAACCCGATGAACGCGTCGACCTCGGCGATCGTCATTTCGAGCTCTGCGCCCAAACCCATCCGATACACCGCCGACTCCAGAGACAGGTGGTTGGCAACCGCGATGTCCTCGGCGTTCGAGATATCGATACCGTGCAGCGCAGCCTCGCTCACGGCGGCGGCTGCGTCGTCGATATCCCATCCCTTCGCAACCATTGCCTGCACCGAGTGCGTCATGAAGTCGAACTTGAGCGCAGCTGCGGTGTCGTCGAGGCCGTATGTCTGTGCCACCAGATCGATCTGTTCTGCTCGCTCTTGTTCTGCTTGCTGACGCCAGACCCCTTCGATGGCCAGCAGCGCGGGTTGGCCGTGATCGGCGGCAGCGGCGAACTGGTTCAGCGTGGCGGTGTCGGTGACGTTCGCCAACTCGGTGAACAATGCGGTGCGTTCTCGCTCGAGTTCGATTCTTTCGGGGAACGGTGCAGTCCGTAGAGCCGAGGTGAGCCGATCGACTCGTCGCGCGAGGGACACGCCCGCAGCAACGTCGTAGTCCCACCCGTTGGCATGAGCCGCCCGCACCACCGACACCGGTTGCTGGGTGAGCAGCGAAGCCAACAGCGTGAGCGCCGGCGTGCGGTTGTTGTCGGCCACGAAGCCACTGACCAGTACATCGAGCTGCTCGTCGGATGATGCATGGCCCGCCAGTGCGGTTCGCAGCGTGCTCACCTCTTGGTCGATGCGGTGATCGTTGCCGCTGATTTCGCCACGGGCCGCGGCCATGTTCAGCCGCTCGATCTCGCCCATCGCCGTGGTGATGCCGTCAGGCCTTCCGGCAGCGAGCAGCGCGCTCATGACCCGGGCTGCGTGCTCGTCGGAGTCCGTGGAAGCATCGACGAGACCCTGCAACCTGCGCACCCGCCGATCGAGCTCGGGGTCATTGTCGCCGCCGCGAAAGCTGTAGATCGATGCCACCGCCGCGTGGATCGCAAACTGCGACGTGTCGATACTGAACAACGACAACTCATCGGCAGCCCGTCGAATTGCCGACGCAATCGTCGATCCGTCGGCCCCGATCTCGTCGATGATGCCAAGCACGCCGGTGCGCAGGTCCGACAGCAGCTCGGCGCTGCTCACGGAGTCTCGGATGTCATCACTGCGGGTCGACCATGCCGAAAGCGAAGCGGCGAGCGACCGCGCCGCTCCTACGTCCATACCTAGTAATCCACTTGACATACTTTCAATCTATTTCAATAATTTTCCGTTTGTCAACGAGCACCTCGAGATGAGGCCCTCTAACCCGCACCCGGCGCCGCCCCTTGGGCCTGCACAGTTCCTACACTTGGTTCCTACATGACGAGCCACGAGCATCAGCAAACCCCACAACAGACAACGTGCTACAAACATCCGAACAGGCCGTCGGGCGTGGTCTGTCAGCGGTGCGAACGCTACGTCTGTACCCAATGCATGCATCAGGCCTCGGTAGGTGTGCACTGCCCCGAATGCACATCGAAGAACAAACAAAAGGTCTACACCGGCAACTCGCTGCCCGGTAGCCGCGGCATCGTCACCCAGGGGCTCATCGGGCTCAACGTGGCGGTGTTCGTATTGCAATTCCTGCTGTGGGACGCCACCATCACCGACGACGGCCGAACGGCTTTCGAAATCGCCCTTTTCGCGCCGATCATCGCTGACGGAAACGAGTGGTGGCGAATTCTCACCAGCGGTTTCGGCCATTTCGGCATCGTGCATCTCGGCATGAACATGTACAGCTTGTACATCGTGGGGCCCATCATCGAACGACGCCTTGGCCCCGTTCGCTTTGCGCTTGCCTACTTCACCTGCTTGATCGGTGGATCCATGGGCGCACTACTGCTCGACCCGTTGGCGTTGACCATGGGAGCGTCTGGTGCCATCTTCGGCCTACTCGGTCTGCTGGTCATGATGTTTCGCAGTCAGGGAATCAGCATTGCCCAGTCGGGTTTGGGACCGGTGCTACTACTCAACCTCTTCATCAGCCTCAGCGGCTTCGTGAGCCTGGGTGGCCACGGTGGCGGGTTCGTCACGGGCCTGGTGCTCGGAATCATGTACTTCGGCGCCAATGCCCAGTCCGGCCCACTCTTCGGCCGCGACCAGGTCAAACCCGATATCGCAACCGCTGCGCTGGGGATCGCGCTCTTCATCGCCAGCATCGTCGTCGCCGGGTTCGCCTAGTGGCGTAGTTCGTGACGATGGGTGGTTTGCGCGAGCGCAACGGCGCATCTCGCCAGGCCGCAGAAATCGGCACTACTCGGCGTGCAGTGGCGGTTTCGAGGACTTCGCCAGCATCGTCGTCGCCGGGTTCGCCCAGTAATGTGTCTGTCCCTAGGCGGCTTCGGCCAGGCAGTCGATCGCGGCCTGGAAGGATGCGGCGACCGAAGCGGCAGAACCGACTTCGATCTGGCGGGCGACGGCCACAAACGGATAGGTGACGCCGAAGCGATCCATGCGTATACCGAGTTCGCCTTCGGAGTATTCCCACCGGCCGCCGAACGTGGCGATGAGACATTGCCCGTAATAGCACCCCATGAACTGCACGAATTCGTGTTGTAGATCGCCGGCGAGTGAGCTGCGGCTGTCTTCGATGTACTGGTCGAGCCATCGCACGCCAGCACGGTCGAACCCGAGCTCAGGTTGCGTCGTCCATGCCAGTTTGAGCACGTGCACCGCATTGCGACGACAGAGACCGGTGGCGTACTCGAGGGAGGTGTCCGTTAGCAGGGCCATACAGGCCTATCGGCCCATCACGACCATTTGTGAGTCAAATGTCTCAAATAGTCGGCGGTGCCTGCAGTCGGATGCGAACGCGCTGGTTCGTCAGCTGCCCACCCGGGCCACGGGGCCACAGCCTCGCTCACCCGACCGCTCGACCGACCGAGCGCCGAGGACCACTTTGCGTCCTATCCGGTCGGACTCATAGAGTTTCGTCATGACCCAGGCCATCCGCATCGACCCCGAATCAGGCCAGAAGATCTTCGATACCCGTGCTGCGAAGGCGAGCGACAAGATCACCGGATCGGGCTACTCGGTGCTCGATGACGAACGTTTGATCACGCTGCCAGACCAGCCAGCGGGCGCCGTCTTCAATGCCGAAGAACAGGCAAAGTACCGCGACTTCAAGGAAGCCCGAGCGGGTGCAGCCGACTACATGGCGCTCGAAGGCGAGTTCGCTTCCTACCTCGAAGATGTCTATTCCGAACAGCCGGTCGAGCGTGAAGCCCTGACCGACGAATGCGAGATCCTGGTCATCGGGGCCGGTTTTGCCGGTTTGCTGTTGTGGTACCGGCTACGCCAGGCCGGCTTCACCGACGTGCGCTTCTGCGAGAAAGGCGGTGACGTGGGCGGTACCTGGTACTGGAATCGCTACCCGGGTATCGCATGCGACGTCGAGAGCTACAGCTATCTGCCGCTGCTCGAAGAGATGAACTACATCCCGACCATGAAGTTTGCGTCGGGGTTCGAGATTCTGGAGTACTGCCAGGCGATGGCCACCGAGTTCGGCTTCTACGACAAGTGCCTGTTTCACACCACCGTCGACACCACCGAGTGGGACGAAGCCGCCCAACGATGGATAGTTTTCACCGATCGAGGCGACGCCATGCAGGCCAAGCACGTGGTGCTTGCCAACGGCATCTTGACCAACCCCAAGCTGGCGCGCATCGACGGCATGCAGTCGTTCGCGGGCGATGCCTTTCACACCTCGCGCTGGAACTACGACGTGGACCTGGCCGGAAAGCGAGTCGGCATTATCGGCACCGGCGCAACCGCAGTGCAGGCCGTTCCCGAGCTGGCCAAGGTCGTGGGCGAGCTCTACGTCTTTCAGCGCACGCCGAGCTCCATCGACGTGCGAGATCAACAAGTCACCACTCAAGAACAGATAGATGCCTGGTCACAAGAACCAGGTTGGGCCATGGCCCGCCGCAAACGCTTCTCGAAGATCTCCGCTGGTCGAGCGGCGATCAAGGCCGACGACGACTATCTGTCGGGCAAAGCCGATGACTTCAAGAAAGAGCGAAAACGCCACGCTACGCAACTCACCCAAGAGCAGATGGTGCAAAGGCAACTCGATTCCAACTTTCGCCTCATGGAGCAGATCCGGGCGCGCGTCGACGCCATCATCGACGACCCCGTCACCGCCGAAGCGCTGAAGCCCTACTACCCCTACGGCTGCAAACGGCCGACCTTCCACGACGAGTATCTACCGGCGTTCAATCTTGCTCACGTTCATCTGGTCGACACTGCGCCGATCGGGGTGCAACAGATCAACGAGCGGGGCGTGGTGCACGACGGTGTCGAATACCCCGTCGATGTACTGATCTATGCCACCGGGTTCAATTGGATGGCCACCTCGACGTTCAACATGATCAGGGGTCGGGGTGGCGTCAGCCTGAGCGAAAAATGGCAAACCGAAGGATGTAAGACCTTTCTGGGTCTGCACAGCCACGGGTTCCCGAACCTGTTCATCGTAAGCGGGCCGCAAGGCGGGGGCGGCAGTTTCAACTTCATCGACGCCATCGAGCAGCACGCCGACTACATCGTGTGGATGCTGTCGACGATGCGTGACGAGCAGTACTCGGTCGTCGACATTACGACCGACGCCGAAGAACGCTACGCCGATCATTGCGCCCAGGTCGACATTGCCACGGCGCCGCTGCGAGACTGCATCTCGTACTACAACGGCGAGGGCAACTCGACCCCTGGCAGCCTGGCGTACTACGGCGGAGGTAACTGGCACAAATGGCGCATCTCGGCCCAGGAATCGCTCGAACCGTACATTTTCGAGGCCTCCGAGTAGCAGAAGCCATCGTTTATCCCCAGAATTGGGTCCGCTAGGCCTAAAGGCCACGCCCGACTTGCCGATTGGGGGCTGTAATGGATCGTTCACCCTCGGACCATGGGTCCGTCGTGCGCTGGTTGGGCCAACGATTGGTCGTCGGCATGGCCACGCTCTTGCTGTTGGTCCCGCTGATCGCAGCGTCGACGCCCGCCGCCCGGGCGCAGACCAATGACTCCGACGAGGTCGTGATTTTCGTTCTCGACCTGTCGGGTTCCATGAACGAAGCATTCAACGACGACCAGACCAAGCTCGATGTGGCCAAGGCTGCATTCGTCGAAGCTTTTGCCAACGTGAGCCCCGACGCCCGGGTTGGGCTTCGCACCTACGGCGACCAGCTAGAACCAACCACACCTGCAGAACGCGAACCAAGTTGTTCCACCGACACCAGGGTGGCCAGTGCCGCAGCTCCATTGCAGCGCGACGAGCTGATTGAACAGGTGCAGGGCTTCACTGCACTCGGAGACACACCAATGGGGTTGGCAATCAGCCAGGCCAGCTCCGACATCCCCGCAGGATCAACCGGCACAATCGTGTTGTTCTCCGACGGCCGCGACGAGTGTTTCGACGCCGATCTCGACGGTGACCCGACCCGCGGCCCCAGCTTCGGCCAAGACCCCTGTGAGATCGCCAAGTCGATCACGGCCGGCGACTCGCCCGTGGATCGGGTGGTCACCGTTGGTTTCCGGGCCGACGCCGCCGCCGAGAGCGAGCTGCGATGCATCGCCGAATCCACCGGCGGCAGTTACACCGCGATCCAGACACCCGAAGACGCTCGCGACGCGCTGCCTCGGCTGCTGGTGCAACTGAGTGCGCCCCGCGAAGCGCAGCGTCTGGTCGGGCGCCAGATACAAGGCGCCACCTCGACCGATGCTGCCCCCGACTTCGTGCGTCTCGACGTAATCGGCGCCGAGACCGTGCTCTACACCGATTCGATCGAAATGAACAGCGTGCGTATCTACCGCATGCTCGATTACGGGCCCGGCGGGGGCACGTTCACCGCCACCGTATTCGGCCTACCGGCCGAAGCCGATATTGCATTCGACATGGAGATCTTCGTACCCGAGCTCGATCAACGATTCTTCGAGGGAGAGCATGGCGACCTCGATGCCGGACTGCCGGCGCGCCCAACCGCGTCCATTCGTTGCACCGACTGCCAGATCACGGGTGGACCCCACGACGTGTTCTTCGAGGTCGCGCTCGACTCTGGAGACTTGCCTATCGGAGGCACCTACGAACTCGAGATCCTGACCGAGGGCCCGGCGTTCGGCGGGCCGACCACCAGTTGCTCGGCACCGCAAGAGTGCTTCTATCCACAGGAAATCCTCGATCTGACAGCGCAACTCGAAGCAGTTCGTTCGACCATCGACACCGACATAGGCGAACTGGCACCCGATGACCTGATCGCCGAACGAGATCGGCTACGAATCGAGATTGCCGAGGAACAGGACGCCGTCGATGCGGCGAACGCTCGTGCCCAAGAACTCGAAGAGCGTATCCCCCTTGCCCCCGCAGCCTCGACCAGCTTTCGTCTGCCGCTGCTCATGATCTTGGCAGGCATCGGCTTGGCCCTGGCGCCGGTACAGAAACTGCGCCGCAAGCCCGTCGCCACCGAAGCGACCCCCACCGAAGCGACCCCCACCGATGCGACCGAGGCTCAGAAGAGCCCATCCAAGAAGAAGTTCGGCCGGTCGAAGAAGCAGAAGCAGAAGCAGCAGCAGCATCGCCCCGACGGCGGCGAAATCGCACCGAACAGCACTCCCGCAGTAGACGCATCAGGTGACGGCACCATTGCCACCTCGCTCGCTGACGTTGGTCCAGCACCCGCGGTCAACTCCAATATCAAGACAGACGGCAACAGCTGGGACGCCGAACTCCAAGCCGCCATGGCAGCAATTGCCGAGCAACGTCCCGAACGGCCATTGCGGGACCCTGCGGTCGAGCCCGACGTGATGCCCCGCCCAACGGCGCTGCCGGCCGAGCCGTTGTCAGCGGGCGCAGACACCCCGACATCGCCGGCGGTTTCGCCCGCAGCATCGTCGCCCCTTGGCTCGACCCCTGGACCGGCGCGAGACGGCCGCGACAGCGGATTCACCGAAGAACAACACGCGGCGGCCAAGGCTGCAGCCGAAGAGATCCTTGCCCAGCGAGCAGCTGAACAGGCAACTGCCGACGCGGCTGCCCAGTCAGCCGCAACGCCGGCGGTGTCGGTGACACCCAGCGCCACCCCGGCACCCGGGTGGTATGCAGATCCGACGACCGCTGGCGGCTTCCGATGGTGGGACGGATCGGCATGGACGACCCGCACTGCCGCGTCGAACCAAGAGCAGGCACCGTCATGAGTGCGCCCAGCCGCCTCACCTCGCCAGCGAGGCTGATTGTTGTTGCGCTGGTCGCGTTCCTTCTCGGCACCGGCGCATTGGGTACACCGGCTGCACAGGCTCAAGCACAAGTGGTTGGCACCGCCGACTTTCGCAATGCGCCGCAGCTTGCACCCGGCGAGTACCTGGACCGCATCGTGACCGGTGACAGCGCGTGGTACTCGGTCGTGTACACGAACAGCACGCCCTACGAGTTCGCAGTCGAGTTCGCAGGCCCGGCTCCCGATGGCGGTTTCGACCTGAACGTCAGCTTCGTGGCGCCGACGCTCACCACGGTCGATGGCCCCGCGCCAGTGGTCGATGGCGACGGCGTCGACTACCCGTCTGGCCACACCAACGAGTGGTTTCTGAAGGTATCGCTCGATACCGGCGACCAGGTCGGTGTCGAGTACCCGATCACGATCAGCGTTGCCGGCGTGCGGTCCGAGAGCCTCGAAGATTGTGGCGACATTCCCGGGTGCGTGCTCGACCAAGAGTACGCAGCCGTCAATGTGGCGCTCGCAGAAGCCACGGCGGAGTTCGAGCAGGCTCAGTCGCGGGAGAGCCTGGATGCAGTGCAGTCCGAGATCGACAACCAACTACGTGGCTTTGCCGAGAGCACAGCTGCGCTCGCGCCCGCCGCCGAAGCTCGCCTGGCTCGGGCCGAGGCGACCATGGCCGAGCTCTGCGCTCCCGACGCCATGTGCGATGAGTTCCCCGAGCCCCAGAGCAGGACGCCGTGGACTGGCTGGATCATTGGTGTGGGCGCGCTCGGGTTCGGTGGCTACCGGGCGTTCAAGAAGCTCACGAGCGAAACCGAAGAACCGCCGACCGAACACCGAGAGCCGACAGCGCTCGAGCGGGCCAAGGCCGACCAGAAAGCGGCCCGAGCCGCAGCGAGAGCGAGGTAGCCAGCCGCTGGCACCCGCTAGACATTGGTGCTCGCACGCAGGCTGGCGACGTGTTCGAGTGGCTCGATTTTGAGGGGCACACACCCCAGGGCTAGACCCGCAGGGTGAAGACGATCGCTGGGAGCAGACGGGCGATGGTGATCACCGCCCTGATTTGTCTCACCCCGGTCATCTCTCATTCGATCGGTCGCTCCCTGTACGGACTGTTGCTCACTGGCATCCGCGACGACTTCGGGCTGACGAATGCGCAGGCTGGCTATCCCGGTTCTGCCATTTTTGTGCTCTACGTCGTGGGCGTTGTCATTGTCGTTTTCGTTTCGCCCCGGCTCGAACCAGTCACGATCATGCGGGCTGCGGTGGTGGTCAGCGTGATCGGCTTGGCGATCGCCACGACGGCGCAAGGCCTCGCCTCGCTGACACTCGGGGTCGCACTGGTCGGCGGCGCCGGAGCCGGTATCTGGATGACTGCGCCGGTTCTTGCTACCGAGTACATCAGCGAGCGGCGTCGCGGCATGGTGATCGGCGCCTTGACCTCCACGATCGGTATCTCCAACATCGCATTCGGGTTCGCCACCAGCGGATGGCGCAGGGCCGCCGACGACGACCGGCTGTGGCGGCCGATCTATGGGCTTGCACTCGGCTTTGCGGCGTTGGTCCTGATCGCCCTGATCATGATCGCTCGATTCGCACCGACCGATCAAATCACCGCTCGTGGTGTCGACTTCAGCATCATCCGCCAGATTCCGCGCTGGCGCGAAATCACCATTGCCTATGCCATGTTCGGCGGCATGTCTGCGGGTTTCGCCACCTTCATCGTGGCGGCGCTCGAGGAGCACGGCGGCGTTGCCGAGTCGACGAGTCCGCTCATCTTCTCGCTCATGGGCATCGCCGGCATGATCAGCGCGCCACTCGCCGGAGCCGTGTCGGATCGAATCGGGCGGCTCGCAGTTCTTCGCTACACGCTGATCCTGTTGTTCATCGCCAACATGCTCGTCGTCATCGGCGGCCGGCCATCGACCATCGCAGGGGCGTTGCTCTACAGCGCAGGCGCTTCGACCGTGCCAACCGTGATCGCGGTGTATGTGCGAGACAGCCTCGACAGCCGGTCATTCAGTCAGGCGCTGGCGATCATGACCATTCTGTTCTCCATCATGGCTGCGGCGATGCCAGCTGTGGTCGGTGCCCTGGCCGACGTGTCCTTCGCATGGTCGTATCTGGCGTTGGGGGCGCTCCCGGTGATTGCGTTGGCGTTCTTGCAACGATCATCAGCAGAGGCTGTTACAAAGAAGGCATGAGTGTCGTCAAGATCAATGCCCTGGAAATTCCACCCCAAGCCAGTGACGAGATCGTCAAGCGGTTCACCGCGCGGATGAACAGCCTGACCGACGTCGCCGGTTTCGAAGGCTTCGAGCTCCTTCGACCCACCGGCGATACCGAGACACGATGGTTCGTCTACACCCGGTGGGCAGACCAAGCCAGTTACGAAAGATGGCGCGACGGCGACGGCGCTCGGGCCAGCCATGCCCAACCCGAGGCCGACGGCGCCGAGACCGACGCGCCTCGCAAACCCGTGAGCATGGGTGCCACCCTGCTCGAGTTCGAAGTCGCCGTAAGCGCCGCCGCTTCCGGCGTCTGAGCAATACCAAAGTCGCAGCGGTGTTGCTCCGCTCCGCTCCGGGCGACGTTCCTCGCGACGTTGGGGGTGGTTTGGGCTGTCGTAGATTGCTGCGGTGAGGTTTCGGCGATATCTCGACATGCGGCTGGCGTTGCTCATGGCAATTGCGGCCGTGCTGGCGGCATCGTGTGGTGCCGATGACAGCAGTTCGGTTGATGCCCAGCAGATCTCTCAGGCTGCGGGCGCGCAGATCGAACCGAACCTCTCGGTGATCGTCGACGAGTTCGCCGACGGCTTCGGCAGCCTCGGGGCAGCACAACAGCAGGCCGTCGAGGGAGCAGCACAGAGCAGTGCTGTCTGCGAAGAAGCCGGCGGACAACGAGCCGAACCCGAGGTTTCACAGATCGAAGTCGAGATCATCACGCTGGTTGACGGGTGCTTGATCTTCAGCTACGACGTGGCCGAATTTCGATCGTTGATCATCGACCTCGATGATCTGCGTCGACCTGACGGTGTCGTAGCCGTATCTCCACTGCTTATCGACTATCACCTGGACCAGACCACCCAGACGAGCCCGTCGAGCGAGCTGGCATGGCCGGTGCAGGCACTGAACGCTTCGGAAGCACTTCGGGCCGAATCGCCAACCGGTCAGAATGTCGTCATCGCCGTGATCGACTCCGGCATCGACACCACCGCCGACTCGCTCGAGGGAGTCGCCATTCGCCGGGTCCCCGACTCGGGCACGGGGGACTACACGGCAACCGGGCACGGCACGGTTGCGGCTCAGGTCATCACCGCTCCGATAGGTGCGGCGCCTCGCGCCATTGCACCCAACGTGCAGCTGCTCGATGTACCCGCCGATCTGTGCGATCGGGCCACGTGCGGTTGTGACCCATGTGCAGACATGACGGCGGCCGATGCCATTCGATGGTCGACAGACAACGGTGCAGACATCATATCGATGAGCTTCGGCTTCCGACCGGCGTCGAAACCCGCGTGGTGGCAACTGCTGCTCGATGCAGGAGAGATCGACAGCGCGACCGAAACCATCGAGGTCGCCTTGGCTTACAGCACACTCAATGACGTGGCGATGACCGCTGCCGCCGGCAACTGTGCCGGTGGTGAGAATTCCCAGTGCGAGTCCGATGACCAGTTCGAGATTCCGGCAGGACATCCTTCGGTCATTGCGGTCGCAGGACTGAACCAGGACGACGACGGACCAGCCAGTCCTGCGTGGTATTCGACGCGGCAGGACTATGTCGAGCTGGCAGCACCCGGGCGCGTGATCATCGACGGAACCGACGGCGAACCGATCGAGAAGATCGGCACCAGTTTTGCCACCCCATTCGTTGCCGCGTCGCTTGCGGTCCTCACCGGCGACGACGGACCGTTGGCAGACGACCCAGATGCACTCGTTCGCGCACGCGAGATCCTGGCCGACACTGCTGTGGATCTCGCGCCGACCGGCCGCGATCCGGCATCGGGCTACGGACAGGTCCAGCTCGACCCGGCGATGCAACAGGCGCTGCTGCGTTCGACTGACTGATACCGACGCTTACCGAAGACTCCCGCAGGGTTTCTTCATCGGGCCGCTGTCATCTGGGGCCAAAACAGTTCGGCCATGACGCCGACGCGATCCTCGATCGTTTGGGCAGCGTCGAGGCAGAGATCTTCACGCAGCGGTCGGCCGATCAGCTGCACCAACGGGACCCGAGGCATCGAGATGGCTCGGCACAGCAACCGACGGCAGACCGAGATAGTTCACGGCCACCAGAGGCACGTGGCCGGCAGCGATCTGCTCGAAACGATGCTTCGACGATGCGTCGTCGTTGGGGCAAATGGCAGCAGTTGTGACACCGGCGCCAGCACCAACGGCTGGTCAGGCAAGAAGCGGATCCAAAGGCGCAACAGGCGAGATCGCTCGGCGTACGCCTCTACATAGCCTGCGAGATCCAGGAACACATCGGGCGAGAACATCCAGCCCAGAATCCGTTGGAAGTCATCACTCGTGATCGACGTGAGCTGGTCGTAGACCGTGACCTTGGTTTCGGTCGCCAGGATTGCCTGCCACCCGTGCATGTATGTTGTTCTAGATCGTGACCGACGCGGACCTCGAGGCCGCCGACCGCGCCATCGCAACGTTCGACGCTGTTTCGCAGCTGCGCTTAGATACGAACCAGCGTTTCGGGGTCGTGGTGTTCGGCAGAACACCACGACCTCTGTGGGGGAAACCAGACGTGCTGTTGGTGGTGCAGACGGCTCAGGTAGCGTCCAATCATGCTTCGTCGTGCGCTCGTGCCATTGCTACTCATGATTTCACTGATCGCCTCATCGTGTGCAGGCGCCGACGCCGAAACCACCGACCTTGTCGAGGACCCCACTACTGCCTCCGCACCCGACCCAACCCCCGAAGCGACAGCCAGGGTCGAGTCAGCACCAACCGTTGCACCAGCGGCAACCGCGACGACCCCGCCCGAAGAACCACCAGACGATGCCGATGACCAGGAACCGGTCGGTGCCACCGAAATCTACGACGCTCCCGGAGAGCTCGAACTCGCCTTGCCCGTCGACTCGAACGCAGCCCCCGGCACCATCATCGACACCGAACAACTCGACGTTGCCGGCGCCATGGGCCAACGACTGCTCTACCACTCGACTTCGGCACAAGGCGTACCAATTGCGGTATCGGGCTTCGTGCTCTACCCCGAAGGCGATGTTCCCGATGGCGGTTGGCCGCTCATTGCCTGGGCGCACGGCACGACCGGGCTCGGCGACCGCTGCGCGCCGTCGCAGGATGCCGAGAACGATCAACTGACACGAGCATTGGTCGGTTTCGGCTACGCAGTCGTGGCCACCGACTACGAGGGTCTGGGCACGCCGGGAATCCACCCCTATGTGGTTGGCGCCAGCGAAGCGCACAGTGTGCTCGACAGCGTTCGAGCGGTCTACGAACTCGATCTTCCGGTGACCAACGAGTGGGTGGTATTCGGCCACAGCCAGGGAGGCCACGCAGCAATGTTCACCGGCCAACTGCAGCCAACCTATGCACCCGAGTTGAACATGATCGGCGTGGTTGCCGGTGCTCCCCCATCGCAGATGAGTGAACTCAACAACGCCCTCATCGGCAGCGACTTCCAGGGTTACTTGATCATGACCGCTGCTGGACTTGCCGCGGCCGATCCGGAACTCGATCTGGCCGATATTCTCTCGCCCGAGGCTCTCGCCTTGATCGATGTGGTCGAGACCGGTTGCACTGCCGAGATATTCGAGGTGTACAACCCGCTCGACTACAACGAGGTGACGGTGGTCGACGACCCTTTCGCACTCCCTGACTGGGGCTCAGCAGTCGAGATCAACGACACCAACTTGCTACCGGTGCCGGCACCACTCTTGATCATCCACGGCGGTGAAGACGAACAGATCCCGGTTGAGACCTCGGCTGCGTTGTTCGATCAATTGTGTGCCATGACCGGCCAGGGGCCGACGGTTCGCAACGTGTACGAAGGACAGAGCCACGCCGGAGTGTTGACCACGTTTGCCGCGGTTCCGGACCTGCTGGCTTGGACCGAAGCCCGGTTCGCGGGTGAACCTGCACCTACGACGTGCCCATAACCACCGTAAATACGTAGGGAATACAAGTTTGGTCCCTATCGTTAAGTATCGTTGTCTGAGGTCCACGAGGGACCATGACCGACCGATAGGAAATATGCATGAAGGTTTGGATTGATCAGGATCTATGCACCGGCGATGGCCTCTGCGAAGAGATCGCTGACGAGGTCTTCTTCGGCAAAGACGACGGCCTGTTTTATGTGAAGGAAACGGCTGGCAACTTCGGCGAAGAAAAGCTCTTCGATGGCGACGCACATCCTGCGGGCGCCGAGGGAATGGCTCAAATCCCCGAAGGTGGACTCGAAGCAGTGATCGAAGCTGCCGAAGAGTGCCCCGGCGAGTGCATCTTCATCGAAGTCTGACCGACTTCGCCAGTTCTGAAATCTGGGTGAGGGGCCTGCGCAGGTCCCTCACAGTTTTTCATTCGCCGTGATCGAGGGCGACGAATATTTCGATCCTGACCGGCTGGTCGGTTGCGCCTACTGGCGTTGCGATGAGATCTTCGAGCAACGCAGCTCCAACCATCAGTTCTGTCGCAAGGCGTGTCGGAGCCGTCAACGCAAATGGGAACGCTCTCAGGTGCGCAAGCAGGCCAAAGCCGACGCCAGGCGGGCTCGTCAGGCTGCTCGACAACGCTCAGCCAACCCATGACCGCAGCGGTAGCGTGACAGGATGCTTCGCTCGGTCGCCTTCGCCGTCTCGTTGGCGCTGCTCGTTGCTGCGTGCTCGTCGGGGCCGGCCGCCGAACCAGCGGGCGAACCTGTCGCCACACCAACGCCGGTCAGCGAGGTCGAACCCGACCCCGCAATGACATCAACCCCAGCCACCACAGAAACCCCCAGCGCCACACCAACCCTCAGCGCCACACCAACCCCCGCCACCGAACCCCAACCCGACCCCACGACCGCGCCGGCGCCACTCACCGAGGCCGACCCCGACCCCGCAGCGACATCGACCCCCGCAGCGACAGAAACCCCCGGCACCGAGCCCCCCGCCACCGAGCCCCCCGCCCCCACGAGCAGCATCGTGGTATCCAACCGGGTGCCCTCGCTGCAAGAGCTCATGGACATGGGAATCGAACAAGCCTCTGCCGAGTGCTTCATCGAGACCATCGACCCCAATGGCACCGGGCAAGTCGCCAACGTCGACCTGTTCGTGGCGGCGTTTGGAGCATGCCTCTAGTCAGGCCCAATAACCCCCACTATTGTGGTTCCATGACCGACCTCAGCTCTGAGATCTTCTTCAATCCGCTCGAACCGGGTTACACCAATGATCCGTTCCCGCACCTCCACCAGATGCGAGAACACGATCCCGTGCATCTGTCGCCGATCGGGATCTGGCTGCTATTCGACTACGACGATTGCTTCCAGCTACTACGCGACGCCAGCCTGAGTGTCGACGAGAGCAGGCTCGAGAACTTCGATCAAGAGCGTAGGGACATGTTCGTCGAGGCCGCTGGCGGCACCCTCGATGACCTCGAGCGCACATCAATTCTGGGGATCGATCCGCCCGACCACACCCGGTTGCGTCGACTGGTCAGCAAGGCATTCACCCCTCGAACGATCGAAGCACTGCGCCCACGTATCCAAGAACTGGTCGACGAGTCGCTCGACCGCATCGCCGATCAGGGGCGGGCCGACGTGATCGCCGAACTGGCATTCACGCTTCCCTTCGACGTGATCACCGAGATGCTCGGCATGCCCCCAGGAGATACTGAACAGCTGCGGTCATGGTCCGAGGACATCGTCAAGACACTCGACCCGATCATCACCGACGACGAGATACGGGCCTCGATCGTCGCCAATCGGGCCATGGACGCTCACATCGAAGAGGTGATCAGCTGGAAACGGAGCAACCCCGGCAATGATCTGCTCACCGCCATGATCGAAGCAGAAGAAGACGGTGACCGCATGTCCACGCAGGAACTTCGCGACCAGGTCGGGCTGCTGTTCATCGCCGGACACGAGACCACCGTCAACTTGATCGGCACCGGCATCGCCGAGCTACTGGCCCGCCCCGACCAAGCGCAGAGAATCCGAGACAACGGCCTGGCCATGAACGGGGTCGACGAGCTACTGCGTTTCGTGAGCCCTGTACAGATGTCGCGCCGGATCACACTTCAAGACGTGACCTTTGGTCGACGCCAGATCCCATCGAACTCCATGGTGATGGCCGTGCTCGCCTCGGCGAACCGCGACGCCGAAAAATGGGGGCCAACCGCCGACAAGTTCGATCTCGGCCGCGAAGGTGCTGGTCAGCATCTGTCCTTTGGCAGCGGCATCCACTATTGCCTGGGCGCATCGTTGGCCAAGCTCGAGAGCCAGGTGGCGATCGAGTCCTTCATCAATCGCTTCCCCCACGCCACCGTTGTCGACCAACAATTCAATGGTCGCATCAACCTGCGAGGACTCGAACGACTTATGGTCGAGGTAGCGAACTGAGGAGCTCAACATGGCAGATGAACTACAGGGTCGGGTGGCGATTGTCACCGGCGCAACCGGCGGAATGGGTCGGGCGATCTGCAAGCGGTTGGTCGAAGCGGGTGCTTCGGTGGTTGCCACCGACCTGACCGCAACCGCAGATTTGCCAGATGGCGTGTCGTACCACACTGGCGATGTGAGCAATCCCGACCACATGCAGGCCGTGGTGGCCAGCGCAATCGAGTCCTTCGGGCGGTTGGACTGTGCCGTCAACGCTGCGGGAATCGAGTTCGAAACCGTTCCGCTGGCCGACTGCGCCGACGATGACTTCGACCAAATGATGGCGGTCAACACCAAAGGCGTCTTCCTCTCCATGAAGTACGAACTACGGGCATTGATCCAAGCCGGCAACGGCGGCTCAATCGTGAACATTGCCTCGACCAACTCGTTTCGCCCCCAGCCCAGCCAGCCGGCCTATACCGCCAGCAAGCATGCCGTTCTGGGACTCACTCGCAGTGCTGCCATCGACTACGCCCAGCACAACATCCGGGTGAACTGCATCGCTCCGGGCGCAATCAATACGCCCATGTTGCACAACGCAGTCGAACGGCGCAATCGCGATCTCGACGATGTCGCCAAGCGTCTGAGCTACTTCGGGCGCGTCGGCGAAGCCCGGGAGATCGCCGACGCAGCACTGTTCTTGTGTAGCGATGCATCGACGTTCACCACCGGCCACGCATTGTCTGTCGATGGCGGCATGCTCGCCGGCTAATGTCACACGGTGGAAACCCCCGAGTGACTCCAGAGAATTGGACATGGTCGGCTGGACCGCTGAAGACCGGGCCGTGTGTACTCGTCGATGTCGACGGCGTCATCGCCAACGGCTGGCATCGTCAACACTTCTTGCAGAATGGCCGGCGCGACTGGAAGAGCTTCTTCGCCAACGCGTGCGACGACTCGCCAATCGATGGTTCAGTGGCGCTCACGCGGCAGTTTTCGAGCGACACGGCAGTCATGCTGCTCACAGCTCGCCCGCACAATCTGCACGCGATCACGGTGGATTGGGTCCGAAAACACGGTTACCGATGGGACGTGCTCATCATGCGGCACCGCCGCGATGGCGGCCTGTCGTCACCCGAGTTCAAGCGGCGATCCGTGCAGGAGTTGCGCCAGCACGGCTTCGAACCCCAGCTTGCGATCGACGACGACCAGCGCAACGTCGACATGTTCCGCAGCGAAGCCATCCCCACGCTCTACCTCCACTCCGGCTACTACGAGTAGTCCGGACGAGCGGACAGCGGCGGAGGGACGGAGCCGCACCAACCGACCAGAAACCATATCCGGCGAACGCCGGCCCAAGCGGAGCGGTGAAACACACGCAGGAGCGAGGGACGAGCGGACAGCGGCGGAGGGACGGAGCCGCACCAACCGACCAGAAACCATATCCGGCGAACGCCGGCCCAAGC
>ENA-ORXM01000964-ORXM01000964.1-marine-metagenome-genome-assembly--contig:-NODE-964-length-43993-cov-9.278851_pt1 | contig 43993 bp, 36 predicted proteins | sample MGYA00237867_ERZ511480 | MGnify/ENA primary metagenome ERZ511480 (study PRJEB26309, sample SAMN06266103) | marine metagenome | isolation source: Algal blade | place: United Kingdom:Sidmouth, United...
CAGAACATTAGGCGGCGTTTTAGATTGCGCAATGACCCTGTCATGGCTGAAAGCTCTTCTATGGTTTGTCGGTTTTGCACATTCATAAGGTGTCCAATGCCCTGCTTGCCTAATTTTATGTCCTCTCGCAGATGATGGTTTAGAAGACGGATATAGGCCTCTTCATGTTCAGTTTTGGATGTTTGGGAATAGGCATCGTCAGTCGTTTGGCGCAGATGCTGATAGGCTAGCGTTTCTTTTACCAAAACAAAATCGCCTTCGAGCATGAGGCGGAGCCATAAATCCCAATCTTCGAGCGCCTCTAAGCTTAACGTCATTCCGCCTGCTTTGATGGCCGCCTCACGCCGAAATAATGTTGAAATCGTCAACAATGTATTGGCAAAGGCCAAATCGTTCAGGGTTGGCGGCAGGACGGGTATATGAGTTGTACGAACGCCTGTCGGTTTGAAATCACCGCTCGCATTGTTTTCATGGATGACTTCATAACCGCAAATTGCGCCGACACAGTCTGGCGCGTTATCAAGGGCTTCACTGAGTTTCTCAAGAGCGCGTTCGTCAAGACTGTCATCGTCATCGTGGAATAGGACATATTCACCTGCCGCTTCTCGCAGACCTTTATCTGCCGCGCCTGCACGGCCCAGATTAACAGGGAGATTAATAATGCGCGGTTGTAGAATAGTTTCAACGTCGGGCGCGACGCCGCCATCATTGACAATCAACCATTCAAAATCATGAAAGCTCTGCAGCTCCAAACCTTTGGCTACACGGGCTAGCAAGCGCGGGCGGTCTTTGGTGCGCGTAATAACTGTAATTTTGGGTGTGGTATCCACGGGCGTCCTTAGGGTTGCGTGGCCTTGTAAATGGCCGCAGCAATATCTAAGTCCAATTTGGTGTCGATGTCTACAGACCGCTCATCTGGCATAAGAACCATTTTGGCTTTGCCAGGCAGGAAACTGTGGGTGTCATCCTGAAGGAATATATCCGTTTTGACGGCATAACAGGCCCCGTTCAGGCAATAGGTAGGCGGTAGGGCTTGACGCGGCTGCCACGGATTAAAGCCCTCGACGAAAGGTGATGGGCTCCCTTTATTCTCGGTCCAGACTTGATAAGGGCTTTTTGGCGCTTTCATAAAGGTTGCAGCTGAGTCGTAACCCTCATTTAAAAGCGGGGTCAGGCAATTTGTAATATCCTCTGATATTCGCAAGGGTGATGTGGGCTGCAACAATACCGTGATATCAGGCTGAGTTTCCATTTGTGAAAGGTGATAGCGGATAGCGTCTTTGGGCAAAGCTGTATCATTGGACAAAGCTTCTCCGCGCATCATCACATTACAGCCATGATCATGCGCCGCTTGCGCAATTTTCTCGCCATCCGTTGAAACGATGATATCTGTAATATGGTCACAACCCCGCGCGGCATCTATGCTCCACGCAATCAGCGGCTTACCCATAAAATCGATAATATTCTTACCGGGCAAGCCTTTGCTGCCAGCACGAGCGAGGATAAAGGCTATTATTTTCATGCGCTCAAAATCTCTTTTACGGCATGGATAACGCGTGCTTGTTGTTCAGGCGTGAGCTGGGTTGAACAAGGCAGAGTTACAATGCGCTTGTAAACATCTTCGCTGTAAGGGCAGTTTTCCATCGGCGTGTCGGCATAAGGGACTTGCATGTGGACGGGCTTCCAGAAGATGCGGGCTTGGATTCGCTGTTCACCAAGTTTTGCGCAAATCTCCTCGGGTTGTGGTAATTCAGGGTCATCGACAACAAAGCCAGAGAACCAGCACGTTGAGCCGCGATCTTCAGGGTAAGGAAATGCAGAGATACCTTTTATATCAGCAAACTCGGCGTCATATGTGCGGCGGATTTTCTGTTTGGCCTCAACAAAGCTCTCCAGTCGGTCAAGTTGTGCGCAGCCGACTGCGGCTTCGATATTAGTCATACGGTAATTATATCCAACTTCGTCATGGTCATAATTCGGCCAAACGCGTGCTGTGGTAGATATGTGCTTGATACGATTCATAACTTTGCGGTTTCGCCCGACCACCATGCCGCCGCCGCCGCTGGTAATCGTTTTATTGCCGTTAAAGCTATAGCAGGTAAAATCGGCCATATCGCCAATCGGCTTGCCTTTGTAATCCACGCCAATAGCGGCAGCTGCATCGGCAATAATTGGTATGCCGTATTCCTCGGATAGCGCGATAATCTCTTCCATATCGGCGGGTGTGCCGAGCGTGTAGACGGGCATAATCGCTGCCACACGGTCTCCGCTTTCAGTATGACGGAGCACGCCTTCTGCATCATGATGTGTTTTGGTTTTCAGCGCTTCTGCAACTTGCTTCGTATCTATTGTCCAACTCTCGGGGCTGACGTCAAACAGCCAAGGGCGCGCATTAGCGTGGCGTATAGAATTAGCAGAGGCGATAAAGGTAAAGCTTGGGCAAATGACCAGATCACCTTGCCCAATATCAGAGCCGTGGAGCGCCATATGAAGGGCCATCGTCCCTGCGCCCATGGCAATACCGCCGCAAGAGCCAAGGTTACTGTCAGGCTCGAAGTAAGTGCCTGAGAGCTTGGCTACGCGCTCTTCAAACTCAATAACAAATTCGCCGACGGTTGAAACAAATGTGGTCTCGATGCATCTTTGTAAATTTGCACCTTCTGACTCTGTGATGTTTGGAATGGCGAGCGGAATAAATTCGTCGGACATGATTATACTCGTTGGTCGAGGTTGAGCTTACTCTCGATATGACTTTCCATAAAGTCAGGCTCAATGGATCCAATAATCTCTTTAATCGCGTCTTTGGAGCCAGAGGCTTTATCTTCTCCGGCCACAACCTTATCAAGCCGGGCCAAAACCTCGCTCATGGAGCCTTGATGTACGCCTGCATAAGGTACAGCGAGCATATTGGGCAGACCAATTTCAGCTGTTGTTTCGCGCTTACCGACAAATTCTTCATAAGGTTTCTCGCCTGCTGTATTTGCGGGTGTGAGCAGAAGTGGGTATTTGCCTTTTGCTCTGCACCTCTCGACTGAGGTGCAGGCCGCGCGTTCGTCCTCGAAAAACTCAGGCTCTAAACCATGATAGGCCAAGAAAGCTTCAGCGACTTGCTGCAGCGGAACAAGATGCTCTTTTGGGTCAAGGCGTGGGATTGCGATATGAGCATGTGGCGGTATGATAGAGGCTAGAGTGCAAATATGTCCACTTTCCTGAAGGCTCACAAAATAACGGTCAATATTTAGCGGAGAGGCAAGGGGTTCACCGCGCAGTAGGCGGTTTTCAAAACTCTGCAAGAGAGAGCCATTGGAATAGGCAACATTTGCAAAACGCGCTGTTGTAATTTTACCTGACATTCCAGCTTCACGTGCGCCATCAAAAAGCACGTGTTCCATAATGCGCTTTGTTGCGCCCATGAAAGAGACCGGGTTAGCGGCTTTATCTGTCGATACAGAGAAGTAATCTGCATTAGGAGACGTCTCGGCTATCCAGCGCCGCAGGCGGGCTTGCTTGACAATATTAGTGTCTAGCATTTGCAAGATAGAGAATGGATCTTTCTCAGAGCGAACATGCTTAATGGCCGCAAAGTTTAGGATACGGTCATAAGGTCCGTCCGCTGTCATTAAGAGCTTTGTGGCAGCTGATCCATAATCCAACGGCAGCGTTCGAAAATCATCGACATTCAAACCTTCGGGAGATGAGCGTAACTCACGCACCAATTCGGCTAGAGCGTTTTCATTTTGATCAACAACATGCAGCGCTTTGGGCGCATATTTCACGAGTGTGTGTACGGTATTGGAGCCAATTGAGCCTGCGGCCCCAACGGCCAGAATACGCGCGCCTTGCACAGCATCACGAATAGTCTTGTCGACCTCCGTGAGGTCGCCCGAGAACATAGAGCTGTTGCGGCCTGTAGCCGTTTTAGAAAGAGGAGACGTCATATCTATGTTTTGGCCTTTTCACCCTCTTCGGATTTGGCATCAGCTTCAGCTTTAGCCCGAAAGCGGCTTTGTGCCGATTCATATTCTCGCGGATTACCAATATCAATCCAGCTATCGCGCATCACGTGAACGCCGCAAGGGTGTTGGTTCTCTGTCAGGTCTTCAAACAAAGTCGGCATGTCGTAAAACTCGCCATTCGGAATGTGATCTAGGGCATCTTTTGATAGGCAATAAATGCCTGCATTGATGTGGTGCGTGTAAGTTGGTTTTTCTTCAACGTCCAAATAGGTGTTGCCATGAAACTTGACGACCCCAAAAGGCACAGCCGTCATATATTCGCGTACACACATTGTTGCCGCGGCGCCGGCTTGCATGTGGTTTCGTACAACATCGTCAAAATCCATTTCCGTAATGAGGTCGCCATTCATAACAAGGAAAGGAAAGGCCATATTGTCAGGGAGTAAGTCCAGTGCGCCGCCTGTGCCTAAGCGCATATTTTCACGCAGATAAGATATCTCTACGCCCCAATTTTCGCCAGAACCGAAATAATCCTCAATCATATGCCCAAGATAATTAATGGAGATATAAAACCGTTTATAGCCCTGATCTCTAAATTTGACCATGATGTGTTCAAGGATAGGCTTTCCCGCGAGTGGAAGAAGTGGCTTGGGGCAATCTGCCGTTAGTGGCATAAGGCGGCGGCCCAACCCTCCGGCCATTAGTACAATCGGTACTTTCAAGTCGTCCGAACTTGGCTTAGTAGAGCCGTCGTAAAGGCCAGTAAGCCGCCCATCACTGTCGACGACGGGAATGTAACGGACATTGCGCTCTCGTATAAGTGATTTAAGTTCACCTTTATTTAGGTTCTCATGCACAGATACAGGGTTGCGGTTAGCAATATCAATAACGTAGCTGTCAATATTCTCGCCGCGTAAAATAGCGCGGCGGAAATCACCATCGGTAACTGTGCCGACAAGCGTACGATCACTATCCAGAACAACGATTATTTTCGCAGGAGAGGCTTCGAGCATTTCCAATGCTTTTCGCAAAGGCGTTGTTGCTTCCACCTCAATATCTTTAGTTTCGATAATCATGCATGTTGTCCGTATATGTTCGCGCCTAACCTTGCGCCGTGTCACATAAAGACTTGCAAAAATCAACTCGAATGTTCATGAGACCGCTATCAGAATTCCCATAGTTTAGGATACAAATTATTATGGCAAATGCTTTCGCAAATTGGTTTAATGGGCAGACTGGATGTATCGTAATCGGTGAGATCGGCGTCAATCATAATGGCTCGCTGGATCTCGCTAAGAAATTAATTGATGTCGCCGTTGAGTCTGGCGCTGATGCGGTCAAATTTCAAACCTTCTCAGCAGAAAAACTGGCCACGCGTACAGCAGAGAAGGCCGCTTATCAAAAGAAGAATGACGGTGAGGCTGGTAGTCAGGTCGAAATGCTTAAACGGCTGGAATTTTCAAAGCCGGACCTGGAGGCCTGCAAGGAATATTGTAAAAAAGTCGGGATGGTTTTCCTCTCGACGCCCTTTGATGAAGGGTCGGTCGATCTGCTCGAAGAGGTCGGTGTTGAGGGTTATAAAGTCTCATCAGGGGACCTTACTAACTTACCGTTGCTGGCTCACATAGCGGCCAAGGGTAAGCCGATGATTATTTCAACGGGAATGGCTAATATGGCCGAAACCGAAGAGGCCGTGACCACAATTCAAGAAAATGGCAATCCGCCGCTGGCCATATTGCATTGCGTCAGTAATTATCCCGCTGCGCCAGAGGAGGCGAATTTGCGCGCGATGGACACATTGGCCGCAGCCTTTAACGTGCCTGTCGGCTGGTCTGATCACACACTCGGCGATGCGATTGCCTTGGCATCTATTGCTCGCGGGGCAAAGATTTTAGAAAAACACTATACGTTGGATGTTAATATGCCTGGGCCCGATCATAAGGCCTCACTTGAGCCTGCTGAATTTGCAGACCTTATACGAAAGCTACGTAATGTTGAAACGGCTTTGGGGGACGGTGTTAAGCGTCCGCAACCTTCTGAATTTGATACTGCCAATGTTGCACGAAAATCTATTGTGTCGGCCTGTAATATTCCGGCAGGCACTGTTATTGAAGATAAGCACTTGGTTTGCAAACGCCCGGGCACAGGCCTCGCGCCGCGCCTGATACCGCTAGTGGTTGGGCGCACCGCAAAGGTGGATATCGCTGAGGATAATGTCATCGGTATGGAGCATTTGGGATAATGCCTGCCGCTCGAAAAACGCAATGGCGCGTTGCTGTTTTGACGACAAGCCGAGCTGACTTTTCAATCTATCAATCTGTTCTATGTGCTCTGGATGCGCATCCTGATATTAACCCAATGTTACTTGTGACTGGGATGCATATGTCCAAGGACTTTGGTTATACGTTCACAGAAGTTGAGAAAAGCGGGTGGCCGATTGCTGCGAGTTTTGGATGTTTGTCAGAAGGCGATACGGCCAAAGATATTGGCCTAAGCATGGGGCGGGCGACACAAGGTACAGCCCAAGCCTTGGCCGAGATTAATGCCGACATGCTTATCATACTTGGCGACCGCTTTGAAATGGCGGCGGCGGCATTGGCGGCGGTTCCGCGAGGCCTCCCTATTTGCCATTTACATGGCGGAGAGGAGACAGAGGGCGCGATGGATAATGTTCTGCGCCACATGTTGACTAAGCTCTCACATTTGCACTGTTGTTCGACAGAGCTTGCGGCCTCACGGATCCGTCAAATGGGCGAAGCCCCAGAGCATGTAATTGTTAGCGGCGCCCCTGCGTTGGATAATATTGCCGCTGTTCCTCGCTTGTCTCGCGCAGAGCTAGCCGCGCAATTCGGCCTGCCTGAGACCAGTGACTTTGCTCTTATTACATATCACCCTGTGACTCTTGATTTAGACGCGACTAGTAAAGAGATTGCCGCTTTGTTCTCGGTTATCAAAGATATAGGATTAAGTTGCGTTTTCACTGCCGCTAATGCCGATACGGCTGGACGTGCTTTGAATGCGAAAATAGAAGATTTTGTAGAACAGACGCCGGGACAAATGCTTATTGGTCATATGGGCGCACGTGGCTATTATTCTGCTATGGAACATGCGGCAATGATGATTGGAAACAGTTCTAGCGGTATTTTAGAGGCGGCGAGTTTTGGGCTGCCCGTTATCAATATTGGAGACCGCCAAAAAGGGCGCGAAACCTCGCCAAATGTTATCCAAGCCGTAGGAACCACTAGCGATCTTAAATCAGCTATTACGAGAGCCTTAAGCTCTGAATTTAAAGCTATATGTGCCGCAAAGGAAAACTTTTACGGCGATGGTCATGCCGCCGAGAAAATTGTGACAGCTGTGGCTACATTTCTAGAAAACGGAATAGGACCGCGTAAAGCGTTCCATTTAGCTGATATATGAGGGATATTGGATTATCGCCACATCTATCAGTCGGTACAAAGTTTATTTAATCAAAGCCGCGCTTTACCACACTTGCCAAACGATTGAGGGAGTCGGGCGTTGTCATATGCGGATTTTTGCTTAGGTAAGGATGTGGGGGGAGGTTTTTGGCATCAGAGTTTACGCCTAATAATATCGTGCTGAGTTTATCGTTAAAATCATCCAATGTTTTGGCGGCTACAGCAAGGCCCATATCGGCAAACGTAAGAGACGGCATGGGCACAAAACTTGGAAGAGTTATAACAGGCACATTAAAGGCGGGCGCCATAAGGCAGACATTGGAAAAATAGCTCACCAAAATATCTGTTACGGACATGACTTTAGCAAAGGCTACTTTATGCAGTACAGTGTAGCGAGATTTATCTCCAAATGCCTCGACAAGATACTCATTGATTTGGTCAAGCAAGCTCTCTGATTGTGAGGGGTGGAGTTTGACGCAAAGGTGTAAGTCTTTTTGCGGCTTTAATGCTGTAGCAATCGCCTCAACTGCCGCCATGATTTCCGCATCTGGTATGGGTTGGCACGCAAAGGTTACGGTTGTCCCTTTAGGGGCGCCTAGCAAGGCCTTGCTAGTGCTCTTTCGGTCAGAGCTTCGAGCTTTTTTAATATCTTCATCCAAGTTGACTGCACCTATAAGGTCTATTGACTCAGAGGACTTACCCCACTCTCTAACATAACGGTCACGGGCAAAGCTATCGATGACAACGTTGCGCTTTGCCATGGGCGGTTTATAGCGCGCCATTTCCGAGACAAGTAGAACTTGTACATCAAGGCTTGGCAGGCTGACGGTCTCGAAAGCCCGCGCAAGACAGCGAATATTTCCGTGTCTTCCCGGCAATAAAAGAAGCTGAGCATTTTTTACAGCTTTTAGATGTTTTACCATCAATCGATAGAGAATGACGTTACCAATGAGTGCACCGATACTTCGTTCAAGTGCAATGCTAACGATTTCTTTCATTTCGCTTGCAGGAAAGGTGCCCAGGCATTGCCCGTCCAATGTCATTAAACTACCCGATTGCACAAAATGTGACAGCAAGGTTCTAGCCTCGCTATCTGCGCTGTGTAGAGCATTATGAAGACAGGGCGCGATACTAGCTTTGGATATATTTTTAATACCCTTAGGCGCGGCAAAATCAAAAATAGTTACAGGAGCAACATTGATGAGTTTCTGTTTGATAATATTATTCGCCAACTCATAACTTTTAGCGCGGGTGTTTGTCGCAATATAGATATGTTTTGATCCGTCTCTCGGGATCGGGGGGAGAGCGGCTATGAGGCGTTTCCGCATGGCCTTTATAAAGGTGTGTAGCCCGCTCGTCATTTCTGCGGCGGAGGGCGGTAGGAGCCATTCATCTTGTGCGAGCTCGTCGCTAGCCGCTCCTGAACCTTGGCTTAAAATATAGACAGGATTTGTGCCGATAACAGCTAGAGTTCGCGGCAGTGCATTTGAAGGGCCGCTAAAATAAACTGGTAATTCAGATCCCTGTGTTTCAACGGATCTCAATGTGGCATAAAACCGTTGTATGGGCCGGTAAATTATATCTGAAATGCTCAGAGCTAAATCTTCATCCAATATTTTTGGAATAAACCGTCTGATGGAAGGCGAACTTACGGCGGCTTCCAAAAACTTTTTTCCTAAATCATCGCAGGCTTTTGAAACAAAGGCGTCGCCCTCGGAGTAAGGTATCGCGTGATGGTCTTTAGGATTGTAAAAACGTACAGATACGTGTGCGCCTAAGGCCGCCTCTATGCCGGTTTTGATGATTGAAGCATCACAGGATGCTTGGGGTATAACAATGATGGTGTCATATCCCTTTAGGGCTTGCAGATCGGCTTCCACCAAGCGGCCTACTGGCAAGCATAATATAGCTGAACCTACACGCGGATTATCAGAGGACGCTTCTACGTCGGTAATGAAGAAGCGTTCTGCGCGGCTCTCGCCGCCTTTGTGGATCAGCTGTGTGTAGCGGGTAGAGAAGGTAGGCGTCGTAGGCTGCGTCAATTTCTCTTTAAGGCTCGAGCTTTGGGATGGAGCATATTTAGGCATTTGACCCAAAATTCGAAGCACATGACTTTTCATACTCTCAGTGGAAATGCCTCTGTTTTCTGTTGAAAGAAACTTTAAGAATTCTGTACGTTGAGGGTCGCAATAAAGTGTATTAGCCATACGTTTAGCTGAGATGGGCATGGAAAAACGCTTGGCATATATCTCAAATAAGCGAAGCTTCGTTTTTAAGGCGAGGCGTGGGGATTGAAAATATTTTAATAATGCAAAAGCATAAGTTGAATTAATCCGTGCATGATCATCGGAGTATAGCGGCAGGCCTTTGCGCAGCTTAAAAATAAGCATGATAGCGACATAATAGATATAATTATAGACTATCACAAAAATAGATTACCGCACTCTGGTAGGGGCGTCATCCCAAAACTATTAAGATATCAGTTTTTATTTATCTGGCGAGGTTGGGCTGAGTCTGAGTTCAGGTGTCGTCTCAGGAGGTTTAAATTCTGTGCGATAGCGCCATCCATAGAATGACGTGTTGCCAGGGCTAGCTGTAATTTGAACAAGTGCGCAGTCATGATCGTACTCAAATGTATGGCTAATTTCATAGCGTTTGGGCTCACTTGAAAGCATGAAGAACATATTGAACTGTTCAACAGGCGTAGCCGCAGAGCAAGACCGCACGATTTGAGCACGCATTCTAGTGTCTTCATCTGCCCAAAACCATCCGCCAAACCTTACGGTCATGCCAGCTTTAATAGGCGTCTCTCTGTAGATTTTTTGAAGGCGTGCGCCAGCTTTTTCCACAACAATTTTATCCGCCGTTTTGTTATCATCTGGACTTTCTGCGAAGGAGTCCAAGACTTTAATGCCCTCTCGAGCTCTCCATGTCTCAAAGTCGGTCTTGCCATCAATATCGGCTGTTGCAATGTCGAAGACCTCTATCACTGGCGGGGTATAACGCCCTCCGCCTTCTAGGCACTTGTCCAAGGCAGGGTCCAAATCTTTGACAAAGGCTTGGCTCCAACGCTCGGATTCCGGACGATCCAGATGACTTTTATCATAAGTCTTAAGGTCGTTGAACGGCGTGTACACGGGAAGAGCGCCAACTTCATCTGCCAAAGCTGTTTGTAGATTTGGTTCTGAATTGGGCGAATTCACCATATAAAGAACGTGACACGAGTCTTTAAAGTTAGAGTTGCCTAGAAATTCTTCCGCGTTAGGCAAGATGGCACTAAGACGACTGGTGGGCGGGTTTTTTTCTGTGCGAGGGGTAATTAAAAGGTTTTTTTCTGGTTCCGCAACAAGCTCCCAATCAAAGCGTCCTGTGACGGCAGAGCGCCAACCGGCGTTTGTGCGGCCTTTGCAATAATAATTTTCCAGTGTTTTAATTCCACTTTGACAGGCCCATTTTTGTAAGCTCTGCGCGGCATGGAAAAAATCAAAGCGTGTCTTATATTTATCGGGAAAATAGACCAGATCGCTAAAGGCTGCGCCGACGACATCGGTATAAAGAATTTCAGTGTTTGTCATCACAATCTTGGGCTTTAGGCCGAGCTTATCTACCGTGTGTTGAGCTGAGGCAAAACTCGCACCTTCAACAGCGAAGATGAGATAAGTTAAACCCTTGCTTTTGAAATAACTATCCATGGCGTCTGTGGAGAAAGACCTCATGGTGCGGCTGTTACCAAAAATTATAACATCGGCGGTTTTTGCATTTTTAACAGCATTCTTTTGAGAGCCGAGATAGATTGAGCCGAAAGCGTATCTGTCGACCTTTATGCCTGCGCAAGCTGTCATGAAATCTCCGCGCGCATAACCTTCCGGATTACATTTGCGAATTTTCCAAAAATCCGTGAAATAGCTGTCGAACTTAATTATTGAGACGACGCCTGCGATGAGGAAAACACACAAGAAAGCTAGCAGTTTAAAGCCGGAAGCTTTGCTATATTGTATGGTGTTATCGACAGTATTCTCGGTCATTAAAATGCCCAATACAGAAATTCAGTGGTGGGAGAAAGGTAGAACACAGCAATGGCCGCAATGATGGCCATGATGGCTGTCCAAATAATGTTAGGTCTATAGCTGACAGTAATAAGACCGAAGGCTTTGGACGGCCCGTGCTCTTCATATGTTGCGCGGACATTACCAAAGATTTGCGCCATATTCGGCATACCTAATGCGATGGCAAAGCCAGCGATGAGAAAGAGCCAGAATTTCAAGTCCAGCGCCGCAATATCATCGCCAAATGTAGAAAAACCGCCCGCCCCGAACATTGCTGAGAGCATGGTTCCTGTCCCGTCCACGATTGATCCGCTTGAACCCGAGAGCATGTCAGTTCCAATTTTGAAAAAGACCCAAGCAATAACGACAGCAATAAAGGTAATGAACCAACTGATAATTTTCCAGCCCACAGTTTTTTGCAAAGCGGCAAGTACAGCAACCTTTTTTACAAACATATTAAAGGCGTGATTGATAACGAGATAGGCTCCATGCAACGTGCCCCAGATGACGAAATTCCAATTCGCCCCGTGCCAGAGGCCTCCCAAAACCATGGTCGCCATGAGATTAAACCAACGCCGCGCCTTGCCTTTGCGGTTACCACCCATAGCAATATAAAGATAATCGCGCAGGAAGGTTGAGAGCGTAATATGCCAACGCCGCCAAAATTCAATGATATTGGTTGACTTATAAGGCGAGAAGAAGTTGACGGGAAGTTTCACGCCAAACATACGGCCCAACCCGACAGCCATCGTCGAATAACCCGCAAAGTCGAAATAGATTTGGAATGTGTAGGAAAGTGATCCCTTCCACGCCGTCACAAAACTCATAGCGGTCTCTGGATCGCGCACGGAGGCAAATACCGGCGTAGCATAGCCGGCAAAACTGTCAGCAAAGATTTTTTTTGAAAACAAACCTAAGCCGAAAATACTCACTCCGATTAAGATGTTTTCCCAGCGAATACGACCAAATGTATCGGAAGCGAATTGTTTGATAATTTGGCCATGATGGACAATCGGCCCCGCAATAAGTTGCGGAAAAAAGGCAACAAAAAGGGCGTAGGATAAGAAGTCCCGCTCTTTTATTTTACGGCTATAAGTGTCGGTATTATATGCGACTTGTTGAAATGTATAAAAGGAAATACCAATCGGTAGGGCAATCCGCTTAAAATCAAAATCTGCTCCTGTGATGGCAGATACGTTTTCAAAAAAGAAATTTGTATATTTAAAATAACCTAGCAAGGCGAGATTAAGACCGACTCCGAGCACAGTTAGCCAATAACGTTTGCGGCCTTCTGCCGGGGAAATTAACCCCGTAAGCAAGTAGTTGATAACAATTGAGCCGCCAATAAGCGCCAAAAGGCGAATATCGTGATAGGCGTAGAAAAATAGTGAAGCAGCAACCAGTATTGCTGAAGCACCGCGAACGCCCGCGAAGCGTCTTGCAAGTGCTGTCAACAAAAGCGTCAGGGGCACAAATAGAAAAATGAATGTGTAAGAATTAAATAGCATTTAAAAGGAAACCTTGGGCCCGTTTTTCATTGTTTTAAGCATAATCGAACGCATTACTAGATAATTATCACTACACTATAATTTCAGAAGCCGAATCGGTTTCTATATCTAAAGAAGCCTCCTCAACGGGCATGACTTGCATCATCTCGACAATTTCATCTCGCTTCTCAACAAACTCATGGGCCTGACAGATGAGGTTTAAAGCCGAGGGGCTGCGGCTTAGTATCTGAAAACGCGGCGGCAAGACCAGGCGGCGAGGTACAGATCGGTAAACAACGATAATAGGCTTATCACCTGCAGCAACAAAAATAGTACGCAAATCAAGACGGTCAAGATCACGCAGCAGTGCACCATCAATCAAGAAGCCTGTTTCCTCACGCGACGTATAATATGAGAGCGCTAGGAAGAGCTTAGCTGTATCAGAAAGCTCGCCTGCTGGGCCGACTTGATACGCGGCAAGTTCGGCTGATATCTCATCATTTAAAGGTAAAGCTGTGGCGCCGGTTTTTTCCATGATACTCGCCACACGGCTTTTATCAACACTGAAATCGGCTGTCACGATTTGCAAAGGTGCGTCAAGTTTAAACGTCTTCGCGATTGCGCTGGCATCTGACCAGTCGATTTTGCGGGCTTGAAAAATAGCGGCCCGAATGGGGGTCTCAAGCGTGTCTTTAAATAAGTCTAGCTTGTGCGGCGTATCCTCGCCTGCATGTAAGGTTAGGAGAGGACGGAAAAAGGGCTCATATGAGGAGACCATCATTATTGCTTGAGAGAGCGTAGAGATGTAGCCGATAATAAAACGAAACAAGATGACAAGAATGAGCAGGCTTGAAAGCTTAAGCAGTAGCGTATTCCCGCCACCGAAAAATAAGAAAGCCGCGAGAGCAATTACGACAATCGCCATCATTAAGTCCGTGATAGATTGGCTGTAAGCGCTCATGCGTTGCCGTTTCACAAATGCGCTTAGAAAACCTTGTTCTCCTGGGCGGTTAGGGTCGATAAGCTCTTCAGTCTTAAACTCTGCGATGAAAGGATTGGAACTAACTTTGGCGATAAATTTGACTTCTTCTTGGCTTTTCAGCTTTGCCGAGCTCTGAATGTCTTGAGAGGTTCGCGTCACCCACAGTAACAGATAAATATTTAGCGGCAGGACTAAAATACCGGCGATACCTAAAAATGCAGCCGCAATCGGGACGGTAAAAAGCGAAATAAGAAAAACGCTGATAAGCAACAGAGCCGGCTGTATCAGGTTCATCACTCTCATGTAACTTAAGCTAAGATAGCGGCAATCTCGGCCTAGATATTGCAAATAAGAATTTCGTTCAAAGTTACGCCCTTGCTTTACAGCCGTGACGAGACGCTGACGCGTATCATCCAATAGATATTGGTAAAAGCCTCGGCCGATACGCGTAACGATAAGCTTGTGCCCTATGCCTGCCAGAATGGAGATAATAAGCATAGCACCCGTAAGGCAGGCATAAAGTAATCGGCTTGACCCTGGCGAGGATGAAAGGTCGATGTTTAATTTACCGTAAGAGAGGACACCAGAAGCATCATAAGCTCTCGCAGCTCCGATCAAAAGAAGAACCGCAGAAATCTGGACGAGGGTTGTCAGAAGTCCCGTGAAAAAAATAATCGCGGCACTCCCTTTATTGTGCCACAGACCTGTACCAATTATGTGCCGCCAAGCGCGTTTTAGATAAACGCTGTTTTCTTTATTGGCGTTGGACATCGTATCTGTTCTGGGGCCTATACGTTATAAGCGTCTAGAACGGCGTGACGGGCATCTGCAATATCGGGTTCGCTGTAGAATTTTGTCAAGAGCATGTCTTTTTCACGCGCGGCCATTTTGGTCAATAAGTTCGTTTTTCGCTTATAGGCCATACGTCGTAGTAGCGTATCTGGCTGTGTATTTGGCGTTTGATTGCGATTAAAATGTTCGCCCATTGGCCCTGGCAGATTTTCGGCGCCCGGGCAGAGCGGAATGTCGTCTTTGAACGGAAAATCTGTTGCGAAACAGCCAATGCGCGAAATCATCCAGCGTTTTTCTGTCATGTTTGGTGCACGGCCGTGCCATGTATCATTGAGGAAGAAATAAATGTCGCCCATTTGGCCAGTGACTTCGACTTTCTTCTTATTCGCTTTTTTCGCCACGCGAGCGTTTAACTTGGCTTCTGGGACATAGTTTTCAGGTAAATATAGAAGTTCGCGGTTGCCAAGGTGATGCCTGCGGGTCATGTTTTTATCGGGGCCCAGCATGAGGTCCCAGCGCGGATCTCGCAAATCCCAATGCGATTCTGGGATAAGAGCTGTGCCTCCAGCGCCGTGCTCAGGCATATCGTCAAAGAAAATGCCGAACGTGAACTCGCCCAATGTATCCCGGTGCCAAACATGCGGCAGTTGAAAATCATCTACCCAGTCATTTTCGCCAGAGCTGCGGCGAATGAGATCAACCCGCGTGCGAAAATTATCACCGGCCAGCCCCTTGATAAAGCTTTTTATAACAGGTGCGGAAAACATATCATTGGCGAGATCTAAGTAGGCGGATGATTGCAGACTTGGAAACCATATAGTGTGCATCAGTTTTGTGTAGATTGAACGAAATTCAACACTAGAATCAACCGCAGGGCCGCCGACTTTCTTACGGCGTTTTTCGTCTTTATCCAAAATAACTTTTAGCTCCGCACGGGCTTTTTCCACGGCTTCGCGCTTGAAAAAGTTCTTAACCACAAAATACCCATCTTTTTCGACAACGTCGATAAGATTACTTGGGCCGTTATAGCAAACTGTGCTCATTATATTCTCCATTTAACGTCTTGATTGACGTAGATCCTTAGTCTTCAACTGCAATAGACAAGTTTATAACATAGTCTCATATTGTGGGGCAAGTGGGCCGCGTTTTAGCTCTCTCGCGCCGCCTTATAGCGAATGACATCTTCTTGAACGCTCTTCATTACGCGGGCCGCGTTTTGGCCGCGTAAAAAGTGATCATTCTCCGCCGCGAACTTTTCCGCTATCTCGTGCATAGTTTCGCGGTCTTTGGGGTCTGAAAGGAACTTTTTAACTTTATTGGTCAGAGTTCTCTTGGTGCTAACCACATAGCCAATATCTTTCTCATAAAGGAAGATGCGCGCTTGCAGATCTATTTTCGGCTTGAATGTAATGACGGGCTTTTTCAAAAGCAGCGCGTCGAGACCAATATTAGAGAAGCTTTGTATAACAAGGTCCGCTTGGTTTAATAGCGCAACAGCATCGCCTTGATGAAAAACGTGTAGGTTACGGCGGCTAATACCATTATCCACTGCCATTTGAGTATAGCGTTCGACGTTTGCTGGGCTTTCATGGGGATGAAGCTTAACAGTGATGTAAATGTCTTTTCGCTCTTTTGTGGCCTGACAAATGGATTCAAGCATCATTTTAGAACTTTTAAAATTCGCGCTCTGTGAGAACATAACAATATGTGTCTTACCGCGCGGCGCGGCGTAATCCGCGTTGGGCTCTTGGGTCAAGCGCTCGCTATATTCAAAGAGGGGGCCTGCAGTACGCAACTGTTCTTCTTTCATACCAAAAAAGCTCTGGTAAATCTCTTTATACCAAGGATCATAGAGGTAGGCGTAACTTGCTATAATCGGGCGGTAGCGAGGATGGTTCGTATTTGCCAAAATCAAGAAGTCATAAACGGGCACACCTTCCGCTTTTGCGCAATATGCTGCCGCGCGAGAAATCATATGTTGATTAGGCCCGGTAAAGATATAGTTTGGTAAGCCTCTGGTAAACCGCGCGCGAAAATAACTCACTGCATCCATAATTTGCGGCAGACGCTGAGCGAAGACGGCTTTCGCACGGTCCAAAACCATATCGTGGTAATGTGGTAAAAAGGGACTTTTAAATCCATCTAAGCTGCCATTTAATTCCTGTACGAAGGGTGGCACCCAAGCCCGAGCATTAGGGGTGCGGGCACGCATTACGCAGTGCTCTAAGCTATATACCCCTTCATAAGGCGCGAAGCCGCCTTCTTCAATGTGCTCATTAAGCTGAACATTGGATGCGGAGGTAAAGAGTTCGACATTGCTATGCGATAAGCCTTCTCGGATGAGGGCCTGATAGCTATCGTAATAGCCATTAATATGCTCCAGTGTCATGATGGAATAGGGCCCTGGAGTGGCTGACCGCGTAGAGCGGCTGTGAAAATTCATTGTATCTGAAATCCATCCAGACATGCTAGACATCCATCCATTGGAATCTCCGCTATCTATTTTATCAACACCTTTTTTCGCTTTTGCAGGTTTGGCGGCGGCGCGCATAGTTGTCAGCACGCTGAAGTAATCCTGTGCACGGTTACAACTCAGTGAGAGATAAACATTCTCACGACCAACGGCTTTAATTGCGGGCTTAATCATATTCCCAAGAATTTGCCCTGTTCGTGCGAGAAGGATAACGCCGTCATAGTCACTAGCCGTCTTTATGAGCTTTTCGCAGACACGGGCAGAAATGGCGTCGCGGTATAGCGCATTAAAGATTGTGCCATGCGTGATTTCTATCGCGTCTTCATAAAGGTCTGAGATGCCTGAAGCTCGCAGTGTTTCGCGAGCTGTATCCAGAAATTGTTCTGTAAGCTGGTCAATGTCAGCTCCAATTTCCATATCCTCTTTTGAATATAAAGGAATGAAATCTTCCGCTTGAACAAGCTTGGCCCCGGGTGGGAATTTAACCGCATCTGTTGGAGCAACGGGGCCGCAAAGGAGCTTCTCGCTAACGTTTTGAATTTGGCGCAGAGATTGAACACGGGCGCCTACTTCAACGAGGCAAAGATATTTTTTATTTTTCTCAATTTTAACGAGTTGAGATGTTTTTGTCAGTGCCTTTGCTGGTGACAAAACAGCATCAAGTTGGTGAATGCCTCTGTTAAAGTAACTATCGCGCAAATTAATAACAAAACGCGGAGGAATACCGACGCGCCCGTCCAAAGTTACAATGAAGAAATCAAAATTTACACGATCCCCAATAGACGCAGCAGCATGAGCATAGGCCGTCAAGGCAGAAGTCGGGCATTCATCCCAATCCACCCATAGACGAATTTTGTCGAGAATCTCTTCAAGCCGCATGATCATGAAGGTGTCAAACGACACAGACCGATCTGTAACCCTATTGTAGGACATGCTGGAATATGATTCTGTCAGTACGTCTGCAGCATATGAAAACCTAGCATCATCTGCCAAAGTGCCTTCCAATTCCTTCCAACATGCCAGAGGCGAACGGGCGGCGTCACCTACATAGTCAGGAAAAAGAAGGGGCAGGGCGGCAGAGAGAGCATTTTTAGTCTCATCATTCTTTTTGCGGTTACTGTTAGTCGCAGGCAAGAGTAATACGTTGTCAATTTCTGCCTTGGCAGCATCGTGAGTAAAAGGCCGTTGCATAAAAGCCATAAATGCTGCGGCTTTGTTTTTCATTTGGGGCGATAAGAGCACAAAATTGTCAGCTTTATTCAGGAAAGCTACAGCATCTTCATAAGCCCGTTCATGCAAGGCGGTTGAGAATTCCATATCAGCTTTTTTTACAGGACTGAACCAGCCTTCTTGTTTTAGAACCGTTTCGCTGAGAGGCACGGGACGAGGGCGCGATTCTAATGAATCGGTTGCGGGCTCGTCTATGGCGGTATCCTGAAGAGGTTTATTTTTTTGGCCAGAATTAACCTTTTTAAAGGTTTCCCATTCGGACTTTTGTTGTGCGCCAGGTTGGATGAGTTGGGCAACATTATGTTGGCTTTTGACGGTAACAACTTCATTTAAGCCGGTAGCGCTTAGCAGACTTGCAAATTCAGGATCTACGGCGGCGCAGCGGCGCATGAGCGATGTTATCAAGACATGATCATTCAACTTTATTTTTTCTAGTTGGTCTTTCGTTAGAAAAGCGTGAAAGCTTGGCTTTTTTAAAATCTTGGATATTTTTTTTAAGCTAGCAGTGTCGCCAGTATAAAGCGTCTCGTAACGGCTGAGGAGTCCGCTGATCTTCTTTGAGCTAGGACGTAAGCCTGAGAGCTGACTAAGTCTACAGCGTATGACCCAGGCTTGGGTTTTAGGTGAAGCGAAGCCCAAAATACCGATCAGAAAAACTGGTACACTTAAAATAAACAGCGCCGTATAAGAAAACAGACTTCTAATAGCGCGGAAGACGGTCTTGAAGCCCTTCGCAGTAGTTGAACCGATAGTAGTAAAGAATTTCCAGATTTTTAACCATGCTCCTATGATGCCGCCCACAGGGCGGACGGGAACGAGAAACACGAATTCTGGTAAAGAGTCTTGGTCGACGTTATCAATAGATTGGATGCTGTCAACTGCAGCCGGGCGGTTGCGATAAGACAACCAAACATTTTCCTTCTGATAAATACGCCGAAATAGTGAGGTAACCGGAACACGCTCTCTAATCGGCAAATTCTCAAACCAATTTGCTGTCAGCAAGTAAACTAAAATACCGTTTCCAGCCACGAAGTTCTGAAAACGATCTAAATGCTCAGTGGAGTCTGCAAAATAGCGCTCAAAATCTATATAAGGCCCTGAGGACAAGGGCCCGCGCCGTTGACGCATTCGCATTTCTAAAAATAAAAAACGGCTGCATAGACGCCAAAAAGGTCCAGTGCCTGCTTTGGTTGAAAAGCGTGTTAATACCGCCAAAAGAAGGCGGTTGAAAAACGACAAAAGGACGAGCCTGAAACCCGTCCGTTGTGTTTCATATTCTGAAGAATATGTCACGATAAGAGCTTATACACAAAAGCATAGCAAAGATACTGACCCTCGCTTAATGCCTTAAATCTAACGCTTAACGGCAGCGCGAAGTTTCGCATATTCAGCTTGGGACTTTATCTTGCGAATATTAGCTTCGATAATGTCAGCACGATATTGTGCGATTTGAGCTTCAAGCGCCAATTCTTCGCTAAGAGCTTTCAATTCAGCTGAGGATTTCTTTGCTACTTGTCTCATGGTTGCTCTCCAATTAAAATCTATTATGTCCTGAGAAATAAGGGCTACGCCGTACCTGATGAGTGCTCTATTAGTAAATTATAATATATAAAACAATCGAAAAAATCACAAAGCGACATAGATTATTCCTGTGAATGTTAGACGGAAATACTCTGGTCCTTAGTCTGACTAAACAGCGTAAAAGTTAGCGGGTGCGATGACCTCAAAAATGTCACTCGGAAAGCGTCCAGGCAATAATTTTTCAATAAAAGGAGACTCAAATTCTATGGTACCCTTTGTATCAAGAAATGTTTGTACGATTCTCTGGGCGGCCGTTTCTTTATTCACATCATTTACCATGGATAGAAAGCTCTTGCGGCGGTCCTGAATATCTTGTGGCACGTAACCATCATCAAGCAATACGCCGCTTACAATGTCTTGTAATTCCGCCTGTGAGGCAGCGGCAAAGCCTATGCCGGTTTCTACTGGCATTAGGAGATTGTCGCCGATAGTTGTTTGTATAATGGGAACGCCGGCCGAAATCGCGCTATAGGCCAATGATGGCTTATTGGTAATGACGATATCGCTCGATATAAGAGCTGCATTCACAAGTGAGGTTCCTTCGACCGTGCTAACATGTTCCCAATTTTGTTTTTTTGCCATATTCATAAATAGGGATAAGTCCTTTGTCCCTTTGCGCGCCGTACGGGCAAGTATTACGTCAATGTCTTGTTTGGCTCCCCAGCGGAGAAGGTGCGCAATCCATGTGTCTTCGTTCTTGGGTGAGGCCCGGCTCGTCAAAATTGTTATAATTGGGCGACGTGCAGACATATCAACGACGCTGGCAAGCTTTAAGCGCTCATTTTCACTATCCGCCGCTATTAAAGCGTCAAGCGCCGGAATGCCGACAACCTTGGCTTCAGAGGCGATATCACTGTTACGCTCTTTGAGGACATCAATCTCGTGCTGACCGCCCGCCAGTAAAATTGCTGGAGCGACAAAAGGCAAGCTGCGCTGACTATTATCGATAAAAGACGAGAAACTGTAAAAGGCACGCGCGCGATTAGCGCTAGCCGAGACAGCTAAATAGGCTAAGGGATTGGTATCCGGTGATTGCGTTATATATATGGATTGTGCTTTGGTGCGTCCAAGCATGACATTAAAGGCAGTGTGGAACGTTATTAGCTGATGGACAGTACGGTTCATGTAAGAACGGGATTGCGTTGCCAATAATGGTGTCCAACTGATAGGGGGAGATAGGCCCAGGCAGCTGGTTTCAACACGATCTGAAATCGCTCCTATTATACGCTCTGATTGCTGTTCTTCTTTTAATTTAAATTGTTGATTTACCGAGCATACATTATACTTTTCGCCCAGCTTACGATTTTTGTAAATGTCGGTGTTGAACCTTCCTGACATTAAAACGGCAGAGTTTACTTTGCGGTTTTTAAGCTCATCCAAAAGCGGAATAATGTTTTGGTGGAACATAGGGTTATCGGTCATGTGTAAGAGAAGAACATCCGCAGGTGAGGGCTGTTCGCCAGCAATAGCTCCAAAGTCTCCAACCAATGTTTCAAGCTCAAAGGGTGCGGGCGTAAGGTCGAGGCTATGGCGGCGTTTGGCCAAGCTTGCCCGCATTTTAGTGATATCCAAAACATCAATAGTTTTAACGAGGCCTTTGTTAATCTGACCTACACCGTTGACAATGACGTGGCCTAAGCGCTGTAAGTCAATAAGTCGCGAGAGCATGGCTTTTTCGACAATAGAAATGGATGAGGTTACCACTACAATGGATTTATAATTTTCGGCTAAGGCTTCACGAAGGCGGTGAGCTGCATAAAGTTCTCTAAAAATTTGCGCACGCAGTCCCAACGCCCAAGCTTCCCCCGTGGCTACCTTTGAAATCTTTACATCGTCCAAAGCCATAGCAATGGTCGAGATGTCGTAATTGACGAGCGAGAATAAAGCGTGCTCAGTTTCAGAATCCAAATTACGAAAATCAGAAAGGCTTAGTAATTTTTGCGGCGTTTGTCTGCGGATGAAATCAAATAGTTTTCCCCCAAAATTCATCACCAAGACAGCATCTGCTTTTTTGATTATACGCGCGGCATATCCTGTCAGCAGTGTTCCCATCTCCGTGTCAGGAATAGAGAGAAAGACTATGTTGCAGGGCGCAGCCTTTACAGCTGCTGTCTCGTCTATGTCACTGGACATTGAACCTCACTATTTCCCGCCCCATAAAATATCTCATTTAAGGCTTTGAATAATACCTTATGCTGATGAACGGATTGTGTATAGCTTGGTAGGTCAGAACGCCCCTCTTTTAAGATTTGGGCAAGAGGCGTTGTTAATTGACTCGTATAAAGCAAAGGGAAAGCTGTTTCTGGGCCGTCATTGATGATCATCGTTTTACCCTCTTTAATTGCGTATCTATCACCCCCTGCCTCTAAAACAACGGAAATAGGCTGCCCCTCAGATGGAAAAGAGGATATCGAAACCTTACAATTTAAGGCTGTACTACCATGCAATGTTCCTGTGAGCTCTTTATATCCCTCACGTTTGGACGCTCGTGTAAGCGCTGTGGTTGGGTCCATAGCAAGCGATGTAACAGATTCCCCCGCGATATATTCCAAGGCCGCGATAAAGTGAATGGCGTTACAGCCTAATCCCCAGTCTGAGCCTGAGACGGTGTAGGACGTGACATTTTTGCCTGTTAAGGTTTCCTTTAGAGCTTGATAGCTCGGCCAAATGTTACGTGAACAATTTACCCAGCAAGGGACATCAAGATCATCAAGAATGGTTTGCACGATGTCAAAGTCTTCAAATCTATTGAATAGAACTTTTTCAAGAATAATTGCCTTAGGGTCGCAATGCTCTAAAACAGAGATTAGGGCTGCTAAGCGGTTGGCTGCGTCAACAGAGACAATTAAGAGGTCGGCCTTAGCGGGTAAGTTCGCTGTGTCAGTTGACATATGCAACGTATGGCGTCCCTTGTTTTCTTGATTAAAACGCTCGGTAGACAGGTCAAGTGAGCTTTGGAAGGGGTCCACGCCATAAATATCCAATTTGCCAATATCGGTATCCTCAATATTAGAGACAGATTGCAATAAGCGGCTTCCAATATTACCGCAGCCTGAAATAACGATATTAGGCATAAGAGTCCTCACACAATTTCCCTGTCTTTAGGCTAGGCTATAAAAGGGTTCAAGAGAGTAAGGCGTTACATTTTATCAAAGGTCATTTCTGAGGACAGTACAACAAGCTCTCCTTCCTTATTGGTTTACTAAACCAAGTATCCATAGAGCTAGGGCTCATAAATACGAGCGCAGTGAAGAGTGCAAAGCGTATCTGCAAAGAGTTGACTTTAAGTCTGGAATGCTGAAATGCTTTCTTGCTGAAGATAGGAAAAGGCATGAGTGAAATGCGAAATAACAAAGGTAGCGGCATGCGTATCTTATTTTTTGGGAGGGCGAAATGTGATGCGTCTGAAACTCTTTTAAAAAAGCTTAAAGTCTATGGATATGATGTGACTTATGTCAGGTCAGAACGCAGGGGTGAAAAACTGCCCAAAAGTGTTTTGAGCTGGGAAGGTGAATATATATTGTGTTTTAGAAGCTTATTTATTTTACGGAAGGCGCTCATAGATAAAGCGAAAATTGCCGCTATTAATTTCCATCCCGGGCCACCTGAATATCCCGGAAGTGGGTGTGTGAATTTTGCATTATACAACAACGCTAAGAATTATGGCGTAACGGCCCACGTCATTAATGAGAAAGTCGATAATGGCGAAATACTTGAAGTAAGAAGATTTCCAATCAGTTCCTTTGATGACTTACCAAGCGTTTTAGCGCGGACGCATAGTGAACTTTCAAATTTGTGTTCTGATTTTATAAGCAAAATTTTTTCGAATGGCGAAAGCTTTATTGAAGAAAAAAAGAGTGCTTCAAAACATGAAAAATGGAGTGGTGATGCGAAATTGATGAAAGAGCTTGAACTCTTACAAACGGTGTCGCCGGACGTTTCCGAGGAAGAACTGAAACGGATTATACGCGCAACTTATATAGAGGGATATCCGCCAAGAATTGAACTTCATGGTTTTAAATTCTACCTCAAGCTGGATAAGTCATGACTCAGAGATCCCAAGGCAATCTAAACTTTCTTAAAGAACTAAATCTGCTGCTTGAGTATTCAGATAAAATTTATTCAAGTTATCTTGAGTCCAATAAGCTGTTTCTCTATGCGAAAATTCTCTATGATACGAACCAAAAAATTTTGAAACTTCTGCTCAGCAATGCATATAACTGCGATAAAACTGTACAGAAAGATGCAACTGAATTGATGTTTCATCTGGATGTATGGAGCGCCATATGGAAGGAGACGGCTGCAGCGAAGAAACCAACTTTAAAAGATGTGTTTGTGTTCGATAATGACGTTAATTTCCCTAAAGAAAGTGTTGAGCGCTTACTCTCCAGTGGCTTGAATTGATCATAAGGTAAAGCTTTGACTCGGCGCCATGAGGGACTCTTACGTTTTATCAAACTTATCCTTTCGCCTAACACCAAAGAGCAAACGCGTTTCAAGCCGGCCTCTGAGGGCCGCATAATAAGCTTTTAGGAAATCCAGATCGACTTCGCTCATGCCTTTGGACCAGTCGATTTTATTGCGGATACGTTCGGCGACGTCCATCACGGTTTGCTGCTCATTTGCGCGAATGACGTTTTCAAGAACATGCAGCTCATGCACGCCATAAGCTTCAACCTGCTCGGGAGTAAACACATAGGCGCTATCCAGGTCAGCTTTTTCGGAGGCTAAGTCTATAGCAAGTATGGGCTTTGGTGCGCGCACGACCCAGGTTCCTGCTATTAGATCTCCTGCGCGTAGGCGGTCTTTATTAAAGAGGGGGAAGAACAGAAAGATACCGCTCCAAAGCAAACCTAGTAAAGATATCCAACCATCTACTGAGTCCCCGCTCGTGAACAAAAAAGATAAGGGCAGATTAATTTCTATTTCTCGCATGGCGTTCCGCGCAAAGACGGCATTAGCGGTCAGCCGCGCTTGGGTACGAGACGCCACGCGGATTTTGCTCATACGCTTGCCGGGTGTCGCCGCCTTGGGCCCCATTTCAAAAAACATGTAGTAGAAATTACGAACGAAAAAATTGATAAGGATAAAAACTGTAATCGCAACCTCAGGCCCCGCTGAAATCCCGCCAAAGATAATAATGAAAAAGGCGGCTATGAGACCGACATTGATAATAATTTGATCAATCACATATGCGCCGATTCGTGCGCCAATGTCTGCGAGCTGCACCTGTAGGTCGATGCCTTCAGGCGTGATGAGCCGTCTTTGATCAACGCGCCGCTGTGAAATAACCTCAGCCATTAGGGCTCACCTTCAATGCGGCGAGGTCCATAAAAATAGAGCATCCATATCGACAGTGTGCCCAGCCCAATGCCGTAGCGCAGCAAATCATTTGTAATAAGTTGCCGCCCGAACCCTTCGAGCAAACCTGCGAAGAATAACATAATAACGACCCCCGCCATAAGCAGTGAGGCTGTGCCCCCTGCTTTGGAGGCGGACTCCGTTCGGGTAAGTTCTCCCGGGAAGGCGACCGCTTTTCCGATATGCATCCCTGCGGCCCCAGCAAGGATTATCGCGAATATCTCTGTAGCGCCGTGAATAATTAGCCAGCCGCCAACTTCAAAGCCTAGGTTTTTCTCAGAAAAAATGGCGATGAAACTGCCGAGAATAAATCCATTATAGAGAAGCAGAATGGCTGTTGGGATGCAAAAGGCAAAGCCGAGCGCAAAGGCAAACATGGCAACTTTGGAATTATGACTGAACAAGAATGAGGCGAATATGCCAAGGCCATCTGAACCGCCTTCATGATAAAGCGTTTCGCGTAAAGTCTCAGCCGAAGCAGCAGGTGTACGACCCTCCGCCATGCTGTCGGGCATGAAGGTGTAAAACCAATCAGGGTTATTTTTTACCAAGATAAAGGCTAATACCGCCGCCAGCAAGGTTAGCGCAGCTGAGATAGCGGTTTCTTTCCAGAGCGCTTTGGCAGCCAGAGGCCAATCGCGCAGAAAGAATGTAGAGATGCGTTTGCCAAGGCTCACTTGTGACCCATAAAGAATATAATAAGCCCGAGCGGAAAGGCTTTCCAAATAAACAACAACCCCTTGGTCAAGTGAGGTTGCGCGGGCGACGGAGAGCGAGGAAAGCGTCGAGCGATAAAGTCGCGGCAGAGCCACAATTTGATCATCCGAGAGCGATTTCATACCGCGCCCTTCAATGGCTTTGAGGATGGTTTCAAGCTCACGCCAGCTTTGTTCTCTCTCGGCACGGAAGCGATGGCTTTTTAATGTGATCTGACCGACCATTAAATCGCCTCCCGTCGTTTAAGCTCAAGATATTTATTCAGCACGGCATTGCTGAGCTTATCTGCAGGCACGTCGACAATATGCACGCCCATTCGCTGCAACCGTGCAATAACAAGATCGCGTTCCATCATTAGGTTTTCCGCAATGACAGAGCGGGAAATATCGTCTGTTTCGCGCGGCGTTTTCTTTACAAGATCCTCTAGCGCTTCATCGCGAAAGGCGACAAACATTACGATATGGCGGCGCATGAGACGGCCCATATTCTCAATCATCAATTCGGCATTGGTGGTATCTACAAAATCTGTAAAGACGACGATAAGTGTGCGCCGTTTCAGGCTTTGCGCGAGTTGGGACAACCCCAGCGTAAAATTTGTCTCATGATGTGAATAATCAATTTGGCTTGTCAGGCGCTGTAAATGCGGAAAGCTATTCGCCCCCGCAATGGGTTGGCTGTAAAGATAAGGTTTTTGATCAAAGGCAAAGTACCCAATACGATCACCAATTTTAAGGCTGACATAAGCCATAAGCAAAGAGGCATTTAAAGACCAATCGAGTTTGGTCATGCCGCGAATAGGTTCACACATCAGGTGTCCACTATCTAAGGCAAAAACGATATTATGGTTGCGTTCTGTGCGAAACTCTTTGGCGAGCAAGACACGATGCCGCGCCGTATGTTTCCAATCAATGGCGCGTTTATCCATGCCGGGCATGAATTCTGTAAGGGCGTCAAATTCGGTGCCTTCGCCGCGCTCGTCCTGAATTTTTTGGCCAAAGGTGGCATCGCGCGAGAAAATCTCAATCGCTTTATCCTTGACCAACCGTGTATTGGGCACGACAGGAATTTCAAGGTCTAACGCCTCTTTTGTTTGCCGCCAAATTAATCCCAAAGGCCCTTGCCAACGCGTCCAGAGGCGCTCTATTTCGCCGTCTCCGCGGCGCTCTGTTTTTAAATCAAAAGCGGCGAGGACAGCCCCATTAGCAGCTTGGCCATAAAAATGTTGAGGCTCGACAGAGAAGCGATCATTCACCGAGAGGCGGCACTCAGGAGAGCGCGGCGCCGTGCCCTCGCCATAGTCATATTTAAACCAAACTTGTTCTGTTTCGCCGATATAAAAGCTTCCCGGGGCTTTAACTTCAAATTCCATTTTCTGGCGGGGAACAGCCATGAAAATATCAAGAATAATTAGGCCTACTAATCCCGCAATCCAAGCGGCCCCTAATGCCCACAGAGCTGGAAATAGCACAGCAATAATTAGGGTCACTGGCAAGCCAGTGGCCATCAATATCGCAGCACGTGGGGTGGGATAGATCATCTTAATACACGCCTATCGAGGTGCTTCCGTTTGCTCAATCACTTGTAGGATTAATTCATCAGCCGTGCGGCCTTCAATCTCGGCGGCAGGCGAAAGGATGGCGCGGTGACGCAGCGCAGGCAAGGCGATGGCTTTCACGTCATCAGGAATAACAAAATCCCGTGATTGCAGCGCGGCATGAGCGCGCGCGGCTGCAGATATCATCGCGGCTGCGCGAGGAGAGGCACCCGTTTCAAAAAGAGGATTACTGCGAGTGCCGCGCACTAAATCAACAACATAATGCGTGACTTCATCGGTAAGGCGGACGGTCGAGACAGCTTCGACAGCGGCATCAATATCCTTGCGGGAGGCAATGGCTTTGACGCCCAAATCCGCGGCCTTAGGCGAGCCTGTGCGAGATCCATGGCGGCGGACAATTTCAATTTCTTCGTTACGGGTCGGATAATCTAAAACATGTTTAAAAATAAAGCGGTCAAGCTGCGCCTCTGGAAGGGGATAGGTGCCTTGTTGCTCAATCGGGTTTTGCGTGGCAATTACCATGAAGCGATTGCCTAATGGAAATGTCTCTCCGTCAATTGTGACTTGGCGTTCCTGCATAGCCTCTAACAAGGCCGCTTGTGTCTTGGGAGGTGTACGGTTGATTTCATCGGCGAGTAGGAGATCACAAAAAATAGGACCTTTTACCAAATTAAATTCATTGGTTTGGAATGAGAATAAGTTAGTTCCGAGTAAATCACCCGGCATTAAATCCGGGGTGAACTGTATACGCCCAAAATCCATTTTTGTGACATGTGAAAAGACTTGCGCCAAGAACGTCTTGGCCGTGCCTGGTACACCTTCAAGCAGAATATGCCCACCTGAAAATAACGCCACCAGCATCAGGTCAACCGTATCAGTTTGGCCAATAATGGCTTTACCTATTTCCGCGCGAATACTCTCCGCCAGCGTTTTTACATTTTCGAGACTCATGCGCTCTCTCCTAAGGTCATCCGTATTTTCCAAATATCTAAATCTTCAGCTAATTGCATCAGCGCCATATTATCTATCGTGACGTTGGCGCGGTTTTGCAGATCCGTAAATGTGTTGGGTAATGTCAGCGTTTTTTCCCGCCGCAATAAAATCATTTCAATATCTTTTGGCCGGCGGCCGCCCAAATCCAAATCTTTGATAACTTGCTTTCGCACCAGATTGGCGTAATCGCCCGCCATGTTCGGTTCCCTACCAGCAATGCGAATAAACCGCGCTGCATTATCAGCGAGTGAAAACTTACCCAGAGCATAATCGCGCCGAACTTGTAGCGGGTCGCCAAAACGCGAAAAGGCTTGCCACGCAATTAAGCCTCCGGCCGCCAGCAAACAGAGCGTTGCGGCGAGGAAAGGCGGTTGGGTTAGGACTTTAATAACATTCGTTTTACCACCAAAGCCGTGAAAGGTCAGGTCAAAATCCACCCGCTTAGAATCCGCCTGGGCATCTATTATAACAGCGTCAATCATATCCAAAGCAAACTGGGCGCGGCTCTTTGTGGCAAGTCCCATCGTATTCATGAAGTCAGGGTCAGACAAAATGTAAGTTTTTGTATTCTCAATTTTGACCAATATAGGCCCTTCTTTCACACGGATAATCTCTAAGAGATTTTCGCCCTTCAGCCACTGCAAGTTCTCAATGTCTATATTTTTAAGGGCCGCTTTATCGCCAACCGTGGATATGGCCGAATAAGTCACCGATTTATCATCTGTTTCAATCAATGTGAATGTGACGTCACCCGTCAATTCTTTAAGGTCACGCTGATGGTTCTCCACGTCCCAAACATTTTGATCTTGCCAACCCTCTTGAACCCATCCAGCAGACCCTTTGACGGGAACTGTTATCCATTTTGGCATGATCACAAGGGTGGGAGCGTAAAGGTCTAAATCATCCAAACCGTCAGCTTGGAAGGGACGAGACATGGTATAGATACGCAAGGCCGTGCTATCATCATATGTGATGTTCTCTGTCCTGGCCATGCGCACGTCATAACCTAAATCACCCAATAAACGTGTCAGTCCGCCAAACCCAATAGCAGAGCGGGACAGGGCATGAGCTTGTCCGTTATTTTTTTCCCGCAAATCTCCAGCATAACCTGAGAGCGTCACGAGGGCTGTAAATGAAAATATACCGATAAGAACCAAAGCAATAATCATCTTGGGCGTCATAAGGGCCACTAATCCGCTGCGCTTTTCGCGTCCTTCCAAGGTGTTTTTTATGCGGGAGGCTTTTTTTATATGGGAAGAGGGGGCCATCTATGCCGCCTGCTTCCAAGCGGATTTTTGCGCAAATTGCGCATAGGCCGCACGGCAAATATCAAACTCTTCCCGCCCTATGGTTTTTCCGCCAAAATAGGAGGTTTCAACAACGCCGCCAATCGTCGCGAAAGCTTTGCGTGTCTCCGGCGTGAGAATTTCTAAAGCGGCAATTTCGCGTGAGGTTAAAGAGCGGCGGATCGTATTGGGCCTGCGAATGTCGATATCCTGAATAGACCGAAATAATAGCTCATGCACCGCCTCCTCATAACGCCCCTCTGCGGCCATGGCATCGACATCCTCGAGTAAAATTCGCGCCTGATCCTGGTCGGGAACATAAAGCGGCGGCGGCATGTCTTCGGCAATCTCTTTGGCTTCACGCTTAAACCGGGTTTCGTAAATAACCTTGGCAATTGCATAAAGGACAAGCGCGATGACAACGCCCAAGCCGACAAAGAAAATGATCTTCAAAATCGGCATGATGAGATCGATAAATTTAGCTAAGCCTTTGAAGAAGTTTTCAAGCCAGTCAAGTTTTGGCGGTTCGGGTGCAGGGGGAAGTTCAAATTGTAATTTATCGTCGCGCTTCATGGCGCGAAACGCCTCGTCAAATGTGTCTGAACTTTGCGCCAAGACAAAAGAAGAGATAGATAAAATACCTAGAACGGCAGGCCACTTTCGCCATAAATTATATCCAACGTCTCGACCGTTCATAAATAAGTTATAGTGCGCTATTGGCTTAAATCCATTTCAAAATTTTAAAAATTATAAGCTGCACAAAACCGATAATACAGATCATTGCGGTGACCCACCAAAAGCCGTTCGCGGCTTCGGTCCATGGCATGCCGCCCACATTAATGCCGAACATACCTGATATAAGCCCCAAGGGTAAAAAGATGGCTGCAACGACAGATAATATCATCATATTACGATTCATCTCCTCAGCGCGCATATCGGTCAATTGGTCTTTAACAATCGCGCAGCGTTCCCGAATGGCTTCGAGCTCCTCAGTCACGCGAGTCGCCTGATCAGCCGCCTCGCGAATGCGCAGTTGATTATCGGCTGTAATATAACTGACTTGTTGCTGGGAGAGGGTGTTAAGCGCATCACGTTGCGGCGCAAGATAGCGGCGCAACATTATCGCGTCACGTCTTAACTCAGATAAGTTGCCGCGGCTTTTGTCAGCGTCAATTTGATCAATCTTTTCTTCCAACTCATCCACCTGTTCATTGAGGTTCGTTATTGTCGGGGCCATACGGTCGATCAGCGCATTCGCGAAACCAGCTATAAATCCGCCAGGTGTAAGCGGCGTTGCCCTTTTTTGTAGACGTTCTACAATATCGCCTGTTGCCTTTAAGGTCCGTTTTTCGATTGAAACGACACGGTTATCTTGAACAAAGAAGCGGATGCCAATCATATCTTCTGGCTCACTGCCTTCGTGAAGGTTCACGCCGCGTAAATTAAGTAAAATATCGCCATCATGCATGATAGTCCGCGGGCGAGAATCGTCGGCGCAGAGATTTTGCGAAACCACCATATCAATCGAGTCGTCTTTCTCAAAAAACGTTTCAGTTGCTGGGTCTTTGCGATCAAAATGTAACCATACAAAACCATTTTTCTCTGGTCGTAATGTATAGTTTTCAGGATCTAACTTTACTGCCCGGCCTGTTCTAGTGACATGATAGGCGTAAAGAATTGCGGGCATAATAGGCTCCTTGACTCGAGCAAATTCTTGCGCGTGAATTTTCTTTTTGTCAACAGAGCTCAAGGGTGAGGTATTTTGCCGGGATGAGACCTCGGAGGGAATTGCCAAGATAGATTTTATCTGCAGCGTGCAAGTCTTCTATCAACAGTGTTTTCTCAAAAGCTTTGCCCGTTTCAATTAAATCTGCCCGTAATATTCCAGGGAGTAAACCCGCGCTTGAGGGAGGCGTGAATAGCTTTCCATTTTTTTCAATGAAGAGTGAGGTAAAAGATCCTTCGCAAAGCTGCCCTTTCTGATTAATGAATACAACTTCATCCGCGCTTGTGAGAGCGTTTATCCGTTCGCGCTCCCCTTCATAAAATTGCCGTGCAGACACTTTATGCTGAACGGTTTGAACGTCAGGGGTAAGCGGATACATTGAAATTACGAAAGTCAATTTTTCCTGAATTAGGTAGTCCGAATGAGAGAGGGAAATGTTTCCATTCCTATCTAGCGATATTCTTACGCGTTGATTTTTCACACAGCTTTCGAGTGGTTTTAAAGCGGCGTCTAATGCGGTGTTATCATAGGAGTAGCCCATAGATTTTGCGGAGGTTTTCAAGCGGGCTTTATGAGCCTCAAGCTGCTGCGCCCCAGACTGGCTATCCCACAGGAGGGTTTCAACTAAGTGCACATTTTCTGATTTAAGGACATCTGCCTTCAGAAGACACTCTGCATATTCATCGGCAGGGTCGCTATCTAAAACCAAGCCGCTCCCGACATTATAGCGAAGCTTACTTTTATCTAAAATGAGCGTGCGAATAGCGACATTAAAACAGGCGTCGCCATTGGGGTCGATATAGCCAAGGCTACCGCAATAGGCACCGCGCGGTTTATCTTCCAACTCATCAATAATTTCCATCGCGCGTATCTTGGGCGCGCCTGTCACAGAGCCGCAGGGAAAAAGACTTTCAAATATCTCTTTAAACTCTGTGCCCGATATCAAACGAGAGGTCACGCGCGATGTCATTTGATGCAGCGTAGGATAGGTCTCCAATGAAAATAATTCAGGGACTTCTACCGATCCCGTTTCCGATATGCGGGACAAATCATTGCGCAGTAAATCGACAATCATTAAGTTTTCAGCCTGAGATTTTTCTTCTCCGCGCATACCTTCGCGCAATCTAATGTCAGCCTCAATATTTTCTGCGCGTGCCCGCGTGCCCTTCATGGGCCGCATGGACATTTTTCTGCCGTCTTTGCGGAAAAACAATTCGGGTGAAAGAGAAATAATCTCTGGCCCCGAACCCAAAGACACAATGCCGCCATAGCGTCCTTTTTGGCGGTGACGAAAGGCGGCGTATAAAGTTTCCACACCGCCCTGATATGTTCCAGTCATGGGAAAGGTTAGATTTATTTGATACGCATCGCCCGCGCGGATGTAGCCCATAACACGATCAAAACGCTGACTATATTCAGCCTCGCTCCAATCAGGCTTGAGCTTAATATCAAGGCTTCGTGACGTGTAGAGACACGCCGCAGGAGCGTCATGTGATACAGTCTCAAAAATGCCAAATTGCAAAAGAGGGCCATCGCGCGTTTCAGGCATTAAAGGCGCTAACCTAGGCTCAAGTGCATATCCCAAGTCATAAGAAAAATAGCCTGCAAGATAATAACCCTGGTCATGATATAATTTTAATTGACCTAATCCGGCATCGATGTTCGCGGCGTCATTTACCTCTATAATATCGATAGGGGCTGTATAGTAACGCTGCTTATGCGTAAGCTGGTCATCCAGTAAAATATAGGGCGCAGTCTGGCTCATAATGCCGCTTAGACGCGCGCGCCTTAAAAGGCAAAGCCTTCTATCATCCCGCCATGCTGGCTGCTGTAAAAGCTGTTTCGCCCCGCTAAAATTTCAGAGGAGTCACCTTCAAAACAACGGCGAAAACTAACCTGTGATCCGGGGGCTATTTGTCCCAAAAGCCAAAGGTCAGCGCGTATGACTTGCAGCACGCGCGGATAGCCGCCTGTGCAATGTCCGTCAGCCAGAATTAAAATAGGTTGTCCATCTGGCGGAAGCTGTAAAGTTCCCGGCAGGAGCGGTGAACTGGTCATCGACAATGTACTGTCTGAATCGATGCGATCTCCGCGCAGGCGCGATCCCATACGGTCTGTGGCCGAGGTCGCAACAAAAGGACTAACAAAAAGATGGCGCTGACTTGGCTTGCTCAAGAGTTCCCATTCGGGCGCTGTTCGTGTCCGCAGGACAATATGGCGCGAAAGGCGAGGTGTGTATCCAGTTGGGATTTTACGCGGCGCTTCGCGCGGGCGATTACTGGCCGTTAATTTGTCACCTGTGCGTAAGGCGCGGCCTTCATAACCGCCAAATTCAGCCGGCAGATATGTCGACGCACTGCCCATAAATTCCGGAATTTTCAACCCACCAGAAATCGCAACATAAGCGCGGCATCCATCACGCACAAAACTCATTGTCAAGATATCGCCTTTATTAACGGTCATAGCGGTGTAATTTTTGACATTTAGGCCATTGATTTGGGCCCACATTTCTGCGCCAGCAAGAGCCATCGTCGTAGGTTCTGTGAACCGTAAATGTAGTCCACCCAATGCGCATTCTATCGCTGGGGCGTCCCAGCGGTTACCAACCATCCAATTGGCCAGAGCGAATGAAAGCTTATCGGCCGCCCCGCTTTGGGGAATACCCACATGACGATAACCAGGGCGTCCTGCATCTTGGATTGTGGCGCGGGTCCCGCCATTTAAAACTTCAATCATCAGAATATCGCCTTAGAAGACGGAATAAATCGTAAGGTGTCACCCGCTTCCATGAGAAATAAGTCTTCGCGGGTTTTATCAAAAAGCTTGAGCGGTGTTCGGCCAATGATCTGCCATCCACCCGGACTGTCGAGGCCGTAGATACCAGTTTGCCAACCCGCAATTCCGACTGAGCCTGCTGGTACATTCGCGCGAGGCGATGGATGCCTCGGATGCTGTAGTGCGAGCGGAATTTCAGAGAGAAAACAGAAACCCGGAATAAAGCCCATCATGCAAACCCGGTAATCCTGACCACTATGCGTATCTATAATTTGGGATTGTGTCAGCCCGCTAGACTTTTTAATCGCCGCCATGTCAGGCCCATATTTTCCACCATAGACAACAGGAATCTCAATGATTTTACCACTAAACTGCGGCGTCTTGGGTGTTTGCGATAAGGTTTTTTTGATCTTTGTTGTCGCAGAGTCCATTGTCATTTTGGCCAAATCAAAAACACATAAAATGCTTTTATAACTAGGCACAATTTCTTGCCAAACGCTATCGCTTCGCAAGGCTTTTGCGGCGTGATGCAATTGAGTATTGGCAACTTCCGAGTAACCCTCAACCTCATAATCGACTAGCAAAGCACTGTCACCATAGGGTAGAATGCGCGGCGGCTTAATAAGCATTTGCAAAAGCCTTTATCGTGATGCCGTTAGCTTCGATTTCGCGTCTAGTTAGGCGGGCCGTTTCTACAGAGCCGGCACTGTCTCCATGAAGACAAAGCGTTTGAACGGCAATCGGAAGTTCGCGGCCCGACGCCGTGGTCACGCTTTGCTGAGTAACGAGTTTTTTCGCCTGAATAAGTCTGGTCTGTTGGTCTTTTATAACAGCGCCGTTGATTGCGCGGCTTTGAAGGTGACCATCATCCGTATAGAGCCGGTCAACAAAACCCTCGGCGATAAAGCGCAAACCTTTACGTTTTGCCGCTCGCCCCATTTCGCAATTAGGGCCGCCCATAAAAATAAGGGAGGGGTCTATCATAGCAATCACATCTGCAATCAGTTCTGCTTTTTCAGGATCCTTCACTGCGTCATTATATAGCGCGCCATGCGGCTTCACATAAGCAATGAAATAGTCTTCCTCGGCGGCAATTTCTGCGAGTGTCGCAATCTGTTCCAGCAGAGATATCTTGAGCTGCTTATGCGTGATATCTTCCCCTAATGTCATTGATTTGCGGCCAAAATCTACTTTATCGGGATATGAAGGGTGGGCGCCAATAACGACGCCGTGTTCTTTAGCGCCCTGCACCATATGGCGCATAGATTTTTTTGTCCCGGCATGTCCCCCGCAGGCAATATTCGCCGAAGAAATATAGCGAAGTATTTCCGACTCATTACAAGCCCATACGGCGTTATCAGCCTCACCCAAATCAGCGTTCAAATCAATTGTCTTCATAATGCATTATTAACAGCAAAATCTTAATTGAAAATGGGGGATTTGCGGGTCATGACACAATATGATTGATAATCCGCTTTTTTGGGTCACCGCTATAATCTCTGTGATTATCACTGGGATTTCCAAAGGCGGCTTTGGCGGATTAGCGCTGCTTGCTGTGCCGCTGATGGCGTTGACGATTTCTCCGGTGCAAGCGGCGGGGATTATGCTGCCCATTCTGATTGTTATGGATTGGGTCAGTGTGTGGTCCTATCGAAAACATTGGGATAAAAAGCTTCTCATATTGATGCTGCCCGGCGCGATTTTGGGAATTTTCCTAGCTTGGCGGTTTGCGGCGCATGTGGACGATCAATTCGTTCGTATTAGCGTGGGGCTTATCGCGGTGATGTTTCCGATTTACGCTGTTTTCAAACCCAAAGGCCGCGCGGATGTTATCGTTGGTAATAAGCCTCTGGGCTGGATTGCAGCCCTCACGGCGGGCTTTACGAGTTTCATCGCTCATGCAGGCGGGCCGCCTTTTCAGGCTTATGCCATTCCGCAAGGTTTGAAGAAACGCATATATGCGGGCACGGCAGTGATGTTCTTCGCAGTTGTCAATTTCGTGAAATTGGTGCCATACGCCATGCTCGGTCAATTTGATAAAACTAATCTGATCATCTCTCTAGCTCTTATTCCGTTAGCCCCCATAGGTGTTCTGACCGGCGTGTGGTTGATTAAGCGTATCGATCAACAGCTCTTTTACCGTATTTTATATGGTTTGATATTTGTCGTTGGATTGAAGCTATTATGGGATGGCGTAATATAATTTTTAAAGAGCTTCCCCGCAGGCCGCGCCGCTCGCCCAAGCCCATTGGAAATTATGCCCGCCAAGATGCCCCGTGACATCTATAACTTCTCCAATGAAATACAGACCTGAAACCTTTTTTGATTCCATTGTTTTTGAGGACAATTCATCCGTGTCGACGCCGCCTTTGGTGACTTCTGCTGTGCGAAAACCTTCTGTACCTGCGGGTTTGATATGCCATTCATTGACCATAAGCGCGAGGTTTGCGAGGACAGCATCGCTCATATCCGCAAGGCGAAGCTGTTTGATGTGACTCGCAATATATTCCGCAAGCCGAGTCGGCAGATATTGCGAGAGCCAGACTTTTGGACTTTGGCGCGGGGACTCGTTCCTAGCCGTTTTTAACGCCGCCAAAATATCCGTGTTGGGCGACAGGTTTACTGTAATAGCCTCGCCCGCATTCCAATAAGAACTTATCTGCAGGATAGCAGGACCTGATAAACCGCGATGGGTAAAGAGCAGTGCTTCGTCAAAACTAGTCGCGTCATGATGAACGCGGCTTTCTGTGCTGACGCCTGCTAGTGACTTGAGCGGTTCCTTCAGCTCATCAGTAAAGGTCAGCGGTACAAGAGCAGGTTCAGGTTTGATAACTTTTAAGCCAAATTGTTCAGCGATTTTATACCCATAGCTACTCGCGCCCATTTTTGGAATGGACGGCCCGCCGCAAGCGATAACTACTTTTTGGGTATTGATAGATTGGTGGTTGGTCGTGACGACAAAGCCTTGGTCAAATTTCTCAACCCCCAACACGTCTGTTGAGAGACGTATCTCATTATTTGCGGCTTCACATTCAGCCAGCAGCATATCGATTATCTGTTGACTACGCCCATCGCAGAAAAGCTGTCCAAGTGTCTTCTCGTGATAGTCGATGCCATAGCGCTGCACTAAATCAATGAAATCATATGGTGTGTAACGAGACAGGGCAGACTTTGCGAAATGTGGATTTTGCGAAATAAAGTTGTCGGGACCGCAATGGATATTGGTAAAGTTACACCGCCCCCCGCCCGAGATACGGATTTTCTCGCCGGGCTTTTGGGAGTGGTCAATAATCAGAACAGACCGCCCCTGCGCCCCCGCAATAGCGCCGCACATAAGGCCTGCCGCGCCTGCGCCGATAATGATGATGTCGTAAGAAGAGGACATGGGGCGGGTTTAGCGAAATGTGTGGACGAGTCGAGCGGTGTTTGTGAGTTTGGCAATCAGATTAGAAATGCGTTGAAAACAAACTACAACCCCGCTTCGCTACGACACAGTTCTTTTTTATGTTTTATTTTAATGTGATTGCCAATAATAACACATTACCAATAAGATGCGGCAGGAATACAATGAAATTTCTTTCTTTATTGATTATATGCTCACTAGTCATAACTGGCTGCAAAGCAATAGAATCTGAATCTGAGGAAATTGTTGAACAGATTTCGAGTCAAAAGCAAGGCTGTGAAATCCTTGTTAAAAGACTTGAGGATAATGAAAATAAGCAAGGGTCATTTACCGATCCACAATTATATCTGCAATTGATGCAAGATGCAGCGCGGTCCCGTGCAAAAAGCAATTCCAAAGACGCGCTGAAAACTTATGAAGATGCCTTATCTGCGCTTTGCCAAACACGCATAACACAGCCTGACACGTTGCTGTACCAACACGACAATTACTTTATCCAAGTGAAAATTGATGACATAGAAATATCACAAAGGCGTAAAGGGGAAACGCTCGCTTTTTACAAAAACGGGGTCGAAATTCGACGTAACCTATTGGCCTTGGATACAAAGAATACAGCCTATCAACGTAGCTTAGCCTCAAGCTTAGGACGGCTTGGCAATCGTCTGAGTCTTGAAAAAGATATTGACGGTGCATCTGATGCTTATCTCGAAAGCTTGGCAATTATGCAAAATATGGCCAACACAAATCCCAATAATACGTTTATGAAGCGTGACGTCAGCGTCAATTTAGGCCGAATAGGTCTGTTTTACTTTCGCAATCAAAATTATGACCTTGCTCTAAAAGCGAGTCAAGAAAGCCTGTCTATCGGAGAAGCGTTAGAAGAGGCAAATTCTAATAATACAAATTACCCACATGATAATTTCTTGAATCTCGACAGGATCGGTAACATTTATATGAAACTTGGCGATTTAGATCAGGCTTTTCTATTTTATGAGAAAAGCCTGCAAAAACGACGCGAATTGGCATCGCGCAATCCAGATCACATGCCTTGGCAACGTGATATTTCTGTTGGTTTAATGTCACTAGGTTCTTATTACATGTCTCTGCAAAAGCCCGAACGAGGAAAACCATTTTTTGAGGAGGCCTTGCAAATAAGACTAGCCTTAAAGCGCTTAGACCCGGAAACACCCAGTCGTCAGGTCGATATTGATGTTACGCGCAAGATAATTGCATCTTATTAATAAAGGCGCCGATGATGATGTCATAGGTTGAAGACATGGTTGGGGTTTAGCGAAATGTGTGGACGAGTCGAGCGGTGTTTGTGAGTTTGGCATCTGTTGAAATACTCCGCCGAAAACACACTACAGCTATCGCTTCGCTCAAGCGGTATTTTCGGCGACCTGGAGGTGAGGATGGGATTCGAACCCACGTTAGGCTACTAACCTAAACACGCTTTCCAAGCGTGCGCCTTAAACCACTCGGCCACCTCACCTCTGAAGTGTCTATGTACCTCGGCGAGCCGCCGAGAGGTTTGAGAAAAGCGCACGCTTCTCTCTAAATGTTTATCCGCCTATGGCGGACGGGCGGTGCGCCTTAAACCCCAGAGGGGTTATCTGCGCCACCTCACCATCAGTGTCTACAGAAGCGAGCGATATAGCGGTTTTCTGTGACATCTCAAGCCCTTTAGAACGATTCGACAGATGTTATTTGTGTTGTTAGTCTTAATCTTTCTGGAGGGGCTTATGCACGAGGCGTTAACAATCGGGGTCGAGGAAGAATATCTTCTGGTCTGTCCTGACACCCGTGCCGCCGTCAAAGACCCGCCCAAAGGCTTTATGAAAATTTGCCAAGACCGAATTGGCCCTCGGGTTACGCCAGAATTTCTGCGCTGCCAAATTGAAATCGCGACAGGTATTTGCGCAACTGTCTCAGAGGCCCGTGCTGAAATTGCAGATTTACGCGGGACGATTGCTGAAATTGCCATAGATCATGATATGCGCCTGATGGCTGCCTCGACACATCCCTTTACGCCTTGGAAAACTCAGCAAGCGACAGAGGGCGACAGATATGAGCAGCTAGATGCGGATATGCAGGGCGCGATACGGCGCATGATGATTTGCGGCATGCATATACATATCGGGCTGCAAAACCCCGAGCACCGTATAGATGTGCAAAACCAGATGCGATATTTCCTGCCGCATATGTTGGCTCTCACGACGAGTTCCCCTTTTTGGGAAGGTCGCCAAATGGGAATGAAGTCTTATCGCCTCTCTGTCTTTGACGGGATGCCGCGCACGGGTATTCCCGAGGAGCTTGATAGCTATGGCGAGTATGAGCGCCTCATCAATACCATTATCAAAGCGGGCGCGATTGAAGACAGTTCTAAGATTTGGTGGGATATTCGCCCGTCTGCTAATTTTCCGACGCTTGAAATGCGGGTCTGTGACATTTGCACAAAACTCGATGATGCCATGACAGTGGCGGCGATTTATCAATCTCTGACACGGCGAATATTGAGGCTGAAAGAAACCAATATGAAATGGCGAGTCTATCCGGCTTTCTTGATTGAAGAGAACCGCTGGATGGCACAACGCCACGGCGTAACAGGCGGCCTTATTGATTTGGGCCGGGGTGATGTGGTGCCGTTTCCAGATCTGTTGGAAGAGCTCATCGAATGGGTTGCTGAGGACGCGCAAGCTTTAGGCTGTTGGGAAGAGGTTTGTCATGCCCGCGAAATTCTTCGCCGCGGTTCCAGCGCTTGCCGCCAACTTGAAACTTACATGGCAGAGACCTCCAAAGGCGCGCGCAAACGCGATGCCTTGAAAGTGGTCGTCGATAAATTGGTCGAGGAAACTGTAGATGGTCTGTAAGAGCACTAGCCAACTGGGCTGAGGTTGTTATGACACGGCGTATGACATCGACTTTTCACAGAATAACCGCTAGCAAGGACACGCCGTTCTTTGTTTTTGGTGATCATGCGTCAAAGAACATTCCCGATGAATACAATGACCTCGGATTGAGCGGTGATGACCTGACGCGTCATATTGCGTGGGATATCGGCACGGAAACAATAGTTAGAGAGCTTTGCGCCTATTTTGGCTGTGGGGGCCAGCTCGCAGGTGTTTCGCGCCTTGTGATTGATTTGAACCGTGATTTGGACATGCCTGGCCTCATTCCTGTGGTCAGTGACGGGACATTAGTTCCGGGCAATGAAAAGCTGTCGGAGGACGCGCGTCAAGACCGCATCGACCGCTTTTACAATCCCTATCATGAAGCTTTAGGCAAGTCGCTGGAGGGGCTGAATGATCCATTGGTCCTCTCTGTACATAGTTTTACCGACAAGCCAGATTTAGGGGATTACCGTCTTCTCGATATAGGGCTTCTGGTCAAACATGATGAGGACAGCGCAGAGCAACTTCGCGAGATGTTTATGCGTTTGGGGCGTAGCTTTACCATTGGCATGAACGAACCATATTCCGCTTATGATTTGAACCACACGATTGATGCCCATGTGGCCTCGCGCGGACTTCGCCACCTTGCAATTGAAGTGCGCCAAGACCATATCGATACGGACGAAAAAGCCCGCGATATTGCCCGCGTTTTGGCCGGACGGCTAGAACCGCTCGTTAATCGTAGCCGTATTGATATTATACGGCCCTAATTTTACGGAGCGTTTCATGACGCATGACATTCAGAATTTTGAAAACCAACTTTGTGAGACCAAGACTCATTTCGTGAATGGAAAATCTATGTTTAGCGGCTTCCCTGATGGCACGCAGCAAGTGCAGCTCGGGATGGGCTGTTTCTGGGGCGCGGAGCGTATTTTCTGGAAGCTGGACGGCGTGCATGTCACCTCTGTCGGCTATGCGGGCGGGCATACGAGCGACCCAGATTATAAGAAAACCTGCACGGGGACGACGGGCCATGCCGAAATGGTACATGTGGTCTATGATCCCAAAGTCATTTCCTTTGATGAAATCCTGAAAGTGTTTTTCGAAAACCACGACCCGACCCAAGGCGACCGCCAAGGCAATGATCGCGGCCCGCAATATCGCAGCGCCATCTTTACGTATAACGATGATCAAGCTCGCCGTGCAAAAGAAGCGGCTGACCGATACGCCCAAGCCTATGGCCGACCTATCACAACAGAATTGCGCGCCGCCCCAACTTACTACGCGGCGGAAGATTACCACCAACAATATCTCGCCAAAAACCCACAAGGCTATTGCACGCACGGCCCGACCGGGATTGTCTGTCACTTGCCGGAGCGCAGTCCAGAAACGGCCTAAAAAGAGACGGCCTAGTAAGGCGTTCCGTCTATGCAAATATACTGTCTCCCAGTTGTGCCATTGGCAGGACATCATCCAGATTGATTTTCGGCATTCGGCAATCTCCTGCTTGCAATATATCGCTAACCCCGCTTTAACGCAGGCACTATGACAAAACCATCCCGTATAGACCCCGTCGATTTTGCGAGCGCTCTGATTAAGCGGCCCTCCGTGACGCCTGCCGATGCGGGGGCGCTGGATACTTTGCAGCATGAACTCGACGCCATGGGATTTGTTTGCACGCGCTATCCTTTCGGGGAAGGAGACGCGCGGGTTGATAATCTTTATGCGCGGCTTGGCACACAGGCCCCAAATTTTTGTTTCGCAGGTCATACCGATGTGGTCCCGGCCGGGGATGAAAGCAAATGGAGCCAAGACCCTTTCGCCGGGCAGGTCAAAGACGGCGAGCTGTTAGGGCGCGGCGCGGCGGATATGAAAGGCGCGATTGCCGCTTTCGTCGGCGCGGTGTCGGAACTGTTAAGCACGGGCTGGACTCCTAACGGCTCGATGAGTTTTCTCATCACAGGCGACGAAGAAGGCCCCGCCATTAACGGCACTAAAAAACTGCTCATAGCCATTGATGAGGCGGGCGAGACCATCGATCACTGCCTCGTGGGCGAGCCGACAAATCCCAACCAGATGGGCGAGATGGTCAAGAACGGACGGCGCGGCTCTTTTAATGCCGACATCACGGTGACGGGCCAGCAAGGTCATGTCGCCTATCCGCATCTGGGCATCAATCCCGTGCCGACTTTGCTCGGTATTTTGGGCATGCTCCAATCCCGCCATCTGGATGACGGCTCTGAGTTTTTCCAGCCTTCAAATTTGGAAATCACCACAGTGGATGTCGGCAACCCAACAGAAAACATGATCCCCGAAACCGCGCGGGCCCGCTTTAATATCCGCTTTAATGTCGCCCATAGCGGGGCGAGCCTGACCGACTGGCTAGAAAACATATTAGCCGATGCGCGCGAAGGCTTTGACGGCACCGTCGAGGCAGAAATCCGCATCTCCGGCGAGAGCTTTCTCACCCCGCCCGGCAAGCTGACTGACATTCTCCAAGACGCGGTTGAGGCCGTCACCGGCCGCCGCCCTGCGCTGTCCACCTCGGGCGGAACCTCGGATGCGCGCTTCATCACGAACTATGCCCCCGTGGCAGAATTCGGCCTGGTCGGGGCGACCATGCACCAAGTGAATGAGCGGGTGGATGTCGCCGATATCGTGACGCTGACCGCGATTTATAAAGATGTGCTGAAACGGTATTTTGCATGAACCCGGTGGCCTTCCTTTTTGGCGCGATAAAAGCGCTGGCGGGCCGCGCTGATTGGGCGGACCATTTTAATCTGACGAGGAGCGGTCTGCAGCAGAGCTTCATCGCGCTGCTCCTGACCATTCCCGCCTTTTACCTCATCGCCCATGCGGTGCAGCTTGAACGGGCCAAGATAATCGACGCAGATGTGGCCGCCGTTCCGCTCGTCCCATTTGCGATTATCCTGCTGCTTTATCTCCTCTGCTTTTCGGCGGTGGCTTATATTTTTGCGATGGTGTTTGATAAGCAAGACCGCTTTCGCCCGTGGGTGATAACGCGTCATTGGAGCGTCTTTTGGTTAGTGCTGATGGTCGCCGGAATATTCGGGCTCAATCTCATTGGCATCGTGCCTTTCGCCGCCGCAAACTTTCTCGCCTTAGCCGGGTTTCTCTGCATCCTGCTGCTCGATATTCGCCTCGCCCAAACCATTGTGCCTTTTGCGATAGGCTCCGCGATTTTAATCGGCTGCACGATAAATGCGATGGGATTGGTTGTCATATTGTTAGGCTTCCAACAGGTCGTGTGATTAAAAAACCGCGCAGCCGAAAACGCTGACCGCCGAGGCAAAATGGCG